>Ga0307409_100001058_pt1 | contig 12917 bp, 11 predicted proteins | sample 322Ometagenome_2_FD_203888 | JGI IMG/M metagenome (GOLD analysis project Ga0307409, IMG submission 203888) | Maize rhizosphere microbial communities from greenhouse at UC Davis, California, United States - 322HYB-O-2 | ecosystem: Host-associated > Plants > Roots > Rhizosphere > Soil | place...
CCACGTCCTCGGTCTCCAGGCTGATCGCGCGCGCATCGCGGCGAGAGGTTCCTTTGAAAACCATGTGCTCCACGAAATGCGCCAAGCCTCCTTGCTTCGTCGGATCATCGCGGCTGCCAGCAGGTATGTGAATCGAGAGTGCCGCGCACTCTGACTCCGGCAAGGTAGCCACCGCCAGACGAAAGCCGCCGGGCATCTCCACCATTTCGTAGCGCGCGCGGCTCATGTAATTATTTCAAATCGTCGACCTCGACTCCTTGCATCAATAGCGCACTCGCCAACGCGATGTCGGCGGGCACGGTGATCTTCGGATTCGGGAAGTTGGAGACGACCAGCTTGGTCGAGATTCCCATGGCTTCCATCACCGAGACCTCGTCGGTCACGATCGTCTGGCGCTCGACGATGCCGGCGTAGGCACGGCGCAGCAGGGAGGTCCGGAAAATCTGCGGCGTCTCCATGGCCCACAAGTTCGTGCGGTCCACGGGGTAGCGGGAAAAGCCTTCGGCATCCGCCTTCTTCAAGGTGTCCGCCACGGCATGGGCCAGTGTGGCTGCCCCATACTTCCTTGCAGCTTCGATGCACTCGTCAATCGCCTCCGGGCGCACCAACGGGCGAGCGCCATCGTGCACGGCGACCAGCATGTCTTCCGCGTCGAGCAGGGCCAAGCCATTGGCCACCGAGTCCTGGCGGTGCTCGCCACCATCAGCTCGATCGAGCGGCTTGGTGTAGGCTTCGTCTTCCAAAAGCCGGAAGCGATCTTCCGGGCACACGACAACCACCCGCGTGATGCCATCGGCGCGCATGAACGCGTTCACGGTGTGGGCGAGCACGGACTTGCCGTGGATCTCCGCGGCAAGCTTGTCGAAACCCATCCGCCGGCTACTGCCGGAGGCCACGATGACGGCGGCGCAGCCCATGGTGTCAGGCGAGGCGTTTGGCGACTTCCTGTGAGAGAGTCTTGCCATCAGCGCGACCGGCGGCGCGCTCTTGGGCGAGCTTCATCACCTTACCCATGTCGGCCTTCGAAGCGGCACCGGTTTCGGTCACCACGGCATCCACCAGCGCGGCGATCTCTTCGGCAGTCATGGCAGCCGGAAGGTATTTCTGCAGCACGGCGATCTCCGCTGTCTCGGTCGCGGCTAGTTCCTCGCGGCCGGCTTTGGAAAATTGCTCGAAGGAATCCTGGCGCTGCTTGATCTGCTTGCGGATCAAGGCGGCGACCTCGGCGTCATCGAGCGTGGCGGTCAGGTGGCCCTTTTCGATCGAGGCATTGCTCATCGCGGTCTTGAGGGCACGGAGCGCGTTCAGGGTCACGGCGTCCTTCGCCTTCATGGCGGATTTGATGTCTTCAGGGATGCGGGCAGCAAGATCGCTCATGGAGCGGCCTTGTTAGCCGCTTGCCTTGACCCGGGAAAGTGGAATCCATTCCTGCGCGTCAACGCGACCGCCCACGGCGACGTGGAGGAGCCCGGCGAAGGTAAGTTAAGAAAAGTGAAGGAATCGGTATTTTTGCGCGAGAATCGGCTTTACATGCCTGACTCGCTCCCTAGATTCCGCGGCCCGCACCGAACCTAACGCGCGATTTTCCCATGAAAGTTCTTTCCTCGCTCTCTTCCGCCAAGCGCCGCCACGCCGATTGCCAGGTCGTGAAGCGCAAGGGCACCTTGTATGTCATCTGCAAGAGCAACCCGAAGTTCAAGGCCCGCCAAGGCGCGACCAAGGGCACCCGCCTCTCGAAGCAGGGCGTGAAGTAAGCTCCCAGGACGGAGTTTCAAATTTTGCGAGAGGCAGCCTTCGGGCTGCCTTTTCGTTTTGCGTACACGCTCAGCGCACGACCCCAGCTTCCCGGAATGAGAAATAGGGGAGCCGTCCGCCGTCCGGGCGACCGATGATGACGTGGTCGAGGAACTTGAGCTGGAGCAGATCGGCGGCCTCGATCAGCCGGCGCGTGAAGCGGTCGTCGGCCAGGCTCGGTGTTGGATCTCCTGAGGGATGATTGTGAAGAAGCACGAACCCGTAGGCTCCGCGGGTCATTGCGGGGCGGAGCACTTCCCGCGGATGGGCGGATGTTTCAGTCAAAGTACCAGTGCTGATTTCCACGGTGCTGGTGTGACGCAGCCGGGTATCCACCAAGGCCACAAGAAGCTTCTCGTGGCGAATCCAAGCGAGCTGGGCAGCGAAGGTCTTGTAGATGACCTCAGGGGACTCCAGCGGCTGCTGAGCCGTTTGCTCGCGGGCGGCGCGTGCACCTAGCTCGAAGGCGGCGACGAGCTGGCAGGCCTTGGCGAGGCCTAGTCCGGTTTGGCGGGAAAGCTCCTCGACGCCGGCGCTACCGAGTGAGCCGATGGACCCATAGTGCTCCAGCAAGTCGCGGCCGATCTGGATGGCACTACGCCCCTTCACGCCGGTGCGCAGGAAAATCGCAAGCAGCTCGGCATTGTCCAAGGCCCCGGCTCCGAAGCGGGCAAGCTTCTCGCGGGGACGTTCATCGAGGGGGAGATCAGTGATCCGTAGATCCATGATCAAATGAACACTCAATCCCGCCCTGTTGGCGAGGAAATTTTGCCACCCTCAATCCTTCGACGCCTTCGGATCGAGAGCGTCGCGGAGGCCATCGCCGAGGAAGTTCAGTGAGAACAATGTCAGCGAGAAAAAGAGCGACGGGAAGACGAGCTGCAATGGGTTCGTCAGCATGTAGTTCGCGCCTTCCTGGATCAGTACGCCCCATGAGCTGTTAGGCGCTTTCACACCCATGCCGAGGAAGGACAGCGTGGCTTCCAGCATCATCACACCTGGGATCGTGAGCGTGGTGTAGACGATGATGGGTCCGAGCGTGTTCGGCAGGACGTGGCGGAACAGAATTCGTAGATGACCGAGACCAAGCGAGCGGGCTGCTTCGACGAACTCGAGATTCACCAGGCTCTGCACCTGGGCGCGGACGATGCGCGAGACGGTGAGCCATGACAGCGCTCCGATGGCGATGAAGACCGGCACCAAAGTCACTAGCGGCTCCACCCAGTTGCGGGTTTTGGTGAGCTGGACTAGGTCCGCATTTTTCCCGGCGACGAAATCTACACACCACACGGTGAGATCCGCCGTCATCGGCGAGAGGATCAGGCTGAGTAGAATGATGATCACCAGGAAGGGCAGGCCGAACAGGATGTCCACCACCCGCATCATGAATGCATCGATTCGCCCGCCGCAGTAACCGGCGATCGCACCCCAACAGATGCCAATCGTGACCGATACCATCGTGGTGATCAGGCCAACAGCGATTGAAATCCGGCCACCGAAAAGCACGCGGGCGAACAAGTCGCGGCCGAGCTGATCGGTGCCGAACCAATGCTCAGCGGTAGGCTTGAGATTGCGGTGGATCAGGTCGATCTTGTTAGGATCCTGCAAGAAGCCTTCGATCGACGGCAGGATGATGCAGGCGGCGCCGATTAGGATCAGGACCCATAGACCTGCAACGGCGGCACGATTGCGTCGCAGGCGCAGCCACGCATCGAACCACAGGGACGATTTCTTTTCCACGGAGGAAGACATGCGGGAGAATCAGGATTTCGCCTTCAGGCGTGGATTGAGCCAGACCGAGACGACATCGGTCAGGAAGTTGGCGATGATGACGAGCGCTCCATAGAGCATCGTGACGCCGAGGATGACGGGGTAGTCGCGGGTTTCGATCGATTTGATGAAGTGGCGGCCAAGTCCGGGAACCTGGAACACCGTCTCGATGACCAGCGAACCGGAGATGATGCCGGCGAAGGCGGGGCCGATGTAGGCGACGGAGGGAATCAGGCCGCCGCGCAGGCAGTGGCGGATGATGATTTTCCAGCCCGGCACGCCCTTGGCTCGGGCGGTGCGGACGAAGTCCTGAGAGAGCATATCGAGCATTCCCGCGCGGCTGAGACGGGAAAGATAGGCGGCATAGGCAAGCCCGAGCGTAAAGGCCGGAAGGATCCACGTGGACGGCGTGAGGGAATCCCAACCGTGAGCAGGCATCAGTTGTTTCTCACGGCCGAACCACTCTGCTAGGATGGGACCGCTAACGAAGGATGGCAGACAGATCCCGAGCATCGCCACGGCCATCGTGCCATTGTCGATCAAACCGTTCTTGCGAGCTGCTGCGATACAACCCGCGGGGATGCCGATCGAGATCGCGATGGCCATGGCGATCACCCCGAGTTGGAAGGAAACGGGAAACGCCTGGCTGATGATCTCATTGACCGGCTTGCCTTCGAGGCGGAACGAATAGCCCGCATTGCCTTGGAGATACTGTCCAAGCTGCTTGAGGTATTGTTCGCTCAGCGGTCGATCGAGCCCGTAGTAGCTGGTCTGCTTTTTGGCGATGTGCTCGGGCATCGCCTTCTCGCGAGTCAGCGGACTTCCCGGTAACTGGCGAAGGAGAAAAAAGGAAATCGTGAACAGCAGCAGGAGCACGAGGATGCCCTGCAGCAGGCGGCTAAAGATGGTTTTGAACATGCGTCCTGAAAATCAGTTCGAGGGTTCGAGCGAGATGGTGTGCCAAGGGTGGTTATCCAGCAGCAGCGGATACCAGCCCTTCACTTCCGGACGCAGGAGGTAATTGCGGCCACGATAGGCGATCGGGAGGATCGGCTGGTCCTCGATGAAGAGGCGTTCGGCTTTCTTGAAGAGGGCGAGGCGTTGAGCGGGATCGCTCTGTTGGGCAGCTTCGGAGAGCATGCGTTCATACTCTTCATTGGACCAGCCGGTGTTGTTGTTGCCGTTGCCCTTGGTCCACATCAGCAGGAAAGTGGATGGATCGAGGTAGTCGCCGGTCCAAGCCCCGATCGCGATGTCGTACTCGAGCGTCTGTTGGGCGGAGATGTAGGCACCCCAGTCCTTGGGCTCCACGTCCACAAGAACTCCCAGGGTGTCCTTCCACATGGCTTGCAAGGCTTCCACGGTGGAGCGGGTGCCGGAGGCGCTGATTAGAACCTTGAAACGCGGGAAACCACGGCCTTCCGGATAACCGGCTTCTGCGAGCAAGGCCTTCGCGCCTTCGGGATCGAAGCCGACGATCTGGTCCGGGTTGTAGTCGCCCATCGGCGGCGAGATCGTCCCGCAGGGGATGTTCCCTTGAAGCAGATTGTCGCAGAGCAGCTTGCGGTCGATCGCCTTTGACAGCGCCATGCGCACGCGGCGGTCGCTCAGCTCCTTGCGGGTGGTATTGATGCGGACGAAGTCGGTGGCGACGTAGGGTTCCTGGCGCAGGAACTCGGGGTTTTCTGCCTTGATCTTGTCCACCAGCGGCGGCGGGAGCTGATAGGTCGTATGAAGCTGGCCGGCGAGGAAGCCGCGGGTCTCGGTGAAGAAGTTCTCCACGGGGATGAAGCGAACGCCATTGAGCTTCACGTTGGCGGCGTCCCAGTAGAGCGGGTTCTTCACCGTCTCGACGTGATCGTTGATCGCCCACTCCTTCAGAATGAAGGCACCATTCCCGACGAAGTTGCCCGGCTCACTCCACGGCGTGAAGCGGTCGGTCATCTTGCCGTGCTTCAGGATCACGTGGCGAGGAACCGGGAACCACGTGTAGTGGCGAGTCATGCCTAACAGGAAGGGCACCGGCTCCCGCATCGTGACCTTCAGAGTATAGTCATCGGGTGCGGACACACCCACTTGGCTGAAGTCGGTGATCTCGCCGCGGTTGAAGGCCTCGGCATTCTTGATGAAGTACAGCATCTCCGCATACGGCCCCCCTAGGTCGGGGTGCAGCAGGCGATTGTAGGCGAAAATGAAATCGGCCGAGGTCAGCGGCGCACCGTCGGACCACTTGCCGTCGGGGCGCAGGTGGAAGGTCCACTCGGTGTAATTCTCATTGTGCTCCCACGAGGTCGCGGCACCGGGCGGATAGGCGGTGTCGGATTTGGCGTCGTCGGAAACGAGTCCCTCCAGCAGTGCGCGGATGATATTGTGCTCAATGACGCCGGTGACCAGATGAGGGTCGAGCGACTTGGGATCGGCGGAGTTTCCGACCAGCAAGATCTTCTCTCGGTTCGCCTTTTCGACCTGGGTTTCCCGCTGGCAGCCGGCGAGGCAGAGGAGCAGGGGAAGCAAGTAGAGGGCGCGTCGTGTCATGAGTCGCGGGTGGGTCTAGCGTGTCTCGGGCCGGGATTGCAGGGAAAATTTGCAGCGAAGGTCTGTCTTTGTCCTCTTTTGCGGATTTTGCGGGCGTTTCTGTCAAAGCGGCCCTTTGCGCTGTCGAGGACTTGCAAGGATCGGGAGAGGGGGTAGAACCCATGGAACCGTTAGTTTCGCCCCGCCATTTGAAAGCCTATTTCCTGCGCCGCCTCCTTTTGGTCCCGCTCACGCTATTGGGGATCACGGCACTGGTCTTTGGTGCGATTCGCGCAGCACCCGGAGGTCCCGTCGAGCGGGCGCTCTCCTCGTCGATGGGTGGTGAGGGGCAGGGAAAACGGACCCGCGCGGCAGCTGGAGGGCCCTCCATCACGACTTCCCAAGTCCTCGACGTGGTTGAGAAGAACAACCGGGACAAGAACGCCTTTCGCTCCTACTTCGAGTGGCTCGGCGTGGTCCCGAAGGACGACCTCAACAATAAAATCGGGATGGAATTCCCGCCGGGCGAGAAGATCGTCCGGATCCCGGTGCCCGGCACCATCTACGAGGCCAAGGTGGAGCGTGATGACACCGGGAATGCGTGGGTCGTCCCCGACCCGGAAGCGGATCTCAGCGGTTGGCAGGTGCGCCTGCTCACGCCGGAGGAGCAGGCGAAGCACTGGAGCAAGTGGGTCAAGGGCACCGAACTCACGAAGCTGCCGGAATACCGGGCGGTGCTCTTCAAGTCCTCCTACGACGGTCTCTTCCAAGGCAGCCTCGGAAACTCGGAGAAATATCAGGATCCCGTGTGGTCGATGATCCTGCAGCGCATGCCCGTCTCGATCTACTTCGGCCTCGTCAGCATGATCGTGATCTACGGGGTGTGCCTGCCACTCGGCATCCTGAAGGCGATCAAGCACCGCACCTTCCTCGACAATGCATCCTCGGTGGCGGTCTTCGCGGGCAATGCCATTCCCGGCTACGCGCTCGGATCGCTGCTGGTGGTGTATGTGTGCGCGAAACTCGGCTGGTTCCCGCTGCGTGGATTTACAGGAGATGACTTCGATGCGCTGTCCTCGTGGGGCAAGGTGAAGGATGTGCTCCACCACACGGCCATGCCACTGGTGTGCTACCTCATCTCCAGCTTCGCCTTCATGACAATGCTCATGAAGAACAACCTGATGGATAATCTGGCCGCCGACTACGTCCGCACCGCCGCGGCCAAGGGCGTGTCGTTTCCACGGGCCGTCTTCAAGCATGCCTTCCGCAATTCCCTCATCCCGATCGCCACGACCTTCGGGAATAACATCTCGATCTTCGTGACCGGCTCGATCCTGATCGAGAAGGTTTTCGATATCAATGGCTTCGGCCTGCTGGAATACAGCGCGATCCTGGAACTCGATGAGACGCTGATCATGGGCGTTACCTTCGTCGCCGCGGTGCTGATGCTAATTGGCAATGTTCTTTCCGACCTCTGCGTCGCGCTGGTCGATCCGCGCGTGAGCTACAAGTGACCCCATGACCTTTCCCCGGAAAATCGGATTGATGCTGTTGCTCGTGGCGGTGCTCGCCTCGGTCGCGTATCATCAGGGGCTGAGCCTGCCGTCGCTGCGATGGTTCTACTCCTTCCGGGCCACTCCGGACCAGATCCAGGATGCCGGGGACCACGGGCATCTGATCACGGTCTTCGGCCAAGGGATCATCCCGATCAATCCTCACCAGTTCCTGGAGCACCAGCACGAGACCGTGGGCAATGTGCTCTGTGGGGTGATGGCCTTCGTGGCTTTGCTGCTGTTCATCTTTGGTGGAAAATTCCAGTGGAACCCGCTCACCCTGCGCCGGTTCTCGCGCTTTCGCACGATCGGCCGCGGCTGGGCTTCATTCCAGTTGCTGATCCTGCTGCTGGTGCTGGCCATGCTTGATCAGGTCTTGGTCGGCAAGCGCGCGCTGGCAGTGAAATACGAGGGCCAATGGTATTTCCCGGCTTTCCGCGAGGAGGGCTATCGCGACAAGGAATTCGGCGGCACCGAGGATCAGGAGGTCAATTACCGCAAGCTCTACACCACCTTCCGCGCGACGAAGTCGGCAAACAAAGTCTACCTCCCGCCCGTGCCGTGGGATGCCACTTTCGATTCGGATGATGTGCAGCGCCACCCGCTGGTCGAGATCGATGGCAAGCTTCACCGCTCCGGCAAGCGGGAGGCCTACAATGGCCAGGCTACCCAGTTCCGCGAGGACAATGCCGAGATCCGGGTGAGGACCGCCCGTTTCCGCAAGGGCCTCCGCGATGGCAGCACCTCACTTTACGATGCGAAGGGCGATTATGCCGGCCGGGAGGAATGGACCGCCGGTTCGCTGGTCCAGACCAATGTCGAGGGCGAGGCTGGCAATGCTCCGGCCGGGTCGTGGCATGAGCTGGTCTATCCACCCGCACCGCCCTCCTTCAGCTCGCGGGAAACCACTCACCTGTTAGGCACGGACTCGAAGGGCTGGGACATCGTCGCCCAGATGTATGGCGGCCTGCAGGTGCTCCTGAAAGCGGCGTTCTTCTACGTCGTGCTGACCTACGGCATCGGCATCGTGATGGGGTGCCTGGAAGGCTACTATGGCGGCTGGGTCGACATCGTGAGCCAACGCATCGCTGAAGTGCTGAGCAACGTGCCGTTCCTGCTGGTAGTGATGATTATCACCACGAACATCGGGCTCGAAAGGGTGACCCTGATCAACGTGCTGCTGATCTTCTGCGCTTTCTCGTGGATCAACGTGGCGATGTATTTGCGGACGTCCACTTACAAGGAGAAGGCCCGCGACTATGTGGCGGCGGCTCGGGTTCAGGGAGCCGGGACCACACGGGTGATTTTCCGCCACATCCTGCCCAATGCGATTTCCACCTTGGTCACGCTGCTGCCTTTCAGCGTGGCGGGATTGGCAACCATGCTCACCGCCCTTGATTTCCTCGGCTTCGGCCTGCCTGAGCGCTACCCGAGCTGGGGTCGGCTGTTAGAAGATGGAACTTCGAACCTTTCCTCGCCGTGGATCGTGAGTTCGGTCTTCGGCATGCTGGTATTCGTGCTGCTGATCATCACCTTCATCGGCGAGGCGATCCGCGAGGCCTTCGATCCGAAAAAATACACCACTTACCAATGAACCGCCGGGACTTCCAGAAGATGGCGGCGGCTGCGGCGCTGCTCGGGGTGCCTTCCTGCAAGAAGGGGCCGGAATTCGCGCCCTACGACAATACCGCGGAGCGCGAGGCCTTTTACAAACGCTACAATGCCGAGGTCGCCGAGACACTCGCCAAGCACAAGACCGAGCTCGAAACCGCGCTCGCCGGCACGTCTCTCAGCGAGGAAGACCGGAAGGAAAAGCAGCGCGATCTCGACGATACGCTGCGTCGCCTCCAGCGGCCGGCATACTTCGAGATCTTTACCGAAGCGGACCTGCCGCAGCTCGAATGGATCACCAACCTGAACGAGCCCGAGCTTGGTTCTCCCGAAGCGAAGAAAGGCGGTACTTTCCACAGCTACTTTCTCGGCGGTGCCTATCCACCGAATATCCGGACCTGTGGGAGTGAGGCGAACAATTCCTTCCGCAGCTACCACTTCGACGACATCGAGCTCGGGCTCACCAGCTACCACCCCGAAACCGGTGCCGTTATTCCCAACCTCGCCGACAAGTGGTCGATCGCCGCGGATGGCCAGACGGTTTACTTCCACATCGACGACGACGCCACGTGGTCGGACGGCAGCGAGGTCACTTCCGGCGACTGGTTGATGACGTTCTACGTCTACCTTTCGAAGTATCTCACCGAGCCCTTCTACCGCGCCTACTACGGAGAGCAATACTGGGGCATTGCGACCTACGGAAAGGACTACCTTTGCATCCGGTTGGCCACGGCGAAGCCGCTTACGGCGGGCTTTGCGGGCGGCATTGTTCCCTTTCAGGAGGCCTATTACCGCGAGTTCGGCCCGGACTTCGAAAACCGCTACGCCTGGCGCCCGCGGCCCACGACCGGTGCCTACAAGATCGAGGCGGAAGATATCGTCAAGGGTCGCTCGATCTCGTTGACCCGCGTTCAAGATTGGTGGGCGAAGGACAAGATCTACTTCAAACACCGCTTCAATGCAGACCGCATCGAATACATGCTGGTGCGGGACGAGACCAAGGTCTTCCAGATGTTCCTGCGCGGTGACATCGATACCTATTTCTATCAGGACACCACCACGTGGTACGAGAAGAGCGAGGTGCCGGTCTTTTTCGACGGCTATATCGAGAAGGCGACCTTCTACAACGAATACCCAACGATCTCGCGGGGCCTGTATCTCAATCTGAGCCGTCCCTTGCTCGATAACCAGGATATCCGCATTGGACTCCAGCATGCGACCAATTGGCAGAAGGTCATCGACCTGGACATGCGGGGTGATGCCGAGCGCTTGAACGTCTTGGAAGGCGGCTTCGGCGATCTGTCTCACCAGACGCTGAAAACGCGGCCCTTCAATGTTGCCCTGGCGCGCGAGGCTTTCGCTCGCGCCGGCTTCACCGAACAAGGACCGGATGGCGTGCTGAGAAATGCACAAGGGCAGCGGCTTTCCTTCACCATCAACTATTACCGGATGCCGGTGTACATCCCGATGATGCTGCGGCTCAAGGAGGAGGCGATTCGCGCGGGGGTGGAGTACAAGCTGGAGGCCATGGAGCCTACCGCGTCTTTCCAGAAGACCCAGCGCAAGGAGCATGAGATCGCCCTTGCCGGTTGGCAGAACCAGTTGCCGACTCCCGACTACTATCAGGGCTTCCATTCGAAGGATGCCTATGAGCCGGGCACCAGGAAGCCGCGTGCGAACACGAACAACATCAGCGTTTTCGCCGATACGGAGGTCGACAAGATCCTCGAGGCGAACCGCAATGCCCGCAGTCTGGATGTCATCCGCGAGACCAGCCATCAGCTGGAGGAAATCTTCCACGAGCGCGCCGTGTGGCTTCCTGGATTCTACCGTCCATTCTATCGCGTCGGCTACTGGCGCTGGATCCGCTGGCCGAGCAATTTCAACGTCCGCCTCGGCAATGAACCAGAGATGAACCATGTCCACTGGATCGATCCGGATCGCCGCAAGGAGACGCAGGATGCGATGACTCACGGAAAAACCTTTCCTGAGAAGAACCTGATCTTTGACCAACACCGGAAGAAGACCCCGTGACGATGTCCGAACCCTTGCTCCAGGTCCGCGATTTGATCACCGCCTTCGATACGGATGCGGGACTGACCCGTGCCGTCGATCATGTGTCCTTCGACATTGCCCGTGGCAAGACGCTGGGCATCGTCGGTGAATCCGGTTGCGGGAAGAGCGTCACTGCCATGTCGCTGGTGCGCTTGCTGCCCCAACCAGCCGGCAAGATCCTGCAAGGCGAAGTGCTCTTCAAAGGCAGGGATCTAACACGTCTCAAACCGGATGAGATCCGCAAGGTACGCGGCAACGAGATCGGCGTGATCTTCCAAGAGCCGATGACCGCCCTCAATCCGGTCCAGCGCATCGGCAAGCAACTCTCCGAGTGCTTCCTGATCCACAAGAGGATGAGCAAGAAGGAAGCTTGGAACGCGGCCATCGAGATGCTGCGACTCGTGAAGATTCCCGCGCCGGAACTCAGGGCAGGGGACTATCCGCACCAGCTTTCCGGTGGCATGCGCCAGCGCGTGGTGATCGCCATGGCGCTTGCCCTCAAGCCCGATCTGGTCATTGCCGACGAACCGACCACTGCCCTCGATGTCACCGTGCAGGCGCAGATCCTCGATCTGATCAAGCGTCTCCAAGCGGAGATGGGCATGTCGGTCATCCTCATCACCCACGACCTCGGGGTGATTGCCGAAACTTGCGATGAGGTGGTTGTCATGTACGGCGGCCGTGTCGTTGAGCGTGCGCCAGTCAAGGAGCTCTTTGCCCGGCCGCTGCATGCGTACACCCGAGGACTGCTCGCTTCCATCCCGCGTCTGGAAACTCCGCGCAAGTCGGTGCTGCCAGTTATCCCCGGTATGGTGGCTTCGCTGAGAGATCTCGTCCCTGGTTGCCGCTTCTGCCAACGCATGGAACGCCAAGGAGTCGCCCTGCGCGACCGCCCGCCCTTCATCGAGGTCTCGCCCGGCCATTGGGTCGAGGCTTGTCCGACCTGCTACGCCTCGACCGACGTATGACCCCGATCCTTTCCGTTCGCGATCTCAAGGTGCACTTCCCGGTCACGGGCGGCCTTCTCATGCGCCAGATCGGTTCTGTCAGGGCGGTGGACGGTGTCTCCTTCGATATTGCTCCCGGCGAGACCCTCGGTCTCGTTGGCGAGTCCGGTTGCGGGAAGTCCACGCTCGGCAAGGCGATTGTCCGCCTCAACGACGCGAACAACGGCAGCATCCACTTCGACGGCCGCGACATCACCCGACTTGGTCGCGGCGGGATGAAACCGGTCCGTGAGGACCTGCAAATGATCTTCCAAGATCCCGTCGAGTCCCTGAATGCCCGGCACAGCGTGCGAGAGATCCTCGAGGAGCCTCTCATCATTCACGGCCACGGTTCCACGATGGAGCGCCGCAAGCGCGTGGATGAGCTGTTAGAGCGCGTCGGTCTCCAAAGCGCCGCCGCTGACCGCTATCCCTTTGAGTTCTCCGGAGGGCAGCGTCAGCGGATCGGCATCGCGCGGGCCATTGCGCTGAAGCCGAAGCTGATCGTCTGCGACGAGCCCGTCTCAGCGCTCGACGTATCGGTGCAGTCGCAGGTCCTGAATCTTCTGTTGGAACTACAGAAGGACCTTGGGCTTTCCTATCTGTTCATCGCCCACGACCTCGCCGTGGTGAA
>Ga0307409_100001060_pt1 | contig 12912 bp, 5 predicted proteins | sample 322Ometagenome_2_FD_203888 | JGI IMG/M metagenome (GOLD analysis project Ga0307409, IMG submission 203888) | Maize rhizosphere microbial communities from greenhouse at UC Davis, California, United States - 322HYB-O-2 | ecosystem: Host-associated > Plants > Roots > Rhizosphere > Soil | place...
CCGCGCGCTCCTCGCGCTTCTGCGCCCGCTCGAGCATGAAGTCGAGAAAGAGCGCCTCGCTCAACGTCGACGGCACCTCCGCCACGAAGATCGTGTAGCCGGCGTAGACGAACGGCTGCGCGCGATGGGCCAGCAGCGTGTGCATCGAATGGCCCATCTCGTGCGCGAGCGTGAACACGGCGTCGAGCGTCTCGTTGTAATTCAGCAGCATGTAGGGATGCGACCCGTACACCGGTGCCGAATAGGCGCCGCTGCGCTTGCCCGCGTTCTCGAAGACATCGATCCAGCCGCCCTCGAAGGCGCGGCGCACGTTCTGCTGGTACTCGCGCCCGAGCGGCGCCACCGACGCCGTGATCCAGTCGAGCACGTCGTCGTAGGGATAGCGCACGTCGTGCTGCACGAGCGGCACGAACACGTCGAACAGACGGTAGGTGTCGACGCCGAGCACCGTCCGCCGGAGGCGGTGATAGCGGCGCAGCGGTTCGACCCCGGCCTTCGCCTCCTGGATGAGGGTCTCGACAACCGAGGTCGGGATGTTGTTGCCGTGCAGCGCGGCATCGAGCGTGGACCCGTAGCCGCGGGCGCGGGCATGGAACCAGTCGCGCTGCAGCACGCCGTTGTAGAGCGCGGCGTAGGTGTTCTGGCTGGCGGCGTAGGTCTGGTGGAACGTGCGGTACGCGTTCGCACGATCCGCCTGCAGCCGGTTCGTCTCGAGAATCGCGCGGTACTGTCCGTAGGTGAGCGCGACCTGGTCCCCGGTGGCCAGCGAGATCGTCGGATATTTCATGTCCGCCGTCGTCAGCGCGGCGTAGGCGTCGTAGGGGATGCCGTTGAAGCGTCCCGAATACGACATGAGGCGCTCGCCCTGCGCGTCGAGCACGTGCTCCTGCTCGTGCCAGAGACTTTCGATGGCGAACCGGTAGACCGCCAGCTCCGCGTCGGCATCCATCCACGCGCGGACGGTCGCTTCGGGAATCGCCAGCAGCTCCGGGTTGAACCACGACACGGCCTGCTGGTGCCGCGCGAACAGGATCTGCACCTGCTGCCGGCGCGCGTTCACCGCGTTGTCGCGCTGGTCCTGGTCGTAGTGCAGCGAGGCGTAGTACCACACCCGGTACATGAGCGCGCCGACCGCGTCCTGCGCCGTGAACGCCGCGAGCAGCTGCGCGCCGCTGTGCGCGAGCGTGCCTTCGAACGCCTTCAGCTTCTCGATGCCCTCCGAGAGCTCGCGGTAGAGGCCGGTCCATTCCTCCCAGCCGTGACACACGTCCTCGAGCTGCCACTTGTAGCGATCCGGAATGGTCGTGCGGTCTGGAAGGTGACCCGGCTCCGGGCGGTAGAGTTGCGTCTGCGGCATCAGAGGATTCTATCGCGGAGATCTTCGTAGCGCGGCGCGAGCACGGTCACGTGCCGCGGCCGCGCGAGCGCTGCGTGTAACGCCGGCGGCAGAGCGACGGCACCGCCGATCGCCGGCTCGACGACTTCGCGGAACTTCGCGGGATGCGCCGTCGCCAGGAACACGCCCGGCCGTGCGTCGAGTCCGAGCCACGCAATCGCGGAATGCGGATCGAGCACGTAGGCGAAACGTGCGTGGACCTCTGCAATGGCCATCTTGACAGCATGGTCGTCGAACGCGACGCCGCGCACGTCCGCCCGCAACCGCTCCACGTCGTCGGAGTAGAGGGCGCGCATCCGCTCGAAGTTGCTCGGAGCGCCGACGTCCATCGCGTTGGCGACGGTGCGCACCGAGGCGCGCGGAGCGTAGCGCCCGGACGTGAGGTATTCGGGCACCACGTCGTTGACGTTGGTCGCGGCAATGAAGTGCGCGATGGGAAATCCGAGCCGCTTCGCGATCAGGCCCGCGGTGAGATTGCCGAAATTCCCCGACGGCACGGAAAATACCGAACCCGGGGCCGCAAGGGATGCCCACCCGTAATAGAAGATCTGCGGCACGAGGCGGCCGACGTTGATCGAGTTGGCGGACGTCAGCCGGACGCGCGCGCGCAGCATCGGATCGGCGAACGCCGTTTTGGCCATCGCCTGGCAGTCGTCGAACGTGCCGTTCACGGCGACCGCGGTTATGTTGCCGCCGATCGTGGTGAACTGCGCTTCCTGTACGGCGCTCACCTGCCCAACGGGAAACAGTACGACCACACGCGTGCCGGGCACCCCCGCGAACGCCTGCGCGACGGCGCTGCCGGTATCGCCCGAGGTCGCGACGAGCACGGTCAGCTCGTCGCCGGGCGACACGAAGTGCGCCATGAAGCGGGCCATCACGCGCGCGCCGACGTCCTTGAACGCGAACGTCGGCCCGTGGAACAGCTCCAACGCGGTGGGCCCGCTGCAGGGGGCCTCCCCGGACGAGGGGCCGAGAATGGGAGGCCCGCACGCCGCTGCGTCAGGGATGTGCGGGCCGGCCCCCGCGGGCCGCCGACCGACAGGAACGAGAAGGATGGGGAAATCGAGGGCGGCGCCGATGATCTTCTCCAGCACGGCGCGAGGGATCTCGCCCTCGAGCAGGTGCTCCGCGATCGCGACGCCCACGGCACCAATCGATTGGCCCGCGAGGGCCGCCATCGTCGCGGCCGGAATCGCGTCGAGCCGTTCCGGCAGGTAGAGCCCGCCGTCCGGCGCGAGGCCGGTGAAGAGCGCCTCGCGGAAGGTCGCCGGCGGCGCGCTGCCGCGCGTGCTAGTCCACCGCATCGACGAGCCGCGCCCCCGACAACGCCACGCGCGAGACGTACAGGTTTCCATCGATGCGGCCGTGCGTGCGAAGGGCCGTTTGCATCGCCTCGCCCGTGCGCTGCGCGTCGTCGACCGATCGGCAGAGCGCGAACATCGACGGCCCGGCGCCGGACAGGTTCGCGCCAATCGCGCCGGCCGCGAGCGCCGCCTCGCGAATCGCGGCGAAGCCCGGGATGAGCGGCGCCCGATGACGCTCGACAATGTGATCGGCCATGGCGCGGGCAAGCAGAGCGAAATCGCCCGCGTGCAGCGCCGCTACCAGCGCGCCGACGTTGGCCCACTGCCGCACGGCATCGCGCAGGGGCACCTGATCGGGCAGAATCGCGCGCGCGGCGCGCGTCTCGATCTCGATCGCCGGATGGAGTACGGCGCATGAGAGCCCGGGCGGTACCGGCAACCGGACGATGTCGGGCGGCTCGATACTGCGCGCGAGGACGAAACCGCCGACCAGCGACGGCGCGACGTTATCGGGGTGCACCGCGCCCGCCGAGGCGCGCTCCCCTTCCATCGCGCAGCGCAGCAACAGCTCGGTGGACGCGCCCAGCCGCAGCGCCTCGTTCACCGCCATCACCGCTGCCACCGCGCTCGCGCCACTGCTGCCCATCCCGCTCGAGAGTGGCATCCCCTTGTGGATGATGAGGCCAATGCCTGTCGCCCTGTTGGCGGGCCGCGGCACACCTGAAGGACTCGTCTCCGGCACGCCGTCAGGGTTGCCGGCGTGTCGCAGCAGCGCGGCCGCCGCGACGGTCGCCGTGTTGCGCGCGGGATCGCGCGACAGCCGGCCCCCATCACCGGTGATGTCGATCAACTCGACGCCGGACTGCTCTCGCGGCACGGCAATGACGACGTCGCCCGGCTGTTCGAGCGCGAAGCCCAGGACGTCGAACCCGCAGCCGACGTTCGACACGGTCGCCGGCGCAAATGCCGCGACGCGAGCGTGTCCGCGGTCCATGGCGTCCGCCTTCAGGGCTCCGCCGCCGCCCGTCATGCGCGCGGTAACTCCGGATGAATCGATACCGGCTTCCCCTGGTCGTTCACCGCGACGAGCACGACCTCGGCCTGCGTCACTTTCACTCGCTCGCCATGCCCATCCGCGCCGACCGTCGGAGACGGCGATCCCCACCGCTCCGCCTCGACGGTGACCCGGACGGTGATCGACGTGCGGCCGATCCGCAGCGTCTCGGTGAAGAAGCTGACGATGTCGCCGAGGAACACCGGCTCGTGGAACTCCACCTCGCGCATCGCCTTGGTGACGTAGCGGTGCGGGCCCGCCTTGCGCGCCTCGACTGCGGATGCAAGGTCGATGTGCGACAGGATCACGCCGCCGAAGATCGTCCCCATGTTGTTGGTGTCCTTCGGCAGCAGCAGGACTTTGATCGCAGGCATCCGCTCGGGCATTGCCCAAGAATACGGCATCGGGCCTTGCGTCCCCGCGGACACGGGCCTATAGTCCACGCACCTCATCGCCTGCTTTCGTCGGCTCTTATCTCCTGCGGCCGTTTTGGGGAAGGCTCTTCAACCCTAGCTCGGAGGCCCATATGAAAGCGACGAGGCGCGCGCTGCTTTGGCTGCTGTTTCTCGGCGTGACCGCGACAGCGGCCCACGCCCAGACGTTCACCGGAGGGCTCCGCGGCGTCGTCGCCGACGCCAACGGGGTGATTCCCGGGGTCACGGTGACGCTTACCAACGAGTCGACCGGCGTGTCGCGGGATACCGTGACCAACGACGTCGGACAATACAACTTCCCGGCGGTCCCGCCGGGCACCTACTCCGTGAAGACCTCGCTCACCGGCTACAAGTCCTTCGAGCGCACCGGCGTCCGCGTGGGCACCCAGCAGTTCCTCACCCTCGACGTCAACCTCGAGGTCGGCACGCTGCAGGAAACGGTGACCGTCACCGGCGAGGCGCCGCTCATCGACACGGCGACGGCGTCGACCGGCGGCACGCTCGATCGGACGCAGCTCGAAGCGCTTCCCTCGCCCGGCCGCAACGCGTTCCTGATTGGCGTCACCGTGCCAACGGTGAACCCGGTCGGCGACCCGCAGTTCAACCGGCAGCAGGATCAGACGAACGCGTCGCTGGTCTCCCTCGGCGGCGGCGGCGTACGCGCGAACAACTACCTGCTCGACGGCGTGCCGATCACCGAGATGCGGGGCCGCGCGATCGCGAACCCGACGATCGAGGCGATCGAAGAAGTCAAGGTACAGGTGCACACCTACGACGCGGAGATGGGGCGCACCGGCGGCGGCGTGTTCAACGTGACCGCCAAATCGGGCACCAACCAGTACCACGGCAGCGGCTTCTTCCAGACGCGGCCGGTCTGGGGACAGTCGCTCAACTTTTTCGACGACAAGGCGGGCGAGACGAAAGAGTCGAGTGGCGTTGCCGACTCGTACTATCGACTCTACGGCGGCGGCATCGGGGGCCCGGTCCTGCGCAACCGGACGTTCTTCTGGGCGGCTACGGAAGGCTACCGCTCGCTGACGACGCGCGGCCTGCAGTACGTGTGGCCCACCGCGGCCCAGCGCAACGGCGATTTCTCGCGCACGACGCGGGACGGTGTGCCCGTGCGGCTCTTCAACCCGTGGTGCCGTGGCCTCACCGCTCCGAGCCCGCAGTGTCCCGCCACGGGAACCGGTTCGCTTGCCACCGGTGGTGAGTTCACCAACGCGATCATCCCGCGCACCCATCCCGCGGCGAACCCCGCCGGGTTCAACATCATCAATGCGTGGCCCACCGAGACGGTGAGCGGCGAGGCGATCGGCGCGAACGAGGACGGCAACCCGAATGTCGGCGACACCGCGCGGCTGGTCGACCAGGCCGACATGGTCACCCTGAAGGTGGATCATCGCTTTACCGATAACTGGTCCCTCAGCGGCTTCTACCTGTACAACAAGACGGACGAACCGGGCAGCGGCATCATGCCCGCCCCCTTCCAGTACATCGAGAACCAGGCCGAGTTCTTCCCGACGCTGCGGCGCCGACCGCACGTAGTCGCCATCAACAACACGAACGTGCTCAACGATTCGACGGTGATGACGCTGCGCTTCGGGTGGACGACGTGGAAAGACACGACCGACACGGCGGTGTTCGAGCCCGGCCTGGGATCGCTCGGCTTCAGCTCGAATTACGTCAACGCGCTGAGCGCGGCGGGACAGAGCAACTTTCCCGAGCTGACCTTCGACGACATCGACGACGTCGGCGGGTGGGGCGGCGACAACGTGCGGTGGAACAGTCCGTATTCGATCAACGGCACGCTGACGAAGTTGCTCGGTAGCCACAGCATCAAGATCGGCGCCGACCTGCGCAAGATGTCGCTCCAGACCACGACCGAGACGTCGGACAACACCGGCTTCCGTTTTCTCGGCGGCAGCTTCGACTTCAACCGGCTCTTCACGAGCCAGGCCGGAACCAACATCGGCGGGCACGATTTCGCCAGCCTGTTGCTGGGGCTGCCGGCCTCAGGAGAGGTTCCGTTCAACGACGGGTTCGGCGAGTGGTTCACCCGCTACGCCGGGGCGTACATCCAGGACGACTGGCGCATGAACTCGAAACTGACGCTGAACTACGGCGTGCGCCTCGAGCACGAGTCCGGCCTGCGCGAGATCGAGAACCGGCAGACGGTGGCCTTCGACCAGGAGGCGGTGAATCCAATCGATGCGCTCGTCCCCAAGACCGGCCTTCTCGCCGGCCGCACGCTGCGCGGCGGACTGGTCTTCGCCGGCGTCGACGGCGCGCCGGAGGAGCAGGGCAACCTGCCGGCGGTCACCGTGGCGCCGCGCGTCGGGGCGACCTACGCCATCAATCCGAAGACCGTGATTCACGGCGGCTATGGAACCTTCTACGCGCCCTGGCAATACAACACCGCGAACCACGGCCAGATCGGCTTCGCGCGACGGACGTCTCTGGTCCAGTCGTCGCCGGAAAGCGAGGCTCCGATCACGACGCTCGACAACCCGTTCCCGGCAGGGTTGCAGGAGCCGATCGGCAGCTCGCTCGGACTGCTCACCGGCGTGGGCGGCAACATCAACTACATCGATCAGGAGAAGGGGGCGCCGGTCGTTCACCAGTATTCGGTCGACGTCCAGCGCGAGCTGCCGGGCGAGATGGCCATCACCATCGGCTATCAGGGCGCGACGGGACGCGACCTCGGGTTCGCCGGCACGAACAACGTCGGCCTCAACATCAACCAGATCGATCCCGAGGTGGCGCGACGAGTGTTCCCCGCGCCGGGCGGCGGGTGGAATGCTGCGGCGCTGCGCGCGCAGGTCCCCAATCCGTTCTTCGGCGTTGCCGGCGCAGGCGAGCTCGGCACGCGCGCGACGGTCCCCGCCGGCCAGCTGCTGCGGCCGTTCCCGCAGTTCGGAGACGTGAACGTGTTCGAGCGCACCGAAGGCGGCAGGCGGCAGTACAACGCGGTTGCGCTGGTGCTCGACAAGCGACTGGGACGCAGCCCCTGGGGCGGCCGTTACAGCTACACGTGGAGCAGGCTCGAGGACAACCAGTTCGGCGAGAGCAGCGCGTACCAGACGCGGACCGCGGTCCCGCAGAACGTCTACGATCTCGATGCGGAATACGGGATCAGCAACTTCGACTCGCCGCACCGCATCATCCTCGCGCCGATCGTGCGGCTCGGCCGCCAGGGCGATCGCGCACTGCTCACCGGCGGCTGGTCGGCGTCGGCGGTCGTCGAACTGGTCAGCGGCTCGCCGCTGAACGCCGTGATGAGCGCCGGCGCATCCGACGCGAACCTGGGATTGCTCGGCGGCCGTCAACGGCCGAACGTGGTTGGCGAACCGGAGACCTCGGGCAGCGACGAGGAACGGGTGTCGTCGGGGGAAAACCCGGACGGGCGCTGGTTCGACGCCGGGGCGTTTGCCAACCCGGGGGCCGGCACCTTCGGGAGCGCGCCGCGCACGGACGGGAGCGCGCGGTACCAGTTCCGCAAGAACGTGGACCTGGTCATCACCAAGGACACGCGCTTCGCGGGCAGCCAGTCGGCGCAAATCAGGTTCGAGATCCTGAACCTGACGAACACCGCGAAGTTCAACGGGTCGTCGGCGGGCAACGCCGTCGACGCGGCGAGCTTCGGCCGCATCACGTCGCAGCGCGGGTTCATGCGCATCTGGCAATTGAGCTTCCGCTACGCGTTCTAGCACGGTGGTCGGTCGTGGGTGGTCGGCTGCTTCGGCAGCCGACGACAGACGACCGGCGGCGGGCCACTGCGTTGAACGTCCGTTCTACGGCTTCCCGTATTAATCCAACGCGCCGTATCGCGACATTTCTGCCCAGTTTCCTCTTGCGCCCGTCCCTACCCGTCTCCTAGACTTCCCCCTCAATTCATCCGCGCATCGCCAGGCGCACTCTTCCGTCTTCCGGTTCGGAACATTCGGCGCGTCGGTCCCCTTCGGCGTAGTTCGACAACCCTCGGGCGTCGTGTAGTCAACCCAAGTCTCTGTGAGGGCGTTCCTATGAGAGCGACGATACGCGTGTTGGCCTGCCTGCTGGTGCTGTTCGTCGCCGCCAACGAAGCCTGGGCGCAATCCTTTACGGGTGGCGTTCGTGGCGCCGTGAAAGATCCTGGCGGTGTCATCCCTGGTGCGGAAGTGACGCTGATTAACGAGAACACCAGCGTCTCGCGGACCGCGACCACCAACGAGCGCGGCGAGTACAACTTCCCCAACCTGGCTCCGGGCTCCTACACCCTGAAGACCACGCTGCAGGGGTACAAGACCTACGAACAGAAAGGCCTCCGCGTCGGCACGGCGCAGTTCCTCACTGTCGACGTGACGCTCGAAGTGGGGCAGCTGCAGGAGACGATCACCGTCACCGGCGCTGCGCCGCTCGTCGAAACGTCGAACGCCTCGACCGGCGAGGTGCTCGACGCGCAGGAGCTCGCCACGCTCCCCTCGCCGGGACGCGCGGCGTTCCTGATTGGCGTGACGGTCCCGACCGTCATCGCCACCGGTGACGCGCAGTTCAACCGTCAGCAGGACCAGACGAACGCGTCGCTGGTGTCCCTCGGCGGCGGCGCGCGCCGCGCCAACAACTACATCCTCGACGGCGTGGCCATCTCCGACCTGCGCAACCGCTCCGTCGTCAACCCGACGATTGAGGGCATCGAGGAAGTGAAGGTGCAGGTCCACACCTTCGACGCCGAGATGGGACGCACCGGCGGCGGCGTGTTCAACACCACCGCGAAGTCCGGGACGAACAATTTCCGCGGCAGCGGCTTCTTCCAGACGCGGCCGGTGTGGGGGCAGGAGAACAACTACTTCTCCGAGCTGGCCGGCATCCCGAAGCCGACCGATCTGTTCTACCGCCTCTACGGGGGCGGCCTCGGCGGCCCGATCGTGCACAACCGCACGTTCTTCCACTTCGCGACCGAAGGCTATCGCTCGGTGACGACGCGGAACGGCGCGCTGATCTTCCCGACCGACCGCGAGCGCGCGGGCGACTTCTCACAGAGCTTCGATCGCAACGGCAACCTCGTCGTCATCCACAACCCCTTCGATCCGAACCGCGCGCCGTTCCCGGGCAACGTGATCCCGGCGAACCTGATCGACCGGGTCGGTCAGAACATCGTCAACCTGCTGCCGCGAGCGGACACGCAGGTCAGCAACCAGCAGGCGAACTACAACCGGACGGCGCGCATCCAGGACGCCGCCGACCAGTTCATGACGAAGATCGACCACAAGTTCAACGACAAGATCTCGCTCAGTGGCGTGTACCTCTACAACAAGACCGACGAGCCGTACGAGGTGTATTGGGAAGACAACCTGTTCGGCGATCCCAACGCCGCGCCGCTGCTCCGCCGGATCCATGTCGGCGTGGTCAACAACACGTGGATTCCGAACAGCAGCACCGTCTTCTCGCTGCGCTACGGGCAGACCAGCTTCATCGACAACTGCGGCATCGCCATCACGGAGTTCGATCCGTCGACGCTCGGCTTCAATCCGGCGTTCACGAACGATATCCGGCTGCAGAAGCATCCCGAGATCCTCATGGACGATTACGGACAGATCGGGACGAACCAGTTCGGCACGAACGAGTTCACCGCGATCGACTGGAATTCGTGGGGCCTCAACGGCGCGCTCTCCAAGCTGATGGGCAGCCACACGTTCAAGTTCGGCGCGGACTACCGCTGGATTGGCGTGACGACCACGCCCTTCGGCCAGGCCAGCGGAAGCTTCACCTTCAGTCGGCGGACCACGGCGAGTGCCGGCGGCGCCGGCGGCAACGATTTGGCGAGTCTGCTGCTTGGCGCCCCGACCACGGGCTTCGCCGACATCGCGGCGACGAGCGAGTACTTCACCAACTACTACGGCGCCTACGTCCAGGACGACTGGCGCCTCAAGTCGAACCTGACGCTGAACTACGGCCTGCGCCTCGAGCACGAGGACGGGCTCATGGAAAAGAACGACCAGTTCACGGTCGGCTTCGACCAGAACCTGGTGAGTCCGCTGAGCGGCAGGGCGCCCGGTCTCGCCGCGATTCGCGGCACTAACGAGATCCGGGGCGGGCTGATGTATGCGGGGGTCGACGGCAATAACGAATTCCAGGGCGATCCGCCGGCGATCAAGGTGTCGCCGCGCGTCGGCCTCGTCTACTCGTTGAGCCCGCGCGTGGTGGTCCGCGGCGGCTACGGCATGTTCTGGGCACCGTGGAACTACCAGTTCCCGGGCACGACCAACTACGGCAACATCGGGTTCTCCTCGCGGACGTCGATCGTGGACAACAACCCGGCGGGCGTCCCGGTCACCGTGCTGAGCAATCCGTTCCCGTCCGGACTCACCCAGCCGTCGGGCAGCTCGCTCGGCGCGTTGACGGGCATCGCCAACTCGATCGACGTCATCGACCAGAACAAGAAAGCGCCGTACGTCCAGCAGGTCTCCGTCGACTTCCAGTACGAGCTCACCGACTCGGTGGCGGTGAGCGCAGGGTTCGCCCACGCGCGGGGCGACCATCTGGGCCTCGGCGGCACATCTGACGGCGTCGTCAATATCAACCAGATCCGCCCGGAAGTGGCGGCGAACTTCACGCCGGCGCAGCTGCTGGAGCAGGTGCCGAACCCGTTCTTCGGCGTGCCGGGCTTCGGCGCGTTCGGTAGCCAGCGCACGCTCGCGCGCGGCCAGTTGCTGCGGCCGTTCCCGCAGTTCAACAACGTCAACCTGCGCCAGGTCACAGCCGGTCGTTCGCGCTACAACGCGATGATCCTGAAGCTGGACAAGCGCGTGAACAACGGGTTCGGCGGGCGCTTCAACTACACGTGGAGCAACCTGAAAGACAACCAGTTCGGCGAGTCCAACCACTACCAGGCGAACTTCACGGGCCGTCCGCAGAACAACTACGACCTCGACGCCGAGTACTCCACGTCGCTGCTCGACACGCCGCATCGCGTGGTGCTGGCGCCGATCGTCGAGTTGCCGTTCGGCCAGGGGAAGAGGTGGGGCACCGGCCGCGTCGCGGATCTGCTCATCGGCGGATGGACGGTGTCGGCGGTCGCCAGCTTCGAGTCAGGATTCCCCACACCCGCGCGCTACAGCCAGGGCGTCTCGCAGGGCCAGCTCGGAATTTTCGGCACCGTCGAACTGCGTCCGAACGTGACGAGCGGCGACCCGAACACCGAGGGCGATCTGTACGACCGCGTCGGCAGCGGCAACCCCTGGGCCGATACCGAAGGCTACCAGCGGCCGGCGCCCGGACAGTTCGGGAACATGGAGCGGACCGATACGCGGCTGCGCAGCCCGTTCCGCAAGAACCTCGACCTGGTGCTCAACAAGGCGTTCCACACCGGCGGGTCAACGCGCGCCGAGCTCCGGTTCGAGCTCCTGAACGCGACGAACACGCCGAAGTTCCGCGACTACAGCACGTTCCTCGACAACTCGACGTTCGGGCAGATCACCCGGCAGTCGGCGTTCTCGCGGATCACGCAGGTCAGCATGAGGTTCTCGTTCTGATCTCGACGTAGTCGGTGGTCAGTCGTCGGTAGTCAGTCTCGGTAGTCAGTCGGGCCGGCCATTCGGGGCCGGCCCGTCTGTTGCCCGACCACCGCCCACCGCCCACCGCCCACCACCCACCGCCCGCCGCCCACGTCGCATTACAAACAATGACACGCCCGTCCTCTCTCGTTCGCTAGTATTTCCGCCACTCGTACGTGGTGGTGTCTTCGGCGGCGTGTCCCTGGGTCGTTCCCTGGTCGGCGGCGTACCCCTCCTGGTCGGTGCCCTCCTGTCCGGTTCCCCATTCGCACAGGCCGCTGCGTTTCCTGTTTCCTCCGGGGGGACTGAATGAGAGTGTGGTCGCGGTTATTCGCCGGTCTGCTGGCGCTCTGCCTCGGGGCCAGCGGCAGCGCCTGGGCCCAGGGGTTCCAGGGTGGTGTGCGAGGCGCCATCAAGGACTCCGGCGGCGTCATTCCGGGCGCCGAAGTCGTGCTCGTCAACGAGAACCTTGGGACCTCGCGGTCCACGGTGACCAACGAACGGGGGGAGTACAACTTCCCCAATCTCGACCCGGGCACCTACACGCTCAAGGCGTCGCTCCAGGGCTACAAGACCTACGAGCAGAAGGGGCTGCGCGTCGGCACGCAGCAGTTCATCACGCTCGATGTCACGCTCGAAGTCGGCGAGCTGCAGGAGACGATCACCGTCACCGGCGCGGCGCCGCTCATCGAGACGTCGAACGCCTCGACCGGTGAAGTGCTCGACTCGCAGGAGCTGCAGACGCTGCCCTCCGGCGGCCGCTCCGCGTTCCTCATCGGCGTGACCGTGCCGACGGTCGTGGCCACCGGCGACGCGCAGTGGAACCGGCAGCAGGACCAGACCAACGCCTCGCTGGTGTCGCTCGGCGGCGGCGCCCGCCGCGCCAACAACTACATCCTCGACGGCGTGCCGATCTCCGACATGCGCAACCGCTCCGTCGTCAACCCCACGATCGAGGGCATCGAGGAAGTGAAGGTCCAGGTCCACACGTTCGATGCGGAGATGGGCCGCACCGGCGGCGGCGTGTTCAACACCACCGCGAAGTCCGGCACCAACGAGTTCCGCGGCACCGGCTTCTTCCAGACCCGCCCGGTCTGGGGGATGGAGAACAACTACTTCTCGGAGCGCGCCGGCATCCCGAAGCCGACTGACCTGTTCTATCGCCTGTATGGCGGCGGGTTCGGCG
>Ga0307409_100001061_pt1 | contig 12911 bp, 15 predicted proteins | sample 322Ometagenome_2_FD_203888 | JGI IMG/M metagenome (GOLD analysis project Ga0307409, IMG submission 203888) | Maize rhizosphere microbial communities from greenhouse at UC Davis, California, United States - 322HYB-O-2 | ecosystem: Host-associated > Plants > Roots > Rhizosphere > Soil | place...
CCCACTGGCGGAGCGCGACGAAGCGCCGCTCGACGTGCACCTGCGCAACTGCCCCCGCTGCGTGGAGCACGAGCGCCGCCTGGTGCAGGCGACCGACGCGCTGGTGGCCGGCGTGGTGCCGGCGCCGGGCGCGCCCGCACCGGCGCCCGCCGCGAAGCCGGCCGCGAAACGAGAGCTCGCGAAGGTGGAGCCGCTCGTGCAGCCGCCGGAGCCCATCCCCGCCCGCCGCTCACCGAGCGAACTGGCCCGGGCGATCGGCTGGAACGCGCTGCTGGTCGTCGCGATCGTGCTGGCGCTGCTCTCGCTCGCGCTCGCGTTGGCGGGCGCCCTCGGCGCTCAGTTCTAGAGCAGCCGCTCCACGGCCGCACGCATGGCGGCCAGCCAGGCTTCGTGCGCCCCCGGGTCCGCCTCGACCACTTCCGCCGGCATCCGCCACCGCTCCGCAGCCGCCCGCACGGCGGCGGCGCCCCCAGTCAGCAGCGCCGGCTCCACGCTCCCGGCCGCCTCGTAGACGATCCCGCGCACCGGCGTGTCGACCAGGCGCTCCAGCAGCGTCTCCAGCCGCGGCCCGTGCAGGTCCGGCGCCCCGGTTGCGCTTCCCATCAGCCAGCACACCACGGTCACCCCGGCGAGCTGCCCCATGATCGTGCCCAGCCGATCCGGGTCCGCTACGACCCCCTCGACGCCAGCGGCTTCGATCGCGGCAACCCCGTCGGTCGAGCGCGTGGTCCCGCGCACGGCGTGCCCGTCCGCTCGCACCGCCGCCGCCAGCGAACGACCGCGGCACCCGCAGCCAACGACCAGCACCCGCGCCATTCAGTCGCGCGCGGGCTCGAACAGCTCGATCGGATTGCCGGACGGATCGTCGAGCAGGATCTGCTTGCCGCCCCTGCCGGTGACGATGTCGTTGCGGAAGCTGGCTCCCGCTTCGCGCAGCTCGTCGACGACGGCGACCAGGTCGTCGACCTCCAGCTGTATGCGGTTCCAGCCGCCGGGCTCAGGCACCCGCCCATCGGGCATGGCCTGCGCCGCACCGCCGGGGCCGGAAGGCGTGCTCAGGAGCAGGCGCAACGGGCCGCGCGAGACGACCGCGAACCCGGGTCCCGGCCGGGCCTCGACGTCGAAGCCGAGCCGGCCCTCGTAGAACGCGACCGCCGTGTCCACGTCGTCGACGATGTAGCGCACGCTCATCGGCGGAATTCTGTCACTCGTTCGACTCGCGGGCGCGCCGGCGCAGCTCCTCGCGCCAGCGCTCGTCCTCCGCCACCTGGTTGCGAACGTCCTCCTCGGTGCGCTCCGGCCGCCCGCTCGCGCGCCGGCGGGCGTTCTGCGCCTCGAGCATCTGATCGACGTCGTCGAGCTCCAGCTCAGCCTCGACCTCGGGCGACCGCGTCGGACGCCAGTCCACCTGCTCCGCGCCCGAGCCCGGATACCACTTGCCGAGCGCGAGCAGGATCCCGATGGCGACGATGAAGCTGAACAGCACGAACAGACCGAACTCGTCGATCCCGCGAGTGTACGCTCCGAAGCCATGAGCGAAGCGGTGATCCTCGATGCTCTGCGGACTCCGATCGGCCGCCACGGCGGCGTACTGGCCACCGTACGACCGGACGACCTGGCCGCGCACGTCGTGCGCACGGCCGTCGAGCGCAACGCCCTCGACCCGGACTCGATCGACGAGATCTACATGGGCTGCGCCAACCAGGCGGGTGAGGACAACCGCAACGTCGCCCGCATGGCCGGACTGCTCGCCGGCCTGCCGGTCGGGGTCCCGGGCGTGACCGTCAACCGGCTCTGCGCCTCGGGTCTCGAGGCCGCGATCCAGGGCAGCCGCCAGCTCAAGGTCGGCGAGGCCGACCTCGTGCTCGCCGGCGGCGTGGAGTCGATGACCCGCTCCCCCTGGGTGATGCGCAAGCCGGAGCAGGGTTTCCCGCGCGGCAACGTCGAGCTGGCTGACACGACGCTCGGCTGGCGGCTCGTCAACCCGCGCATGGAGGAGCTGCACTCGACCGAGTCGATGGGCGAGACGGGGGAGAACGTGGCCGAGCGCTACGAAGTCTCGCGCGAGGACCAGGACGCCTTCGCCCTCGAGTCGCATCGGCGCGCGGTCGCCGCCGCCGAGGCCGGCCGCTTCGACGACGAGATCGTCACGGTCGACGTCCCTCAGCGAAAGGGCGAGCCGGTGACCGTGCACGCCGACGAGGGACCGCGGCCGGACACGACGCTCGAGCGCCTCGCCAAGCTGAAGCCGATCTTCCGCGAGGGCGGCACGGTCACCGCCGGCAACTCGTCGTCGCTCAACGACGGCGCGGCGTGCCTGGTGCTCGCGAGCGAGGAGCGCGCCCGCGAGCTGGGGCGCGAGCCGCTGGCCCGTATCGTGGCGACCGGCTCAGCCGGCGTGGACCCGGCCTACATGGGCGTCGGCCCGATCCCGGCAAGCCGCAAGGCGCTCGAGCGCGCGGGGCTGACCATCGACGAGATCGACCTGGTCGAGCTGAACGAGGCGTTCGCGTCCCAGGTGCTGGCCTCGATGCGCGAGCTGGGCATCGACCACGACAAGCTCAACGTGAACGGCGGCGCGATCGCAATCGGCCACCCGCTGGGGTGCTCGGGTGCGCGGCTGCTCGGAACGCTCGCGCACGAGCTGCGCCGCCGCGGCGGCCGCTACGGCCTGGCCACGCTCTGCATCGGCGTGGGCCAGGGTCTGGCGGCTGTGATCGAGAATCCCGCTGCCTAGACTCGCGCCCACATGATCGATTTCGAGCTGACCGACGAACAACGACTGATCCGCGAGACGGCGCGCGACTTCACCGACAAGGAGATCGCTCCGCGCGCGCGTGAGAACGACCGCAACGAGCACTTCGACACCGAGCTCGTCCAGAAGATCGCCGACATGGGCTTCCTCGGCGCGATCGTCCCCGAGGAGTACGGCGGGCGCGGCGTGGACTACCGCACCTACGCGGTGATCGTCGAGGAGATCGGGCGCGGCTGTTCGGCGATGCGGACCGTGGTCTCCGTGGTCACGTCGCTGGTCTGCTCCTCGATCGTGCGCTGGGGCACCGAGGAGCAGAAGCAGGAGTGGCTGCCGCAGCTGTGCTCGGGCGAGGCGCTCGGGTGCTTCGGCCTGACCGAGCCGGACACCGGCTCGGATGCCTCGAACCTCAAGACGCGCGCGGAGAAGGTCGACGGTGGCTGGCGCATCAGCGGCGGCAAGATGTGGATCTCGCTGGGCAACTACGCCAAGCTCGCGATGGTCTTCGCCCAGACCGACCCCGAGCTCAAGCACAAGGGCCTCGCGTGCTTCCTGGTGCCGACCGACTCCGACGGCTTCTCGACCCAGGAGATCCACGGGAAGCTCGGCCTGAAGGGCTCCGACACCGCCGAGCTGTCGCTCGACGGCGTGGAGGTGCCCGAATCGGCGCTCATGGGCCAGGTCGGCGACGGCTTCAAGATCGCGATGAGCGCACTCGACTCTGGCCGGTACAGCGTCGCCGCCGGCTGCGTGGGCATCTGCCAGGGCTCGCTCGACGCCTCGATCTCCTACGCCAAGGAGCGCACCCAGTTCGACCGCCCGATCGCCTCGTTCCAGCTGGTCCAGGAGATGATCGCCGACATGGTCGTCCAGACCGAGGCCGCCCGCGGGCTGGTGTGGCGGGCCGGCTGGCTCAAGGACCAGGGCAAGCCGAGCACGACGGAGACCTCGATCGCGAAGCTGTACGCGACCGAGGCCGCCGTGAACTGCGCCGACCGCGCGATCCAGGTGCACGGCGGGTCCGGCTACGTCGACGACTACCCGGTCGAGCGCTACCTGCGCGACGCGCGCGTGACCACGCTCTACGAGGGCACCTCCCAGATCCAGAAGCTGATCATCGGGCGCGCCTACACCGGCATCAACGCGCTGGTGCCGTGAGCCTCGTCACTGCGGAGGTCCGCGGATCGGTCGGGCTGGCGCAGCTGAACCGCCCGGACGCCCGCAACGCCCTGTCGGCCGAGCTGATGGAGGAGCTGGGCGCGCTGCTCGAACGCTGGGACGACGACGCGGGCGTCGGCTGCATCGTGATCGCGGGTGGGGACGACTGGTTCGCCGCCGGCGCCGACATCAAGGCGATGGCGCAGCGCACCTTCCAGGAGGCGCTGGCGGCGCCCTCGGCGCGCTTCTGGCCACGCCTCGCGCGCGTGCGCACGCCGCTGGTGGCGGCCGTGTCGGGGTACGCCCTGGGCGGCGGCTGCGAACTGGCGCTGGCGTGCGACATGATCGTCGCCTCGGAGTCGGCGGAGTTCGGCCAGCCCGAGATCCTGCTCGGCATCATCCCCGGCGGCGGCGGCACTCAGCGGCTGGCGCGCGTGATGGGCAAGCAGCGGGCGATGGAGCTGGTGCTGACAGGCCGCCGCATCGACGCGGCCGAGGCGCACCGGCTCGGGATCGTCAACCAGGTCGCGCCACGCAAGGAGTGGCTCGACGCCGCGCTCGAGCTGGCCACGGTGATAGCCAGCCGGCCGCCGCTGGCCGTGCGGCTCGGCAAGCAGGCCGTGCTGGCCGCCGACGAGACGCCGCTCAGCGCCGGCCTGGAGTCGGAGCGGCGCCTGTTCGAGCTGGCCATGGCGACCGAGGACCGGGTCGAGGGCATGAAGGCGTTCGTCGAGAAGCGCCCGCCGGAGTTCCGCGGGCGGTGAACCTGGGAGTCGTCGGCGCCGGCACGATGGGCGCCGGCATCGCGCAGCTGGGGTGCGCGGCCGGGTTTCAGACGCTGCTGCACGACCCGCTCCCGGAGGCCCTCGAGGCGGGCGAGCGACGCGTGCGCGACGGGCTCGAGCGGTGGGTCGCCAAGGGGCGCGCCGACGCGGCCGCCGCGGACCTGCTCGGGACCGCCCCCGCGCTCGACGACCTGGCCGGCTGCGAGCTCGTGATCGAGGCGGCGCCCGAGCGCCCCGATCTCAAGCGCGAGCTGTTCGCCGAGCTGTCGCGAGTGTGCGGCAGCGAGACCGTGCTGGCGACGAACACGAGCTCGATCCCGGTGACATCGCTGGCCGGGGCGGCGGCCAACCCCGAGAACGTCGTCGGCATGCACTTCTTCAACCCTCCTCCGTTGATGGAGCTGCTCGAGGTGATTCGCGCCGATCAGACGAGCGAGCGCGCGCTGGAGCTAGCGCGCGAAGCCGGCGAGGCGATGGGCAAGCGGGTGATCCTGGCCGCCGACGGCCCGGGCTTCCTCGTCAACCGCTGCGGGCGGCCGTTCTCCGGCGAGGGGCTGCGGCTCCTGGGCGAGCGCGTTGCCACCACCGAGCAGATCGACCGCATCTGCCGCATGGCCGGCGGCTTCCGGATGGGCCCGTTCGAGCTGATGGACCTGGTCGGCATCGACGTGGGCTTCGAGGTGGCCAAGTCGTTCACCGAGCTGTCGTTCGGCGAGCCGCGCTGGCGGCCGAGCCCGATCCAGGCCCGGATGGTGGCCGCGGGTCGCCTCGGCCGCAAGACCGGGCACGGCTACTACGAGTACGCCGAGGACGGGTCCTACCGACCCGAGGATCCCGAGCCGCCGGCGCCGGGCGGCGGCGACGGCACGCTGGTGACGATCGTGGGCGACGGCCCCGTGGCGGACGGCCTGCGCGACCGCGCGCGGGCGGCCGGCTACGAGCTGCGCGAGGGCGGCCCGGCCGAGCTGGTGGTCGACGCCGGAACGAGGCCCGCCGAGCACGTGCCTGGCGGGGCGCCGCTGCTGGCGCTCTGCGCCGCGAGCAGCCTGGCCGCCCGCGGCGAGCCCGGCGCCGTTGGCTTCGGGCTGCTGCCGCCGCTCGGCTCGCTCGTGGAGCTGACCCGCGGGCCGGGCACGCAGGCATTCGCCGCCGAGGCGGCCGAGGTCTTCTTCGCCCGACTCGGCTTGCACGCCGAGTGGGTCGGGGACGCCCCCGGCCTCGTGCTGGGCCGGATCGTCTGCCAGCTCGTCAACGAAGCCGCCTTCGCGGTCGGGGAGGGCGTCGGCTCCGAGGAGGACGTGGACGTGGGGATGGTGCTCGGCCTCGGCCACCCGCGCGGGCCGATCGCGTGGGGCGAGGCGATCGGGTTGGGCCACGCCATGGCCGTGCTGGACGGGCTCTGGGCCGAGCGTCGCGAGGAGCGCTACAGGACGGCTCCGCTGCTCGTGCGAAGGTCCGCAACTTCCGGCATCGCCCGGGGTTAGCGCGGTCATGCGCAGCCTGGTCGCCCTCGCCCTGGGCGCGACCCTCCTGGCCGGTTGCACCGTCCCACGCCCCCCGGGTAACGGCACGCTGCGCTATCGCGACCAGGTGTTCTCGGCGGTCACGACGACCCCTGACATCACCTACGGCACCGCGCCGGACGACAACGGCAACCAGGTCGCGCTCAAGCTCGACCTCTACCAGCCCACGGGCGACACTGCCGCCAAGCGCCCCGCGGTCGTGTGGGTGCACGGCGGCGGCTTCACGTCCGGGGACAAGAGCAGCGGCCGGGGCAAGGCGACGTTCTTCGCGCAGCTCGGCTACGTGGCCGTGTCGATCAACTACCGCCTGCTCTCGCCGGACGGCTGCGGCGGCAACCCCAACCCGACGCCGCTCTGCGAGCACGCGGCGCTCGAGGCCCAGCACGACGCGCAGGCCGCCGTGCGCTGGCTGCGCGCCAACGCCTCCACCTACAGGATCGACACCGACCGGATCGCGATGGCGGGCGGCTCGGCCGGCGCCGTCACCTCCGTGCTCGCGGCGACCCACTCGGAGGACCCCGGGACGAGCGGCAATCCCGGCTACCCGTCGGACATTCGCGCCGCGGTCTCGGTCTCCGGCGGCATGCCCACGAACGACCTGATCGACGCGGGCGACGCCCCGACGCTGTTCATCCACGGGACCGAGGACCGCGTGGTGCCGTTCGAGTGGGCGGTCGCGAACGCCGCGAAGATGCAGGAGCTCGGCGTCTTCACCGTGCTGGAGCCGATCGAGGGCGCCGGGCACGGGCTGCCCGGCGACTACGGCCAGCTGATCAACGAGCAGTCCGACTACTTCCTCTGGTTCGCGATGGATCTCGGATGAAGCGCCTGATCGCGCTCGCCGCCGCGTCGGCGGCGCTGCTGTCGGGCTGCGCGGTGGTCCCCACCGTCCAGTGGCAGCAGTCCACGTTCGAGGGATTCGAGGTGATCTCGTACGTGCCCGAGCACCCCAAGGGGATGCTGTACGTCTTCCACGGCACCAACGGCAGCGCGAACTTCGCCACCAAGGTCGAGACGACCGAGGTGATCAACCGGCTGGTGGCGCGGGGCTACGGGTTCGTGTCGACATCTTCGACGGAGCGGACCGGCGACCAGCGCTGGCTCGTGTCCGACCCCTCGCTGACCACGAATCCCGACCTGGCCCGGCTGGTGCGGCTGCAGGCCCACCTGGTTGCGACCACCGGGCTCGAGGCCAATACCCCGCTGGTGGGGATCGGCATGTCGAACGGCGCGCGCTTCGTGACCACCTGGGGGCAGGCGTGGAGGAACGCCGGGTATCCGGTCAAGGCGATCTGGGCCAGCCACGGTCGAACCGCTCCCCCGTTCGACGGCGCCGGGCAGCTGACCGTGCCGACCGTGTTCTCGACGGCGGCGAACGACTTCACAGTCCCACCCGGCGGGGTCATCCAGAGCTTCTTGACCGCACACAACGCGGGCACGCCCTCTGAGATCCACGCCTCCCAGGAGCGCCGCCTCAGCGCACCGCCTTACGAGCGGATCCCCGGGATCGACCAGGCCGAGTCGAAGCAGATCGTCTCGGCGATGATCGCCACCGGAGTCTGGAACGCCCAGGGCGACCGTGTGGAGCCGGACATCCAGACGGCGGCCGCCAAGGCGCAGTCGGCGACGCTGCCCGCCTCCGTGCAGGCGCAGCGGATCGAGATCGTCAACGAGACGGCGCTCCAGATGGCGGTTCACCAGTTCACGGCCGAGTACGCCGAGCAGGTGATCGCCTTCTTCACGCGATACGTTCCTTAGGCGATGGCCACGGCAGACCTCTCGGTGCTCGTCCTCGGGCGTGCCCAGGTCGGCACGAGCGACTACATAGCGGAGATCCAGCGGCGCCTGGGGCGCCAGGATCGCGTCCGCTTCCGCATGCACGCGATGGGCACTTCGCTCGAGGGGACGACGGAGGACATCCTGGCTGTCGTCGCCGAGCTCCACGCAGTCCCGTTCGACCACGGCGCGCCGCGCGTGTACACCGTGCTCAAGCTCGACGAGCGCCAGGACCGGCCCAACCAGACGCTCGACGACAAGCTGCGCTCCGTCGAGGACCGCCTGGGCGGCGGAGACATCTAGCCTCTGCGGGGATGCCCGTACGCGCGACCCTCGCCACCGTCCTCCTGCTCGCGCTGGCCGGCTGCGGCGGGAGCGACGAGCCCGCGCCCGCGGAGAAGCAGGCGCCGGCCGAGGAGGGCGCGCCGGTCCCCAAGGCGGCGACGCCGGAGAACTGCATGCTGAAGGCCGGCCTCGAGTCGTTCGAGCAACAGTCGAAGTCGTCGATTGCGTTCCACCCGGACGGCTACGAGGTCCGCGTGCGCAGGTTCGGGTCGCCGGCGGCGGCCAATCACGCCGTCGAGGCCGCCCCGGGCATCGCCGAGCAGGCCAACTTCTACGGCGTGTTCGCGCCGGTCGAGGATCAGGCCAACAACGCGACGGCCGCGGTGGCCAAGTGCCTGCGGGGGCTCTAGCGCCCGACCTCCCGCGCTAGGCGGGCGCGGGCCTGGTCGAGCCGGGCGCCCTCGCGCACGAGGCGCGTCGCGGCAGTGCCGGCCGCGCCGGCATCGCCAGCACGCGCGGCCTCGGCGACCCCGGCGAGCTCAACGCGCACCGCCCCGATCGCCGCCAGCAGGCGCTGGTGATCGCTCTCGACCCCACCGGGCGGCTCGAGCTCCTCGAGCCCATCGCGCAGTCGCGCCAGGCGCCGCGCATACCCGGCGAACCGTTGCGCGAGCGTCGCGTCGTCCGCGCTGCGCAGCCCCTCGCCGACATCGTGAGCCAGGGCGACCAGGCCGCGATCGATCGGCGGGAACTCCTCCTTGTACTTCTCGTCGGCGCTCTTCTCGCAGGCGGTCAGGGAAACGCAGAGCAGCAGGACGGCCGCGAGCCGGGGCACGGACGCCAGCCTAGGCCAGCGCGCGCCACGCGGCCGCGGCCAGCTCGTCCTCCGCCGTGCGCAGCGGGGTGCGCATGCGGCCGTCTAGCCAGTAGCGGCAGAACTCCTGGGCCGGGCCGATCAGCACGGCGTAGAGGAGCTCGAAGGGGATCGGCCGGATCTGGCCCGCGGCCACTTGCTCGTCGAGCCAGCGCGACGTGGCCGCGAACGCGCGCCGGTTGAGCTGGGCGATCTCGGCGGCGGCCCGTGGCGGCCGGCCGCTCAGCAGGAAGCGGGCGCGGTCGCGGTCCGCGGCGACCCAGCGCAGGTGATGGCGGACGAGCGCCTGGACGGTCCGCTCGGCGTCCTCGCCCGCGGCCAGTACGGCGAGCAAACCGTCCTGGTAGTCGCGCAGCGCGGCCACGAACAGCGCAGCGGCGATCCCCTCCTTGTCGCCGAAGTGGTGGTAGATCGAGCCGACGCTGGCCCCCGAGCGCCTGCGCACCTCCTCGACGGTGGTGCCCGCGAGGCCCTTCTCGGCAAAGCCGCGCAAGGCCGCGTTGGACGACTTCCTCCCCGGCTACGACGTGCGCGAGGTCCACTCGGTCAGCACGAGCGCCGCGCGGGCGGCTGTGATGGAGGCGATCCACAGCCTGACGCCCACGGAAGTGCCGGTGCTCGTCGCGCTGATGGCCATCCGCAGCGTGCCCGCCCTGCCGCGCCGGCGTCGCCTTCCCGTCCGCGGTGCGCTGCTGGAGGGCTTCCGCCGCGGAGGCTTCGTGACATTGCGCGAGACGCCGGACGAGCTGGTGCTCGGCGGCGTCGGCCGTTTCTGGCAGCCATCCGGCGGCCTGCGCCGGATCGAGCCGGCCGAGTTCCGCTACTTCGACGAGCCGGGCTTCGCCAAGGCCGCGTTCAACTTCCAGATCGAGCGCGCGGGCGAGCGGACCCTGCTCAAGACCGAGACGCGAGTGGCCACGACCGACGCGCATGCGCGCCGGAGCTTCGGCCGCTACTGGCGGTTCGTCTACCCGGGTAGCGCCCTGATCCGGATCGCCTGGCTGAGGGCCATCCGCCGCCGCGCAGAGCGCAATAGCGCCTGATTTGCGCTCTCGCAAGAGTGGGCTTAGTGTGGATCGAGTCCGGCCCTCCGGCGGACTCGCCCTCGCAGCACCTCATGAGTCGACCCTCCCGAATCGTCAAGCGTCTACTGCTTCCCGCGCTGCTCGCGCTGGCGCTGATCGCTGTCCAGGTGGTGCTGGCGGCCCCGCCGCAGCCGAGCTTCACGATCGTCGGGCCCAACTTCACCCTGACCTGCGGCGTCTACACGTTCACGTCGACGACGACCGATCCGGACGTCGACGAGCCCCTGACGATCGACTGGGACATCGCGGGCACACCCAAGAGCGGGAGCTCCGTCACGGAGACCTTCGCCACCCCCGGGCCGCGCACGATCAACATGACCGCGACCGACACGGATGCCGGTGACGGCACCGTGGACGCCATCCCGGCGACGCCGCAGACGGTGACCGTCGGCAACGGCGGCAACCCGAACGGCGCCTTCTCGGCCGGCCCCAACCCGGCCCAGCCGGGCGAGACCGTCACGTTCAACGCCGCGGCATCGACCGCCCAGGGCGGCGGCTCGATCGCGAAGTACGAGTGGGACCTCGACGGTGTCGCCGGCTACGAGCTCGACACCGGCGCCGTTGCGTCGGCGACGACCAGCTACGCCGCCACCGGCGTCCACAACGTCAGCCTGAAAGTGACCGACAACTGCGGCGGCCAGGACACCACCCCGGGCAGCGTCTTCGTCAACAACAACTCGCCGACGGCCTCCTTCACGGTCACACCTAACCCGGCCGCCATCGGCGCGACCGTCACCTTCAACGGGACCGCCTCGAGCGACCCGGGTGGCTCGATCGCCAAGTACGAGTGGGACCTCGACGGCGACGGCACGTTCGAGACCGATACCGGCACCGTGGCCACCACGACCAAGGCCTACACGGTGGGCAAGACCTACTTCGTCAAGCTCAGGGTGACCGACAACAACGGCGCGACCAGCGTCACCTTCGACAACCTCAGGGTCAACGCCAAGCCGGTCCCCAACTTCTCCTACCTGCCCGTGGATCCGCTGGTCGGCCAGCAGGTCACGTTCGATGGCACCGCCTCGGCCGACCCCGACGGCACGGTCGCGAGCTACCAGTGGGACCTCGACGGCAACGGCAGCTTCGAGGCCACCGGCCCCAACCCGACGCACACCTACAACAACGCCGGCACGGTGAGCGTCAAGCTGCGCGTGACCGACAGCGACAACACGCAGAGCGACGTGCTCGCGCGCAACGTGACGATCCAGGCCACCAAGCCGAACGCTGGGTTCACGTACGCCCCGCACGACCCGCTGCCCGGCCAGGCAGTGACGCTGACGTCGGTGTCGTCGCCGTCGGCCTCGGCCGGCGCGCCCGCGCTCGCGGCGACCCAGTGGGACTTCGCCTATAGCCCGCTCGTCGACTTCACGCTGGACGGGGCCGGCGGTTCGATCGTGACGTCGTTCGCCTCGGCGGGCCCCCACGCGGTCGCGGTGAAGGTCACCGACGCCGGCGGCGGCTACGCCATCGCGACCGACACGATCGTCGTCAACGCGCCCCCACAGGCTTCGTTCACGGTGTCTCCCTCGAAGCCGGTCGAGGGGAAGTCCGTGACGCTGGCGTCGACCTCCAGCGATCCGGACGGCGCGCTCGCCAAGCAGGAGTGGGACTTCAACAACGACGGCAAGTACGACCGGGCCGGCGCCGTGGTGTCGACCTCCAGCCTCAAGAAGGGCACGCGCCCCGTGAAGCTGCGCGTGACCGACGCCAAGGGCGCCGAGGCGATCAGCATGGTCCCGATCAAGGTCGCGGCGAAGCCGCTCGGGGCCGTACCGGACGTCGTGGCCTCAGCCTCCTACGGACCGAGGTCCTGGGGCATCGTGCTCGACAGCTTCGCCGTCAAGGTCCCCTCACGGACGTCCGTGGCGGTCACCTGCAAGGGCGGTGGATGCCCGCGCGGCACGTTCCACAAGCGATCCAAGAAGAAGGGCGCTGTCCTGAGCTTCGGGAAGGTGACCGGCAGCCTGCGTGCCGGCGCGAAGATCAACATCGTCTACACCAAGCCCGGCCGGATGACGGGATGGGACGTCGTCATCGTCCGCGGCGGCAAGCGCCACATCCTGATTCGCGAGGGCTGCAAGCCGCCCGGCGCGAAGAAGCAGAAGCGCTGCCCCAAGAACTAGGCCAGCGCCTCCAGCAGCCGGTCGACCTCCTCGAGCGTGGTGTAGTGCAGGAAGCCGGCGCGGACAGCGCCCCCGCTGTCCGATAGCCCGAGCGCGCGCATCGGCTCGAGCGCGTAGTAGTCGCCGTCCCACACGTACAGGCCGCGCTCCCCGAGCCGCTCGGCGACTGCGCGCGGCGACTGGCCGGGCAGGTTGAAGCAGAACGTCGGCGTGCGCCCGTCGACCGAGCCCACCCCGTACAGCTCGCCGGCCTCGGGGAAGCCGTCGAGGAAGCGCCGGGAGAGGGCGTCCTCGTGCGCGTGGATGCGCTCGAACGCTACGTCCAGCGAGCCGTCGCCGAGCGAGCGCAGGTAGTCCACGGCGGCCACGGTCCCAGCCACCGCCTCGTGCGACTGCGTGCCGGTCTCGAAGCGGTGCCCCGGCGGCGTCTCGGCCGAGGGCCGCACGCGGTCGGCCGGCAGCGAGGCGGCCAGGTCGGGGCGGATCGCCGCCACGCCCAGGTGGGGACCGAAGAACTTGTAGGGCGAGCAGAGCAGCACGTCGATGCCCC
>Ga0307409_100001062_pt1 | contig 12910 bp, 22 predicted proteins | sample 322Ometagenome_2_FD_203888 | JGI IMG/M metagenome (GOLD analysis project Ga0307409, IMG submission 203888) | Maize rhizosphere microbial communities from greenhouse at UC Davis, California, United States - 322HYB-O-2 | ecosystem: Host-associated > Plants > Roots > Rhizosphere > Soil | place...
GGCCTGGCCACAGCCGGCGCACCGCAGCGTGCAGTAGCGGTCGGAGCCGACATGCAGGTGCCCGGGGTCGTGCTCGCGGGCGACCGACCCGCAGATGGCGCACTTCCAGCCGTCGGTGGCCTCGCCGCACTTGGCGCACAGCAGGGTTGCTGATGCTTGCATCGATCGGTTCCCTTCCTTGATCGCAGGGCCTGAATGCGGGCGAGGCCGCACGAAGACGGCCTTTCCCGGCGGCGCAGTCTCAGAGGCGAGACTGGGCGATGATTCCCCGGAGCGCCAGCAGTGCCCCGGCCACGAAGATCACCGTGGCCAGGTAGATCAGCCCCAGGTGGCCCAGGGTGTCGAAGTGGTAGGGGTAGTGGGCCGGCAGCGCCACCGCCAGCCCAAGCACCGGGGCAGCGACCGACCCGACCCAGGCCCACAGCTCCCCGCGCCGGACTCCGTAAGCGACAAGGAACAGCACCGCCAACCCGGTGGCGGCGATAAAGCCGGACACCGCGATATGCAGGTGGCTGATGTAGTGGACCAGGTCTGGGCTGAACTGCTGGATGGCGTCCTTGCTCACCGGGACCTCGTGGGGGCCGATGCCTAGCTCCAGGAAGCTGTCGGTGAAGTTCCGGACCAGAAAGATCACCGCGTAGCCGATGAATCCCACGGCGGCGATCCCCATGAGCCAGGAACCCCACCGCAGGCTGGCCTCGGCGGCCGGCTGCCTGGCGTGTTCGGTTGCTGTGGTTGCCATCGAGTCACCTCCTGCCCGATCAGACGCCACGGCCGGCCAGCCCATTGCATATGGGGAGCGATGCAATAACTTCGTTGCCGGTGTCGTCCTACAAGCTGAGCAGGCGCATGCCACAACCCGGGCTGGAGATCGGTGGGCGGATCGTGGAGGTGCAGGACCGGACCAGAGAGTCGTTCCAACGGCTGGCCAGCGCCGAGCTGCCGGCCCTGTACTGGCTGGCCCGGCGGCTGGTCCGCGACGGCGCCGAGGACCTGGTCCAAGAGGCGTTGCTGCGCGCCTACCGGTCCTACGGGACGCTGCGGCAGGACACGGCCGCCGGGCCGTGGCTCAAGAGCATCCTGGTCAATGTGTTCCGCGACCAGCTCCGCCGCCAGGCCCGCTCGCCGGCGGAGCTGCCGGTGGACCAGGTGGAGGACTTCTCGCTGTATCAGACCCTCATCGAGCAGGACCCGCTGCCCTACTCCGACACCTTGCACCACGACTACCTGCGGGCATTCGCCAACGAGGACGTCCGGGAGGTGCTGCTGCGCCTGCCCGAGCTGTACCGGGCCCCGCTGGTGCTGCGGTACATGGACGGCTTCGCCACCAAGGAGATCGCCCGCCTGCTCGATGTCCCATTGGGGACGGTCCTGGCCCGGCTGCATCGGGGTCGCAAGCGGTTCGAACAGGAGTTGTGGGCGTACGCGCAGGAGACCGGACTCCTCCTCAGGGGGACAGTGCAATGACCGAGAGCCAGGGCGTGATCCCGTGCTCGGAGGCGGTACGGCAGCTGTGGGACTACCTCGACCAGGCCGTCTCCCCCCAGGACCAGGCCAAGGTCGAGCAGCACCTGTCGTTCTGCCGCAGCTGCTGCGGGGAGCTGGAATTCGCCAACCAGCTGCGAGGGTTCCTGGCCTCCCAGAGCGCCGGGGAGCTCCCTGAGCATGTCAAGGCCCGGCTCGAGCGATTCCTGACCGATCTCTAGGAGAATCCGATGGCGCGGGATCTGATGTTCCAGCAAGAAATCAAGGAGACCGTCCAGCAGGCCTATGCCGCCATCACCGGCGGCGCCGGCGAGACCGTGGCCCGCCGCCACTACAGCGACCAGGAACTGGCCGAGGTCCCGCCCGGGGCGGTCCAGTGGGCCCTGGGGGTGGGCAACCCCGTCCGCTACGCCCGGCTCCAGCCCGGCCAGGTGGTGCTGGATGTCGGCTCGGGCGGGGGCATCGACACCATCCTGGCCGCCAGGCGGGTCGGACCTGGGGGCCGTGCCATCGGGCTGGACGTGCTCGAGGAGATGTGCGAGCGCGGTCGGCGCCACGCCGCCCAGGCCGGGGTCGAGGGCTGGACCGAGTTCCGGCGGGGAGAGATGGAGGACATCCCGCTGCCCGACGCGTCGGTGGATGTGGCCATCTCCAATGGGGTGCTGAACCTGTCGGCTCGCAAGAGCCGGGCCCTGGCCGAGATCTTCCGGGTGCTGGCGCCGGGAGGTCGGATCTGCATGGCCGATCTGACCGTCGAGGGCGACCTCCCCCCGGAGGTAGCGAACGATCAGAGCGCCTGGGCCGGGTGAGTGTCGGGGGCGATGGCGGAGCGTGTCTTCGCCGGCAAACTGCAGAGAGCAGGGTTCGCCGAGGTCTGGGTCGGCGGGCACCAGCCGTTCGGGATCGACCAGGCCGCCCTGTATCCGCTGTTCACCCCCGAGGTCATCCAGGTCATGCGGGACACCATCCCCGCCGACCACCAGGAACACGTGGCCACCGGGGTCATCGTCAAGGCCCGCAGACCGCGGTAGCGGGCCGACCGGTGACGACTGGGGGCGGTGACCTGGTAGCTCCGCGCCCACCGTTGGGCACTTGCGCCACTCCTGCGTTAGTCGTAGCTTACGTTAGTGGACACTAACGGAGTGGATGGTCTGGGGCTGCTCGGCGACCCAACCCGGCGGGCTATCTTCGAGCTGCTCGCCCGACGTCCTAGCACGGTCGGGGAGCTGGCCCAGCAGCTGCCCATCACCCGATCCGCGGTGTCCCAGCACCTGCGCGTGCTCAAAGACGGCGGCCTGGTCGTCAGCCAGGCCGAGGGCACCCGCCGCATCTACCGGCTCAACCCCGACGGCGTGACCGCCCTGCGTGCCTACCTCGACCGCGTCTGGGCCGAGGCCCTCACCGCCTTCGGCAAGACCGCCCAGGCGGCCCCCACAGACCCCGAACAGGAGGACCAATGACCAGCACCCCCACCATCCCACCGCTCACCGGCACGCTCACTATCGATGCGCCCGCGGAGCAGGTGTTCCGCACCTTCACCGACGCCTTCGGGAGCTGGTGGCCGGCTGAGTACCACATCGGCCAGGCCGACATGGCCACCGCCATCCTGGAACCCCGCCAAGGTGGCCGCTGGTACGAGCAAGGCACCGACGGCAGCGAATGCGACTGGGGCCGAGTGCTGGCCTGGGAACCACCCCATCGGCTGGTCGTCACCTGGCAGATCAACGGCCAATGGCAATACGACCCCGACCCCGCCCACGCCAGCGAGATCGAGGTCCACTTCACCGCCGACGGACCCGACCAGACCACCGTCACCCTCGAACACCGACACCTGGAACGACTCGTCGACGGCCAAGCCCTTCGTGACGGGATCACCGGGGGCGGCGGCTGGACCAGCCTGCTGGAGCTGCTCGCCAAGGCCACCACCAACCAGACCTAAACCCAACCCGCCCCCATCTCACTCGGGCGATCCATCAGTCGCTGACCGGGCTCCACGCTCCGGCCAGCGGCGCGATCGCCCTGACGGCGCCCCAGCCCCCAGCCAGCGGAGTGGGTCAGGCCCGCGTGGCGGCGTACCGAATGCCGCCCGTCCGGATCAGGCCAGCATCGATCGCCGCCTGCTCCTGGCCCTCGCTGGTGTCGGCCAGGTCAGGGAAGAAGTACGGTCCCTCCACATACAGCTGACGGTGAAAGCGCGCATCCAAGCCCCGCACGATGTCCTCGCCGGGGTGCAACCCCTCCTCGGTCGCCCAGGACCGAAGGAAGTCATCCCAGGGCTGGCCAGAGGCCGCCCATCGCTCCTGCGCCTTGTGCAGCCAGCCCGGCTCCTCCCCGGGGTTGGGTGACGCCAGCCGGGCGAAGCACCAGCGGGCGGTGGCCTCGTCGAACCGTTCCCAGGCCCACTCCACCACCACCAGCACCCCACCAGGCACCAGCAGGTCCCACAGCCGGTTCAGGACCTCCTCCGGGTCGGCCACATGATGCAGCGACAGGGACGCCACCACGCAGTCCACCGGTCGGGGCGGCTCGTACCGTTCGAACTCGATTCGCTGGTAGTCCGGCCCCTCCGGCGCTTCAGGGTCGACTCCGACGGCGTGGTAGCCGCCATCCAGCAACGCCGGGACAAAGCCGCCCAGCGTCCCGCAACCAACCTCCAGCACGGTCGCCGGCGCCGGGGGCAGCTGGTCGCGGACGAACGGCCACACCGCGGCCAGCCAGGGGTCATCGGGCGTCATACAACCGATCCTATGCCGACACCGCGTCGGCGCTCTCGAGACCGGCGCCAGCGTCGGTCGGCGGTGGTGGGCTGCAGCCGGGTGGCTTGGCCCGTAACGGTTGGTGCGCTACTGGGGTCGCCATGGTCAGACTGGCCGTGGTCGTGCCGTTATCCGAGGAGAGCGCCCTCAGCCGTTCCGGGTACGCGCCCATATCCGCAGCCGCCGCCCTGCGACCTGTAGCGGGCCGCTCACGGGCCGTGCAGAGCGGGCCTGCATTCGGCCTGCATTCGGTCATCCGACCAACCGGACTATAGGTAGCCACGCTATATGTAGTATTGCTACAGTAGATGACGATCAGGTGATGGAGGTGAGGGTTCTGTCCGAGCTTGCCCGTCAGATCTTCGGCCTGCCGATCCCCGACGAGGGCACCCTGTTCGACGCAGCCCTCGCTTTCCACATCGCGGCCGGCATCACCTGTGTCATCACCGGGGCCCTGGCCGCGACCGCCCCCAAACGGCCCGGCCGCCACACCCTGTCCGGCCGCATCTTCTTCTGGTCGCTGGCGGTGGTGTTCGCCTCCTCGACCACCATGGCCGCCCTCCGCTTCGCCCAGGACTGGCACCTGTTGGTCATCGGCACCGTCGCCTTCGGGGCCGGCGGCCTGGGCTATCTGGCCCGCCGACGCCGGCGGCCCAGGTGGTTGCGGATCCATATCCCGGCCATGGGCGGGGCCTACATCGCCCTGTTCACCGGCTTCTACGTCGACAACGGCCCTCACCTGCCGGTCTGGGACCGACTGCCCGGCCTGGCCTACTGGACCCTGCCCAGCCTGGTCGGCGTGCCCTTGGTCCTGCGGGCCCTGGCCCAGCGTCGGCTGCTCAAGGTGAGGTCAGGGTCGCCCGGGCGGCCAGGCAGCGGCGTGCCGCCCGGCCGGCCAGGCTGAGCCGCGTCGAACTCGCCCCGGCGGCCAGGAGCGCAGCCGGCCAGGCCACGCCGCCGGCGAACAGGGCCGCGGCGAGCAGGCCACCCAGCAGGACCAGATCCCCGGCGACACAGGCGCCGGCCGCGACCGCGGCCGCCGTCGCCCCCACCTGGGGGCCGGTCGGCAGCCACCGGGACCGCCGACCAGAGAGCGCGACCGACGCCACCGCCGCCGGGACCGCGACCACCAGGGCCAGCCCGACCAGGGCGGCGATGAGCCCGAGGGCGGCCGGCGGCTCCTGCCCCGCCCACCTCCAGGTCCCCGCTGCCAGCAGCAGCCAACTGGCCCCAACCAAGGGGCCGGTGGCCAACAAGGCCAGACCGACCCGGCGGCCGGTGGCCGCGGCCAGCTCCGGGCCGAACCCTGTCCCCACAGTGCGGGGATCGCCGAACTCGGCCACCGCCACCCGGGCGGCTTCCTCGGGCGGCAGCCCCCTGGCGTGATGGGCGATGGTCGCGGTCCACAGGCCGTCCTCGAGCTCGGCCAGGATCGCCGCTCGTGCCGCCGACGGACGGCCCAGCTGGTCGACCAGCTCGGCCAGATAGCCGCCGATGACCCGGCGTGCTGCCGGATCCCGCTCGGGCCCGGTCAGGCCGGGGCCGGCGATGGCCGGCCCTCCAGCAGCGCCGACACGGTGGTGGCGAAGTCCTGCCAGCTGGAGCGCTCCCCGGCCAGGGTCCGGTGCCCGGCCGGGGTCAGCTCATAGCTGCGCCGGCGCCGGCCGCTCTCGGTCGACCAGCGGCTGTGGACCAGCCCGGCCCGCTCCAGCCGATGCAGGGCTGGATACACCGTTCCGGTGGGCAGATCGACCCGGCCGCCGCTACCCGTGCGCAGGGCCTCCATGACGGCATACCCGTGCAGCGGGCCGGCCTCCAGCGCCGCCAGCAGCAACCCGTCCAGATGGCCCTTGAGCACTTCCGCCCTCATAGGTAGCAACACTACACCTCGAGTCAATGGCGATTGACGTCGGGTGGGAGTCAAACTAGGTTGACATTATGAGTGAGGCGGCATCCAGCGAGGTGACCCAGGTGGCGGCGGCCACCAGCAGCCAGGACCCCGAGGTGGGGCTGGCCGCGGTGGCCGCCCTGCGCGGCCTGGTCGAGGTGCTGGAGGCCTTGCAGGTGGAGAACGCCCGGGCCAAGGGCTGGTCCTGGCAGCAGATCGCAGCCCGCCTCGGCGTCACCAAGCAGGCCGTGCACCACAAGTACGCCGGCCGGCGGTTCGGCTTCCGGAGGTAGCAAGGTGGCCCAGCGCAGTGAGCACGCCGACCGGGTCCTGGACCTGGCCAGGAAGGAGGCCGACCGCTTCGGCCACCGCTACCTCGGCCCCGAGCACCTGATCCTGGGGATATTGCGTGACGGCCGCAGCGGCGCCAGCCGGGCACTGGAAGCCTCCGGCGTCGACCTGGCCGCAGCCCGGGCGGCGGTGGGCCAGCTGGTCGACCGCGGTGTGGTGCCTCGACCGCGCCCCAGCGACGCCGACCTGCTGGGCACCCTCGGCGTCGACCTGGCGGCGATCCGACAGACGACCGAGCAGACCTTCGGCCACATGGCGGTGGGGCGGGCGATCCGGGAGGCGACCCGGGCGCGACGCCGGGGGGTTGGGCGGGTGCCGCGGACACCGCTGCGCGACCCGCCAATGGTCATCAGTCAGGTCCTCGTCCACGCCGGCGAGCAGGCCAGAGCACTTAGCAGCGGGATGACCGGTCCGGAGTTGTTGCTGCTGGGGGTAGTCACCGATATCCGCACCCCCTGGCCCAGATGTATGTACAACCGCTGGCGACGCCAGCTCCAGGCCTCGGTTGGGCTGCCGGTGGATTATCGGGGCGCGGCCGGGCCGCTGCTGGGAGCACTCGGGGTCGACCTGGACGAGCTGGATGCGGCCTTGGTGGCGGAGCTGCGGGCGGGCGTGCCCTAAGCTGGCGGTAGAGGAGAGCTGGCGGATGGATGGTGCCGGGTCAGGCGGCGACAAGCTGTTCGGCCGCTTCACCGAGCCGGCCCACCGGGTCATGGACCTGGCCCGAGCAGAGGCCGAACGAGCTGGCCACCGCTACCTCGGCCCCGAGCACGTCCTGCTCGGGCTCCTCGCCGACAGCCACTCCCGAGCCGCTGGGGTGCTGCGGGCTCATGGGGTGGACCTGGCGGCGGCCCGGGCCGCGCTGGTTCGTCTGGCCGAGCGGGGAGTGGTGCCGGCGCCACGGCCCAGCGACGCCGAGCTGCTGGGGACACTGGGCATCGACTTGGACGCCGTGCGGCACGACACCGAGCACGCCTTCGGCGACCAGGTGGTCGGCGAGGCCACCTGGCGGATGACCCGCCGGCGTGGCTGGTGGGGCCGGCGGGTGGTATGGACGCCGCTGTGTGGCCCGCCGCTGGTCGCCAAGCGGGCCTTATGGTTGGCCAGCGAACAGGCCCAAGCCCTGGGCCACGACCAGGTCCGGCCCGAGCACCTGCTCCTGGGCGTCCTGGATGATGCTCGCCAGCCCGCGGACATGGGGCGAGGGTCACGGCGGCATGGCCAGATCACCGCCCACGTCGGCCTGCGCGACGGCTACCACGGTGCGGCCGGCTTGCTGCTAGCCGCCCTCGGGGTCGGCCTTGACCAGCTCCGCGATGCCGCCGCCACCGAGGTCGAAGGGGTCCAGCGGTGAGCCGGCGAGGACGAGTGACGTTTTGTGGCCGGATGCCTACTGGTCTTTGGGTTGCTCGCCGCCCTCATCACCTGGGGACCGCCGCGGGCCGGCCCGTCGGACAAGACGCCGGCCACCGTCACCCTGGCCCCGGGAACGACCCTGCCGGCCGGCCTGGCCGTCACCGGCCTGCACGACGTCGGCCAGCTGCAGGCGCGGTTCAACGCCGATCAGGGGGCGCCGCGGTTGGTGCTGGCCCTGGCCCCCACCTGAGGCGAGTGTCTGGCGGGCGCCAGGTGGGCAGCCCAGAACATCCTCCAGCGCTACCAGGATGCCCGGCTCCGGGTCTATGTGATCTGGGTCAAACGCTGGGCCGCCGACACCCGGGACGAGATCGACGGGGCGGGCATGGTAGACCCCGGGTGACCCACCTCTGGGACGCCGACAACCTGGTCGGCCAAGGGTTCCTGGACCGGTTCGGGGTCCACTTCGGCGGGCTCGACTACGATTTCTTCCTACTGTTCGACCGCAACGTCACCTGGGGCCCAACCCCGCCGCGGCCGGTGAGCACGGGCGCGACCGTGATCGGCCAAAGCGACCGATTGGCCGCCGCTATCGCGCCGCTGCTGCGCTGAGGCGGCCAACGATGTGGGGTGGGCTGTGGACCCTTGCCGAAGGTGCTACTGGCAGAAGACCAGCGCGGCTTCCTCGCCGACGCCGGCTTGCGCAGGCAACACGATCCAGCTGACCAGACCGCCCGCTCAGACGGCGTACTGCTCCGGTGCGGCCACAAACCGCTGGTGGCACCCCTCGGAGCAAAAGTAGTAGGTCTTCCCCTGGTACTCCTCGCTGGCCGCGGCCGCGGCCGTGTCGATCTCCATCCCGCACACCGGGTCGGTCACCGTCGCCATCACTTCCCCCTTCCGTCCCGTGTGGTCCTGGGAATCATCCCAGAGCCCGCCCAATGGAACGAAACGACTCGCGGGCGGCGGCGCGCCGGGCGACGAGCGTCGCGGGGCCGCTGCAGCCAGCATGATGGGCCGTCAGCAGGTTGACCAAGGACACACCGGGCACGGCAGCGGCCCGCCCGGCGGGTTTGACGGAGGTGGGCATGGAAGCGTCGGGAGCCGGTGCAGACCGGCAACAGCAGATCCTGCAGTTCATGACCACAGAGCATTTCACCTTGCAGACCGCCCGCGGGGTCGCTAGTGCCGAGATCACCAGCCGGCTGCAGCTGTACCTGGGCACCTTGTCGAGCTCGATCATCGCCCTGGCGCTGACCGCGCAGCTGTCGGGGTTGGGCGTTGCCTTCCGGGCGTTCGCGCTGGTGCTGCTCCCGGTCGTGTTCTTTCTGGGGGTGGTCACCCACGGGCGGCTGCTGCAGGTCAACGCCGAGTGGCGGCTGTACGGGCAGGGCATGAACCGGATCCGCCACTACTTCCTGGAGCTCGCCCCGGAGATGGAGCCCTACTTTGTGCTGCCGGCCACCGACGACCCCTGGGTCACCCTGGCCGCGATCGGCGTCCAGACCGGAGGCAACCCTTGGTGGCAGGCGCTGCTGACCGCCGGGTCCATGATCGTGGTCGTCAACAGCGTGCTGGCCGGGGTGGTTGCGGGGCTGCTGTGGCGCAGCGTCGCCGGGCCGTCTGGGCCGCTGCCGCTGGCGCTGGTCGCGGCGGTGGGCTTCCTGCTCAGCCTGGTGAGCCAGGGCATCTATGGACAGCGGGCGTTTCGCCGCAACCTAGAGGCCTCGCCGGTGGCCTTCCCGGCGGGTCCTGCGGGCAACCACCCTCGCTGACCGGGCACCCGAAGGCCGGCGGCCCAGACTGGCAGGGCCACCGCTGTCGGCCGCTCTGCAGGACGTCGATGGGTAGACGTTCGCGCGGCCGGGTGTGGAGCAGACGGCGTCCTAGGTCATCCGGCCTGACGGTCACGTCGGCTGCCGCGCTGCCGGCACCGACCTGCGTGGCTGCAGCGCTACCTCGCGCAGCGGCTTCCAACGCCAGACCCACATGCACTTCTGAACCACTCAGGGCATGCTTCGCCACGCCAACGCGCCCACCATTGAGCACCGACTAGGCACCGAATTCAGCCCCCGCATAACGGATGACCGCCTTCGTCGCGCTCTACGCTCGACCCGTCATCGTCCGAGGACAGCAATGCACCGGAGGTACCCAGTCGCAGGCGGTCAAGAACTGCCGACACGAGGCGCCGGCATTCGTGCCAAGTACGATCGCACAAGGGCTGTCTAGTTCCGATTGATGCTTTCGGTTTGGTTCCGGGTGATGGTTGACCCTTCCCTAGGTGGTTATGGGTCGTTGTTTCGGCTGGTGGGGCCGGTGGGCTCGGAGTTGGACTACCTCTTTGGTGGTGCGGCGCGCGACGGTGCGGATGAGCTGGCCGGCGAGAAAGACCTGGAGGACGGTGGGCTGTAGCCGGACGGTGACGATCTGGCCGGCGAGGTGCCGACCAGCCGATGCCGGCGGTGACCGCAACCACGGCGAAGTACACGCTCCAGGTGACCAGCGGCACCAGCGCCCCCGCCGCCCAGAACCGCTGCGGCCGCCTAGCCAACGGTCCTAGCAGGCGCAACAGCCCATCCACGGCCAGCCCGGCCAGGACCGCGGCGGACACCATTGCTGGGAGGCGGTAGGCGTCCACCGCCCCATAAGCACCCCCGTGCTGGCGTAGATGGTGGTCGCCGTCCCGAACGGCAGCCGCCAGCGGCGGGCCAACAGCAGCAGCGGCGCCAGCAGGATCAGGTTGGTGGCCAGCACACAGGCCACCCCATCCAGCAGGTGCGGGTCGTAGCTGCTGGCGCCGATGGTCTGGATGAAGGCCGCCCAGTACATGAACGCGAACGCCACCAGCACGCTGATCAGGGTGGCCGAGGCCAGTACGGGCAGGAACCGCCGATAGCCAGGGGTAGCCGGCTCGGCCGGGTCGCTCCAGGCGGCTCGCAGGGGGTGGACAGGATCAAGGCCATGCCGACGAACAGGAGCAGATGGATCGGGCTGAACAGCGCCTCCACGTCCCTGCTCGATCCCAAAGATGCTGTGCCAGGTCATGTCGCCGGCCCCACCCACCACGAACACCACCACGCCGACCGCCGCCAGGCCATAGCCGGCCGGGAACGCCGCTAACCCAGACCGCTGGGGTTGGCGGGCCTGGGCGGCGGTGGCCAGGACCCAGGCGGCGGTGGCGACAAAGCCGGAGTAGAACAGGGCATGCCAGGGGGTGAAGAAGATCTCCAGAGCCTGCAGGTTGTTATGGGCCCAGCCGTCCACCACCAGGCCGACCAGCAGCCAGGTGCCCAGCAGCATGGTCACCGCGTCCACTCGCCACGACGCCCGAGGCTGGCCCCTGACAGCGTCGACTGCTGCACGCTTTGCGGTTGCGGCCATGGCACCCTCCCTCCGCGCGGAGGCCAGCATTACCAACCGCTAAGCGTGCTCCTACCGAACCCGGATGAGTAGCCGGGCCACCAGCGAGCGGGCCCGACGCGGCGGCGTGGACGGGCATTCAGTCTCGCCATGAGGTCCTCACGATGGACCGGTCGCGCTGGTGTAAAGACCCAGCCTCTCTGGGCCGTCGTGGAGCCGCGAGCCAGCGGTCACGCACGATCAACGACGGTAACGAGCGGATAGCCGGAACCGCAGCTCGACAGCAATATCGGCCACGACCTGGCCAGCGTGCCGCATCTGCCAGAGAGTGCCGGACCACGGCGCTGGCGGGTCGCTGAGAAGGGCGGTTGGATACCGCCTGAGCAAGCAAGCTCCAACCTAGGGAAGGGCACATGGCGACCAAGTTCGTGCTCAAGAAGGGCTCGACCGGCAAGTTCCGTTTCAACCTGGTCGCGATCAACGGCCAGGTCATCGCGACCAGCGAGGCCTATGAGAGCAAGGCGAGCGCGATCAACGGCATCGAGTCGGTGAGGGGCAACGCCCCCACTGCGGAGATCGACGACCGGACCGGTAAGTAGCCTGCGGTGCTTCCTCGACGCCAGGTGTCGATTCCCACATATCTGGGACGTCGGTGCCGCGCCCTAGGGAACGCTTCAGCTGCCGGTCCTGGGTGAGATGGCGGTAGATCGAGGCGCGGCTGACCCCGAGCGTCGTGGCGATCGCCGCGACCGTGTACTGCCCAGAGCGGTACATCTCTTGGGCTACTTGGAGCTTGTGGGCGGTCATCACCGGGGGTCGGCCGTCGTGGCGGCCGCGGGCCCGGGCGGCAGCCGCCCGGCGTGGTGCGTTCGCGGATGAGGTCGCGTTCCGGAACCCGATCCCGCGATCAGCTGGCCAATGATCCGGCGGATTTCTTGCTGTGCTCAGTTGGGCAGAGGATCAGCACCTAAAGCCGAGCTGTCTCGGCGGTCGGCTCTGGACTCGCGTCCGAAGGACGTGCGCAGCCCGAGGTCGGGGGGGAGCGAGCAGGAGAATGAGCGGACGCCGAGGCGGCGTCGGCAGTCGACCTGGATGGCTCGCCCGACCAGCATCGGGTAGGCCCGCCGGTGGGCGAACACCGACGGACCGTCCCCGGTCCGCAGGGGCACATAGGCCGGTGAGTGTTGCGCCTTGAGCAGGGTGGTGGGGCGCAGGCTGATCTCGCCGGCGGCTGCGCAACAGAACGCCAGGCTGGTCCAGTCGAAGACCAGCGCCTCGCCAGCGCGGAGCTCGGCCTGGGCCCGGCCGCTGACCCGCACCACAGGAGGGTGGGCGGACTGGGCACTGCCCATGAAGCACACCTCCTTTGCGACGTCTTCGATGTCGTTGCCCAGGCTACCGAGCTGCCAATCGATCCAAGCAGCTCTTGAACTCGAAGCCGCGGTCGACGCGCTCGGCGAGAGCGGCCCGCAGGCGCGAGCCGACCACGACCCGGTGACCCCGATCGAGCCAACCCGATAGCCGTCGAGGCAGCCGCCCTGCGTGATGGCCTCTCCTCAGCCGCCCTCGGTCTGGGTCGGGGTGGGCCGGGTTCGCCCGCGAGGCAGGGGCTGGCCGGCGGCGACCTCGGCGGCGACCTCCGACAGCTTGCGGCCTGATGACCGGGCCGCCCGGCGCAGGTGGGTGAAGGCCTCCTGGTCGTCCAGGCGTTCGC
>Ga0307409_100001063_pt1 | contig 12910 bp, 6 predicted proteins | sample 322Ometagenome_2_FD_203888 | JGI IMG/M metagenome (GOLD analysis project Ga0307409, IMG submission 203888) | Maize rhizosphere microbial communities from greenhouse at UC Davis, California, United States - 322HYB-O-2 | ecosystem: Host-associated > Plants > Roots > Rhizosphere > Soil | place...
TGTGTGTGTGTTTTCACCGCAGCAAGGTTTTACTGTAAGATTCTTTGCTTTTCAAATTATAGGTTATTATCACTTGTTGATCAAGATTAGGCAGTAGTGGTATTGAATAATGGCATCGAATGTTGACAAGGTTGAAGAAAAAGTGGAAGAAGATATTGAAGAAGCAATAAAGACTAGCAAGAGTCGACAAGAAATGGAAAGAAAGCTCGATCCTAACGATGTCAGTTACAAGATAAAGGATGAAACAAAAGAAGGCAAAAAACGGCCATACAGACCAAATCAGTAAAGCATCATCATTTTAGACAAAGGGCGGTGATTTGTATATAGCGAGACTTAACGCACTATTTCTAATCGGAACACTCAAGTCAGGTTCAGATGCTTCCAAGAATTCGAATGCTTACGCGCTGTCAGAATTTCTCGCAAAGCACCTTGAGAGCAGTAAAGTCCAAAGTGACTTTGTGTCTTTAGCTAACTACAACATCCTACCGGGGGTTTATACTAACGTTGACAACAGCGACGATGACTGGCCTATGATTTTTGAAAAGATTTTAGGATCAGACATAGTTATTTTTGCAACGCCTGTATGGTGGGGCAACCAGTCTTCACTCATGCAAAGGGTAATTGAGAGGTTGGATGAAGTCCATGATGAAATTATGAAGAGTGGAAAATCAAAAATGATAAACAAGGTTGCAGGCATAGTTGTGACAGGGGACTCTGATGGTGCTGAGCATATAATAGGGAACCTCACCAATTTCTTTAATGCTCTTGGCTTTACTGTCCCTCCTTTTGGAACTTTGACAGTATTGTGGTCTGGTCTCCAAAAGCATAGTGACAAAAGTAAAGAAGAGGTTTTGAAGTATTACGAAGATACATACTCTTCTACAGCGAGGAATGCTGCCCAAAATTTAGCATTCATGGCTAATTTGCTAAAGCAAAATCATTTTCCAGACTAAGACATTTCCAAAATGAGCGGAATGAAACTAGCTGAACCTGCTTTCAGTTGTATCCAGTCTAAATTTTGAAGGCTTTTGTCAAATCACTTTCTGGATGAAGAACATACTTCCAATAACGAGGCTAAAACTCTGGTCTTGGATTCAAATGAATTTTTATTCAAATCCCGACGGGCCCGCTTTCAATAAAAAAATGCCTGTGTAAAGCAAGAAATATTTTTGGAAGGATTGTTTTTTAATATCATAACATTGCGCATCACCATTGAAGTGAGACAGATAAGTGAAAAGTTCTTCTTCTCGCCTTGAGGGTATTCAAGAATAATAAGATGTAGGCCTAGGAACAATTATGCGATGACGACAACACTATGCTATGCTTAGCTGAACGTTCGTCGAGGGTATACTTACAGCTTTTCATAATGGTTTCTTGAGTCTCATTGAAGATATTGCAAACGTTCGGAATGAAAACTATCACTGTAATGCTTTCTAATGCATCATTACTGGATATACGGATACTTCTACCACCTTTCTATCCATAGCAAGGAGGTATAATTTGTTGGCACAACGATATCTGCAGTAGGTGTGATGTCAAAACTAAGTCGATAGAACAAGATTAAGGTTCATTAACTAGCAATGCAAATTAGCCAGCTTAAATATTCTTGTCTAATGACTATGCCAAAGGATTGGAAACCCCCGTCTTCCTATTCCTACAAATCGGCTGGTTCTGATAATATCCAAACGGGTTCAAATTTTCCAAGAATCCTTACCCCATCAAATAGCCAGGTGTTCATTAGTTATGCCCGAGAAGACCAACAAGCAGCAATGAGGCTGTATAATGAAATAAAGAGTTCTGGTTTGAATCCCTGGATAGATAGAAAAAGGATTCTTCCAGGACAAAAATGGGAGAAAGAAATTGAAAAAGCTATTAAGAATAGCGCATATTTCATTCCGCTATTTTCATCAAATTCTGTCCAGAAACTAAAAGGATATGTACAAAATGAATTCAAGTTTGCGCTGGATATGTTCGAAAGCTTTAAGAATATTGCTGGTTTTAAGGTGTATTATATCCCTGTTCGATTGGATGACTGTGATGTTCCTTATCAGCAATTAAGACCTGTCCACATAGCCGATCTGTTTCCTTATGAGGAAAATTGGAAAGAGGGATTCGAAGGAATTGTGCAGGTCATACATAATGACATAAAGACTGCAAATGATTTATTTGAATACCAGAGAGTAGCAGAAGAGCTTCATGATGCAAAAAAGTATAATGAATCGCTTAGATGGTATCTTAGAGCAGCACAGATAGAACCGCATCCAACTATTCTGATAAGCATAGGATATTGCCTATTGAATCTACAAAGATATGATGAAGCTATTGAATGGTGTGAGAAAATTATAAGATCTCCCTCGCCTGGGGAATCATTGCAGGATGCTTGGTATCTGATGGGTCTTTGCCTGTATTCTCTAGGAAGATATCAAGAAGCTATTGAATGCTACGATAAAGCCTTGGAACTGGATCCTAATTGCGCAGTATGCTGGAATAACAAAGGCTATACTCTATATTCTCTAGGAAGATATCAAGAAGCTATTGAATGCTACGATAAAGCCTTGGAACTGGATCCACATTCATCAACATACTCCAATAACAAAAATAATGCTCTTACAGCACTAAAGGCAAATTACAAGGATAGAGAGTTGACTCCAGTTGAGAAATTGGGGGTGCAGCAAATGGAAGAATCAAGAGCAAAGGGAATTATTCCAGGTTTGACTCCACTGGACAAATTGGGAATTCGGAGTAGAGTACAAGAGGAAGCCAAGGCAGAGGGTCTTAGTGACCCAACACTTATTGATTTGAGATACTATCATAAGACATCAGAGATTATTCGAGGATACCTTAATTCTTCCTCTGCAGCCAATATGTACTCTCGAGAGAAAGACGAATTACAAAAGAAAGTATTCAATGCCTATGACACGGGAAAATATGATACCGCTATCAATTTTGCCGAACAAATACTAGAGGCAAATCCTTTCGATTGGTATGCATGGAACGCTAAAGGTGCGGCTCTAATCGCTTTAGGACGATTCAATGAATCCTTAGACTGCATAAATCGAACACTTGAAATAAATCCTAACAAATTTACCTCATGGCTCAATAAAGGTACTGCTCTTAGTAGACTAGGAAGATATTCAGAGGCCATAGGATGTTTTGATGTGGCATTAAAACTCAATTCCAATTATGCTATTATATGGAACGAAAAAGGCAAAGCTTTGATGGCTCTTGGTGAATCTTTTGAGGCAAATGAATGCTTTGATAGATCTAAAAAACTAACTTATAGTGGCCAATAATATGTCTCTAAATTTTAAGAATTAAGAGTTGACTACACAAGCAACAGGGCATATGATAATAAATATCTATTAAATGACCCAATTAGTAAGCTTGTCTGTAACACACCTATAGGATGTTAAAGATAGTATTACTCCAATGAATAATATAAGAATCAAGATAGGGACAAAATCCGCGAAGGATAATTCCTCAAGGGATATACCTTCTCCAAAAACTAGTGCGAGCAGTCAGACTAGAAGATAGGTCACCAAAAAAGGTATCAGCAGCTTCATCATGATTCTTGATGCTTCCTAATACACAGGGAGTCATCAAGGTTCCTTTCTTCTTGTTTTCTTGAAATCTTTAAATCGAGACTCCTGGCGAGTTCACCCAAGATTTTTGACGTTTTCTCTCCATCTCTTCGTCTGTATTAGCTGGGTTCATTGATCTCTCTTCCTCTTCAGCCTTATCCAATTCAATCCGCAACTTTCTTATCTCCTGTCTAAGATTATCTAGTTTCTTTTTTACAGCATTAACATCAAAGAAATCCAGATTAGGCTCCTTACTACCTGGGCTAGGAACTGCAGTGGTTTCATGATATTTTATTACACCAGTCTGAGAATGACTACCTAGTGACTCAAGACCCAAGTTGGTAGGAGTAAAGTGCCGTCCAATAAAGCGAAGAATGCGACCGAAGGGATCCGTGATCGATAGTGTAGTTGCTAGAAGACCAAGTAGTATCAATAGTGGAGCAAACCGAGCATATGATATATTTTCAAGGTCAAATTGCTGCCCTCCTAGCAACACAATGATTACTAGAAGAGAATAAGAGAATGGAAATTCTGTAAGCATTAACAGGTTATCGCTCAGATTGACGATCTGGAGCTTTACATATAGCTTATTCAAAAATCTTGTTCACTGATTCTGTCACTATTTTCTCATAATATTTGGTCAGGCAAAGTGTACTTGATTGGAAGATCTATTAGCTGTTGGTTGTTTTCTTGCTTCCGCTAGTTCGTTGATGCTGGTGGTGGAGATGCAGCCTGCCAGCTTTAAAGAATTTTGGCTTCTACAACGAATAAGAGGGATCTATTCTTGCATGATGTACCAGAGATTAACTATTGCTGAAGCTTAAGTAGCACAAATGAATAGAACCCCACTACATGCAGGAATCTAATCCCGACGGGCCCGCTTCCTTATCAGTTGTTTTGAGAAGGGGTCTACCGAGACATTGACATTATATAGAAACTTACATTATTAATGAAAACTTGCAGAGTTAACTACACTTTTGTCTTATATCTAAAAAATTTTTATAGATCTCCTCCACATTTGCTATTGTTCCTACTTTGAAAGTATATGAACACGAAGTGTCTGATAGCAAAAAGGATCAGGAAATTACAGTCTTTATCAGTTATGCTAGGGAGGACTCTGATGCAGCAAATAGACTTTGTCAAGACTTAAAAAATGCTGGTCTAACTCCATGGCTGGACAAAGATTCTCTTATTTCAGGCCAAGACTGGAAGCTGGCGATAAACAAAGCTATTCACAAGAGCACGTATTTCATTCCTATGTTTTCGTCAAGCTCAGTAAAAGAGGGTAGATATGTACAGGAGGAATTTAAATATGCATTGGATGTCTTTAGCGAATTCCCACAATCCCGGATTTTTGGGATATTTCCTGTTAGATTAGATGACTGCGATATACCATATGAAAAACTGAATAATATCCACCGCGTTGATTTGTTTCGTGATTGGAATCAAGGACTGCAAAAGATCGCGCAGGATATGAAACAGATGTATCCTCAGATTAGTGGAGGAAAATATCGTAAACCCTATAGTACGCTTACCGAAATTATGATAGATCGATTGGATACGGACGATGGCATAGACTTGGATGTGAAAAAACTTAACATCTTATGTGAATCTTGCTTCGATGATTCGGATATATATTGTGGAACGGATACAAATATCCCAAGTAGACTCATTGGTAATCTGCGGTCTTTATTTGAAGAACACAAAAATCAACAAATAAAGAATAATAAGACAGAAACTAGTAGAATCCTGATTGTTGATGAAATTGATTTAAATTATGATTATCAGGTAAATTACAAAGAATTTGTAAGATGTTATAGGGAGCACAAGGATCACAATATATCCTTATATCAGGTAGACAGGAATACTGCTAAAGAACGCGCAAGAAATAACAGGTTGCCGGCCGATGTAATCGAGGTGAGTATTTGGAAAGATAAATACGCTATTCAATGGAAACCACCGAACGGTGATAGTAGTAGACGTATATCATTTGGGTTTGCTGAAGATAGACGAAATAATAGATATTCTAAGTGTGTTGATTACTTTGAATCATTAATGGAAAGGAGTAAAAGAATTGATGTTGTAGAGCAAAAAAGTGAAGAAGTCCCAGAAACTAAAAAATTAAGACTTGTACCATTTGATACTTCACGTCGTCAAAACGAACCAACAGAACATAATTGGAGGGAACCAATTAATACCGCTTTAGATAATCCAGACATTGTTACGATTTGGAAGGATTTCGTGAATTGTAAAGAAAGAATAAAACGAACAGGAAAATTCTTATCTCGTCATCTTAAGGATCGCAAGAAGATACTTGATGCTGCGGCGGGAGTAGGCTGCGAAACTGTTTACCTCGCAGAAAAAGGATACGATGTCACTTCTAATGAAGGTAGCGTACAACTTCTCAATCTTGCACGGGAATATGCTAGAAAAAGATACCAGGACGATATCAAATGGAGATCTTATGACTGGAGAGTAATGGCCTTTGAATTTAATATGAGAGAGTTTGATGCAGTACTGGTATTAGGGAACTTTATCTCGCTTATCTATAACGAAGAAGATAGAAAAAGATGCCTGGATCAATTCTATAAAATCCTAAAGCCAGGGGGGATATTAATTATCGATCAAAGAAATTATAGAAAAATATTTGAAAATAGAGATAAGATTGAAGCCGATCCAGATTATTTTTATAAAAACAATTACTCTGGAGGAAATCTATATTGTGGGAGAAAGGTTAGAGGCTGGCCGCATAAAATCCAGCATGATAAAATTGTTACCTTTCGTTATGCTGAAAACCCATCTTCAGTTCCAAATGCAGAAATATCATTGTATATGTTTGAAGGAGACGAATTGAAAGAATTGTTAGAGGAGGAGGTTCAAGGCTTTATAAATATAAAGAGATATTCAGATTATAATCTTAAGCCAGAGGTATCAGAAAACGCTGATTTTTTCACATATGTAGCTGAGAAGCCCAGAATAAAATAAGAACAGTCAGATCTGATTATTATCACAATCTATTGTTTCTAGAAAATACATCATATATTGCTTCCAGGTTCATTGGTTCAGGATGTTATGAATAACACTCTGGATAAGCACTAAACATATCTGAGAGTACTCTAGAACCCTCTTCATCTTAATCATAACACATACCAGCCGCGCAACACAAGGTATATTGGCTCGTCTTTATTTGCCATATGCTACCTGCTAAGAGCTTTTTGCAAATCTGAAAACTCACCTTCTGTCATCTTGTCAAGGTTGTAAGCTTGTACTTTGATTGCGTTACGAACACTACCAAAGTTGCTACATCTTGATGTGTGGTTCTATAATTACTTCCATGCTTCTTCAGCAGAGCTGTGACTGTTGTGCAAAAACATCTGATTTAATTCTTCATGCGATACATCTATAGTCTGCACTCCAAGAGACAGCCCTTGCGTGTTTCGTTCTTATCTTTGTTGAGATGATGTGATGGGTCTCTCTGTAAACTAATAATTTCGCTATGCCCTATTGTCCTTATTGGAATGAAGTTAGACATCTATTACTGCTCAGGAACTATCTTTTACTTAAAATAGCATTTTAGGTGTCTTGCCAGTTTAACTTTAAGTATGTATTAACTCCATTATCCCGCCAAGCGAGTGGTTATTCTACTGAAGTGCCAAATTTGGACATGGATTCAAATGAATTTTTATTGTCCAAATCCCTCCAGCATTACTTCGGAGAAACCTTTTTAGCTTCTCACTACATTCAAAAACACTAGCAAAGAATCCTCTTTTTGAAGTGATATCACTGCTAATCCCGACGGGCCCGCTCCCTTATCAGTTCTTTTAGAAGGGGGTTATACCCATATCAGATAGAGGTTAGCTTTAAACTTTTACCAAAATCTCTCTAAACCCGTATTCCTTAAAGCACAAGCAAAAGTAGGAGTTTCGCCTGCGAGTCGGCTTCGTTTTTCAGACTCTTGGAATAGATGGGCAAGACACAACCCAGCTATTGAACAGCTGCTGCTGAGCTTCATTCAAATGCAAGTGCCTCAACTTGAATGTCCACAGCTGCCCAGTCTGTAACTGTAACAGCCAAGTCATGGTTTGCAGGCAGATTGATGCCTGTCATCTGTCTATTAACAGGAGTGTTGGTAGTTTCAGCGATTGCAAATGCCTTGACGTTTACGTTTCGGGCCGTTCCTCTGTTGCCCATGCGGAGGACCGACATCTCTGGAGAGACAGTGATGTCTATATCTTCTCCTGGGCCTCCTCCGGCACCGGCTAGTGCAATGGCACGCATTTGATCGCCTACCTTACGGGCCAAGGTTATCGAGAATGTCTTTTCAACTGCAGAAGTGAAACGAATCTGCGTAGCGTCTGAAGAGATGGACAGGATGTCCTCTTGCCCTATAGCTGTGGATACACCACTGATAGTGACAGTGGTTCCATCGGGCATTATGGAATTGTAGTCGTATGTGCCGGTGCCTAGTCCAACTATCCTGCGAGTTAGGGCAGTATCTTCAGGCAGCATATATGCCCCTTTGACAAGGTAACACGGATGGCTGTCAGGTATTTCGGAATGAACTTGGCCCCCAAAGTTACCTGTGCGCAAACCATTGGCGTCAGTGATCTGCAGGTCAGCGGGCGACAGCAAAAAGTCTATGACAAACCTTGTCAGCCCAAAGGGACCCGTGAACGGAAGGTCGTGGTCAGAAAGCATGTACTGACCGTTTGTCATCATGCCAAGCGTAATGTTGTCCTGGCTTCTGAATTGTGGCGTGGTCGAGTCGTCAAAATACTCGTATTCGATCCTCCCCCCGACCCTGCTGAAGACCAGCTTACAGTTTGTAGATTCCGGATGATTGCAGTCCCAAACATACATCTCTACCTTGTCCAGATCTGTAGTCGTAGTAGAGCTATCAGGGGAAAGTGCGGGTCCGGAGTGGCCCGTTGGATATACAAATCGGTATGGCATTACGCAATGCGATTTTCCAAGCTTGTCAATATATCCCTCATCCCAAACCTCCCCGGATGGTATGAAGAACAATAGTGGTGCATTGTTGCGATCAACTCCTCGCAAGAACGTTGCCTCTATCTCCCTGTATGTCTTTTCTACCCTTGCGATACCCTCGCGACCTTGGTCGTGGAAGTGTAGCAGGCTCTCTCTGCTGAGAAGCTTACCATGCACTGCTGTCAACATCTTTTGCACGCTTACTTTTGTTATGGTTGGAGTGTCAGTCCTACCCTGCCAGAAGTTGTCCGCTACAAGGCTTGCAAGGGAGGTGCAAAAGCCCGTTGCCAGTCCACCATTGCTTTCGCCTTTAAGGAAATAGTGGTAGAAAACATAAAATGCGGCTGTCAGGACAGGGTGACCAAAGATCGGGTCCAAGAGTTCGTGCCAAACTTCGGCTGCGCCAAATGTGTCCTCGTATGTGCTCCAATCAGGTACTCCATCGTCAAAGTTAGGAAACATCAGGTTATGCACACCAAATCGAAAAGGTATCTCCAGTATCCTGGGAATTGACGCGGTCCTACCGTTGCTTACAAGTCCATCAGGATTGCGTACTTGTACAATAACACTTCCGCCGGAAGATCCTGTTCCACCCGTTCCGGGCATAGTAAAGGAAATCCTAGTTGGGCTGAAAAAGTTGGCAGGATTTGAAGCTCCATTTACAAGTACCGAGGCGCCGGCAAGAAACGCTTTGCCATTGAGGGTCACAATTGTCCCGGGGTTGAGCAGGTCTGTAATGGGATCGAGCTGAGGCTTGATCCAAATTGTCCTTCTGTTGCTCTCTGTACCGTCGGTTCTGCGCAAGTATGTCACCGTCTCCCCTCCTGACATGTCGATCGGAATGTTTACTGATATACTCTCGTCTGCATTGATGGTCGGTGTCAGCTGCTTTGTGCCGACCATCACCCAGTCGCTTGAACTGAACCTGCTACCGCGTAAAGTGAGACTGTCTCCTGGGAAGGCTTCAGATGGACTGACTTCTGAAAGCCATGGACGGGTCAACAGTTCGTCCCACGCAGACTGCGTGAATTCAAAGAATGCTATTTCTCCGTCTATCCCTGGGATTGATCCGTCCTGACCCATCGGGCCTGGCTGACCCGTCGCCCCATCGTGGCCGTTCTCTGCATCCTGGCAGGTTTCTCCAACTCCGCTGCGACCACCTCTTCCGCCTGCGCCACCCGGACCTCCTTCTTCTCCTCTGCCGCGCTGTCCGCCTTGGTTCTTTATCTTGAATGCACGGCTGGTCACAGTAGATTCAAGCGTTTCTTCAAGAACGCCAATCGTTATCTTGCCCCCGTTCCCAGCGTTGCCTCCGCGACCGCCACTCCCTCCCATACCTCCGTTCCCGCCATCGCCACCATCTCCGGGATCGGTTGTGCAGTGCCAACCAAAGAACCAAATGCGCTCACCAACGCGACCATCTGCGCCATCTCCACCTCTTCCCCCTCTCTGGCCTCTCCCTCCTTTAATGCCCTCTTCTCCGTTGAGGTCTATGTTTGGTATGGCACTCATGTCTTTCACCCACATCTCTAGGCTTGGAGCATCTTTTCCTGGTGCCCCACTAATCCCTGGTTCACCGGATCTTCCATCCTCTCCGTCGAGGCCGTCCCGCGAATTGTTCTTAGTATGGACCCCGGACCATCCTCTGCCATTCAAATCAGAGTTATCGGCGCGCGGAGGAGTCGACCCGCCAGGACGCCTCCAGGTTATACTAGCATTCGGGCCGCAAATAACCTGCTCTGCTATGATGTAGAGTGTTCTAACGTCCGGTTCAATCACAAGTTCTATGTTAGTAAGGTCAAGCGTGCTGGCGATAATCACCGCGCTTGCAACTGGTATTGTATGAAGACTCTGTATCTGTATCTTGTACCCTCCTGTAATGGGCCATTTCGTAGGATTATTTTCCTCTATATTCTTTAGAAGGGCAGGGTCAGCAAGCTTGATGGTTGAATCTTCAACCATTATGGTCTCTGATATAGGCGTTGGCTTCATGTCGCGTCTTATGGTAGGACTCTCCATCAGGACCTCTTTTGACAGCCTCGGGCTGGTCCTTGTGCTATCTCCAAGCCCTGCTATCCTTCCGCCTCTCAGTAGCATACGAGACAGCGGCAATACAGTTCCGGGCGTAGGACTTGTGCGATCAGTCGTATCATCTGCATTGGGCGGCTGCATCCTCTTGAGTACTGGAGCACTGTTGCGGTTCACTAGATACTTTGCGAGAATTTCTCGCTTGGCGTTTCCGTCCGCAAGCTTGAAGTTCTTGGCAACATCTGTCCAATTGATGGAAGAGCCTTTTTTGGCAGCAACCAAAACCTTGCCTGGTGATACGAGCGTACGCGTGGTTATACGCAGTGTCTCTAGATCACTCAGCTTTTGTACTCCCGCAGCATTCATGATGTCCTTAATGGGCTGGAGCCTTGAGTAGCTAGCGTCCGAATGAAGGTTGACTATTATCCTTGAAAGGCCGGTTTTCAACTTGAAAGACTGCTCTATTGTCTGCTCAGCTTGAAGCTTCTTTGCCTCTAGATGTCTATCGACTATACCCTTTTTGATCTCTATCTCTTCGATACGTCCAACGAAGGGCCAGCTCCGGCCGTCTACCCAGGTACCTATCTTGAATCCTTGTGTCCCGACATTTATTATGGGGCCGGGAATCTGGTTTGAACCGACGACTCTTCCATCAATCTCAAGTTCAGTCTTGCCCCCTTCATCTCTTGCAAACGCGATTTTTACAGTGGTATTTTCTCCTAGCAGTGTGCTGCCACTGTCAACTCCAACCCAACCAGTCGCAGTGTTCACGGAACCTACCAACTTCCCGCTTGGATCAATGAAAAGTGAGATCGCAGGGCTCTCAGCCTCGAGTATATTCTGTCTTTCTCCACGCAGCACCTCAGGGGTTATAGTGGCTTGTATGGTGAATGACTGGAGATTGTCAAGGTCAGAATTCCGTGAAAGCTCAACTACACTATTGTCGAATTTCAGCCCCTCATGCACCTGTTTTGTGTTTGCCGCGCGAATGACTGCAATTCCTTTTGCCGATCCATCAAATACTCCGTTTGCATCAGATTTCAGTTGGAAAAGAGTGTTGGCGCCTGCTGCCATGTATTGTCACCTAATGCTGAAGGCTGGAATATTTAACCATTTAAGTCCAGGTTGTGTAGAAAGTGATCTTGTTAATGGATTTCCTAACAAAAGCTAGAAGAACCTCAAAATGTTATGAAGTTTCTTATCTATTACTCGCATATCCAGTTTCAGCAGATTTATGCTCAAGGTGCGTGTATCAGGTATCGATTCGCCATAGACGTAGGGATTCTCTCCCTGCTCGTTACTGTACCTCTCTCCGATGTTATGAAACTTGGCTTTCTTTATCGCTAATGCCTGTGCCTCCTCGGCTATCCAAAGTCTTCTGTCTTAATCTTTTTCTCATCCGCAAGATGTTCCTAGTTTCGCATTTTCAAATAATAAGTAAGATTAGCTAAGCAGACCCCAGATTTGGATTCAAATGAATTTTCATCCACATCCCCTCTAGCTTTACATCTCAGAAACCTTTTTAGCTCTGCGTTAAATTCAAAAAGACTAGCAAAGAATCCGCTTTTTGAAGTGATATCACTGCTAGTCCCGACGGGCCCGCATTAATTTTCATTCGAATCTCGCAATGTTTACAATAGTCGAAGCAGTTATTGGTTAATTAGTAAAAGATGGAAACTATGGCAGAACAATAAAAGGAATCTACACCTGATGACCCAGTAGATAGATATGAAGTAACGCAAAACCTATACAAAATATGCAAGGACTTTAGGAATAGTGGCGGTTTATCATTTTAAGACTCCCTGATAAGGCAATTCCATGACAAAATCGTTCCGGATGTAAATATCAAGTATATTGACCATGAATTTACAAGAAAGTTCCTTCTTGTTCTCGTAAAGAAACTTTTCCCAATGTTCACGCAATTATTCAAGAAGGAAAAACTGAATTTATAGATGTAATTATAATAATGTATCAGTAAGGCATCAGTATGAAACAAGAATCTAAAAAGACAGCAATTATTACGGGCAGCGGCAGAGGTATAGGCAAAGAAACAGCCATAATATTAGCAAAAAAGTCAGTAAATGTAGTTGTTTGTTCTAGGACCCAAAGTGAAATAAATTCCGCTGTAGAAGAAATCAGCAAGCTAACTAGTAATTCCAATGTCTTAGGTATAAAGTGTGACGTAAGCATACCTTCGGAGGTCAATTCTCTTGTCAAATCCGCAGTAGAAAAATTTGGAAGCGAGACTATAGATATTCTTGTAAACAATGCTGGAGTTACATTTAACAGAAAACTAGTAGATACATCTAATG
>Ga0307409_100001064_pt1 | contig 12909 bp, 5 predicted proteins | sample 322Ometagenome_2_FD_203888 | JGI IMG/M metagenome (GOLD analysis project Ga0307409, IMG submission 203888) | Maize rhizosphere microbial communities from greenhouse at UC Davis, California, United States - 322HYB-O-2 | ecosystem: Host-associated > Plants > Roots > Rhizosphere > Soil | place...
ACGACAATGCGCACGGTTGCGTTGCCGTTCTGGTCGCTGGTCACCGTCAGCGAGGACACGAGCGGCTGGCCGGGCGCCGTGCTCGACAGCGCAAAATTGCCCTGCACGACGTCGAACCGCACATCACGCCCCGCGAGCGGTGCGCCCGCCGGACCGAGTACCTGCACCGAAGCCGTTCCATCCTGGCCCGAGCACAGATCCGCGCCGGACGCGCTGCAGTTCGGGTTCCCGGTGATCGTAATCGACGCCGGCAGCAGCAGCGCGGGCTTGACCGTGATCGCTGCTGTCGTCGACTGGTTCTGCTGGTCGCGCACGGTCAGCGTGACCGACGTATCGACGCCCACGTTGCCCGGTGTGACGACGAGCGTGTTGCCGTCCAGGGTGCCCACGACCGGCAGCACCGCCTGGTCGCTCGACGTGATGAAGTACGGCCCGTTGCCGCCGGTCACCGCGAACACGAACGGATTGCCCGAATACAGGTTGGCGACCGACGGCGAGATCGCCAGCGGGCCGGCGCCGCCCTGAAACGGGTTGTTCGGGGCGCCGTTGCCGCCGCCGCACGCGGCGAGCGACAGCACGCCGGCCAGGGCGGCCAGGTTCAGGAGCGGGCGGAGCCACGCAGCGAAGCGGTATCCGGGCATGATCGGGGTCCTGATGACGTTGTTCTAAATATGAAGTTTACGGGAAGGCGAATTAGGCGTTGCAACAATGGTCTAGCGTAGTTTGTTCGGATTAAAGCGCAACAGTATCCATGACGCAAGCATTTCCGATGCAAACCTGTCGCGAAGATGCCGCCGTGTTGCATTGGGCGCGTCGGCGGTTGTACGCGCCCGATTCTTGCCGCAATGCAGCATCCCGCGTAGCATTGGCAGGTTTCGCCGGATTTCGGCGAGCCTTATGACGCTTCACGGGCAACGGCGCCGCCGCCTGCTCGCGAAAACGAGGTCCAGCATGAATCAGGCCACGCATCCGAGTTATCCCCCGCAAGCGCAGGGCCTGTACGACCCCGCTAACGAGCACGACGCCTGCGGGCTCGGCTTCATCGCGCACATCAAGGGCCGCAAGACGCACGAGGTGATCACGCAGGGGCTTTCGATCCTGAACCACCTGACGCATCGCGGCGCCACCGGGGCCGATCCGTTGCAAGGCGACGGCGCGGGGATCCTCGTCCAGCTTCCCGACGCGTTCTTCCGCCGCGCCTGCGGCAAGCTCGGCATCACGTTGCCCGCCATTGGCCAATACGGCGTCGGCATGGTGTTCCTGCCGCAGGAGCCGGCATCGCGGGTGGCGTGCGAGCAGGAGATCGAGCGCGCGATCCACGCCGAAGGGCAGGTGCTGCTCGGCTGGCGGGACGTGCCGACGAACAACGCCGGGCTCTCGCAGCGCACGAAGGAAGTCGAGCCGGTGATCCGGCAGGTGTTCGTCGCGCGCGGCGCGCGCGACATGGATTCCGAGGCGCTCGAGCGCAAGCTGTACGTGATCCGCAAGCGCGCGGGCCACGCGATCCAGTCGCTTCAGCTACGTCATGGCAAGGAGTTCTACGTGCCGTCGTTCTCGACGCGCACGATCGTCTACAAGGGGATGCTGCTCGCGCACCAGGTCGGCGAGTATTACCTCGACCTGCAGGCCGATGCGATGGTGTCGGCGCTCGCGATGGTCCACCAGCGGTTCTCGACCAACACGTTCCCGACGTGGGACCTCGCGCACCCGTTCCGCTTCATCTGCCACAACGGCGAGATCAACACGCTGCGCGGCAACTTCAACTGGATCCGAGCCCGCGAAGGCGCCATCGCGTCGAAGGTGCTCGGCGACGATCTGCCCAAGCTGTGGCCGCTGATCTACGACGGCCAGTCGGATTCCGCGTCGTTCGACAACGCGCTCGAGCTCCTGCTGATGGGCGGCTATTCGCTGCCGCACGCGATGATGCTGATGATCCCGGAGGCGTGGGCCGGCAATCCGCTGATGGACGAGGACCGGCGCGCGTTCTACGAATATCACGCGGCGCTGATGGAGCCGTGGGACGGCCCCGCCGCGATGGCTTTCACCAACGGCCGCCAGATCGGCGCCACGCTCGACCGTAACGGCCTGCGCCCTGCGCGCTTCGTCGTCACCGACGACGACTATGTCGTCATGGCCTCCGAAGTCGGCGTGCTCGACATTCCGGAAGCGAAGATCGTCAAGAAGTGGCGGCTGCAGCCGGGCAAGATGCTGCTCGTCGATCTCGAGGCCGGCCGCATCGTCGACGACGACGAGCTGAAGCGCACGCTCGCCACGGCGAAGCCGTATCGCGACTGGATCGCGAAGTGCCGGCTGCGCCTCGAGGACATGCCCGAGCCCGCGCCGCCGACGCCTTCGGACGTGCCGCTGCTCGATCGCCAGCAGGCGTTCGGCTACTCGCAGGAGGACGTGCGCATCATCCTGACGCCGATGGCACGAAACGGCGAGGAGCCGATCGGATCGATGGGCAACGACGCCGCCCTGCCGGTGCTCTCCGACCGGCCGAAGGTGTTCTACCACTATTTCAAGCAGCTGTTCGCGCAGGTCACGAACCCGCCGATCGATCCGATCCGCGAGGAGCTCGTGATGTCGCTCGTATCGTTCATCGGTCCGCGGCCGAATCTTCTCGCGCTCGATCCGACGGAGCCCGAAACGGACGACCGGTCGCGGCGCGCGAACGATGCGCCCGCGCGTCGCAACGCCGCGGCGGCCCGCGAGGGACAGCCGCCGATGCGCCTCGAGGTGCAGCAGCCGATCCTGACGCCGGAGAACATGGAGAAGCTGCGGCACATCGAGCTGTTTTCGGGCGGCGCGTTCCGCTCGCTCGAGCTCGACATCTGCTACCCGGCCGCGTGGGGCGGCGACGGCATGGAGGCCGCGCTCGCGAGCCTCGCCGCGCACGCGGAGGACGCGATCCACCAGGGATTCAACATCATCGTGCTGTCCGACCGCACGGTCGCGGCCGATAGGCTGCCGATCCCGGCGCTGCTCGCGACCGCCGCCGTGCACGAGCACCTGGTCAAGCAGGGCTTGCGCACGTCGACGGGGTTGGTCGTCGAGACGGGCTCGGCGCGCGAGGTGCATCACTTCGCGCTGCTCGCGGGCTACGGCGCCGAGGCGATCCACCCGTATCTCGCGCTCGAAACGCTCGCCGCGGTGCCCGACGTCGAGCCGGCCGAAGCGCGCAAGCGCTACGTGAAGGCGATCTGCAAGGGCCTCTACAAGGTGATGTCCAAGATGGGCATCTCCACGTACCAGTCGTACTGCGGCGCGCAGATCTTCGAGGCGGTGGGGCTCACGAAGGCGTTCGTCGACAAGTATTTCACCGGCACCGCGAGCACGGTCGAAGGGATCGGCCTGTTCGAGGTCGCGGCGGAGGCGCAGCGCCTGCACGAGCTCGCGTTCGGTGACGACCCGCTGCTCGCAGCCGCGCTCGAGGCCGGGGGTGAGTACATGTATCGCGTGCGCGGCGAAGAGCACATGTGGACGCCGGACACGATCGCCAAGCTGCAGCACGCGTCGCGCGCGAACTCGTACGCGACGTACAAGGAATATGCGGCGCTGATCAACGACCAGGGGCGCAAGCACAAGACACTGCGCGGCCTGTTCGAATTCCGCACCGCGGAGCGCACGCCGCTCCCGCTCGACGAAGTGGAGCCCGCGAAAGAGATCGTCAAGCGCTTCGCGACGGGCGCGATGAGCCTCGGCTCGATCTCGACCGAGGCGCATACGACGCTGGCGGTCGCGATGAACCGCATCGGCGGCAAGTCGAACACCGGCGAAGGCGGCGAAGACCCGATGCGCTATCGCGGCGAGATGCGCGCGGGGAAGAGCATCGTCCGCGACGGCGACACGCTCGCGAAGATCATCGGAAAGGGAGCGGTCGAGCAGGACATTCCGCTTCGGGCCGGCGACAGCCTGCGCTCGCGCATCAAGCAGGTCGCATCGGCGCGCTTCGGTGTTACCGCCGAATATCTCGCCTCGGCCGATCAGCTGCAGATCAAGATGGCGCAGGGCGCAAAGCCCGGCGAGGGCGGCCAGCTGCCCGGGCACAAGGTCTCCGAGTACATCGCGCAGCTTCGCTATTCGGTGCCCGGCGTCGGCCTCATCTCGCCGCCGCCGCATCACGACATCTACTCGATCGAGGATCTCGCGCAGCTGATCCACGATCTCAAGAACGCCAACCCGCAGGCGTCGATCTCGGTGAAGCTCGTGTCCGAAGTCGGTGTCGGCACGGTGGCCGCCGGCGTGGCGAAGGCGAAGGCCGATCACGTGACGATCGCCGGCCACGACGGCGGCACCGGCGCGTCGCCGGAATCGTCGATCAAGCACGCGGGCACGCCGTGGGAGCTTGGCCTTGCCGAGACGCAGCAGACGCTGGTGCTGAACCGCTTGCGCGGCCGCATCGCCGTGCAAGTGGACGGCCAGATGAAGACCGGCCGCGACGTCGCGATCGGTGCGCTGCTCGGCGCCGACGAGTTCGGTTTCGCGACCGCGCCGCTCGTCGTCGAAGGCTGCATCATGATGCGCAAGTGCCATCTGAACACGTGCCCGGTCGGCGTCGCGACGCAGGACCCCGTGCTGCGCAAGCGCTTCACCGGCCAGCCGGAGCACGTCGTCAACTATTTCTTCTTCGTCGCCGAGGAGCTGCGCGAGATCATGGCGCAGCTCGGCTTCCGCACGCTCGACGAGATGATCGGGCGCAGCGACCTGCTCGACATGCGCAAAGGCATCGAGCACTGGAAGGCGAAGGGCCTCGATTTCACGCGCGTGTTCCACCAGCCGGCGATGCCGGCGGAAGTCGCGCGGTTCCACCGCGAGGACCAGGATCACGGTCTTGCGCGCGCGCTCGACCACCAGCTGATCGCGGCGGCCGCACCGGCGATCGAGAAAGCGCAGCCGGTGCGGCTCGCCTACCGGATCCGCAATGCGCACCGCTCGGTGGGCGCGATGCTGTCGGGTGCCGTCGCCCGCCGGCACGGGCACGACGGATTGCCGGAGGACACGCTGCACGTCGCGTTCGACGGCATCGCGGGCCAGAGCTTCGGCGCGTTCCTCGCGCGCGGCATCACGTTCGAGTTGAAGGGCGCCACGAACGATTACGTGGGCAAGGGCCTGTCGGGCGGGCGGATCGTCGTTTACCCGGATCCCGCGTGCAAGGCGTTGCCGGAAGAGAACATCGTCGTCGGCAACACCGTCATGTACGGCGCGATCGATGGCGAGGCGTATTACCGCGGCATCGCCGGCGAGCGCTTCTGCGTGCGCAATTCCGGCGCCACCGCCGTCGTCGAGGGCACCGGCGATCATGGTTGCGAATACATGACCGGCGGCACGGTGGCGGTGCTCGGGCGCACGGGGCGGAACTTCGCCGCGGGCATGAGCGGCGGCGTCGCATACGTCTACGATGCGGACGGCACGTTCGCTTCGCGATGCAACACCTCGATGGTCGCGCTCGGACCGGTGCTTTCCGAGAGCGACCAGCACAAGGCGGAGAAGGAGCTCGCGGCTGCGGGCAAGGGCCGCCTGCTGCACGCCGGCCGCGCCGACGAGGCGATCCTGCGCGAGCTGCTCGAGCGCCATCTGCGGTTCACCGGCTCGACCGTCGCGCTCGCGATGCTGGATCACTGGGACGCCGCGCGCGCGAAGTTCGTGAAAGTGTTCCCGAGCGAGTACGTGCGCGCGCTTTCGGAGATGCACGTGCGCGCGCAGCACGCGAAGCCGGCAGGACTGACGCCGCAGGAAGCGGCCGCGGCGCGGGCCGTCGCTTAAAAGCGGGAAAAACGATGGGAAAGATCACCGGCTTCATGGAGTTGCAGCGGATCGCGGAAGTCGCCGATCCAATCAACGAGCGCGTGCGCCACTATCGCGAGTTCATCCACTCGCTCGACGACGCGGCCGCCTCGAAGCAAGGCGCGCGCTGCATGGACTGCGGCATTCCGTTCTGCCAGAGCGGCTGCCCCGTCAACAACGTCATTCCCGACTGGAACGACCTGGTCTACCGGCAGCAGTGGAAGGACGCGCTCGACGTTCTTCACTCGACGAACAACTTTCCCGAGTTCACCGGGCGCATCTGCCCCGCACCGTGCGAGACGGCGTGCACGCTCAACATCAACAGCGATCCGGTCGGAATCAAGTCGATCGAGCACTTCATCATCGACAAGGGCTACGAAAACGGCTGGGTCGTGCCGCTGCCGCCCGCGCACAAGACCGGCAAGCGCGTCGCTGTCGTCGGCTCGGGCCCGGCGGGCCTCGCATGCGCGCAGCAGCTCGCACGCGCGGGCCACGACGTCGTATTGTTCGAGAAGGAAGACCGCATCGGCGGCCTGCTGCGCTACGGCATTCCCGATTTCAAGCTGGAGAAGCACTGGATCGACCGGCGCATGGCGCAGATGTCGATCGAAGGCGTGACGTTCCGGCCGAATTCGCACGTCGGCGGCAACGTGCAGGCGAAGAGCCTGCTCGCGGAGTTCGACGCCATTGCGCTGACGGGCGGCGCCGAAAAGCCGCGCGATCTGCCGGTGCCGGGACGCGACCTCGCGGGCATCCATTTCGCGATGGAGTTTCTGCCGCAGCAGAACCGCGTCGTCGCTGGCGATCGCGTCAACGACCAGATCGTGGCGAAGGATCGCCGGGTGATCATCATCGGCGGCGGCGACACGGGGTCCGACTGTGTCGGCACGTCCAACCGCCAGGGCGCCGCGTCGATCGTCCAGTTCGAGCTGCTGCCGCAGCCGCCCGAAGTCGAGAACAAGCCGCTCGTGTGGCCATACTGGCCGATCAAGCTGCGTACGTCGTCGTCGCACGAGGAGGGCTGCGACCGCGACTGGTCGGTGGCGACGAAGCGCTTCGAGGGCACGAACGGCCGCGTCGAAAAGCTGGTCGCCGTGCGCGTCGAATGGCAGCGCGACGGCAGCGGCTCCATGCGGATGGTCGAAGTGCCAGGCAGCGAATTCGAGATGAAATGCGATCTCGTGCTCCTCGCGATGGGTTTCACGGGGCCCGGCGAAACCCGCCTGGTCGAGCAGTTCGGCGTCGACCGCGACGCGCGCAGCAACGTCAAGGCGACCACCGACGACTACCGCACGAGCGTCGCCAAGGTGTTCGCGGCCGGCGACATGCGCCGCGGCCAGTCGCTCGTCGTCTGGGCCATCCGCGAAGGGCGCCAGTGCGCGCACGCCGTCGATGCATTCCTCATGGGAAGCTCGTCGCTGCCGCGTTGAAATTGCCTTGACCCCGGTCGTCGAACTCGACATCTGCTCCTGGCGGCCGGACATCTCTGCCGCCGAAGGCGAGCGCTACGCGCGCATCCTGGAGTCGGGCGGCGTGCTCGTGCTTGCGAAGCTCGCGTTCGCGATGCGCGACGACGAGGCGCGCTTTCTCGACGTGCGCTGGTCTGACGGCAAGGCGAAGAACATCAGCCTCGACGGCGCTTCGATCAAGGGTGCGCGCGGCGACGACGCCGATCGCGCCGCGCTCGCGCGGATGGTCGCGCGCTTCGCCGCCGATGCGACCGCGCTGGTCGCCGCGCTTTTTCCGCGCTACGCGCCGCATCTCGCGCGCGCCCGCACCAGCTTTCGGCCGCACGGCGCGGCCGGACGCGCGGTGTCGTGGCGCAAGGACGACACGCGGCTGCACGTCGACGCGTTCCCGTCGCGGCCCAATCGCGGCGAGCGCATCCTGCGCGTGTTCTGCAACGTCAATCCGCAGCGCGAAGATCGCGTCTGGCGCGTCGGCGAGTCGTTCGACGCCATGGCGCAGCAACTGCTGCCGACCGTGCGCCCGATGCGTGCATGGGAGCCCGCGGTGCTCGCGGCGCTGCGCGTGACGAAGGGGATGCGCAGCGAATACGATCACCTGATGCTCGGATTGCACGATCGCGCCAAGGCCGACGCGGGCTATCAGGCGCGCTGCCCGCAGCGCGAAATCCGCTTCGCGCCGGGAACGACGTGGCTCTGCTATTCGGACCAGGTGATGCATGCCGCGATGAGCGGGCAGTTCATGCTCGAGCAGACGATCCACCTTCCGCTCGCGGCCATGTACGAGCCCGCCCGCGCGCCGCTCGCCATTCTCGAGCGCCTCACCGGCCGCGCGCTCGCGCCCCGGTAGCCGAATGAGCGGAAGCACGGTGAGCATTCGCAACGACGCCTTCCTGCGCGCGCTGCGCCGCGAGCCCGTGCCGCGCGTGCCGGTCTGGCTGATGCGGCAGGCCGGTCGCTATTTGCCGGAATACGCGGCGTTGCGGGCACGCGCCGGAAGCTTCATGGCGTTGGCGACGTCGCCATCGCTCGCCACCGAGGTGACGCTGCAGCCGCTTGCCCGGTTTGATCTGGACGCCGCCATTCTCTTCTCCGACATCCTGACGGTGCCCGATGCGATGGGCCTCGGGCTCACGTTCGCCGAAGGCGAGGGCCCGCGCTTCGCGCGCACGGCCGCCGACGAGCAGGCCATCGCGAGACTCGCCGTTCCGGATCTCGCGCGCTTGCGCTACGTGTTCGACGCGGTCGCCGAAATCAAGCGCTCGCTAGCGGGCAGTGTGCCGCTGATCGGATTCGCGGGCAGTCCGTTCACGCTCGCGTGCTACATGATCGAAGGCGGCGGCAGCGCCGACTTCGCGAACGCGCGACGAATGGCATTTGCGCGTCCGGACCTGCTCGCGCGGCTCGTTGCCGTCAATGCCGACGCCGTTGCGGCGTACCTGCGCGAGCAGATCGCGGCCGGCGCTGACGCCGTCATGCTGTTCGACACGTGGGGCGGCCTGCTGCCGGCGGCGGAATTCCGCCGTTTTTCGCTCGACCCCATGCGTGCCGTGCTCGACCGGCTTCCGCGTGGCGTGCCGACCATCGTCTTCACACGCAACGCCGGCCACGCGCTTCCCGCGCTCGTCGACCTGGGGGCATCCTGCGTTGGGCTCGACTGGACGATCGATCTGGCCTCTGCGCGCGCCGCACATGGCGCGCACGTCGCATTGCAGGGCAATCTCGATCCGGTCGCGCTGCTGACCGATCCGGTGACCGTCGCCCGCGCCGCGACCGCGGTCGTCCGCGCGGCGGGGCCTGCACCCGGCTACGTCTTCAACCTCGGACACGGCATCCTGCCGGCGACGCCGCCGGAGCATGTCTTCGCGCTCGTGGAAGCCGTTCATGCGGTCCACGACGTGACGATGATCGACCAAAGCGCGACCGAAAAGGCTTGACAAGGACGGGAAAGCGAGGTTTGCGCGCCAGTTATGCACACGCATCGGCCATTTGTCCTACGCCGGTCGATGTGACGAAATTTGCGCGAATCGCTCTGCTTAACAGATTGAAAAAACGAAAGTATTTTTCGCCCGTCGCGCAGGTGCAACAATCAAGCCACGAGCGGTCGCCCACCGTGTTCGGTCCGGGCCGGGAGTTACGCACAAAATTATCCACAGCGCCGGTCGGAAATATTTTCCGGAGTCTTTCCTAATTAGACCGTTGTCATTCGATGTTCATGTTGCGCCTTAGGTCTGCGGTAATGCGCGTCGAAGTGCCGCCGCGTTCGGACTAGCGCTGCGACGCGTGACGATCGCGCAAATCGCGCTGCCGGTGGCGGCGTGGCAACTGTTCGATTACTGGGTCCCCAACGGGCTCGCGATCGCCGCCGGCGACATCGTGCGCGTGCGTCTCGGCACGCGCCGTCATCACGGCGTCGTCGTCGCGCTCGATGCGACATCCTCGTTCCTCGATCGGCTGCAGCCGATCGAGGCGCTCGCGGGCATGCCGTGCGTCCCCGCGGACGTCATGGAGCTCGCGTCGTTCACCGGGGCCTATTACCACGCGGCGCCGGGAATGGCTCATGCGCTCGCGACGCCGCCCGGCACACGCGCACGACGACGTGCCGAAGTGCAGGCCGACGTCGAACCTGCGCGTGCGGCGCCCTATGCGCTGAACGATGCGCAGGCAGCCGCGGCGGACGCGATCAATGCGTCAGCGCGCACGTTCGCGCCGATGCTGTTGCATGGCGTCACCGGCAGCGGCAAGACCGACGTCTATCTCGCCGCTGCCGCGCACGCGATCCGCGGCGGCGGCCAGGTGCTCGTGCTGGTGCCGGAAATCAACCTCACGCCGCAGCTCGAGGCGCGCGTGCAGTCGGCGCTTCCCGGCGTGCAGACCGCGACGCTGCACAGCGGGCTCGCGGCCGGCGTGCGGCGCGCGAACTGGGATCGCGCTGCGAGCGGCGACGCGCAGATCGTGCTCGCGACGCGCCTCGGCGTGTTCGTGCCGCTACCCCAACTCGCGCTCGTCGTCGTCGACGAGGAGCACGACGACTCGTACAAGCAGCAAGACGGCGTGCGCTATCACGCGCGCGATCTCGCCGTCTGGCGCGCGCGCCAACGCGGCGTGCCCGTCGTGCTGGGCAGCGCGACGCCTTCGCTCGAAACGTGGGCACACGCGAAGGCCGGCCGCTATCGGACGATCGCGCTTGCAGCGCGCGCGGACGCGCGCGCGCGGCTGCCGGAAATCCGCTTCGCGCCTGCGCGCGGCAAGGACACGCGTGACGGGCTGTCGCCGATTCTCCGTGATGCGATCGCAAGGCGCATCGCCGTGAACGAGCAGGTGCTGTTGTTCATCAACCGGCGGGGCTACGCGCCGTCGCTCAAGTGCGCGGCGTGTGCATGGGAATCGCAGTGCCCGCGCTGCGCCGCGCGGCTCGTGCTGCACCGCCAACCCGATCGGCTGCGCTGTCACCATTGCGGCCACGAGTCGCGGCCGCCGCGCGCGTGTCCTTCCTGCGGAAACGTCGATCTGCTGCCCGTCGGCTCGGGGACGCAGCGGCTGGAAGAGACGCTGCGCGCCGCCTTTCCGGCAGCGCGCATCGCGCGCGTCGATCGCGACACGACGCGCACCCGGGGCGCGTTCGCGGCGGTGCGGCGCCAGGTGGAGGCGCACGAGCTCGACATTCTCGTCGGCACGCAGATGCTCGCGAAGGGACACGATTTCCCGCGGTTGACGCTCGTCGGCGTGCTCGGCGCCGACAACGCGCTCTACAGCGCCGATTTCCGCGCGACCGAACGGCTCGCGGGCCTGCTGATGCAGGCGGCCGGCCGCGCAGGGCGCGCCGAGCGCCCGGGCACCGTCGTCGTGCAAACGGACTTTCCCGATCATCCGGTGTACCGCGCACTTGCCGCGCACGATTACGCGCGCCTGGCCGACGAGCTGCTGGCCGAGCGCAAGTCCGCGCAGTTGCCGCCCGCAGTGCATGTCGCGCTGCTCGTCGCCGAAGCGCATGCGCGCGCCGATGTCGACCGCTTTCTCGATCACGCGGTGGACATCGCGCGCGGGCTCGTTCGCGATGTCGCGGATGTCGACGTCTTCGGCCCGCTGCCGCCCGCGCTGCCGCGCCGCGCTGGCTTCGAGCGCGGGCAGGTGCTCGTGCAAAGCGCGCATCGCGCGTCGCTGCAGGCGTTCCTGGCGCGGTTTCGCGAGGCGCTCGCGCGCCATGCGAGCACGCGCGTGCGCTATGCGCTCGACGTCGATCCGGCGACGTTCTGAAACCTGCGTCGAGACAGGTTCTATAATTCGCCTGTATGCCCGCCTACCCTGACGGCGCGGCCGAAGCGGACGCCGTCGATCCCAGACAGGCCATCTCCCTGGCCGTCGCCCGCATCGTCCGCACGCTGTTTCCCGAAGCCGCCGCAAGCGACGTCGTCGTCGAGCGCCCGCGCGACGCCGCGCATGGCGACTACGCGACGAGCATCGCGCTCGCGCTCGCGAAGCCGGCGAAGCGCAATCCGCGCGAGCTCGCTGCCGCGATCGCCGCCGCGCTCGGCAGCGCGCTGCCTGGACTGATCGAGCAGCCGGTGGTCGCAGGGCCTGGCTTCATCAACATCACGCTCGACCCGGCGGCGCGGCGGCGCGTCGTCACCGACGTGCTCGCGGCGGGAGATCGTTACGGCGAAAGCGATGCGCGTGCGGGCGAGCGCGTGATCGTCGAGTTCGTCTCGGCCAATCCGACCGGGCCGCTGCACGTCGGCCACGGTCGCCAGGCCGCGCTCGGCGACGCGATCGCGAACCTGCTCGAAGCGCAGGGCGCAAGCGTGACGCGCGAGTTCTATTACAACGACGCCGGCGCGCAGATCCACAACCTCGCGATCTCGGTGCGCGCACGCGCGCACGAGATCCTCGGCGAATCCGGCGCGTTTCCGGAGGACGGTTATCGCGGCGAATACATCCGCGAGCTCGCCGAGCGCTATCTGCGCGAAGTCGGCAACGATCTCGGCGACATCGAGGCGATCCGCCGTTTCGCCGTCGCCGAGTTGCGCAAGGAACAGGACCGCGACCTGTCGGCGTTCGGCGTGCGCTTCGACAATTTCTATCTCGAAAGCTCCCTCTATGCCGATGGGCGCGTCGAAGCCACGGTCGCGAAGCTGATCGCCTCCAACGCGACCTACGAGCACGAGGGCGCGCTGTGGCTGCGCACGACGCAGTTCGGCGACGACAAGGACCGCGTGATGCGCAAGTCCGACGGCGGCTACACGTACTTCGTGCCGGACGTCGCGTACCACGTCACCAAGCACGAGCGCGGCTTCGCGAAGGCGATCAACGTCCAGGGCTCCGACCATCACGGCACCGTCGCGCGCGTGCGCGCAGGCCTGCAGGCGATCGGCATCGGCATCCCGCGGGGCTATCCCGATTACGTGCTGCACAAGATGGTGACCGTGATGCGCGGCGGCTGCGAGGTGAAGATCAGCAAGCGCGCCGGCAGCTACGTGACGCTGCGCGACCTGATCGACGAGGCCGGGCGCGACGCCGTCCGCTACTTCCTCGTCTCGCGCAAGGCCGACTCCGAATTCGTGTTCGACATCGACCTGGCGCGCTCGCAATCCGAGGACAACCCCGTGTATTACGTGCAGTACGCGCACGCGCGCGTCGCGTCGGTGCTGAAGCAGGC
>Ga0307409_100001066_pt1 | contig 12904 bp, 12 predicted proteins | sample 322Ometagenome_2_FD_203888 | JGI IMG/M metagenome (GOLD analysis project Ga0307409, IMG submission 203888) | Maize rhizosphere microbial communities from greenhouse at UC Davis, California, United States - 322HYB-O-2 | ecosystem: Host-associated > Plants > Roots > Rhizosphere > Soil | place...
CCGTGCAGGAAGAGGAAGCCGACGTAGACGAGGCCCGTCACGACCAGCACCCACATCATTGCGAAGTGCCAGTTGCGCGCCCCGGCGAGCCACCCGCCGAAGGTCAACCAGGCCGGCACGGGCGTCCCCGCGAACGGGTAGCAGCAGAAGGTCTCCCCCTTCCGCGCGAAGGCCGGGTAGGCATTGAAGATGCGCAGCCCCGAGCCGATCATCACCATGATCGCAGCGAAGCTCACCCAGTGGGTGACGCGCACGACCCAGTGGTGGCGCTCGACGGTGCGACGGGGGGCGGGGGAGGTCATGCTCCGGGGATCGTGGAGAGAGAGACGGCCCTCCCTAAGGTAGGCGCGAGCGTCGCTCCCGGTTCCCGGAGCGACGGTCGTCGAACGGGACGTACAGGGAATCAGGAAGCAGGGCGCTCTCCTGATTCCTCCGACCGTCCCTGCTACAGCTACTTCTCCTGCATGAACGGGTACCGGAAGTCGGTCGGCGGCGAGAAGGTCTCCTTGACGTTCCGCGCGCTCACCCAGCGCACGAGGTTGAGCTTCGAGCCCGCCTTGTCGTTCGTCCCCGAGCCGCGCGCCCCGCCGAACGGCTGCTGGCCGACGACGGCGCCGGTCGGCTTGTCGTTGACGTAGAAGTTGCCGGCCGCGTTGCGCAAGGCGACACCGGCCTGCTTCACCGCCTTGCGGTCGCGCGCGAAGACGGCGCCCGTGAGGGCGTAGGGCGAGGTGCGGTCCACGACGGCCAGCGTCTCCTCCCACCGCGCGTCGTCGAACACGCTCACCGTGACGACGGGACCGAAGATCTCCTCGCACATCAGGCGATAGTCGGGGCGCCCCGCCTCGACGAGCGTCGGCTCGATGAAGAAGCCCTTGCGCCCGTCCGCCTTGCCGCCCTGGATGATCGTCGCGTTCGCGCGCGCGTCGTCGAGGTACTCGGAGATCTTGGTGAACGCCTTCCGGTCGATCACGGCGCCCATGAAGTTGCGGAAGTCCTGCACGTCGCCGACGCGGATCTCCTTCATCATCGCGACGACGCGCTCCTTCACCTCCGGCCAGAGCGAGCGCGGGACGTAGATGCGGCTCGCCGCCGAGCACTTCTGCCCCTGGTACTCGAAGCCGCCGCGCACGATCGCCACCGCCAGCGCCTGCACGTCGGCCGACACGTGGGCGACGATGAAGTCCTTCCCCCCCGTCTCGCCGACGATGCGGGGGTACGAGCGGTAGTTCGCCATGCTCGCGCCGATCGTCTTCCACATGCTGTTGAAGACCCCCGTGCTCCCCGTGAAGTGGACCCCCGCGAGGTCGCGGTGCGAGAGGAGCGTGTCGGAGATCGGCCCCGGGTCGCCGGGCACGAAGTTGATCACGCCCGGCGGCAGTCCCGCCTCCTCGAGCAGCTGCATGAGGTAGTGCGCGGAGAGGATGGCGCTCGACGCCGGCTTCCAGATCACCGTGTTCCCCATCAGCGCCGGCGCCGTCGGCAGGTTGCCGGCGATGGACGTGAAGTTGAACGGCGTCACGGCGTAGACGAACCCCTCGAGCGGCCGGTAGTCGAGCTGGTTCCACATCGTCCGGTCGCTGAGCGGCTGCTCGTCGTAGAGCTCCTGCGCGTAGTACGGGTTGAAGCGCCAGAAGTCGATCAGCTCGGCCGCCGAGTCGATCTCGGCCTGGAACGCCGTCTTCGACTGGCCGAGCATCGTCGCCGCGTTGGCCGTGTCGCGCCACGTCGTGGCGAGCAGCTCGGCGGCCTTGAGGAAGACCGCGGCGCGGTCCTCCCAGCTCCAGTTCGCCCACTCCCGATGCGCCGCGTTGGCCGCCCGCACCGCCTGCTCGACGTGCTCGCGCGAGGCCTTGTGCCAGTCGGCGAGCACGTGCCCGTGGTCGTGCGGCATCACGCTCTCGGCGGTCTCGCCCGAGCGGACCGCGCGGCCGCCGATGACGAGCGGGATCTCGATCCGGTCGCCGGCCATCTCGGCGAGCCGCTTCTTGAGCGACGTGCGCTCGGGCGACCCCGGCGCGTACCCCTTCACCGGCTCGTTCGCCGGCGGCGGCACGCGTCGGTTGCCGCTGAACCCCGGCATCCCGCCGCCCGACGGCACGGGCTGCGGCTGCGACGTGGCGTCGGCCGACGCCTCGCGCTCGGCGTGCACCGCGGCGCCCGCCGAGGCGGCGCGCTTCTTCGAGCTCTTCGTGGACGGGACGGCGGGAGCGGACATGAAACGGCCTCGTGAGCTGGGACGGAACGGCGTGGCGACTCATCCAAAAATAGCGCGACCCTGGAAGGAATGAGGAATCAGGAGCCAGGCGGTGACCGCACTGCACCCCACCTGATTCCCGTTTCCTGATTTCTCAGCCCCACTTCGATTCTTACAACTCGCAGTAAACGGTACGCTCTCGGTCGGCATCTCACTTGGTGACCAGTGAAGCGTGCACCGATGCGGAAGATCGCGGGCGGGAGCGTGATGACGACGGGCGACGCGGCGGACGGGGGAGGGGCGCAGCCACAACGCCCCGCCGACGACCGCGTGCGGCGAGCCCAGCGGGGCGACGTCGCGGCATACGAGTCGCTCTACCGCGAGCACGTCGGGCGCGTCCACGCGCTCTGCCTCCGCATCACGGGCGACCGCGGCGTGGCGGCCGAGCTGACCCAGGACGTCTTCGTGCGCGCCTGGGAGCGCCTCGCGCAGTTCCGGGGCGAGAGCGTCTTCGCGACCTGGCTCCACCGGCTCACCGTCAACCTCGTGCTCGAGCACGCCCGCGCCGAGGCGCGGCGGGTGCGGCGCGTCCGCTTCGCGGGCGACGTCGTGGGACACTCGGCGGCCGCGGCGGCGGACGAGTTGACCGAGGCGCGCGCCGTCGAGCCCGGCTTCTCTCCCGAGCAGCGGATCGACTTCGAGCGCGCCGTCGCCGCGCTCCCCCTCGGCGCGCGCACGGTGTTCGTGCTGCACGACGTCGAGGGCTACAAGCACCGCGAGATCGCCACCCTCACCGGCACCGCCGAAGGGACGCTGCGCGCCCAGCTCCACAAGGCGCGGCGCAAGATGATGGAGATGCTTTCCCGATGACGCACACCCCCTCCTTCCCTCCGGTCGAGCCGCCGCACGTCGACGTGGACCAGCTCGGCGACTACCTCGACGGCGCCGTGACCGCCGACGAGCGCGACGCGATCGACGAGCACCTGAAGTGCTGCGCGGCGTGCCGCAAGCGTCTCGGCTCGCTACGGCTGCTCGTCGAGCAGGCCGCGCACGCGCCGGCGGGCGTGGAGCCGGACGACGACCTCTGGCCGGCGATCAGCCGGGCGATCGAGTCGCGGCGCACGCTCGCCCTGCCCGTGAACGGCGCGCAGCCCGTGCGGCCGGCAGGCGCCCGCTGGCGGCTGGCCGCCGTCATCGCCGCGGCGGTACTCGCCGTCGCCACCGCGTCGTCGCTCGCCACGCTGCGCTTCGCGTCCCCGCGCGGCGGCGGCGGCGTCGCCGCCGGCCGGGCACCGACGCGTCCCGGCGACGGCAGCGCGCTCGTCCGCTACGCGGCCCTCGAGCGCGACTACGACCGCGCGGCGCGCGCCCTCTGGGCGGCGCTCGAGGCCGAGCGCGCGACGCTGGCGCCGGCGACGGTCGCGACCGTCGAGCGCAGCGTCGCGACGATCGACCGCGCGATCGCCGAGGCGCGGCAGGCGCTCGAGGAGGATCCGGGCAACCGCGTCCTCGTGGACATGCTGACGGCGAGCCAGGAACAGAAGCTCGACCTGCTCCGCCGCGCCGCCCAGCTCTCGTCGGGGACCTGACGGATGCGCCGCTTCGCCGCCGCGCTCCTTCTCGCGCTCGTCTCCGGCGCGCCGCTCGCGGCGCGCGCGCAGGGCGGCGGTCGCGCGCCGGCGCCGACCGGGCAGCGCGTGGCCGCGGGCCAGGGCCTCGACCGCGACGGGTCGGTGCGCGTCTTCGTGCTCAACGGCAGTGTGCGCGTCACCGGCTGGGAGCGCGACAGCGTCGCCGTGACCGGCACGGCGGCGAAGGGGCAGGAGCTGTTCATCGGCGGCGGGCGCCGCGGCATGAAGCTGGGCCTCTGGGACCGCACCGACGCCGACAACGCCCAGCCGTCGCACCTCGACGTGCGCGTCCCCGCCGGCGCCCGCGTCTGGGTGAAGACCGGCTACGCGGCGGACGTCGAAGTCTCGGGCGTCGTCGGGGGGCTCGACCTCAACACGGCGGCGGGCGCGGTGCGTGTCACCGGCTCGCCGCGCGAGCTGACGGTCGAGGCGATGGAGGGCGACGTCGAGATCACCGGCTCGCCGGCCTGGCTGCGCGCGAAGAGCGCGAGCGGCGCGATCACGCTGCGCGGGACCGCCGAGGACGCCGTGCTGACGACGGTGAGCGGCAGGATCGCCGTCGTCGTGCCGCCAGGCGCGGGCGGCGGCATCGGCCGCGCGCGACTCGAGTCGGTGACGGGCGACGTGCGCTTTACCGGCGCGCCGGCGCGCGGCGGCTCGCTCGAGGTGGACACGCACAGCGGTGCGATCGACCTCGCGGTTCCGCCCACGCTCGCCGCCGACTTCGACGTGACGACGATCGCCGGCACCGTGGACAACGCCCTCACCGCGGCGCGCGCCGTCGCCGAGCCGAGGCGCAAGGCGCTCGCCTTCGCCACCGGGGAGGGCGGCGCCCGGATCACCGTTCGCACGTTCAAGGGGCTCGTCCGCCTGCACCACGAGTGAGGCGGAGCGGGCGGGCCCACCACGTCCCACATCGGAGAGTTCCATGCGCCGTCGTCCCGCCGCCATTCTCGCCGTCGCCGCGCTCGCCGCGGTCGTCACCGCCGCCGCGTCGCCGGCCCGCGCGCCGTCGCTTGTCGGGCCGCCCTGGATCTCGATCGAGTACCCGGCGAACCCGTTCGACCGCTTCCACCGCGACGCGTTCCTCTACGTCCACACCTTTCACCACGCCACCGCAGTCGAGGCGACAGTGACGGCGCACGCCGAGGGAATCGTCGGCGGCGCGCGCCGCTCGGTGCCGCTCGCGCTCGAGAAGACGTCGCGCCCCGGCACCTACTCGCTGCGCCGCCAGTGGCCCCGCGAGGGGACGTGGATGCTCGTCGTGCGGATGCGCGTCGGTGGCGGCGGCGACGGGGCGACGGCGCTCGTGGACATCGGCCCCGCCGGCGACGTGACCGCGGTCCGCGTCCCGTCGCGGACGGCGGACGGCTGGGTCGTCCCGACCGCCGTCAGCGAGCGCCAGGTGGAGGAGGCGTTGCGGGCGAGAGCCGTCAATCGTTCACGGTAGTCCGTAGTCCCGGCGGGTTCGGGGGTTCGCGGGCTGCCAGGCACGGCGAACGGCGAACGGCAAACGACGGTCGGTTTGCCGTTCGCCGTTCGCCGTTCGCCGTTCGCCGTTCCCTGTTCGCCCCTCCGACCGCCCGCTAGACTGCCGGCATGCGAATCACGAGTCGTGCCGCGGCAGTCGTCTCGCTCCTTCTCGTCGGCGCCTGCGAGCCATCGCCAGTGGACTGGCAGGAGGAGCGGCGACGCGAGACGAGGCCGAGCGGGGCCGCCGGTCTGCTGCGCCTCGCCATCGACACCGCGGGCCGTGCCGCGCTCGTCCCCGCCGCGGTGCTGCCGCTCCCCGCCGACTCGGGGCAGTCGCGTCGGTGCGTCGGCTCGGAGCGGTTCGCGGCCGGCCGCGGTGGGGAGCGCTACGCCGCGTGGTGGGGCGCGCGCCCCGACTCGAGCGCCGTCGTCCTCGTCGCCCGCTCGACCGACGCCGGCGCGACCTGGGGTGTGCCGCTCGCCGTGGACACGCTCGACCGCGGCGTTCGGGCCTGCGCGCGCCCGGCCCCCGGCCTCGCCGCGGACACGCTCAACAACTTCATCCACGTCGTCTACTTCCTCGATGCGCCCGAGGGGCCGGGACTCTTCTACGCCCACCAGATGGACCCACGGGCCGCCTTCGAGCCGGCGACGGTGATCGTCTACGGTCGGCGGTCGGTGGCGGCCGCGATCGCGACGAGCGGCGACACCGTCGCCGTCGCCTACGAGGACCCGAACGGCGCGCGGCCGCGAGTCGCGCTCGCCCTCTCGCGCACCGCCGGCCACATCTTCGAGGACCGCCACGTCGAGGTCTCCGGCGACGCCGCGCAGGCCCGTGACCCGCGGGTCGCGTTAGGCAGCGGCCGGATTGCGGTGGGGTGGACGGAAGGGGAGGGGGTGGCGGTGGTACGCGTGGGGAAGATCAAGTGAAACTGCAGGGACTGGCAACTGCCCTGGGAATTGCAGGGCACTGCGCAGGTGCTGGGCGGGTCCCCGCCTGGGCGGGGACCCGCCCAGCACCTGCGATCTTCCCTCTCCCCCTACTTCCCCCGACCCGATGTCGCTAGCTCTCGGCGCTCACACGATCGACAACGGCGGAATCGACATGGCCGCGCGGCGGGCCGGCGCCGCTGGGATGACGGCGCTCCAGATCTTCAGCGCCGTTCCCAAGTACTACAACGAGAAGGTGTCGGTGAAACCCGAGCGCGTGGCGCGCTTCCGGGCGGCGCTCGACGAGGCCGGGATCGCGCCGCGGCGCGTCGTCGTGCACGCCGCCTACGTGCTCAACCTCGCCACCCCCGACCCCGAGAAGTGGGCGCGGGCGCGCGCCGGCATCACCAAGGAGCTCGCCCGCTCGACCGCGCTCGGCGCCGGCGCCGTCTGCTTTCACCCCGGCGCGGCGACCGACGGCGACCGCGAGGCGGGCGTCGAGCGCATCGCCCGCGCGATCGTCGCGGCGCTCGAGGCGGTGGTGGACGGCGAGACGCGGCTGCTCGTCGAGAACACGGCCGGCGCGGGCAACACGATCGCCCGCTCCTCCGAGGAGGTCGGGGCGATCCTCGCCCTCGTCCCGACGCGCCTCCGCGCCCGCACCGGCTACGGGCTCGACACCTGCCACCTGTACTCGTCGGGCTACGACATCGCCGGCTCGCGCGAGCAGCTGACGGCGATCCTCGACGAGTTCGAGCAGGCGTGCGGCGAGGCCCCGTCCTTCTTCCACCTCAACGACTCCGAGGGCGCGCTCGGCTCGAACAAGGACCGCCACGTGCTGATCGGCGACGGGAAGATCGGCGCCGAGGCGTTCGGCTGGCTGCTCGCCGACCGCCGGACGCGGGGCGTGCCGCTCATCCTCGAGACGCCGCAGAAGGACTTCGACGTCGCGCCCGACGACCCGTCGCCCGACGAGTACGACGTGCGGATGATGTCGCTCCTCCGCTCGATGGCGGGGTGACGGGGCCGGCCGACGCCCGCCGGCCGGCGTCGCCGCCGGCGCCCGGCACATGGGAGGCGATCGATCCCGCCGCGCTGCGCGACGAGGCGGCGCGGCTCCTCTCGGAATACCTGCGCGTCGACACCACGAACCCGCCGGGGAACGAGCTCGCCGCCGCGCGCTTCCTCCAGGGCGTGCTGGCGAGGGAGGGGATCGAGGCGCAGCTCCTCGACACGGCCGAGCTGGGGGCGGGGCGCGCGAACCTCTACGCGCGTCTGCGAGGTGACGGGTCGAAGCGGGCGATCGCCCTCGTCCACCACATGGACGTCGTCCCCGTCTTCCGCGAGCTGTGGTCGGTGGACCCGTTCGGCGGCGTCGTGAAGGACGGCTACGTGTGGGGACGCGGCGCGCTCGACGACAAGGGGCAGGGGATCGTGCACCTCGTGACGCTGATCGCCCTCAAGCGCGCCGCCGTGCCGCTGACGCGCGACCTCGTCTTCATCGCCAATGCCGACGAGGAGTCGGACGGTGCCGGCGCGATCGCCTTCACGACGCGGCACGCCGACCTGCTGCGCGACGTCGAGTTCGTGGTCACCGAGGGGGGCGGCTCGCGGGTCGAGGCGGGCACGGTAAAGTGGTTCGGCATCGGCGTCGCGGAGAAGCGCCCGTACTGGGTGCGGCTTACCGTGGAGGGCCCGACCGGGCACGCCTCCGTGCCGACGGCGGACAACCCCGTGCCGCGTCTCGCCCGCGCCGTCGCTCGTCTCGCCGCGTGGGAAACGCCGGTGCGCGTCATCCCGGCGGTGGACCGCTTCTTCAAGGCGCAGGCGGCGAGCGCGAGCGGCGACGCGCGGCGCTGGCTGCTCGACGCCGCGGCTGCGCTGCGTACGCCGCACGGCCGCGCCTGGCTGCTCGCCGACCCGTCGCGCGGTGCGCTCCTCCGCAACACCGTCACGCCGACCGTCCTCGCCGGCTCGTCGAAGACGAACATCGTGCCTCCGATCGCCACCGCGGAGGTGGACATCCGGCTCCTGCCTGACGAGGACACGGCGCGCTTCGCCGAGGAGCTGCGGCGCGTCGTCGCCGACCCGGCGGTACGGATCGAGCTGCTCTCGGACGTCACGCGGGAGTACAGCGCCCCGCTCGACACGGCGCTCGTGCGCGCCGTCGAGCGGGCGGTCGCGGCGCTGGTGCCGGGCGCGCCCGTCGCGACGCCTCTCGAGGCCGGCGCCTCGGACCGGCCGGCGTACAGCCGGCTCGGCGTCGCCACCTACGGCGTGGACCCGTTCCTCGTCGAGCACGAGGAGGAGCGGCGCGGTTACCACGGCAACGACGAGCGCGTCTCAGTGGCGAATTTGGAGTTCGGGGTGAGGCTGTTCGCGCGAATTCTGCGGGAGATGCAGTAGACGCGTGGCTCGGATGCCACTCTCACCGGGGCGGTGTCTGGTTGCTGGTCGCTAGTCACTGGTAGCGCCCTCGGGATGCTTCGGACGCGAGGGTCGTTACTGGTAACCAGTAACTCGGGGCCAGCGACCGCCCCCGTCCGCGTGGCTCGAGGGAAGCGCAAAGGCCCTCTTCCCCGGGGAAAACCCGCAATTCTCCTATTGCGTCTCTCTCCCGTCATAGTACTTTGAGCCGCGCGGACCCCGCGCTTCCCAGTCGTGCAGCCTCACACGAAGCGCTCTTCACCGCGCTCCTATCACCCACCAGGGAGAGACTCTCGATGGCCACTGCGAAGAAGAAGTCGTCCGCGAAGAAGTCGTCCGCGAAGAAGGGCGCCGCCAAGAAGGGCGCGAGCGCGCGGAAGTCCAGCGCCAAGAAGTCGTCGGCCCGGCGCGCCCCCGCGAAGAAGTCGGCGGCGAAGAAGCGGACGCCGAACGCCGCGTTCATGAAGGCGATGCAGCCGAGCGAGCAGCTCGGCGCCGTGGTCGGCACCTCGCCGATGCCGCGCACCGAGATCACGAAGAAGCTCTGGGCGTACATCAAGCGCAACAACCTCCAGGACCCGCGCGAGCGTCGCATGATCAACGCCGACGAGCGCCTGCGCCCGATCTTCAAGAAGGACCAGGTCTCGATGTTCGACATGACCAAGCTGGTGAACAAGCACCTCAGCTAGTCGCGTCGCCGCTTCGCCCGCGAGGGGCGCGTCCGCATCGTGCGGACGCGCCCCTCGCGGCATTGATAGGGCGGGGAGTGGGAAGCGGGGAGTCGGCAACGGCACCGGCGCCCTTTGCCCCGGCGCTCGAGTCTGTCAGCTTTCAGCCGGAGCCGAGACGACGACGACTCCCCACACCCCATTCCCGCCGCCCGGCTCGGTTCCGTGGCCAAGAAGCGCCCCCCCGCCGCCCCCGCACCACCCCGCCCCACGAACCCGGTCGCCGCCGCGCGCGGCGGCGACCGGCGCAAGTCCGGCGCGTCCTCGCGCAACCCCGACGCGGTGCGCGAGTTCGTGAAGTCCGTCGGCGTGATGCTGCTGATCTTTTTCGTCGTCCGCGCCTTCCTCGTCGAGGCCTTCCGCATCCCGTCGGGGAGCATGGTCCCGACGCTGCTCGTCGGCGACTGGCTGTTCGTCAACAAGCTGGTCTACGGGCCGCACGTCCCGTTCACGGACGCCAACCTGCCGGGCTACGCCGACCCGCGGCGAGGCGAGGTCGTCGTCTTCGAGTCGCCCTACCAGGCCGACGAGGCGGCAGTCGGCGCCGACCCGCAGCCGACGCTCGTCAAGCGGCTCGTCGGCGTCGGCGGGGACACGATCTACATGCGGGCCGGGCAGCTCTTCATCAACGGCATCGCGCAGCGCCAGGGCTACGCCGCCGCGTCGCCGAGCCCGCAGGGGAGCGCCCCCGACGAGGTCAGCCCGCTCTTCGACTGGCAGCGGACGCACGCCCTCGCCTCGACGCGCTTCGGCCCCGCGCCGGCTCAGCCGACGCACGACGACTGGGGGCCGCTCCTCATCCCGCCGCAGCACTACATGATGCTCGGCGACAACCGCTACAACTCGAAGGACAGCCGCTACTGGGGGCTCGTCCCGCGCGGCAACATCCGCGGCCGGCCGCTCTTCGTCTACTACTCGTACGACACCGAGGAAGGCGTCCCCTTCCTGCGCGCCTTCACCGAGGTGCGGTGGGGCCGCATCGGGCACCGAATCCAATAGGCGTGGGGTGCGGGGTGTCGGGTGTGGGGTGTAGGAACTACGAAAGGGCGTGAGAGGTGAGACGGGCCGGCGTTCAGCCCCTCTCACCTCTCACGCCCTCGGTCTTACACCCGGCACTCTACACCCCCCACTCCGTCACGCCACCTCGGCCGTCGGCTTGAGCCCGAAGTAGTCGCGGCAGGCGCGCATCACGTTCTCCCAGTCGAGCGCCGGCCGGCGCTTGTCGAAGCGCGCTTCCCAGACGATCTGCCGTACGAGGTCGCGCGGGTAGCAGGGGCGGAGCGGCTGCTGCAGCTGCGCCGTGAGGTAGACGATGAGGTCGTCCACGACCGGCGCGTCGTAGGGCACGCCGAGCTGCTCGCAGACGCCGCGGAAGATCTGGTGGAACTGCTCGCGCGACGAGTAGCCGATCTCGATCTTGTTCTGGATCCGGCGCAGGAACGCCTCGTCCTTGATCCCGTCGCCGCCCGCCGTGAAGCCCGAGGCCGGGTCGAGGTTGGTCGAGAAGACGACGAGGACGTCGAACGGCACCTCGAGCTTCTTGCCGCCGACGAGCGTGAGGAAGTCCACGCGGCGCTCGAGCGGCACGATCCAGCGGTTGAACAGCTCCTCGGGACGGATGCGCTGGCGGCCGAAGTCGTCGATGATCAGGACGCCGTTGTTCGCCTTCATCTGGATCGGCGCCGTCGCGAAGCCGCCCTGGTCGAACTGCAGGTCCATCATGTCGATCGTCATCTCCCCGCCGACGATCACCCGCGGGCGCTCGCAGAGGATCCACCGCCGATCGATGTCGGTGCCGAGCGGCTGCTCGATCCGGTTGTGCACGATCGGGTCGTAGACGGTGATGATCTGGCCGTCCACCTCGATCGCGAACGGCAGCCACACGGCGTCGGTGTACATCCCCGGGATGCGCTCGGCGAGCGCCGTCTTCCCGGTCCCCGTGGGGCCGTGCAGGACGAGCGAGGTGCCGGAGACGACGGCGACGCCGATTTGCCGCATCGTCGTCTCGCTCAGCACGAGGGCGCTGAAGGCACGGTGCACGTCCTCGGGGCCGATGGCGAGCGCCGAGACGCTCTGCTGGCCGACGCGGGCCACGTACTGATCGAGCGAGACGGGCGCCTTCCCGACGTACTTGTTGTGACCCAGCGCCTGCTGCGCGCGCATCCGCCCCTCACCCGTCGCTCCGACGCGTCGCGCCGGCCCGTCCATGCCGCGCACCTCGCACAGTTGCGCCTTGCGGAGCCGCTGGAAGAGGTCCTCCGTCATGAACTGCGACAGCCCGAGGCGGTCGGCCAGCTCCCGGACGTTGAGCTCCCCCTCCATGAAGATGTGCTTCAGCGCGAGGTCTTCGAGGACGCTCTTGCGCACCCCGAGGTCGTCGATGCTGCGCGGCGACGCGGAGAGGGAGGAGGCGGGGGCGGATTCACTGGTCAACAGCACTGCGCGTCACACGGTGGGAGGGGGCGGTGGTGCGGGTGGGCCCCCGCTTTATGCAGCCGCGAGGGTCGCGCGTCAAGCCTGCAATTCGTAGTGTGTCGGCATCCGGCGCGGTGCTACTTTCTTGCGCATGCGATCGCCGCGCGACCCGTTCCGCCGCCGCACCGCCGGCGTCCCCGTGCTCGCCATGGCGGCGAGCGCCGCGCTCCTCCTCGCCTGCGGGACGGGCGGCGGCGGCGACGCCGAGGCGCCCGCCGACCTCTCGAAGTACGCGACGTCCAGCCTGAGCTACTGCTGGCGGACGCCGGTCATCGCCACCGGCGGCATCGCCAGCGTCCGCGTCGGCGGCACCGTGTCGCGGCTCGCCCGCAACTGCGCGGCGCGCGACACCACGTTCACGGTCGGCGAGGGACTCACCGAGCACGGCGTGGTGGTCGCCGCCCGCGGCCACGAGCTGCTCGCCGTCACGACCGGCGACACCGCCGGCGTGATCAGCCGCATCCTCGTCGCCGACCCGCTCTTCCACACCGCCGCCGGCGTCCGCGTCGGGAGCACGCTCGGCGTCCTGCGCGGGGCCTACGACGGCGCGCTGTGCATCATGATCGGCGAGGGGCACGTCGTGGCGCGCTCGCCGCGCCTTCCCGGCGTCTCGTTCGCTCTCGACACCGACCCCGCCACCCTGGGCCGCGCCCTCGAGCGCGACCCGTCGCTCCTCCCCGATTCGTCGCGCATCACCGGCATCTGGATCTATGAGTCGGGACTGGACGGAGCGGGTGAATGCGGGAAGACCGCCGACGGTTGACGGTCGATGCCTCACGGTGGACGGCAAGCACGGGAATCCCCCAACGACGTCGAGAGGCGTCGCGGGGCCTCGACCGTCGCCCGCACCCCGTTAGCTTCTCCGCTATGCCCCCGTCCGCCCTCCGAACCCTCCTCGACGGCGCCATCGACTACGCCGGGCTCTTTCCTCCCGCGGAGCTCGACATGGCGGCCGCCGCGGCGCGATTCGCCGAGCACCGCGCGGGCACCGACTGCTGGCTGCTGGGGCGGTTCGTCGTGCCGGCGGCGCGGCTCGAGGAGCT
>Ga0307409_100001067_pt1 | contig 12901 bp, 15 predicted proteins | sample 322Ometagenome_2_FD_203888 | JGI IMG/M metagenome (GOLD analysis project Ga0307409, IMG submission 203888) | Maize rhizosphere microbial communities from greenhouse at UC Davis, California, United States - 322HYB-O-2 | ecosystem: Host-associated > Plants > Roots > Rhizosphere > Soil | place...
ACCAGCTCCGCGCGCTGCTGCTGCTTCATCGACAGCACGACGGTGCGATCGGCGTACTGCCGCGAGGACCGTAGGGCCTGCTCATGCGCAGCTGCCGCAGCCTGGCGCTCACCTAGCTTCGCCGCTGCACGCTGCCGTTCAGCCCGGGACGTGACGGTCAGCCGGAGCAGACGCTGCGCACCTTTGACGGTGAACCCAGCGGCGCGGAGTTCGCAGAATCGCCGGTCTAACCACCGATACCCGGTCGACCGGCCGACCCCAGCCGCGGAGGCGGCGGCATCAGCGCTAGTGCCGGCGTCATAGACCGCCCAGAACCGAGCCTCCGCATCGACGGCGACGCGAAGGTGATGCCTACCGGGGCCCGCCGCCACCTCGGCTTCCCAGGCGATTGACTTCGCCGACGCCAACCCCATCACCGCCTCTGTCTCAGCGATGCTCTTCCCGCCGCGTCGATGCGCAACGTAGGCCTCGCGGAGCCATCGGTAGCCAGTCTCCTTCCCGATGCCGGCCTCCCGGGCTGACCTTTTGAGACCCCTGCCTTCTCTTACCGACGTGAGAAATCGGACACCTGGCGCTGACGTGGAACTGAGATGCATGTCGAACCACCTTGTGAACAAGGCGTTGCTTCGACCGATAGAACCTGGGGTGGCCCTAACGAACGCCTAACAGGGGACTCAATCCCCAGGCGAGTCACGCCCAGCCGAGTACAGCTGGCGGTTTCTAAGCCGGCGCAGTCGTCTCTCTTCGAGCCGCGGCTCGTTGCCGCTCCGATCAGTGCCGCGCGTTACGAGCGCACCGACCTTTGGTGATCCATCTCAATTAAGCGGTTGCCCCAGCGGAAGCTGGCTTGGGCCAAAGGCCACGACGACGACTCCTACCGCATGGGCGCCACCGGCCCGAACGTCTGGGACTGCTCCAGCTTCACCCAGGCCGCCTACGCACAGATCGGCATCCGAATGCCACGGCTCGCCTCGGCACAACGCAGTTGGCTCGCCGCCGGAAACGGCATCCGCATCCCGCCCGGGCAGGAGCGACCAGGCGACCTGATCTTCTGGGATTCCTACCTCGGACCCAACCAGATTGGTCACGTCATGATCGTGTGGAACCCAGCAAACAAAACCACCATCGAGGCGCGCGGCACCCGTGCAGGTGTCGGCCACTTCAGCTACGCCAACGGACCTCGCCACCACATCTTCGAGATCTGGCGCGTCGGAAACCTCATCCCTGATAGGCGATGAAAGCCTCCATCCCACCGCTACCAGGGACAAAGGCGTCCCCGGTAAATCGGCGCCCAGAGCCGACCATCCCAAGGCGAGTGACCGTCGAACCGGGTCGTGAACCTTCTGGTGGTGAGGAGGTTTCATGAGCCAACGATCACGCCGACACGATCCCTACCCATGGACATGGGAGATCCCGCTTGTCACAGTCCTTGCCATCTTGGTCTTGATCATCTTCGGGGCGCATGTTGGCCGGGCGATCGCTAATCTGGTTGCTGGTTCAGGCTGGAGGTTTCCGAATCGGGTGGATCTGTTCAGCAGCCTGCCAGCTGTTCTGCGCGGGGACGCCGCGGCAGGTCTGGTTGATCTTGACGGGCCGGTCGCATCGCCGTCCGGCCTTCTCCTGTGCGTTGCCGCAACGGAGCTGATCTTGCTCGCGGTCACTGGACTGCTTCTCAGGTGGGGTGTGGATCGTTGGGCACCGGGACGAATGAGAGGCGTGGCGAGTGCCGGTGAGGCCGAGAGATTACTTGGTGTCACGCGCCTCAGACGGAATCGCCGGATAGTTCGGCCCGATCTGTACCGAAAAGATCGGCATGGTGCGCCGCGATGATCTTCAATCCGTCCGACGTGGGATGGAAGCTCGGCCGGGCGCACGAACCCAGGGGTGGGGATTTGTGGGTGCCGTGGGACCGCACCACCGGGGTGATCGGCCCACAGGGCAGCGGAAAGACCCTCGATCTTCTGATCCCCGCCCTGTTCGAGGCCCCTGGGGCGGCGCTGGTGACCCTGACCAAGGTCGATGATCTTCTTCTCAGTTTTCCGGTGCGGTCTCGGGATGGCCGGCCCTGTCTGGTACTCGATCCGTTCGGCCTCGCGCCTGGGTTGCCGGAGCTGGTGTGGGATCCGATCGCTGGCTGTGTCGATCCGATGGTGGCGGAGCGTCGCGCCAAAGCGTTCGCCGCCGGCACGATCAAGGCCGCGTCGGGCGGTGGGTACGGCGACGACGCCGCCCGCTTCTATGCCGCCGAGGCGGCGAAGGTCATCCAGGCGTTCTTCCACGCCGCTGCGCTCACGGGACGCAGCCTGGACGATGTATTGCGGTGGGTCGCGGATCCTGTGAGCACCAGCGAGCCATCCGAGATTCTCCTTCAGCATCCCCATGGCGCGCCGTACTGGCTGGGGCTGCTGCACGGGGCTTTGCACGGTGATGACCGCACGGCCGGCAATACGATCACCACCGCGCAGCAGGCAATGAGCCTGTTCTTCCAAGAAGAAATCCGCCGCCGCTGTGTTCCCAGCGATAGTCGACCGGCCACCGATCTAGCGGAGGCGATCGGCCGCGGCGGCACCATCTATCTGTTGGGTCGAGAAGACCCGTACGCCTCAGCGTCGCCGTTGATGACCGCGGTCGCTGAGCACGTCTTAGACACCGCACTTCGGTTGGCGAACATGTCGCGGTGGGGCCGGCTGTGCCCGCCCTTACTCGCCTGCCTTGATGAGCTGCCCTCAACGGCGCCGCTGCCGACATTGCGCACCCGGATGGCAAACGAGCGCGCGCTCGGCATTTCGTTCATCTATGCCGCGCAGACCTGGCGTCAGCTGGCTGCGGTCTTCGGGGAGCTGGAGGCCCGCGCATTGTTTGGTTTGACCAATGTCTTGGTGATGTTCGGCGGCTCGAAGGATGGCGCGTTCAACCAGGAGATCTCCGATCTGGTTGGGCGGGTCCGTGTCACGCGGCGGACCTGGCAGACCGGGGCGAAGGCCGGCCGCACCTTCTCCGGGGAGGATATTGCGATTCTGCGGCCTGAAGAGGTCCGCCAGCTGCAGGAACGGTACGCGCTCGTCCTCGCTGAGAACGGCAAACCGATCATCGCCCGCCTGGCTCGTTGCATCGACGGCAAAGCTGGACGCCGGCTCCTGGCCGACCAGAAACGGCTGCGCGCCCAGCTAGCCGAAAAATGCCTAGAGGTGCCTGCGGCCGCGGACCGGTCTGCCGCCGCGCTCGCCGAGGCGCAACATCGCGGGATTGCGGCCGATCAGAAGTCCTACCTATGACCGGCACAGTGGGCCCTGGTGCCGACTCAATGGCGCTTCTCCAGCCCTTTCCTCAACCGGGCAGACTAGTGCAATTGGCCTACCGACAACTTGATCTTGCGACCAGCCGGCAACAAGATCACCTTCTGCCTCTCCACGATCTGGCGAACCTGCAGCGGCCCTGGGATCCCGCAACCTGCCAGACACTTCAGCTGCGAAGAGAAGTCTGGTCGTGGTTGGAGGCTGTCGTTCCCTGGTTGAACCATGAGCATGTCTGGAATGTTGCCGATGTCATCCCGCCGTGCTGGCCGCAACATCCTCACCTGGTGCACGAGATCGCGGTTCTGGCAGATCAGCGTTACCGCGCCGGTCAAGCGCTCAGCAGTGACCCGCTGGAGGAGTGGCACCGCCACAGCCTGCCCGAGTTTACAGAACGGATGAGGACACGACTGCGAAACCACTGTCAAGAAGATCACCAATCTTGGCCCGCCAAAGGCCGCTACAGCCGTCACGTCGGTGAAGCGACTCGGCGCAGGCGGATGGATGTCTATGCTGGCGACGTTCGTGCTTTGAAGTCGACAGATGATCAGAACCAGTCGCCACGGCTTGGACCTGTTGATCTCGAGACAGGCGAAATCAAGCAGCCCTAGCAGGCCTGCTCAGGTCGGCTGCCGCGGGACTCGCGAGTCGGGGCCTGCCGAACTGCGAACACGCCTACCGCTCTTGATCAATTCCATTCCGGCGCAGTAACCCTTGCGATCACGAAAGCCGACGATCTGCTCTACTGATCATGCTCACCGCATCCATACAGCGAAGGCGAACAGCTCACGACGGGCGGCACGTATCCGAATACATATCGCATGTGAAGGTGATGATCATCGTCGAGAGCCTGCTGACCAGCGCTGTGGCGAATACTGGCAGCAACTGCGCCAGGGGAGTGCGCGTACGGACGATCAGATCGGGGCCTCTGCCGCCGGTCGATGAGAGCCACACAGTGACGCTGAGCGCCCTGCGGTCCACCAGAACAGCGACAGGCCGCCCTAGGACACGCACCTTAGCCCGGGTAGGTAGCCAGGATGGGGTCAGCCGACGCTGCGGGAGCGGCGCCTGGTGGCTCCCACGCGGTCGTACTAGAAGACGCTCTGAGGGCGGGCACACTCGCGAAATGTCACCGACCGGGCAGGGTATAGCTTGGATTTCGGCTGTCCGAATCAACAGCGCCAACAGGATGATCGACCTTCCTCGGCCAGGAAAGGGAAAGTCACTCGGACGTGGGGTCTGTTACACCGACGGCTGTCGTCGTCGATGACCGATGGCTTCTCGCGGTTCCGCGATGGCGTTTGGCAATGGTGTTGCTGCTTCCGCTGCAAGGAAAGGGATGCTCGTGGCAAACAAGGTCGTTGTGTTGGCAATCTTCAAGGACGAAGCCGCGGCGGATGCTGCGGCGCAGAGCTTGAAGGACTCCGGACTGGCTGAGGATGATGCGATCGGTGTGTTGGTCCTCAACCACAAGGGTGAGGTCAAGGCTGAGAAGGTGGGCAAGCGTAGTACCGGCAAGGGTGCTGGGATCGGGCTGGCTCTGGCGCTGCTCACTCCGGTCGGCCTCGCTGCAGGAATCATTGGCGGGGGCATCCTCGGCGCACTTCACCACAAGGGGCTCGGCTTGGACAAGGCGGACCGTGACCGCATCGCCGCAGAGCTGGGCGACGGCAAGGCCGCCGTCGGTGTCCTGGCGCCGGCCGCCGAAGCGGTCGCCGTCTCGGCCCGGCTGACCGAGTTGGGTGGAGCCGCGGAGTCGCACGAGGTCGCCGATGAAGATCTCGAGGAAGCCCACGCCGCGGCCGACAGCTCCTAGTCGACCTATCAAGGCTGGTCACCGCGGACACCGCGCTCGCCCATGGCAAGATCTCGGGAATGGGCCTCGGCGGACCAGAGCGACTGGCCGCCGTCGCGGCGAAACTCATCGCGTATGGCGTGGCTCTCTTCTAGCAGAATCGCACCAGTGTTCTAATCAGGTATGGATGGCGGAGTGTGGGACCGCACTAGGCAACCGGGCCATGGTCGATGCGGATCGGAACGTCAATGCGCAGGTGGCTGGATGAGGCCGGCGTGCCCTATATGACCCTTTGGGGCCGTGAGGCCCTTCACTTCCGAGTCCCCCAGTGGATTGCGTGAACCATCTAGCTACGCGGTATCAGGCTGTTCACCGCTCACGCCGTCCACGTCGGTCGGGGGAGCCGCGCCGGGCTGACGGGTTGGTATTCCGTTGGCGAAAACGAACGCCAGGATGGCGAATATCGCCAAGACTGCGAGCGAGGCGCGTAGTCCGTTGAGCCGGGCTTGCGCGTTCTCCTCGACTATTGCGTCAGCCTCGGCAGCCGGCACTCCTGCATCCTCGAGTGCTTTGCGCAGGTCTGTGTCGGAGATGAAGGGAATGCCGCTGGCCAGTTCGACCTGGGCGTTTGACTTGACCTCGTCTGGGATGCCGGGATTGTCTTGGATGCCGGCGATGAAGGATCCGGTGAGCGCTGAGATCAGGACCGCACCGGCGAGTGCGGTGCCGATGGAGGCGCCGAGGTTGGTGACGGTGTTTTGCAACCCGCCCACCTCGCCGCTTTGTTCGTCGGGTACGGCGGAGACGGTGACGGCGCCGAGTTGCGAGGCGAGTGCCCCGATACCGAGTCCGGCTAGCAGCATCGGCCAGGTGATGATCTCCGGTCCGGCGCCCAGGTCGAGCAGCGCAATCAGGATGACCAGGCTGGCGAACAGGGACAAGAAGCCGATCCGCACCACGCGGCGTGGGTTTGCGTTCGGGAACACCTTCGGCACGCCGGCTGCGGCGAGCAGCAGCGTGATGGACAGCGGAAGCAGCTGGACACCGGTGGCGATGGCCGACAGCCCGAGCGCGACCGACAAGAACAGCGGTACTGCGAAGAAGAGGCCGGCTTGGAGGAGGTATTGGAAGAAGAAGGAGACCAGACCGCCGCGGAGCAGCTTGTTGTCCAGCATGGCGGGGTCGATCAACACGCCCTCACCACGTCCGAGCCGCCGGCGCTCCCAGCCGAGGAAGCCGGCCAGTACGCAACCTCCGAGGAAGATGAGCCAGATCACCGGGGAGAGACCCAGCCATTCGGGGGCGTTGGGCTTGGGGAGGATCAATCCCCAGGTGCCGGAGCGGAGTACGCCGAACACCACAAGGGCCAAGCCCAGCGCCGATAGCACGGTTCCCACGATGTCCATCCGCGCGGATTTGTCGGCGGGTGTGTCGTCCATCCGCCGGGCCAAGGCAAGAATGATCAAGACGACCAGCACCTCACCGACGAACACCCACCGCCAGGAGGCGTAGGTGGTGAACAGACCGCCGATCAGCGGCCCTGCAGCCACCGCGATCGCGCCCGCCGAGGCGACCAGGCCGTAGGCACGGGGACGCTCAGCCTGGACGAAGTTTGAGGCGACTAGCGCGACGACCGCGGGCATGATGAGCGCTGCGCCAATTCCCTCCAGCAGCGACCAGCCGATCAACAGCATGGTCAGGTTCTGAGAGAGCGCGGTGAGCAGCGAGCCACACCCGTAGATCACGCAGCCGATCGCGAACGCCCGCTTGCGGCCCCAGATCTGACCGACCTTCCCACCGGTGATCATCAATGAGGCCATCACCAGGGTGTACAGCGTGATCGCAGTTTGGATGCCGGTGACCGTGGTGCCCACATCTTTAGCGACCGTCGCGATCGATACGTTCATCACAGAACTGTCCAGCGTCATAAGAAACTGCGCCGACGCCAGCGTTATCAGCACTCCGCCCGCAGCTTTTGCGGTCTGTTCTGATGTAGTTGCCGCTGTCATAGGAATCCCCTCGCACCTCGCACTCGGCTGTCGCGACTTCTGTTCTGTGGCCTCGCTCGTCTGATCTAACCAGGAGCGGAGCATTGACCAAGACTGACGACCAGTGGGCGGGTGCGCTCGAGGCTGCCCTGACGGCTAGTCGCCGGGACAACTTGAAGCATGGGACCACTGCCGCCTACGTCCGCGGGTGCGTATGCAGCGAGTGTCGGGAGCACCAGCGTGAGCGGATGGCCAAGAATCGCGGATAGGCAAGGAAATTTCAGAAGCACCAGCGAATCCGCATGGCCAGGAAGTCGGTTCGTATCACTAGGAGGAAAGCGTGGATGAGGAGAACCTGTCGGTTCGGACCTATCTTGAAGAGGTCACGCCAGAAAAGCGGCGACGGGACGCCGAGACGCTGCTCGAATTGATGACTCGGGTGACGGGAGAGAGTCCGCGATTGTGGAGCAGCGTGATCGGCTTCGGCCAATACCACTACAAGTACGCGAGCGGTCGCGAAGGAGACGCCCCCGCAGTCGGCTTTGCACCGCGTAGAGCCGCCACGTCAATCTATCTGCCCGACGGCGTCGGGCGATACGACGAGCAGCTCAAGCAGTTGGGGGTGCATAGAACCGGCGTGGGATGCCTATACATCACCGATCTCGACAAGATCGACCTCACCGTGCTGGAGGCAATCATCGCCGGGTCGTACCGCACCGTCACCGCTGATACGTACACACGTCGGGCTCGCGAAGGTGCGCCTTGACACTCGGCATTGCTTCCGGTCGTTTCTGATCACCTGGCGGTTACCGGGAAGTAACGCTGCCGGCCGGAAGAGCCCCCGCGACCACGCCCAGACCGCTCGCAACCTTAGACGATCCCTTCGGAATGCGGCCGCTGGTGCCCGGCTAATCCACGCAGAGGGGTTGGACAGCAAATAGGCTGCCGACGTCGCGGCCAGCCTCGCGGATGCACTCGACGAGCTGCACCGGCTCCAGCGCTGCCTCGATCGACGCATCCGACGCGACCAGCGACGCCGTACAGGCGCCGTCAGGTAGGCGCCTTCATGCACACATGGTGATGTCTACCCTGAGTGGCGGAATTCCGATCGATTGGCGCTTGGTGCTCTCCTAGCGCGACGCCCCAACACGAGACTCCGGTAGACGCGGACTCTCCCGCGTGCTACTTCCGCTTGCGGCGCTTCGTCTTGTCGGCCAGACGGGATTGCGCACGTGTGGGGAAAGACTCGCGGCATGCGGTCTGACGGAACCAGGCGAAGCTCATGCACCAAGCGGTCAAGCGTCGCGTCGGGGCCAGGAGGGTACGCATCCCAAGCGGTAGCGACCACCGACCAGTCGGCGCCGAGAAGAACTCCGAGTGCACGCTCTGCACCATCGTTACGCAGCTGCGGATGCAAGCGGAATCCGTGCCAAATCTCATGGAACCTCACGCCGACGACTACGGGTACTCAGCGATCTTCAAGCACTACCCGCAGATCACCGCGGCAACTAAGCTCATCCAGATTCCCGCGGGCCAGCGGTGCTTGGACATCCTCGATCCCATCGACAACGGAGGATGGTCAGCGCTGGAGTACACCGACACCGTGCTGAGCCACCACAGCAACGAGGCGCCGATCAGCGATGATCAGTACCAGGAATACCGTCGCGGGTTCGGGTATTGATCGACCACGTGGTGACTGATTCCTCGCTGTCCCACGCGGACCGATCGCAGATCGTGGACTTGCTGCACAAGGTTGAGCAGGCTCTGCTAGACATCAAGATCAACGGCACCCTCGCGGTGCAGGAGGCGGTTGCGGCCGCCGGGGGCCGTAGTTCGTCTGTCGCCCAGCCTCTGGGAGCGGAACAAGTCCCGGCCGTGGGTCAGGGACTTCGGTGCTGTATTGTTTGCGATCTTTATGGCCCTTGAAGGGACTGCCAACGCGCTCGCCATCGAGCAGTACTTCTCAGATGAACCTCAACGGGTGACCGTGATCGATCACCAAGATCGGCATGAGCAGGCCACAGATCACGAGGAGCGGCAAGACGGGCAGCGCCGGCAAGATCAGCCCACTGACCAGCCGACGCCGAGATGAAAGGCGGCGTCAACGCAGTCTGGGCCACTGACAAGCTCGACGAATTCATCAGCCGAGTCGACCACCATGTGACAAAGTCAGGTTCTGACAGTTCTAAGTTGCCTGTCCTCGATATGGAGTATGTGGTAACGCGAATCTTGAGAGCCGCAGATCAGCAACTGACAAACTGCCCCTGGGACAATCGCGACTATTTTCGAACTGCGCTTGACAATGCTGCGCGGGCCAAGGGCATCCTTCGAGACCGCCAAGAGGCTGACGAAAACCTTGGACCGTTGGGACCAACGCTCTACATCAGCTCGATGCATCATGTTATGTGGGACGCTGCAGCCCAACTCTGGAAGGACGGTCACCACACCCAGGCGGTGCAGCGCGCCGCGATCTTCCTCAATGCGCATGTCCAGGCGCGTGTCTCCCGAACCGACGTGTCAGACGCTGACTTGATGAACCAGGTCTTCTCGAAGGATCCGGCGAAGAAGGGCAGGCCGAGACTTCGATGGCCCGGACCCGCGGACGATAGAACCGTGATCAGTATGAACGAGGGACTCCGGCGGCTCGCGCCCGGCGTCTTCATGACCGTACGCAACTCCGCGACGCACGGGACCGATGAACTCACCCAGCAAGAGGCAGGTGAGCAGTTGGCCGTACTAAGCATGCTCGCGGGCTGGATTGACGCCTGTGAGGTCGACAGCGCTAATGAAGCAGATCTCGTATCGACTTAGCAGTGGGGTCGAGATGACGAAGGCTCTCAACTACGTCTTGAACGGCGCCGATGTAGTCGATAGCAGCTTCCGGCGTGACCTCGAAGTTCTCGAGCGTGAACCGCCTCGTTCCGTAGATCAATCAGCCGTTGAATTGGCCTGGCGAGCTGTGGAGGCAGCTCGAGTGCGCGTAGAGCTTGCCTCGCACTCCGTTGGTTGTAGGACCGCGAGTCGACGCCCCATGACTGTGCAGCTTCGAAGATTGTGCTTTCCAGGACCAGAAAGGCTTCGAGTGTTGCGCCTCTAGGCGAGACAACCGCGAGTCTCCTCATTCGGTCGTAGTCCCAGCGGTCGGCATGTTGGGACGGCTCTGCGCTTGCCGATGCGCCGTCACCGATTGCTGGCCGGTGTGCAGGTGGGGGCAGCTCCTCCTTGATGTCCTCATTGACCTTCCCAACCTCTTCCGCGAACTTTGCGCTAAGCCGCCTGGTCCGTTGATCTCTTTGAGATCGCTCATGCGGGCATGGAGACTGCGCAGTAGGTCGCCTACTCGATGCCGGAAGACAAGGATGAGAATGACCACGGCAATTGGCCACGCCAGCGACTCGACTAGCTGAGCGATGAACTCGAGCAAATTCACGCACCGGACCCTATCTCAGGCCGGTGGCATTCGTATCCGTGATCGACTCAGAAGGGGCGATGCTCTCTTTCGGGAAGCATCGATTGGCTGGAGCCGACTACGGCAGCCACACGTTCTACTTCGAGCGAGACATCGTCTTCACGCTGCAGAGCAATCTTGCGGCGACAATCGATGCCCAGCGCCTCCCCTTCTGGGTCTACAACGACTACTCGATCATCCCCCGGCAGTACCGCCATCTGTCAGTCGATCTTGCTTGCGAGTGCTGGCGCAACGCCCCGATGATGATCGCCAGGAAGTACATCGTAGGTTAGTTGGGTTCCGGTTCAGGTTTGGCCAATTCGCGCTCCGTTGCTCGGCACGGCGGCGACGATCTCCTCGGCGATCTTGAACGCGCGCATCGTGCCCGACACGAACGCCCAGCGAACGAATGGACCGTAGTCGCCGATGAACGAGCGCACGGACTGTACGACCTCGACCCGCTCCAGCGTGTGGTGCGGGAGCAGAGCCTCAGAGTCTGCCGGCCAGAGCGGCACGCCGAGCGGCGCGTCCTCTGCTCTGATGATCTTGGCGACAGTCACGACTCGGACTCCTTGTCGATCTTGCTCGGTATGATGCCGGCCTTGCTGGCGACGCCGCCGACCATCTGCCTCGTCCACCGCGTGGCGTGGCGCGGCTGGTGACCGGGCCGCCGGTTCAGGTACGCGGCGATCACGTCCAGGGTCTGGCCCTGCGACAGCATGGTCTTGATCACCGACAGCACGTGCTGCTCGCGCTCGACGTGCCCGCCCTTGGACCAGCCGAAGGGGTAGGAGCCGGAGCCCTTGCCGCCGCTGGCGCGCTTGGCGGCGCGGCCGGCTGCCAGCCGCAGCGCGATCACCGACTTCTCGTACTCGGCGAACGCGCCCAACATCTGCCGCATCAGCTTGCGGGTCGGGTCGTGCGGGTCGCGCAGCAGCTCGTTCTCGCCGGGTGCCGCGGACAGCAACTGCCCGCCCGCGGTGGCGATCTCTTTGAGCAGAATCTCCTGCAACACCAGGTCGCGCGCGAGTCGATCCAGCCGATAGACCAAGATCGCGTCGGCGTCGTCGCTCTTGATCATCGCGAGGGCCTGCGCGAGCGCCGGGCGCTCGGCCCTGTCGCCGCTGACGCCGCGCTCGGTCATCACGCCGACCAGGTCAAGATCAGCGGCGGCCGCGTAGTCTCGGCAGGCCGACTCCTGCAGCGCGAGACCGTTTCCGTCCTCGGCCTGGCTCTGGGTGGAGACGCGCAGGTAGGCCAGGGCGGCGAGTGGCTCCGTCATGTTTGCGGGCTGAGGCGTCGCTGGGCTTCGATCTCGTCGAAGGGCTGTGCCGTCGGGGCGGGCAGGTCGCAGTGCTGGTCAAGCGTGGCGACGTGCCGCCAGAGCCGGGATTTGGGGTCAGTGACCGGCATCACTGGGTCGGTGGCGTAGACCTCGATCTCCTCGGCGCAGAAGTAGCAGGTGATCGCGGGCTCGCCGCAGGTCGGGTCGTGGGTGACGTAGGCCATGTCACGCCACCCTCACGACGTCGCACAGTGCATCTGGGCGCGTACGGCGTTACGGTCATGGGCTTCCTCTCGTCGTCGGGGCCGTCTCGAAATTCGGTACGCTTGTCTCACGATTCGAGATACAACCAAAGCGAGAGGTGACTGTCCACTGCTTCTAAAAAGCGCAGTACAGACGACGAGTGACCCGCAGACGGCCCGACGAGGCGTCCGTGTATGCCGGACTGGCCGGTGCGGCGAAGCTGTCGACGGGCGTCCTGAGACGGCTATCAGCCGGCTTCGGCGCGCCGTCCGCCACAGCCGAGCTGTGTGATGAGCGTCACCGGTCGGGAAACTGTCGACAAGTCACCCAGGAAGTTGATCAACATTTTCATGCAAGAGAATTGGGCGCCGAGTCCGGCTGCGATCCATGTCGTCTACGACCGAAGCTGGTCAATGATTGCCGCCGACCGTATCGCCGGTGGATAGTTGCGCAATGGGTGACGTCGAGGACTTTCATCGTGACTTCCTGCCCCGCTTCATTGAGGCTCAGCGCGCATTTCACGACGGAGACCCAGAACCGAATAACATGATGTGGTCCACCACCGACCCGGTGTCGCTCTTCGCCGCTCGTGGGTTGCGTGCCACCGGGACACAGGATGTCACGAAGACGTTTCGGTTCGTTGCCTCTTGGTTTTCCGACTTACGCAGCTACGACTGGGATCTCCTGGTTTCCGAGGTGATCGGGGACCTTGCCTACACGGTGGCCATTGAGCGCTACACAGCATCGCGAGAGGGCCGCCCTCCGGCCGCAACCGAACTCCGGGTTACTCATGTGTATCGCCGCAAGGACGGACAGTGGAGGGCGGTGCACCGCCACGCCGACCTCAAG
>Ga0307409_100001071_pt1 | contig 12885 bp, 9 predicted proteins | sample 322Ometagenome_2_FD_203888 | JGI IMG/M metagenome (GOLD analysis project Ga0307409, IMG submission 203888) | Maize rhizosphere microbial communities from greenhouse at UC Davis, California, United States - 322HYB-O-2 | ecosystem: Host-associated > Plants > Roots > Rhizosphere > Soil | place...
CATCGATGTTGGCACTGGCGGCACCCGAGCGGTTCTCGTGGATGAACGCGGCAAGGTGCTAGTCTGCGAAACTGCGGAGCATCCTCCATTCTCGTCACCGGAGATCGGATGGGCGGAACAAACGCCTGCAGTCTGGTGGGATGCCTGCGTGTTAGCGATCCGGCGCGCCCTTCAACACATTAGTCCTGATGCTGTTAACGCCGTTTCGTTCTCAGGGCAGATGCACGGTGCCGTCCTCCTCGACGAAAGAGACCACCCTGTACGGCCCGCACTATTGTGGTGCGATCAACGGACAGTTCAACAGTGCGTTGAGATCACTGAAACGGTAGGTTCGGGTCGCTTACTTGAACTTGTTTCAAACCGTGCGGTCACGGGTCTTACACTGCCTAAGCTGTTGTGGGTGCGCGAATTTGAACCTGATCTCTGGGCGAGGGTCCGATCAATCCTCCTGCCAAAGGATTACGTTCGACTGAGACTGACAGGAGATATGGCCAGCGATGCCGCCGACTGCTCAGGAACATTGCTTTACGACGTCCGGAATCGGCGATGGTCACAGGAAATGCTTGAAGCTTTCGGCATAGAGCGAACTTTCCTTCCGGAAGTGTTCGAATCCGTGGAACTGACGGGCCGAGTTTCAAAACAAGGAGCCTCCGAAACCGGCTTAAATGAAGGGACGGTGGTGGTAGCAGGTGCTGGCGATAACGCCGCGGGTGCTGTCGGCATGGGGGTGACGAAACCTGGAAGCGTAGGCGTGACGATCGGAACTTCCGGCGTCGTCTTCGGAGCTCTCGACCAACCGTCGACGGACCCGCTCGGGCGTGTGCACACATTCTGTCACGCCGTCCCACAGAGGTGGCACAACACCGGCGTAACGCTCGCTGCAGGGCTTTCATTAAAATGGTTCCGTGACAATCTTGCGCACGGCGAGGATTACGACACCCTCGCGGCTCAGGCTTCCGGAATTCCGAGCGGTTCCGACGGGGCGATCTGGCTTCCTTATCTTATGGGAGAGCGCACGCCCCATCTGGACCCAAGTGCCCGAGGCGCCGTCGTCGGTCTTACGGCGAGCCACACGCGGGCCCACATCATCCGGGCGATCATGGAAGGCGTCGCTTTCAGCCTTCGGGATTCGATTGAGATACTGAAAGAATTGGGCACCCCGATCGATACGATCAGGCTCAGCGGGGGCGGAGCGAAAAGCAAACTCTGGCGGCAGATCCAGGCGGATGTGTTCGGGCAGCCCGTCGACGTGCTGTCCGCGGACGAGGGCGCGGCCTACGGTGCGGCCCTTCTCGCCGGAGTCGGGGCAGGGGCCTGGGAAAGCGTTGACGAAGCTTGCTCCTCATCCATCCGAGTAGTCGAAACTGTAGAGCCGAATCCCAGCGGTGTGGAAATTTCGGATCAGAATTATGCGGTATACGTCCAATTGTATAGGTTGCTCCGCCAAGCGGAGGAGTCCGCGCTTGAAGTAAGTTTGATCAGGAGAGTGTAGAAAAATGAGCGATAGCAACTACGAACCAAAACCCGAGCACAAGTTCACATTCGGACTCTGGACCGTCGGAAACCGAGGCGCCGACCCGTTCGGGTCGCAGGTAAGAGCAAAACTGTCGCCGGTGGACATAGTGGCTTTGCTGGCCGAGATCGGAGCTTACGGGGTCAACTTTCATGACAACGATCTTGTGCCCATCGACGCAACAAATGACGAGCGCGATCGGATCGTGAGGGAGTTTCGAAAAGCGTGCGAGAGTCATGGGGTAAAAGTTCCGATGGCGACGGTGAATCTATTTTACGACCCCGTTTTTCGCGACGGAGCCTTCACCTCTAACGACGAGGCGGTGCGGGCTTACGCCGTTCAGAAGACGATGCGGGCGATGGACCTCGGTGCTGAGTTCGGAGCCGAGACCTTCGTTTTGTGGGGTGGTCGGGAAGGCGTGGAAACGGATGCCTGCCGGCGCCCGGACGAAGCGATCAAGCGCTTCCGTTCGGCGATGAACTATTTGTGCGAGTACAACATATCACAGGGCTACGGCTACAGATTCGCACTTGAAGCGAAACCGAACGAACCGCGCGCCGACGTTTATTTCCCGACTACGGGTTCTTATCTTGCCTTTATCGAAACGCTAGACCACAAGGATATGGTCGGGGTGAACCCCGAGGTCGCTCACGAACACATGTCGGGGTTGAACATGACACATGCGGTGGCACAGGCCTGGGAATCCGGAAAACTTTTCCACATCGACCTAAACGACCAAATTCCCGGCCGATACGACCAGGACCTGCGGTTCGGATCGGCCACGCCGAAATCGGCCTTTTGGCTGGTGAAGTTTCTCGAAGATGTCGGTTACGCGGGGATGAGGCACTTCGACGCTCATGCTTATCGAACTGAAGATCATGAAGGTGTTAAAGATTTCGCCCGCGGCTGCATGCGCACCTACCTTATTCTGAAGGAAAAGGCCAAAAGGTGGAATCAAGATGTGGAGATTCGATCGATTCTCGACGATCAAAACGGAAAGAACGGAAACAACACGTTCCCCAAATTCGACCCAGCAGCCGCCTCTTTATTATTGACGCAAAAATTCAATCGGGAAGATCTTTCCGCCGAAGGGTTAAAGTACGAGAGGCTCGACCAACTGACGATGGATATACTTTTCGGGGTAAGATAGGCGATCAGTTTCGGTCGATCTTAGCAGAGCCTTTTCGGAGGATCGAACCCAAAAATATCACTCGGTCGAGCGTTTGGTCCGCCTCGTTGGCATACTGAACGGTGTAAACGCCGTTGGCCTTGAAGAGCGGGTTTTCCGTGAAACGGCTGATCTCGATGCACAACTTGAAAGCTATATCATTTGCTGACTCGATCGTACTGGGAAGCTTGCTTCCGCGAAATGCCGAGGAACTTTCTTCCGTTAACGCGAGCATCGATCTTAGCCGAGACGCCCGTTTCTTCACTTCGTCCGCCGTAACTTCCAACGTATCCGGATCGACGAGCCCGCCCGTCACAAACACCTTCACCATACGGGCTCGGAGGTTCTGGATCGCTATGAAGTCATCGTTCATCTGCTTCCGAATTTTAGGATCGGTGAGGTTTTTCTCCCGACGCTCGCGGAGTTTCAGCGGCAGAAGCCGAAGATCCTGCTCCGCCCGACGGCGTTCGAGTGGCCCGGTGAATGGCCCCGTCGAATTATCCGGAAGTCCAAGCCCACCTTGGCCGAAGAGATAACTCTTTTCCAGCGCAGCAAAACCAAGGCAAATAGTAATTATCGCGACACAGCGACGGCCCATATGCATAAGAATCTCTATAATACTACGTTGCACATTCGACTTAAACATTTCCGTGAATTTCCGCCCTGCGATAGGGCCCGCTTGAACTGTAGAAAACCTTCCCATAGAATGTGACCACATTTTCCAGAGTCAGAATTCCAATTACAACCTGTCAGTTTCGGAAAAGCTCATGGAGCATCCAATTAAAGACTTTTGTATGCCGTCACAACAAACCACATCAACGTTCGCATTTATCCGACAGCTCCGCGTCTTGTTCTCCCTCCTTATCCTCGTGGCCACCTTCGGGCTCACGGGATGCACCGGTGGATCCAGTGTTCCAGCGGAAACGAATAGTTCGACAGCCGGAGAAAAGGTCCGGATCGGGTTCTCGATGGCGACCCTAAAAGAGGAGCGCTGGCAGCGCGATCATGATGCTTTTCAGGCACATTGCGAAAAACTTCATGTCGAATGCGTTATCACCGTGGCAAACGGCGATGCGGGCCGACAGTTGAACGATGTGGAGAATTTGCTCACACGAGGGATCGACGTTTTAGTGGTTGCGCCGCACGACGCTACTCAAGCGGCTTCGATGGTTGAAAAGGCGAAAGCCCGGAATGTACCGGTGATCTCTTATGATCGATTGATAAACTCAGACAAACTGGACCTCTATGTTTCGCACCAGATACCCGTGGTCGGCCGGAAGATCGCGGAGTACGCATTGGAACACGCCCCGAAGGGGAACTACATAATGGTTTACGGAGCGTCCACGGACAATAATGCCCATATAATCAAAAGGGAGCAGCTAGCGGTTTTGCAGCCGGCGATAGATCGAGGAGATATCAAGATCGTTGCGGATCAGCACGCCGCTGACTGGAAGCCGGAGGAAGCTCTAAAGATCGTCGAGAACGCTTTGACCCAAAATGGAAACGACATCGCGGCGGTGGTGGCATCCAACGACGGCACCGCAAGCGGCGCCGCATCCGCACTTCAAAATCGCGGCCTGACGGGCAAGGTTTTGCTAACCGGGCAGGACGCTGAAAAGTCCGCGCTGCAGCGAATTGCTGAGGGCAAGCAGACCATGACCGTGTATAAACCTATCGTCCCACTTGCGACGGCGGCGGTCGAGGCTGCTGTCGCACTTGCGCGAAGACAGCCGCTGAGCAACGTCACCGCTTTCCGCAACGATGCCAACGGCAAAGACGTTCCGGCTCTTCTGCTTTCGGTCATCGTCGTAGACAGATCGAATTTGGAGGAAACGGTCATCAAGGATGGTTTCGCTACTTTCGATGAGGTTTACGCAAACGTCCCCGAGCGGCTTTCGCGATGAATCGTGGTAGACGGAGAGATCGTTCGAAACTAATGCCCTTTCCCCAATGAATCCCGTATGAAATTATGAAGTACCGCCAATTTGGACGCACAGGCTGGATGGTATCCGAGATCGGATACGGAATGTGGGGCATGGCCGGGTGGTCGGGTTCCGACGACCAGGAGTCGACCGAAGCGCTTCAGGTCGCAGTCGATCTGGGATGCAACTTCTTCGACACGGCTTGGAACTACGGCGCCGGGCGGAGCGAAGCATTGCTGGGACAGTTGATCAAGGCGAACCCTGACAAGAAATTATTCACCGCGAGCAAGGTCCCGCCGAAGAATTTTCAATACCCGAGCCGTCCGGACGTCTCATTGGACGAGACTTTCCCGCCCGACCATATTGAAGAATTCGTTCACAAGAGCCTTGCTAACGCCGGGCTTGAATTCTTCGATCTGATGCAGTTCCACGTGTGGCAAGACGCCTGGGTGGGAGACGACCGTTGGGCTAAAAAGATCTCGGAAATTAAGAGTCAGGGGCTGATCAAAGCGGTAGGTATCTCTCTAAATCGTTGGGAGCCGCGGAACGGTATTCGAGCGGTTCGCACCGGCTTGATCGATTCTGTGCAGGTGATCTACAACATTTTCGACCAGAACCCCGAAGACGAACTCTTCCCAGCTTGCAGAGAGATGGACGTTGCGGTTATTGCCCGTGTGCCGTTTGACGAAGGAACTTTGACCGGAACACTTTCGAAGGAAAGCCGATGGGCGGAAGGCGACTGGCGAAATACCTATTTCGTTTCGGAGAATCTGATCCCTAGCGTCGAGAGGGCAGAACGGCTGCGTGAAATTCTCCCCGATGGGATGTCTATGCCAGAGATGGCTCTGCGGTTCATTCTTGGCGAAAACGCGGTCAGCACAATCATTCCCGGTATGCGAAAGCCCGCGCACGTGCGATCGAATATGACAGCCAGCGACGCCGGCCGGCTTTCGGATGAATTGCAGTCGGAACTTCGCAGCCACAGATGGGACCGACGCCCTGCGACATGGTCGCAGTGATCGAGAAGACGGAATATGAGAACACGCGGGTAAACTAGGATTATTCAGAAAATGAAATGATCGAGTCCATGGTGCAGTTAACGAAGGACGCCGTAAACATAACGCTGGATAACCACCGTCGCCTCCAGACTGTTGAGTTCGAAGATAAGGCCATTTTGCAGATCACCCTGATCGGCATCATGGTTCAACTACATCAATCGGGTCGCTGACGCCCTGGGCGTCGGCAGATACCCGCAGGCTTGATCAATTTTTCGATATCCGCTTCGTCGTACGCCGGATCACGTTCCAAGTTGCTTTATCTCCATCGAACACCGTGTTCAACCCTTGTTCCTCCATTGGCGGATCTCCCATGTATTCATCGCCCGTTTTCCAAAACACTTGCCCTTTGATGGGCCTCGCCGTCCCCCCGAATGCCCAAAAATTCGCCCCGGCTACTGCGCTGTCTCCGCCCGGTTGATTTCCGATAAACGAAAGGATCTTTGCGTAGTATTTGTCGCGAAACGTGGTTGGCGACACCGGGTCGAATGAATGGCCGTCCCGAGGCAGCCCAAATTCTTCGATTACCAATGGTTTGTTCAATCTTCGTGCGATAGGCAGGTGCTGACCGATGTAACTCGTCGCCTTTTCTATAACATTGGGAAAACCTTCCGCAATCTTCTCTCCCGTAAACCAACCCCAGTTCTTAGCCCATATGTGGATGGTCAGGTAATCGACGTTTCGGTCCGCATGAATCGCCTCGAAAAGTTCCAGGTTCTCCGTACCCATAAACCCTTCGTGCCCGATCGTAACAAGGTGGTTCTTATCTTTGGATTTGATGAGTGCAGCGACGTCGCTAATCCAGGCTTTATAATTCTCGTTTGCCGACGGACGCATCGGCCTTGGCTCGTTGGCCAGTTCCCAAGCCATGATCGCCGGGTCGTCCGTGTACTTGATCTTGCTAACCGAATTGGTGCGACCGAGCAAAACATTCAAATGTTGGTTGTAACTCTCTTTGCATCTTGCACAGCCATAAAACTTCGAAACGATATCCCGCTGTTCGTCCCACGTAAGTTTCCGAGTTTCTTGATCTTTCGGCACCAGTCCGTTCCAGATCAGGTACTGCTGGAATCCCCCGCTCCATTCCCAGTTGTTGCTGATGAAGATCACGGCCTTCATACCACGCTTCCCCATCTCGTCAAGCACAATATCTAGACCTTTTAGCACATCGAGCTCGAACGCGCCCTGTGTGGATTGCAGGGGCGGGCCTACCCTCATCACCCCATTTATCAAGCCCGACCCTTCGGCTCCGCCGAGCAGCCGTAGATTTGTAACGCCGTTCTTTTTCAAGAAATCCAGTTCCCTTCGCAGCCTTTCGATTCCTCGCCTATTATCCGATTCCAAACCCAGAAGGGTCCCGTACCAATAGTTCGTCCCGACGAAATAATACGGGCCGTTCTTGATTTGAAACATGTGACCCTTTACCGAAACAAAATCGTTTGACCGAGCCACGGCGGCGAGGGGAAATACCGCCATGAGTGCCAGCGCGAGCAACATCCTTAACACATTCATACAATATTAATAATCGATCACTTTGAACTACTAGCCCTGTCGCGGATACCTACGGATCGGTCTCGTCTTAGACAGTTACTTATCGCAGGACAGTATAGCCTGGCGGTAAATTTGCGCAATCTTAGCCGGCTGCCATACTCTCAGATGATCGCAGCGAATATGTGATCTCCACTGGTGTTTTCAAACCGCTAAGAAAGTCTAGGATCATAAACCGATATCTTATACCGCAAGGTACCGCCATTCCGCTACTCGTATTTGAACAACAGAACAGTTTAAGAGTCGAATATTCAACCGGAATCCGGCCCCGTTCGAAACAGAAATAGGGGCCGACATAGCCCCCGCAGTTTTACTTAATTAGGAACGAAAATAAGTATTGGATATCTCTGGATATCTCTTAATATGTCGACCGCAGAACGAGCAGGTTGCCCGCATAAGCGAACCAGAGAAACCCGAAACATGCTAGTGCGAGTAATACAGAATAGACCTTGCGCCACCAACCCGACCCTGCGCTTGTCCACGCGAGGAACGCGTTGTAAATCACGATGATCGTCCCGACCGCGCCAAGGATGCCGATGAACTGGATAAACCAGAACCACGGCCTCCCTTTTTCACCGAGGAACTCTATGTTCGACATGCCATATGTGATAAGGCCGGCGATGCCGATCACCGATATCAGGTTCAAAGCGAAAACTAGCCAGACGCCGCGGCGGACCCACATTTCTTTCGACGTTCGATCCAGCCGGTGTCCGTATCTGCGCCGAACTATCCACGCGATGGGTGCCAGAATCAGCGTCAGTAGCATTATCCCAAGCGATATCCCCAGAATCGGCAGCAACAAACTCGAATTATCAAGCAAGCTGCTGCGCGTAAAAGTCATGAACGGGTAAGACAAAACTATCTGTGTCGCGCCTTCAGCGTTTGGCTTGAAGATCAGCAGATCCTGCCCTTTTACATCCCTGAAGGTCATCGGAGCCACCCGCTCCCACCGTTTAGGAAGGCCGTTGGCTCCGGTCAGGGCGGCCACTGAAATCGTGCCATCGCCATTAGGGACAACTGATGCCTCGCCCAGCAGGGCGGCGATCCTGAAAAATGAGCTCTCACTTCTACGGCTCACTATATAATTACCGACAATTTGTTGGATTTCCTGGTGGGCATTCGCTCCGTCGCCCGGATGAACCGTGTATGGATAGTAACGGTCGAGAACCGCAGTCCATATCATTTCTCGGGTCGGAGCCTCACCTTTCCCGAGGCTATTGTAAGAAATAAAAAACCCAATGCCCTTTTCCGGTATAAGGTGCAGGTCGCTGTGGAAGGCAACCGTGTCGCCCCCGTGCCCCACTATCCGCAAGCCGTTTTGGGTTTCCTCATAAAATCCGTGAGCCATTCCCAGGCCGGCGGGATCAAGGCCGAAGAGGCGTTCGCGCATGAGTCTTGCCGTCTCCGGCTTGAGTATCTTCGCGTCCCCCGACCCGCCGTCCTGTAGATGTGCCACCATGAATTTCGCCATATCCGTCGCCGTGCTGCTCAGGCTTCCCGCTGGGAAGGCGGATATTAATTCAAAATCGACGGCAGGAGCCGTCGCGAGTCGGTAGCCCTTCGACATGTTCATCTCCATTCCACCGGGCAGCGGTTGGACGAACGTTGAGTTGGACATGCCGAGTGGTTTGAAGATCGCGTCTTCGATGTAAGTGTTGAACGGTTTGCCGGACACCCTCTCCACAATATATCCCGCGAGAGCGGTGCCGTAGTTCGAATAAGCGGGTGTGGTGCCCGGCTCAAAAATACGCTGCGGGATATGTGTCTTTAAGTAGTCACCAAGCTGCGGAACCGGCCCCGCGGCGAAGAGATCTTTGATCTGTTCTTCGAAACCGGGTGTGTGTGTCAGCAGATGCTTCATCGTGATTGGCTTTCCGAAAGCCTCGGGTATCTTAAAATCCAGATACTCGTTCACATCGCGATCGAGGTCGATCTTGCCTTGCTCATACATCTGCATCACCGCCGTCCAGGTGAAAAGCTTCGAAACGGATCCTGGACGGAATAAGGTCTTTTCGGGTGACACGGGCGTTCGGTTCGCGACATCCGCGTAACCGTAACCCTTTGCGAATATCACCTGCCCGTCCTTAACTACGGCGACGGTCGCTCCTGCGATATTTTCGCGTTCGAGCTGCTGTGGAACGATGCCATCAAGAAACGCCCCAATGTCCTCGCGGGTCATCGACTGTGCGACAGGGGTCGATGCGGAAGACGAAGCGGCCTGCGGTTCCGCTTGCGCGGGTCTAGGGGTCAAATCGGGCACTTGACCCACGCTGAGGCCAAACAGACCTGAAACTGCGATCGCAAACACAATTGCTCTTTTCACGTTCATTTCTCCTGATCCAAGTTCTGCTGAATCACGCCGCCGACTTTCGTGTCAGGGTATAATTACCCACGCCTGCCTGCCAAAAATATCCGTCAACAACGAACCCTTCCTGCAGCAATCCTTTGAAGGCTTCGCGCGTTGCCGATCGCCAGGCTTCCGCCAACTCAAAATTTTCGATTTCCATCACTCCTATATTTTCGGGGATCTGCACACGCACACATCGGTCGCTGCTCGACGGGCCTAGGTTTATTATCTGCGGTCCGCCTGTCTCGCCCATTGCGACCGCCACCGGCGCTTCCATGTCGGGCGGGGAAGGTTCGCACTCCGAAATACGCCGCCGTACATTTTCGGAATTGAGATCCCACAGGACCCAGAACCGATCCGTTCCATTGCGATGGAGTGGGCTGGATGCGTCGTCTCCGTAAAAATTAACGTAATAACGATCTGCCACGACGCCCAACTTATTGAAATTGAAGTGGGCATTCAGCGACCGAAGCGGATCGAACGTCCAGGTCATTACTTTGATCCCTTGATCCAAAACCCTTTCGCGCTGTGCAAGCTTCAATCGCCATCCGATATCCTTTGACCGCCAATCTTTTTTCACCGCAAGCATGTGAGAATGGTGGACTGTCGCGCCGCGTTCAAGCCCTACAAATCCATATACAAAGGCGACCATTACCTGGTCATGAAATGCCCCGAGAAGCACACCGCCGCTCTCCTTGGCGGCTACGAGCTGGTAAAGGGGAACAACGTCTAGATCCGGAATCTCCCAAACCTCTCGCTGCATGTCCTCGACCGCCCGAAACTCGGCGCAAGTCTCGAGCTCGCGGATCACGATTGGCAATTGCGCGGAAATACTCATCAGCCGCGACCCGGACCGTAAATCAACTTACCAGGTCGGGCCCCGGTATGTTTCCCGTTTTCCGCGACGATCTGCCCGTTCACAAAAACGTAATCGATGCCGGCGGGGTATAGCATTGGCCGCTCGTACGTTGCCAGGTCCTGGATCTTTTCGAAATCGAAGATCACGACATCGGCCCAGTTTCCCTCCTTGATCATTCCGCGTGATTCTAACCGCATCCGAGTTGCCGGCCACGAGGTCATTTTGCGTATTGCGTCCGGCAGCGACAGTACTTTTTTTTCCCGCACGTATCTTGTGAGCAAACGTGGAAAGTTTCCGTAACTTCGGGGGTGGCCTAGCCCGGTTCCGTCGATCTCAGCGGGCTTCAGAGAAGCTCCCCCATCGCTCCCGATACTCGTCCAGGGAAACTTGAGAGCGGTTATGATGTCATCTTCGCTCATCATGTAATAAAGTGCGGACACTCGGCCGGATTGTCCCTGGAGGACGAGATCGAAAGCGGCATCCGCGGGTTCCTTTCCCCACTCCTTGGCGATCTGGGCAATGTTTTTCCCTTGGAACCTTTCGTTTTCCTTATTCTGGGCACTGGCGAGTACTATGTTCTCCCAACCGCCCGCAGCTTCCACGATGTTCCACCATCCGGGTGAACCGGTCTTGATTTCATTCTTCAGCCGTGTGCGTATTGCCGGGTCGCGGAGTCGTTCATTCAGCTTTTCCCGTCCACCTTCAAAAGCCCATGATGGAATGACCGAGTCGAGCCCGGTGCCGCCAGCGGTGTAAAGATACATGTCGGCCGCGACATCCACCCCGCGAGCTCTAGCCGCCTCGATCCTTTCACCGGCCGCAACCATAAGCTTGCCCCAACCGGGTTGAAAGGCGGCCTTTAGGTGGTATATCTCAACCGGTAACCTGCCCATCTCGCCGATCTCAATGGCTTCGTCGATCGACTCGATAAGCTCCTTCCCTTCGCCGCGAATGTGGCTTGCGTAGATGCCGCCGTAACGACCGGCCACCTTGGCCAACTCGGCTATCTCCGGAGTTTTTGCATAGCTTGCGGGCGGATATATAAGAGCTGTCGTCATCCCGAGGGCTCCGCCTTTCATCGCGTCTTCCATTATCGCCTTCATTCGGCCGAGTTCTTCCGGAGACGGTTCTCTGGCATCATTCCCCAATACGGCTTCCCTCGCCTGTGCTTCATTGAAATACGTGCCAAAGTTTATGCTGATGCCGGTTTTTTCGAGGCCCGCGAAATACTCGCCCAGCTTGTCAGCCGGCACGGGGGTGCCGCCTTCCCCGCCGATTCCTGTGGTTACTCCCATCAGGATCTTGTTCTCCGCAAGTCCATTTTGCCGAAGCACGCTGCCCGATTGGTCCAGCATATCGATCCATCCGGGAGAGACATACTTGCCCGATGCGTCGATCTCGCGTTTTCCTTTTTCGGCGACATGCCCGACTCGAACAAACCGGCCATTCTTTATCGCGATGTCCGTGAGGATCCAGGGATTACCCGCTCCGTCCAGTACCCGTCCGTTTCTAATTACGATATCGAAAACCGCCTCGACCGGCTGTGCGGTCAGCCGATGCGGAAGGGAATGAAAAGAAAGAGCGAACAAGATCGCCCACGAAATATAACTGCGTAGGTGAGGCATACAAAACGGTGAGAGAACGGTCGACAACGGCTTCAGAGCGCTTTACCAGTTAGGACAAAAGTATCCAATCAATGCTGCAGCCGACGTCTTTTCAATTGCCGGTCGCGGCTGTCTTTGCCGCATCGGCAATACGCTTGAACGGGTAAGGAGCCATCCCGCCCATCCCGAGCGTGAGCGTGTCCACTTTCCCTTGCACGTTCAACCCAAACATCACCGGAGACTTCGAGCCGCCGGGACCGTCAAACGTGGCGCGAAATGAATCGTAATGCCAGTGCTCCAGCGTGCCGACGAATGCGGGGCCGAATCTGATACGGAGTTGTCCATTCTCTTCGATCACCTTTACGTCGCCGTAAAGTTCGCTAGTGTACGTTCCGGCGTAACTCGCCAGTTCGTGCGTGGGTTTTGTCCCCATCACCCGCTCCGCTTCTGCTTTCTTTTGTGCCGCGGCGGCTTGTTCCAACAATCCCTTGTATGACTTGAGTATTTCGGCACTCCAATCTTTTTGCTGCACGCCCATATACGAATCGATCACGCGATACAAGAGAGGCATGGAAACCACCGATCCGCCGAGGTTCGTCAGAACCACCATGCCCAGCTTTTCTTCCGGTACCAGCGCTACTTCCGCCCGCATCCCGTCGATCGCGCCGCCGTGTTCTACGATCTTTCGTCCTTTGTAATCCGAGAGGAACCAACCCATACCATAGTTGAGGAAATGCGCCTCCGGGTAGGTCATCCCCTGAGAGCCCTCAAGCCGAATCACGGTCTGGGACATGTGCATCTCTTTCGCGGTCAGCGGGCTGAATATTTTCTTGCCGTCAAAGGTTCCCTGTGCGAGTTGGAGCCTTATC
>Ga0307409_100001072_pt1 | contig 12885 bp, 12 predicted proteins | sample 322Ometagenome_2_FD_203888 | JGI IMG/M metagenome (GOLD analysis project Ga0307409, IMG submission 203888) | Maize rhizosphere microbial communities from greenhouse at UC Davis, California, United States - 322HYB-O-2 | ecosystem: Host-associated > Plants > Roots > Rhizosphere > Soil | place...
AGATCCTTGTCGCCCAACTGTTGCTGGAACGCAGGATTGGTCCGGCTGGCCTTACCCATCAACAAACCCATCATCCACAGAAGAAAACGAAATTTCATGCGCACAGCCTCAAAAGGAAAATGAACGGCCGGGGCAGTGTAAGGGATTCGGACGATAACGCCAGTATCTGACTCTATTGGAAGAGGATGCAGACCATTTCGCGCACGATGACTGCCAAGTCACGATTCCGAAAACAACGTCCTACACCTGTTGAAACACATCCCTGTAGGAGCTGGCGAAGCCTGCGATCTTTTGATCTTCCGGCGCGCGAATCTATGGGAAATTTCCTGCAAAGTGCGGTGCTGTCCATGAACTAGGCGAGTTGGCTGGCTATCGATAGGCTCTGTGTGTCGCCGCAGATTGGCGATACGGACGTGCAAGTCCGGTTGGAGTACACATTGGTTATGGCAATTCGCCGAGCGTTTTCCTATGCTCGCGGATCGTTATGGCGGCTGTGTATGGGAGGCCTTCGGGTCTGCCGGGTTACTCCACCGGTCTTGCACACCTATGCACAGCTGCCACCACTTTCGAAGTGCGAGCGAAACGGTGTCGGCTCCTTAAACTGGAGTAAGACCGAATGATCAAACCAACACCTAACCCCCCAGAAAACCCGGATATTTCGCCCTACGAATCTCTGGAATCAAAGAAATTCCACGAAGCCGCCGAACGCGCCCTCGACCACCATTTCAAACCAGCCGTCGAACCACATCCCAAACGTGAAAACGGCCTCTTCAAACTCTCTCCCGGCACCGACGCCGAAGCCCTCATGGCCAACGCCTCCGAAGACCTCCTGTCCATCAGCGTCATCGCCTGCGACCTCGCCGACGACCTCCACGGCTCCCGCCGCTCGGTGGCACTGGCCCTGAGCAGAATGGCGGACGGGGTGAGATTGATGGTGGAAGGGACGCTCGACCAGATTGAAGTGCGAAGCGTGGCGGCCAAGCCGTAGCGAAGTCTGTGGATGAAAAAAGGGGACGTTAAGTCCCCTTTCTGAATATTCCCTGCTTCACCACTGGCAACCTGTTTCAGGTTTCGAATCCACGTTGTAATCGTTTTCAAACGAATACTTCTTTGCAGATTTGTAATTCGTATACGTCATCGCATCAACCCGGCCACCCTGAGTGACCATCTGATACTCACCTGTCAGTGCGCCATCAACTACTTCAACCCAATTTGTCGTGTACTGGTAGGGCCGGCCATAGACCAATTCCTCTTGTTCAGTATTGCGATGAACCAGAGTGATGGCCTTCTTCGACTTGCTGTACTTGACGCCAGCACCGCTCCACTTGGCGACAGAGTCGTAATAGGTTCTAAATTCAAAATTTATGGGTTTGCCTTCGTAGGAACGGAAGCAAAATACCTCGGTCGTGACCTCGCTATGAGCCGCCAGAGGAACGAAAACGAGCAACGCGGAAAACAATGCAGACGAAAATTTCAAACCGAATATTCCTTTAGCGGTTCATGGGTACAGAACACACAGTTACAGCAACTCAACGAGTTCTTGTCACGCCTCGGGCGCCACAGCGCTGCGCTCACCCACCCTCGCCGGGATTTTCGAAGCTTTTCCCGCTTCAGACATTCGCGATGCGTATTGCTTGTACGCCGCCACCGCCCGCTCTTTATCGTTCACGGCCCAATAACTGTCAGCGAGATTCAGGTAAGCAACCGTCCTGTTTGGGTGGTTGGCAATCACTGCATTGAGCAACTCAATCGACTCAGCGTAGTAACCCGCCTCGCCGAGCAGAAAACCGAGGTCGTTGGACCAGCCGGGACGCTGCGGGTAGTAGTACTTTGCGACGATATAGCTATCCGGGGGACAAGTGTCATGCGAACCACCGCCCATCAACGCGTAGCTCATCGCATCCTTGAAGGAAGAGTCATCACCCTTTCGGTAGGCTGCCAGCGCCATATCCAGCAAATCAGCCGAATCGACGGTCATCAATTTCTTTCTAACGCCCTCAATACTGCCAGTACGAGCAACCTGCAGCTTCTGCAGCACTTCACGCCCATCGAAAGAAGCGAGAGTGATGGGGCCCAGTGTCTGCACCGGCAGCTCCACTACGCTAACAAGCGACCGGTCACAGGAGTCGTTGTTCGCCACTTCCAGCAGAGCTTTCAGCTCAAACTGCTTTGAACCTTTGTTGAAGGCGAACAACAGGTTGAAGTTGTAAACCGCGTTATCTTCCTCGCTGGTTACCAGCGCGATGTAATCCCCAGCCTCAACGAACGGTTGCTTGACCACAGCTTCCTCAGCCTGTGGATCAATGACGGTCATGACGCCAGGGCGACCTTTGAGTACATGGACGCTGAAGACACCCTGAAGAGCGGACGAGTACTGACTCTTGATCAGAGGCAGCGCCTTTGACGTATCGAGCAATATGTCCTCATTACGTGCCTGCACCGGCGCAATCAACAACCGGTTGGAGGCCTCGTCCGCATCTCCTGCCAGAACAAATACGTTTTGCCGTGATGCATCACCCAGCAAGCTAGCCGGAATTTCCTTGAGGACTTGCGGGGCAGCAAATGCGTAGGAAGTGGATAGAAGCCCAAGGCTCAACACGATAAAGCGGAAGAACATATTCACTGTCTCAGTCCCTGAATTTCAGATCGCTCAACAACGCGTTGCGGAATCTTCTGCGCTTTACCGGCGGCACTCATCGCGTCGCGGTACTCGCGGTAATAACGCTGCGCTTCCTCTTGGCGATCAAGTCGCCATAGCGAATCAGCCATGTTCAGCATCAGCACTGTGCGTTTGCCGACAGCTTCAACGCCTCGATAAAACTTCAGCGCCAACTCATCGTTGCCGCCCTCGGCCAAGTAGAAACCGAGGTCGTTGTAAGCCTGAACATTTTGCGCCGGGGGATGACAGGCCATGTAGGATTCCGGGCTTAAAAAGCTCAGGCTCCATTCGATGGACTCTGCTCGGGACTGTACCGGCTCGATACTCGAAGCATATTTCAGCAGGTCCTTGGGTGACTTAGTCTCCAAGACAGGATTGAGCACCCCGCCCTCTTCGGAAACCCATTGCTTGCCTACCCATTTTCCCTCACAAAACCGCTCGTAACTCTCAGCAAGCACGCAACCGGTTTCCATCGAGATCACATCGCAATGCCCTTGTGATGTCGCTATTTCCTCACCGTTCTCACCTATGACTACGCCGTACTCCACCGCAGTCGCCAGTAGAAATTTTTTGTCAGGGCTGAGCCATTCAGGATAAGCCTGGGCACCAATGCCGGCATGAAACAACGGGAAAGTTTTTCCATTCGCGTTGAACCAGGCAGTGGCAGATTCCACGACGGGTGATGTCCATTTTTTTGCCTGGAACGTAACTGTGTTTCCGGCGGCTCCCACTATTGGCGGGTCAACGGCAAAGACATTGGTAGCGCTGAACAAACTGCCGATCATCAACATCCACTTAAGGCTGGTCATAGCAAATCCTTTTCGCCGTTAGCCGGCCTTTTGTTTTGTCAGGCACTTTGCATAGCCGTCCGCAAACCTGGCGTCGAATGACAACGCCACCGGTTCATCCAGCTCGGCCGAGGTGTTGAGCAATTCGTGAGTAGCCGGGGTGTATTTGATCCAGCCAATCGTGCCGGTGCCGTCAGTATCGAAGAACAGCTGGGCGCGCACTGCTTCGCCGTCGTCCTCGTCGATCAGCAAATTGACCATGTCCTTGCCGACATAACGAAACGGAAAATCGCTGCTCCTGACAAGCTCAGTAAGGTAGCCGTAGCAACTCCCTTCGCTGGCAGTCGCGGGCAGTGAATGAGACAAGAGCAAAAGCGCAATCAGCACAGGCCGAATGAAAAACCAGTTCATCCACTCACTCCTCATCCATCGGCGACGATTCAACGTCGATCATGCTCAGCAGTCGAAATTCATTGTTCACAAACTCGTAGTAACGGTCCCGGTTACCACTTTCCAAAGCATTCCCCTGCGCATCTTCTTCACCGTCGAGCGTGATGCCGGAGACGATGATCAAGCGGCTGTCGGGCTGGTAAACCATGCCGAACGTGCTGCCGTCGTAAGCATTCGGCAGACCGCCAACCACTTCACCGGTCTGGGCGTCCAGCACTTCGCCACAAATGGCGCTGCCGCCACAGCCGAGCCTTTGAAGGATGTAATGACCGGCGAAGTTGACCTTGCCTTTCAGGGCTTGCACCCGTGCCTGATCCATCATTGGGCTGCTGTTTTCCTGCGGCACCAGTTTATGGTTGGGGCCGGTGAAAACTGGCGTGACGGTGTAATCCTTGAAGGTTGGATCGGCAGCGAATGCCATGGACGCGGCAGCCAATATCAAGCTGCCGAGAAGAACCGAAAATCCTTTCACGTAATAACTCCGTAAATGCAGTGGGGACCGTCGACTTACTCAGACTGCCCTTCATAAAGCTGTGTCTGCGGATTGAATTGCCACAGATGGGGCCGGGTCATGGCCTCTTTGCCCTTGTAGCGGATCTGGTCGCGCTTATCGCGGATGTAGGAGTAGATCTCGATGTCTTTTACATCGCCGCCGTTCTTGGGCGGTCCGTCCAGTACCTTGACCTCGGCGAAGTAATCGCCCCCTACATGCTTCAAGTAACCGTGGCACTGGATAAGGAAGGCGAAGGTCGAGTCACCCGCTGAACCACGGCTTGAGTAGGAGGTGAAAATGAAGTCCTCCTGACCGTCGCCGTTGAGATCGCCGCGATACACCACCTTGCCCTCCTCCAGACTGAATCCATCAGTTTGAAAACTTGAATGTATGTCCAGGACGTAATCGGGTCTTTCCACCCATTGCGAGAGAAAATTCTTCGTATCGGTCTCCGAATTGCACAGATCCGTTGCCATGCTCACCATCGGCAACCAGGCCAAACACATCAACAACAGTCGTTTCACTTCGCATCCTTCGAATTGATCAATTCCAACTCACCATCCCGATACAACACCTCACACCCCACCCACGCCGGATCCACCTGCGGCATCACCGCCGATGGCTTGCGCAGCTCCCGCAGCAACGTCGAGCCATGCGACAGCCGTCCGCCCATCCGCGCAATCACCGCCCGCGCGGCTTGATAGTGCGCGTGCCGCCCCGGATCGAGGGTGTCTTCGAGCAGGATGTCCTCGCCGAGGATGCCCCGCACTTGCCCCGGATAAATCATGAACCCGGTCGCCTGCTCCGCACCTTCGCGACCGTCCTGCCAGAAGCTGCCGTCTCGGGTGCGAACGTCGGGATGCGGTGCAAACCAGTGCTCGCGATCCGCCAGCGGCATCGCGTGATGCAGGCGGAAGAAGATGCGCATGAGGTTGTCGCGATACCACTCGCGTACTTGCAGGTAGTAACCGCGTAGGCCCGGCAGGCCGGTCGAATGCGCGAGGCGGATCAGTCCAGACCATTGCGGGAATGGCTGTAGCGGCAGATCGCTCGACGCGGGCCGAGGGGTGGCCGGATCGGTTTCCCACGGCAATCGATGCGGACTGTTTTCAAGGTTGTCGTAAGCAGTCGGCGGGCGGCCCAGCCAATCGCCACCGCTGCTGGCCAGTGCCGTGGCGATGCACAGATTGCCTTGCACCACGAACACGTAAAACCGAGTGAACCAGTCTGCCAATTGCTGACCATCGGCAGCTTGGGCGACGAGTTCGGCCAGTTCCCGATCGAAGCGCTGCAAACCGTTTTCAAGATTCAGCAAATGGCCGCGAGCCTTGCGTTGCATACGCAAAAACAGCGGCAACGAACGCAGCATCTTCAGCGGCTGCCACGGCAGATGCGGAGTCGCGCCGCCGACTTCACCGGCGTAGTTAGCGGCGCTGATGCCCCAGTCGGCCAGCCGGGCGAGAAACAGATCATTGTTGATGTAGGACGCGCCGCCGAACACCGCGGTGAACGGCTCGTTGTCCTGCAGCACCCGCGCATCCCAACGCGCCATGATCGCCGGAATACTCGCGGCGGCTCGGCGTTGGGCGTATTCCACCAACACGCTCGGTTGCGGCGGCAGGATCTCGGCGATATTGGCGGCGGTCAGGTGGCGGCGCCAGCCGTAGTCGCTGATCGGCCGGTATTGCAGCAGCCACAATTGCGAGCCATCCCAGGCCCATTCGACGTCGCCCGGTACATAGTGAAAGACGCGCAACACGTCTTGCAGAAAGCGCCAGAGCAGGTCTTCGGTTAAGCCGGGGGATGGCGTGAACGTGCCGCTGCGCCAAGCATCGCCGAGCCGCGAAAGCGTTGCTCGCGAGGGGCTGACGTGACCGTCGGCCAGCGATTCGAGATGGCCTTCAACCCACTCCAGTTCTACCGAGAGATGGCGCACAAACGCGATCCCGGAAACTACCGGCGTGATGAAGCGTTGCACCACCACTTCCTCGACGCCTTCGGCCGTCAGCTCGGCGATGCGTTTCGGCACGTTGGCGGTCGGTTCGCGCAGATAGGTCGTGCTCAAACCGGCATTCGCCAAATCGGCCTGATCCTCGCCATAACTGGAGGAGCGCACCGCCCAGGTCACATCAGGTTGAGCAGCGAGAAATGCCGGCAGACGCGGATCGGCACATTCGTTGAGCGTCAGCGCCGCTGGCACCGCTTGCCGGGCCAGCTCAGCCAGGCGCAAACGACCGCCCTTGGTGTGGGCGACAAACCCGCGCTCGCCCGACTCCAGCCACTGCGCGAACTGCGCGGGCGAGTCGATCCACGGGTAATGGCCCCAACCGGGTTTCAAGCTGATGGTCAGATCAGCGCGGGCGAGAATCGCCGACCATGCCGCCGCTTGCTCGATGCCGAGTACAGCGTCCTGATCGCCCCAGACCAACTCGACCGGATCGGTGATCCACTCCAGCAGCGGCAACGCGGTGTCGGCGCGAATCAGATCCCAGTGCGGCACAAACGCACGGCAGCGCGCATAGCCGGCGCCCATGCGCTGGTACTGCGCAGGCGTCCAGGTCTGGTTGGAAAACTTGCGCGCGAACAGCGTGGGTTTGTTCGACAGCAGCCAGTGAATGGTCTTGCGAATTGGCAGCGGCGACATCAATGCCGGCAAGCGACGCTGCCACAAAAACGCCCCAACCGGCGCCAACAGAACACTGCGCGAAAAGTGCCCGGGCCGACGTTGCAACGCGTGCAGCACCAGCAACGCATTGACCCCGACCGCCATGATCGCGCTGCCCTTCTGTGTCATCGCCAACAAGGTCTGCGCGTAGTCCGCCAGATCCTCGCAGGGTGGCAGCGGATTGGCGCCGAAGCCCGGCAACTCCAGCGGCAGCACGTCGTAGCGCTGGAAGTACGGCAGCGCGTCATCCCACCAATCGGCGGCGCTGCCGTTGCCGGCCAGCAGGTACATCAACGGCTTGCTCATGGACGATCCTCAGGTCAGATCGCGCAGAGCAGCGTCGAGGGTTGGAAAACGGAATGTGTAGCCAGCCTCAGTCAAACGCTGCGGCACCACGCACTGACCGTCGAAGAACAACTGCGCCATCTCCCCCGCCATTGCACGCACTGGCGCAGCGGGAATATGCAACCACACCGGACGCTTGAGGACCTTGCCGGCCTGCTCGGCGAACGCGGCCTGACTGACCGTTTCCGGCGCCACCATGTTGTAGGTGCCGAGCAGATTGTCATCGTTGAAAGCCCGCGCGATCACCTGAAGCACATCGTCGCGATGCACCCAACTCATGATCTGCCGACCATCGCCCATGCGCCCGCCGAAACCCAGGCGGAACGGCAGCAGCAACGGCGTCAACGCACCGCCGGGGCCGAACACCACGCCGAGGCGCAGCACCACCTGACGCACGCCAAATTCCGTGGCCGGTTGCGCGGCGGCTTCCCAACGCGCACAGAGTTCGGCCATGAAACCGTCGCCCTTGCTGGCGTGTTCGTCGAGGTTTTCACTGGCGTCGCGCACGCCGTAGAAGCCGATGGCCGAGGCTTGAATCCATAGGGCCGGTTTATGCTTGGTGTTCTTCAGCCAGGTCATCAACGCTTCGGTGGTGCCGACTCGGCTGGCGAGCAGTTGCGCCTGACGCTTGGGAGTCCAGCGTGGGCCGGCGACAGGGGCACCGGCGAGATTGATCACTACGTCGAAGGCTTCGTCGTGGCTGAATTCGCTCAGGGACTGCACGCAGCGAACGCGACCGTCGAACAGATTGGCTGCTTTTAATGGATCGCGTGCCAGCACACTCACGGTGTGGCCGGCGTCGAGTAATTGGTTGATCACGGCCTCACCAATAAACCCGGTACCGCCGGTGATCAGCACACGCGTGTGGGCGCTGCCGGCAAACGGGTTGGACGTGCTCTGAGTCTTTACTCGAGGGGATTTTCGACGGTCATGGCGATACAGCCAGACCAGCGGCGGCAACAGCAGCAACAGCGCAAAACCGTCGAGCCACAGGTGCGACCAGACCTGTTGTTGCGCTGACAGCCACATGTCCTGCGGTGCCCATAACAGGATGCCGGCGATCAACCAGCCCCACACACTCGACGCTTTCGAACGATTGCCGATGTGCACCAGCGCAAGCATGTACAGCGAATAGCTTTGCAGCGTCGCGCCGAACAGCGCGAGCCACCAGACCTGTTGTTCGTGGCCGGCGGCGGGTACTGCGTCGGCGCCCCAGAATGCCAGTTCGAGAACTTGCAGATAGCCGTCGAGTAAACCGGAATGCCCGGCCCAGGTCAGGGTGAGACCGGCGAGTATGTGCACGATCGCGGCGGCGTATAGCCAGAGCACTAGCGCTGGGCGAAGGGAGGTCGAGGGGGCTGGCATTCCGTGTCCTGAGCGCATTCCTTGGGGGTGGGGAGTTTAAAGGAAAATCGCAGTCGTCAGATGCTCAAGTATTAAACGTTTAAGCGCCGCGGATTCTGGCTCAGCGCATATGAAAACGCGTTAGCCATGATGGCGGAACGCGTTTGATCACATCGCGGTGAAAAGGCGTCGGGCGCTGTAAACGCCCTTCTTCACTTAACCGCACTAAAAGCAGCTGCTGGCCACTATCGGTTCGGCCACTTCGGACTGAAGTCGCTTAATCGCATTGATGCCCGAGTCGTTACCTTTCTCGGCGGCAAGCTGATAACAGGCCAAGGCGCGAGGAGTATCTTTCTTTCCTAGATCGCCGCTTTTCCAATAATCGCCTAACGAAACGAATGCATGCGTTGATCCCATGGTGGTAGCACGAATCAACTCTTTTTCAACGTCCAGCGGGCGCTGGCAGGGTCCTGAACCGGCCAATTCATTGCCAAAACAATAGAAGCCAGCCAACGACTCAGCACCGCTCGGCGAATCAACGGCTGCTGCTTTGAAAAGAGCCTCAACTTTGTCGTATTCCAATTGCGGGGCCATACCCGACAGACTCAGCCCGGCCGCAGCCGAACTAGATATAGGATCACCTGAAGCGGCCGCGCACAGGTAATTTTCCAAAGTCGCCTCAAAAAGTTCTCCTGTCAGTCGGTATTGCTCAAGGCCGCCCAAGCCAGCAAATCCTTGTCCGCGCTGCCAACAGAAATTCTCCGCGCGACTCATTTTCCGCGTACTGGCTGCAGAAAGCTCTTTTTCAGGAATCGACCAGTCCTCAACCCCATCAAGCGTCCAGCAGGACTTCCGCGAAAAGTTGAAAATCTTGATGTTGCTGTTACCGGCGCGTTTATCCACAACGTTAACGTGGCGGTCATCCACCTTCTCGATCTCTATTCCTTCCACTTTCCCATCGGGCACAGCCACCATTAAGGGAAACGCCATATCGCGTCCCACCTCCGCAGTAACGTAAGTCACAATCCGCCCAATATCCGACGTCCCCTTTAATACCAGCAGCTTCACGGCCTGCGCAGTTAGTCGCTTCTGCGATTCGGCATTAGCGGAGAATGCTGGAAGAAACTGTGCAAAGTCTTGCGTAGGGCACGAGCCACGTCCAATTGTCGGGCCACTTCCGGTATCGGACGCGATATTGTCCAAAAACACTGAACGGTCACGACTCATACTGGCGATGCAATTGTTCACCGCTGCCACATGCGCCGAAGAGCCCGGTTCCGTCTCCAACGCATCGACCTGGCAATCGGTATCGCGCAGTTTGATCCAGGCGCGCTGAGCCTTCTGGACCGTTGCCTTTTGGCTCGCCGCAAGAACTGGATCGGTTTGATACCCACCCTCGAGCCGAACCATCAGTTCTTGATAACTGGTATTCAACTGCTTATCTGCAGCAACCTTGGCACTCACAGAACATCTTTCCCTCTGAGAGTTCGTAGTGATATCGGCACATGCATCTTGAGCAAATGCTGCATGCGTGAGTAACGATGAAGAAGTTATCAGCACGTAAAAAGAAATACGCACCATGAGCTTAGCCATAGCAAGATCCCTACACATTAAAAAGCTGAATACTGCCTATTGAAATCATGCCCTACTTATTCGGGCGCAATAGCTATCTTAAGTATGTAATCTTCGAGATACACAACAGCTTCACGACCATTCAAATCAACAGGAGTAGGATTTTTAATAACGAATCGATCACTTGCACTAACAATTTTAATTAGTGTTTTATCCACTACACTGGCACGCCAAATCGTTTCATCACCATTCTTGAAATACAAAATAGGACGCGACTTGCTCCAAATCGGGCTGAAAATATTCCAACCCACCTCGGGTCTATCGACTGGTGCAATAGTCTCGTACCCAGGAGTGTTTGGATAATAAGCTTTCAGCTCTCCAAATACCTCATCACCCTGAAATAGCAAACCACTTTTGGCATTCTCGAAAGTGTTCGACCATTGCTGAAGTAGCAAACTGGTTTCCTGCGGTTGAGTGCCTGACCCAACTTTATAAGCCATACCTCTTAGCTGGTTTCTTGCTATTTTTTCGCGATAGTAAAAGGTGCCGCCCATAATTCCAGCGTATCGCTCCCCTTCTTCATTGTTTCCTAAGTTGAACGCCCCCTGAAATCCTATGTCCTTTGCTATCGTGTACGTGATTGGCTGCACAATCGGATGCCTATCATTGTATTCATACAAACTACCTCTATAGATAGAATTAGGAACATCGTAATGCCCCTCGAATGCTACAACGTGCAACATTCCAGATATTACTTCCGCTGAAATCAAGAAACGCTCAACGACATCTTTGCCATTCGGAAGGCCCGCCAGTTCAACAGTTTTCCAAGGACGACTGGATTGAGCATAAATTTTATCAGCGGGCAAAATTTTGACTTCATTTGAAGCACTGGCCCCAGGCAATGGTAACGGTGACAGAAATCCAATTTGCTCATTGTAAGCATCTTCTAGACACTCAACTGACTCACAGGTGTTGCGCACATTCTCTAGCCATTCACTTTCAAGCACTTGGAAAGTACGTTGTTTTTTTAGAGGCTTGAACACTTCACTTAGCTGCTCATCCAGCTTTGACAAAGAAGGCGTATTGCAGATCTTTTTTTCAACATCCGACGAGGCTTTACTGCAATCGAAACTTGCAGATTGTGCCAACGAACTAAATGCCACTAACGAGCAAAAAATAATTTTAATATGCAAAAGAGTTTTTCTCATGACCCTACCTTCAGAATTACTTTACCAACAGAATACTTGGTAATGCGCGCAAAGGAGCCTGGCGATTTTTTCTCGCTTCCATTCGATTTCACTCTAAGCTCTGACAGCTTGGCTATTTAGCCAAAGGCGCAACCGCGATCTGTCTGGCACGATCAATTGTTAACCGAATCAAACAGCTTTCCGAATACTCTCCAAATATTGCGCTATTGCATTCAAGATCTCTGTTTTTCATCCAGGCTCTTTGAACCTCACGAAAAACATCTCTTTTGTCTTGACTCAAACGACTCGCTTTATCTCGGTAGGCAGAATTGAGCAGAGCATCGGCGTCCGCAAGAACCAACTGATAAATCCCTCGATCTTTTTCAATCTTTACTTGAGGCAGGCTTTGCGGGATATCCGAATCCCAATTATTCAATCCATTATTATCCTCAACAGTTAGCAACACTGTTTTATTGTCATAATATCCATACTGATTTTTTGTTGCCCCACTTTTATAGACCAACTCTATATATACCGGATCGCTTGCTCGCTGAGGGTCATTAAGCAATGTCTGGCTCGTCACTTTCACATTGCCTTCGCCTTCATCTAACTGAATTCTGAAACAAGGGTTGGGGCCAGGCTGCGTAGCTGAGTTACTGGCCTTCATGCAAGTGGCCAGGCTAGAGCCGCTCGCCTCATCACTACTTGACTCAACATCTTGAATTCTAATCAACAGTTTTATGTCAGGAACTGCAGAATAATCGGCTTGCAGTATCTTCGCGGAGTAGAACGGCTCCGCTTGGGCCGCGCCGTTAAAAAACGTAAGAGTCGCGACACAAAAAGGCAGAACAATATTTTTAATCACAAGCATTAATTCCATTTAAAAAATTGTAAGAAAACCAATTCAACTACAAAAGACACAAGATAGATAAATTCTTGTACGGTCTCATCGTAATTTATAGCCACCCAATCTAAAGATCGTTATTCGTTCTCCGAAAATCACGAAATCAATCCGTCCAAAATTGTTGAAACCGGTAGCTACACTGTCCAGATAAAACAAAAAGCAAAACGCTCACCGTATTCAATCCTTGATTCGTTCAGTTCGTCAGGTTTTTCTAAGGAACACACGTGACAGATCTATTTGAACACCCTACTAATATCGAATCAACTGAACATAAAAATAAATCTGTTCCGTTAGCCATATGGAACAGATCCATTAAAATGCCACACCAAAATCAAAGCCGCTGAGCGCAACATCACAAATAAACCGGTCGCCTTTTCTATTTAAGAAACTGTATAGACTCCAAAACAGATTTCATGCCATCAAAGGACTCTTCACTCAAACTCAAAGAGCGAGGTTGGTTTTCTGCTGCCCCCACCAA
>Ga0307409_100001073_pt1 | contig 12884 bp, 9 predicted proteins | sample 322Ometagenome_2_FD_203888 | JGI IMG/M metagenome (GOLD analysis project Ga0307409, IMG submission 203888) | Maize rhizosphere microbial communities from greenhouse at UC Davis, California, United States - 322HYB-O-2 | ecosystem: Host-associated > Plants > Roots > Rhizosphere > Soil | place...
CTCCATAAGTCGACGCACGTCTTCAGCGCTGGCGCCGCCGAGATTGACTATAAAATTGCCGTGCTTCTGCGAAATTTGCGCGCGGCCGATCTGCTTTCCCTTGAGCCCGGCAGCCTCGACTAATCTTCCGGCGTAATCGTCCGGCGGATTGCGAAACATCGAGCCCGAATTCGGATAACCGGAAGGTTGGCTGCTCTTCCGCTTGGTGACCAGCTCACGAACCTTGATGCTGACTCTGGACGATTCTTGTCGATGTACAGACAAACGCACGCGGGTGACAACAGTCCCTGGTGCCAAATGTGAATCACGATAGGTGAATCTCATCTGTTCTCGATCAAATTGAATCGGAGTTCCTTGACGAGTCATGCCGTAAACAGCGACGACCACCTTCTCGAATTCAGACCCGTACGCTCCTGCGTTCATGACCAGCGCCCCGCCGACGCTGCCGGGGATTCCCTCGGCAAACTCCAGACCGCCGTAACCACGCCGGGCCGCCTGCCGCACCAGCTGCGTCACGGCCTGTCCCGCGCCGGCTTCTACCCATGACTCGTTGCCTTGTTCGTGCCACTCGGCATTTTTGAAAGCGCCGACCAGATGAATCAGCACGCCCTCGACACCCAGATCGCTGATCAAGACATTGCTGCCATTGCCTAGTAGGTGGAACGGCATGGCGCGCAAGCTCAACAACCGGAGCAGTTGCGCCAACGCGGGTTCGCTTTCTACATCGATGAAGTAATCCGCCGGACCGCCCACTTTCATCGACGTGTAACGTGCCAGCGGTTCTGAAACCCTAACCCTCAGTTCGGAAATCGCTTGGAGCTCCTGCACCAGGCTTGCTTCGTGAGACTTTGGATTCATGGCCAACATCAAAAGAGCTTTTCGATGCGCTGCAGCATTAAAATCTTGAACAGCTCCTGGAGGCATGAATGCTCCGAAGACGCTACTCGCCGTTCATGCCAAGGCTGCAAGGATAGTTTCTCCAACTTTATAAATATCTCCGGCTCCCAGAGTTAGGACGACATCCCCGGCAATCAATCGCTCGGCCAATTGCGGCGCAATGCTGGTCTTGTCGGCGATGAATTCAACGTCCATATGTCCCTGGCGCTTGATTGCCTGGTAAAGCGCTTCGCCTGTAACCCCGGGGATGGGATCTTCTCCCGCGCCATATATTTCGGTCAGCACCAAACGATCGGCGCCTTCAAACGCCGTCAGAAAATCGTCAAAGAGATCCTGAGTGCGACTGTATCGGTGCGGCTGAAAGATGACGGTCAACGGCCGTTTCCAACTTTCCCGGATGGCGCCGATGGTCGCGCGGACTTCCACCGGATGATGGCCGTAATCGTCGATGATCAAGACATCACGAGTTTGCCCCTTTATTTCGAAGCGCCTATGGATGCCGTTAAATGCCGCAAGCGCTTCCGCGGTACGGCAAAAGGGGATCTCTAGCTCGTGGGCGACCGCCACCGCGGCCAGCGCATTGGTCGCGCTGTAGCGGCCGGGAAGCTGCAACTTTAGCTGCCCCAGGGATTGGCCGTGATGCAGCACGGTAAATTCCACGCCGCCCGCTTTCATGTGCAGATCTTGAACGGAAAAATCCGCTTCCGGAGATAGACCGTAGGTGGCAAACCGTTTGCGCACTTTGGGCAACAGGGCGCGCACGTTGGGATTGTCGATACACAACACTGCCAGACCGTAGAAAGGAACCTTGTTGACAAATGTCAGGAAACTTTCGTTCAAGCGTTCCATCGTCTGGTGAAAATCCATATGCTCGCGATCGATATTGGTGACGACCGCGATGGTCGGCGTCAGCAGCAAGAAACTGCCGTCGCTCTCATCGGCTTCGGCAACCAGGATCTCGCCCTGCCCCATCTTGGCGTTAGTGCCGAGCATATGAACGCGGCCGCCGATCACCATTGTCGGATCGAGCCCGGCGAGACTGAGCACCGCAGCCGTCATCGAAGTCGTCGTCGTTTTGCCGTGGCTGCCGGCCACCGCAATGCCGTACTTCATGCGCATCAACTCGGCCAGCATTTCCGCTCTCGGGATGACCGGGATCTGCCGCCGGCGTGCCTCCAGCACTTCCGGGTTCGAGTACTTAACCGCCGTCGAGATCACCACCACCGAAGGATTCACGGTCAAATTGTCTTCCTGATGGCCGACAAAAATCTGCGCGCCAAGCTTGCGCAGTCGGCGCGTCGCGTCGCTGTCATGCAGATCCGAGCCGCTGACCACGTATCCTGAGTTCAGCAGCACCTCGGCGATACCACTCATCCCGATACCGCCAATCCCGACGAAGTGAACTCGATGTTTTTTATGCAACATGAACGACTGATCACTCTTTCGCCTCAGGTATGCGCCAGCGCGTAACATTCATCGACGATGCGCGCCGCGGCCTCTGGCTTGCCCATCGCGCGCGCCGCCCCTGCCATCGCTTCGATTCTTATCGGATCCGCTACGTAAGCCCGCAGATGAGACTCCAGTGCTGCACCATTCAATTCGCGATCGAGAATCATCTCGGCAGCTCCTCTGTCAGCGAGCGCTTGAGCGTTCCAGCGTTGGTGATCGTAGATCGCGTACGGGTACGGAATTAGAATCGCCGCCTTGCCGAACGCGGTGAGCTCCGCCACTGTTGTAGCACCGGCTCGGCACAGCACGAGATCGGCGCGCGCATAAGCATCGTCCATCTGGTCGATAAACGGCAGCGCTTCCGCGTCAAAGGGTAAATCTTGGTAAGCTTTGCTGATCGCAGGAAAATCCGCCGCGCCGGTCTGGTGAATAATCCGAAGCTGCGAGGCCAAATCAATCATTCGCTTGAGCGCATCAATAACCCCGACATTAATGCGGTGCGCTCCCGCGCTGCCGCCGAAGATCAACAGCGTAAACTTTTCACCTTTGGGGGCGTTCGGCAGCCTGTGCCAGCGAACTGGGTTTCCTGTCTCCAGCACTTTTTTGGCTGGCAAGTAGGACGCAGTTTCGCGGTAAGAGGTAAAAATTTTATCGACAAAGCGCGCCAGCATCTTATTGGTAAAGCCCGGTTGGAGGTTTTGTTCCATGATAGCGCAGCGGATGCCCCTCAACTTGGCCGCCACTAGCAGTGGTCCGGATGCATAGCCACCCAGGCCGAGAATGCAATCGGGTCGAAATCGCTTGACGATGGCCAGCGATTGCAGCAACCCCGCGGGGATTCCATACAGTGCGTCCCATAGGCCGCGAACACCCCGTCCCTTAAGCCCCTTGACCGCGATCAGCTCGAGAGGGAAGCCCTCACGCGGCAGCACTCGCGCTTCAATCCCTTTATCGGTGCCGACAAACAAGATTTCCGTCATTGGGTCACGTCGTTGAAACTCGCGGGCTACGGCCAGTCCCGGGAACAGATGACCACCGGTTCCCCCACCGGCCAGAATCACCCGCATCTATAATCTCCTGCGCGAGAGTCCTAACAGTAAGCCCACCTCCGCCAAATTGACGACAAGGGCCGATCCGCCGTAACTGATAAACGGCAAAACCAGGCCCTTGGTCGGCATAAGCCCCATGACCACGCCCATGTGAACCAGACCCTGCATTCCCAGCAGAACGGTTAAGCCGAAAGCCAAATACTGCTCGAACGGCTCCTCGATTTTCGACGTCAAGCGCAAACCGCGCATGAGGATAATGCCGAAGAGAGCCAATACAGCTAGGGCGCCGAGCAGACCCATCTCCTCGCCGATGACTGAGTACACGAAATCGGTATGCGCCTCCGGTAGGTAAAAAAGTTTTTGCCGGCTTTCCCCTAATCCCCGCCCCCAGAGTTGACCGGAACCGAAGGCAATGAGCGATTGAATAACTTGAAAACCGCTGCTGGATGCGTCGCGCCAAGGATCCATAAAAGTCATCAAGCGGCGCAAACGGTATTCCGCGGTCAACATCACATAACCCAACACCGGAAGCGCCAGGGCAGCAGTGCCCAAGAGATGCGGGATGCGCGCGCCCCCAACAAACAACATCAAGTAAAGCAAGACCGCAAGAATCAAAGCCGTGCCGAAGTCCGGCTGTAACAACAGAACGCCGAGAACAGCGCCAGCGACAATCAAATGAGGCAAGACACCAACTGAGAAGGTTTTGATCTTGTCTTGCTTGCGCGCCATTGAATGCGCCAGATAAAAGACCAAGGCGAGCTTTGCCAGCTCGCCCGGCTGAAATGCGAAACCAGGGAGCATCAGCCACCGTCGGGCGCCGCCGCGCATGACGCCGATACCTGGGATCAAAACCAGAATCAACACAACAAGAGTCACTGCCAGCAAGGGATAGGCAAGGCGGCGCAATAGCGCCGCCGGGACCAGCGACCCGATCACTAAGCCGACCAAGCCCGCGCCGCCGGCGATCAACTGCTTGCGAAAAAAATAAATGCCATCGCCAAACCGCTCCTGAGCATAAAGATAGCTGGTGCTGAGAACCATGGTCAGGCCTACGGCCGTTAGCGCGACAACCGACAAGAAAATCCATTTATCGACCGCCAGCGCATCTCTCATAACGCGCGCACCAAGCTTTTGAAGGCTTTGCCCCGTTCGGCATAGTTGCGAAACATATCGAAGCTCGAACACGCCGGCGACAACAACACCACATCACCGGGCCGCGCATGCGCGGCGGCGTCGGCCACTGCCGCGGCGAGATCTCTAACGATCACAGTTTGGGTAAGGTGGCCGAGCGCTTCGGCGATAACGTCTTTGGCTGCTCCAAACAAAACCAATCGCCGCACTCGTTGCCGTATGCAGTTTTGCAGGGGGCGGTAATCGCCGCCTTTATCGACGCCGCCGGCAATGAGAATCACCGGCTCGGAAAAACTCGCCAGGGACTTTTCCACCGCGCCGACGTTGGTGCCTTTGGAGTCATTGAAGTAGCGAACGCCGTCTTTCTCGCGGACAAACTCGAGTCGATGTTCGAGCCCCGGAAAACTCTCCAAAGTCTCTTGGATGACTTCATGCCCGACACCAATTGCCTTGGTCGCGGCGATTGCGGCCATCATGTTCTCGACGTTGTGAACGCCTTTGATTCTAACTGCGGGCAGCGAAAATGTTTCTTCGTCCTGCCCGTCGCGCCAAACAATGGCATCGCGGTCGGCAAAAACACCGTTTGCCACCTCGGAAAAACCGATCGAGAGAACTTGCGAACGCAACTGCCGCCGCATCGCCCAAACCCGCGGATCGTCGCGGTTGAGAATGGCACTGTCTTGTTCATCTTGAGCGGCGAAGATTCGTTGTTTGGCACCGGCATAAGCGGCAAGATCCGGATAACGGTCGAGATGATCTTCGCTTAGATTAAGGAGCACGGCGATGCGCGGACGAAAGCATTTCACCCATTCAAGCTGGAAGCTGCTGACCTCCACAACTCCCCACTCCCAGTCATCCGCGCCGCATCCGATGAGGGGCGCGCCGAGATTGCCGCCGACAAAAGTTTTTGTTCCATTTGCTTTAAGAATCTCGCCGATCAGTGTCGTCGTCGTGCTTTTTCCATTTGTCCCCGTCACAGCAATCAGAGGCAGCGCGAGAAAGCGATAAGCCAATTCGATCTCGCTGATAATTTCTACGCCGCGCCGGCCGGCCTCTTGGAGAAGGAGACTGTTCATCGGCACACCGGGACTCGGCACAACCATGTCGGCGCCTTGCAACCAATCTACATCCTCGCCGCCTAGGCGATATTCGATCGGCAAACCCGCGAGCATGTTCAACTCGGTTTGCAGATCAGCCGCCGGGCGAAGGTCGCTAACCAGCACGACCGCCCCTTGCTGCGCGAGAAACCGCGCCGTGGCCAGACCGGTCCGCGCCAAGCCTAAAACCATGACTTTCTTGCCCCTGAGATCCATTGGTTGATGCCATTTTACCTGAGCTTGAGCGTGCTAAGGCCGATGACCGCGCAAATGAATGCGACTATCCAAAAACGGACGATGATTTGCGGCTCCTTCCAACCCTTGAGTTCATAATGATGATGAATCGGCGCCATCAGAAAAACTCGCTTACGTCTGAGCTTGTAGGAGGCGACCTGGAAGATCACGGAAAGCGCCTCCACGACGAAGACGCCGCCGACGATAATCAATAGAATCTCGTTCTTGGTCATCACAGCGACGGCGCCGAGAGCCGCTCCAAGCGCGAGCGAGCCCACGTCGCCCATAAACATTTGCGCGGGATAGGCGTTATACCAGAGAAATCCCAAACCTGCGGCGACCACTGCGGCGCAAAATACGCTTAGTTCACCCACGCCGGCGACATAAGGGATTTGCAGATAATCGGCCAACTTCATATGTCCGGTAACATAGGCAATGACCGCATAGGTGCCGGCGGCGACCATTACCGGCCCGATCGCCAATCCGTCGAGGCCGTCGGTGAGATTAACCGCGTTGGAAGCGCCGACGATCACAAACATCGCGAAAGGCACATAGAGTACACCCAGATCGGGACGAAAATTCTTGATGAAAGGAAGACTGATCTCGGTGCTGAACTTAGGCATATAGTAAAGCGCCACGGCGACGACAAAGGCCATCATGAATTGACCCAGCAATTTCGCCCGTGGCGGCAATCCTTTGCTGTTCCTGCGAGTGAGCTTTAGGTAATCATCCACGAATCCCACCAGTCCCGCGCCCACGGTCGCAAGCAGCGCAAGCAACACATAGCGATTGCCAATATCTCCCAATAGAAGCGTTGAAAAGGTCAGCGCCAGGAGTATCAGCGCACCCCCCATTGTCGGCGTTCCAGCCTTGACTGCGTGCGAGGCCGGCCCGTCATCCCGGATGTGCTGACCGATCTGCTTTTGTGTTAACGCTCGGATCAAACGCGGTCCCAAAAGAAACGATATTAGCAACGCCACCAGCGCGGCCATCGCCGCCCGGAAAGTGATGTAGCGAAAAACATTGAAGCCGGAATATGTCGTGTGCAATGGGAACAGCAGGTAGTAAAGCAATATCAATCTAACCTTTCAGCTCCGTTAAAACTGTTTCCATTTTCATACCTCGGGAACCCTTGATCAAAAGCCAATCGCCTTTTTTCAACTGAGCGCGCAGCCGCTTTCCGATATCGCTGTGACTTTCGCCGACGATAACTTGATCCGACTTCATACCCCCGCGCAAGGCACCTTTTCTGACGTCCGGCGCCCGCTCCCCTAGGAGGTAAGCGCGATCGAGGCGGGCCTGCGCCAGCTGATTGCCGAGACGCCGGTGCTCGCGTCGGCTTTGCTTGCCCAGTTCGAACATGTCGCCAAGCACGGCAATCCGTTGGCCACCGGAACTGATTTGGGCCAGCGTTTTGATCGCAGCTATCATCGATGCCGGATTGGCGTTATAGGCATCGTTGATGATGCCGATGCCGCGCCAGTTCTCCAGCTGCATTCGCATTCTATAAGGCTTGACCCTTGCCAAACCGCGCCGAACGATCGGCAGATGTATGCCTAAGCTGTAGGCCATGGCAGAGGCGGCGACCGCATTGGCAATATTGTGCTGGCCGACGAAATTAAGCCGGATTTGCGCACGCTGATTCCCGGCGCGCAGAGTAAATCGCATCGCGCCAGAATCCAGCAATGAACCGGATTCCGCGCGAATCTGACCACCCTCACCATAAGTGATTTTTTTACCGCTGAATCTCTCACCCAGGCGCCGCACCCAGGGATCATCCAGGTTAACTACGATAGTCCCGCCCGCGCGCATGCCGCTGAACAATGCGCCCTTTTCCTTCGCGACTCCGGCCAAACTGCTCAACCCTTCCAAATGCGCCGGCGCCACCGAGGTAATAAGCGCCACATCGGGCGCGGCGATTTCAGCCAAGCGTTGAATCTCGCCGGGGCGATTGGTTCCCATTTCCACAACTACAACTCGGTGCCTTTTACGAAGCCGAAGCAAGGTCAACGGCAAGCCCACCAAGTTATTGAAATTGCCTTCGGTTGTTAAAACACTTCTCTGGAGCGGTTGGCCATCCAGCGATGCGCGCTGCAAAATTGCCGCTAGCATTTCCTTCGTTGTGGTCTTTCCGTTCGAGCCGGTAATCGCCAGCACTTTGGGTCGGTATTGTTGGCGACGGAAGTGCGCCAGATCTCCGAGGGCTCGAAGGGTATCGGGCACTTTGACGGCCGTAACACTTCTGAGATCGACAGCGCGAAGAGCTTGGTGGACCACGAGACAGCCGGCTCCCCGGCTGATTGCATCTTTGACGAAACGATGGCCATCGAACCTCTCGCCCTTAAGCGCGATAAAAACAGAGCCTGTTTTCACTTTACCGGAATCCGTGACGATCTCATCGAACCGGGTGGCGCTTGCTTGTTTTTCCAACCTGCCGCCGGTTGCTGTGAGAATTTCTTCCAACGTCCACGCCATACTCAATTCCGCAAGGCGCCCGCCTGAGAACTTAAAATCTCCCGAGCTACTTCGCGGTCATCAAAATGGATCTTGTGCGCTCCAAGAATCTGATAATCCTCGTGCCCTTTTCCGGCAATCACGACCACATCTCCCGCGCGCGCCCAGGTCAATGCCAGGCCAATCGCTTTGCGGCGGTCCGCCTCGACGCCATATCCGTGAACACCGTTAACTTTTGTTCCTTGAGTTTCGAGTCTGGCAATTCCGGTTTTCTGCATACCCGCCTCGATTTCCTGGAGAATACTTTCCGGGTTCTCTGAACGGGGATTGTCGGATGTCAAAACGACGATATCACTGAGACGCGCCGCAATTTCGCCCATCAAAGGCCGTTTGCCGCGATCGCGGTCGCCGCCGCAACCAAAAACCGTCAAAACTTTTGCATCGCTCAGAGGCCGGACCGCGACGAGAGTTTTCTCCAACGCATCCGGCGTATGAGCATAGTCCACCAGAACAAGAACCCCGCGTGAGTTCTCGACCCGTTGCAAGCGCCCTGGAATGGATCGCAACTTCTTGATGCCGTCGACAATTGCCGCCTGCGGGATTCGCAACGCAAAACCGACACCGACAGCAGCGAGAATGTTTTCGAAATTTGCGGCGCCGATGAGCTCCGATGAAAATTCGATCACTCGATCTTTGACCTTGATTTTTCCACTCTGACCGGCGGTGCTGTGATGCACCTGCAGCGGTTTGATATCGCAGTCCTCGCCGGAGCCATAGCTCCAGGTGGTTATGCCGGCGCGTTGGGCTTTGCTGATAAGCTCGGGGCCTCTGGCATCGTCGCCGTTGATGACGGCCGCTTTCGCTGATTTACCGCTTGCTGCCAGATAATCGGTGAACAACTTGCTCTTGGCGACGAAATACTCATCCATACTCTTATGATAGTCCAGATGATCGCGTGAAAGATTTGTAAAGACACCGACGTCGAAGTCGATGTTGCGAACTCGCTCCTGAACCAATGCATGGGACGAAACTTCCATGGCCAGCGACCGGGCACCTTGATGCGCCATTTCGGCCATCAAAGCATGAACATCTACAGATTCTGGTGTCGTGTGATGCGCAGGCATTTCTTTGCCGCCGTAGCGATAGTTGATCGTCCCGATCACTCCTGGCTCCATGCCCGCCGAAGCAAGTATGGATTCGATCAGGTAGGTGGTCGTGGTCTTCCCATTAGTCCCAGTAACTCCCACGATCTTTAGACGGCGCCCAGGCTGCCCATAAAAATGGGCGGCCCATAAACCCATCGCCGCTCTCACGTCGTGGACACGAACGAACGTCACTCCTGGAGGTACTTTGGCGTTATCGGCAACAACGACGGCGATGGCGCCGCGTTCGATGGCTTGATTTAAAAATTGATGGCCATCCGCCTGCTCGCCCGGCACGGCGAAAAACACCTCGCCTTTGGCCACCCGCCGCGAATCATAAACCAGACCTGCTACTTCTTGATCAAGATTTCCTTCGGCTTGCTCGAGGTTCTGCAGCGTCAGAAAATCTCTTAGACGCATCTCGGATCATCCTTGCAGGTTCAACACCAGCATGCCGTTTTCAACCCAGCGGCCCCCGGGGCTTGGTGATTGCTTAATCACATAGCCATTGCCATGGATTTTTACTTTGAGATTTAAATCACGCGCTTTCTCCACGGCTTCACGCAAACTGAGACCAACGAAATCCGGGGTTGCCCCGCTATCAACAGCAGCCTCGCCGTTCCTCCTCGGCACGCGCCGCAGCGGAATGTCCGCTTCGACCAGGGGAGCGGCAATCGGTTCCGCCGTCTTGGCGGCAATGCCAAAATGACGCAACGCGCCGCGCGCGATATTCTGGAATGCCGGAGCGGCTACGACACCGCCGTAGACGTTGCTTTGCGGCTCGTCGACCAGAACCATTAATACAAGGCGAGGTTCGTCTGCAGGAACGAACCCGACGAAGGATGCGACGCGCTTTTTGGCGTCATAGCCGCCATTTACCAGATCCACTTTTTGCGCAGTGCCAGTTTTGCCGGCGACATCAAACCCTTCCACTTTCGCCATCATTCCGGTGCCGCCCTCGGTCGTAACCTCTTGGAGCATGGAGGCCAGCGAACGGGCGGTTCTTTCTGAAATCACACGGCGAACCACATGAGGCTGATTTTCCACCAAGACTTCGCCCTTAGGACTCAGCGCCCGCCGAACGACATAGGGGCGCATCAGAAAGCCGCCGTTGGCGATAGCCGCATAGGCCATCACCATCTGCAGCGGCGTCGCTGAAAGCCCCTGACCGAAGGCATGGGTCGCCAAGTCTATCGCTGACCATGTTTCCGGTCGCCGCAGTAATCCTGGAGCTTCCCCCGGCATATCAATGCCGGTCACTTGGCCGAAACCAAATTTCTCGATGTATTTGAAGAACCGATCTTTTTTCAACTTGTCGGCAACTTTGGAAAAGCCGATGTTGCTCGACACCTGAAGGATCTTGGAGAACGGCAGCCAACCATGCGGATGGCTATCGTGAATGATTTTACCGGCATAAGTGAATTTGCCGTATTCACAAAAAAACAAATCCTCTCGTTCGACGATTCCCTCTTCGAGTGCGGCCGCTGCGAGGATTGTCTTGAAGGTAGAGCCCGGTTCAAAGCTGTCCGTTACCGCACGATTGCGCCGCTGCTCAGGCGACGCGCTCGAGTAATTATTTGGATTGAAGGTGGGGTAATTGGCCAATGCCAAAATTTCACCGGTGCGCGGCTCGACGGCGATCGCAACGCCTGCCCGTGCGCGGTATTTATCGATGGAGGCCTCCAGCTCTTTTTCTGCCAGATGCTGAATGGACGTGTCGAGCGTTAGGTGAATATCGCCGCCCGCGGGGATTTGCAATCCCTCGACGCCTTCGACCAGCACACGGCGGCCCAAGGCATCTCGCTCGGACACAGACGAGCCCGTTTCACCGCGAATATATTCATTGTAGCGCAGCTCCAAACCCTCGAGTCCCTCGGCGTCACGACCAACAAAACCGATCACCTGCCCGGCAAGCTGACCCTGCGGATAATAGCGATGCGGTTCGTGAAACATGCCGACGCCTTCGATCTTGAGATTCTGAATTTCTCCCGCCTCGTTGGGCGAAATTTGCCGCTTGATCCAAACAAAAGGTTTGCCCGACGTAAGCCTTTCTTTGATTTCCGCCGTACTGATTTTCAAGATTCGTGCTAAATCACGGGCGCTTTTTGTAAGATCCTGAATCCGCCCAGGTCGCGCGTAAACCGACTGCGCCTCGAGACTCAACGCCAGCGCTTCGCCTGCCCGATCGTACACGCCGCCTCGCTTTGGCAGCACAGTCGATTGTTTCAAATGTTGGCGCTGCCCCAAGCGCATCAGCCTATCGCCCTGCAACGCCTGCAGATAAAATGCGCGCCCGCCGATCACCAGGAAGATCGCCAGAAAAAGAATCTTAGCGACAGCCAAGCGAACATGGCTGGTGCGCGGAGTGCGTCTCATGGCAGTACGATAACCTGACCCTTTTCGGGAGGCATCAACCCCAGCCGGCGGCGCGCCATCGCTTCCAAACGGTCTGGGGAGGTCAAGCTGGCCAGTTCAACCTTCAACTCTCGGTTCTCTTGTTCAAGCCGGCCTTGAAGTTTTGTGGTCGTTGAAAGCACGTAGCCCATATGAACTACCTGTAAACGCAACCAGACATGAACCAATCCTAAAATGAACAGACAAAAGCCCAGCGCGCAGATAGGAATCAGGTGCCGCTGGCTTTTGCGCTTGGGAGACCGGTGAGGCTGCTTCGCTTTCACCGGCCTAACGGAGCGGGGTGAATTTAAATTGGCCGCAGTGGCTGTTTTCGCTCTCATAGTCGCACTGCCGCGCGCAGCTTGGCCGCACGCGCCCGAGGGTTGGCCCTGACTTCTTCAGCCGATGCGATAATTGGTTTGCGGGTTAATCTTTGCGCCTTCTGACTCCAGCCGCACTCGCATTTGAGAGTTCTCGGCGGGCAAATACATTTATCGCTCCATTTGCGAAAGGCTGTTTTTACCAGTCGGTCTTCCAGTGAATGAAATGAAATGATCACCATACGCCCCCCAGGGTGGAGCAGTTCAAAGCCGTATTCCAAAAATCGCTTGAGAGATTCCAGTTCCCGGTTCACCGCAATTCTTAGCGCCTGAAAGGTCTGCGTTGCCGGATGATGTGCGCGGTTCCTCTTCCGCTTCACTCGCGCGACGAGGTCCGCCAGATCGACAGTAGTCTCGATTGTCCGAACTCTCCGCTCTGCCGCGATCGCCGCAGCGATGCGCCGCGCCCTGGGCTCTTCGCCATAGTCGCTGATGATCTTGGCTACTTCCGCTTCAGGAAAAGAATTGACAATTTCAAAAGCTGTCAATCGCTGCCCACGGTCCATGCGCATGTCCAATGGAGCGCTCGCTTGGAAGCTAAAACCTCTTTCCGCAGCATCGAACTGGTGCGATGAAACACCTAAATCCAAGAGCACACCATTTACTTGATTCCAATTTATATCCGCTAGAGTTTCCTTCGCCTGATCAAAATTGGCC
>Ga0307409_100001074_pt1 | contig 12883 bp, 10 predicted proteins | sample 322Ometagenome_2_FD_203888 | JGI IMG/M metagenome (GOLD analysis project Ga0307409, IMG submission 203888) | Maize rhizosphere microbial communities from greenhouse at UC Davis, California, United States - 322HYB-O-2 | ecosystem: Host-associated > Plants > Roots > Rhizosphere > Soil | place...
TCAAGGACGAGTTCCTGGCCATGGTCAGCCACGAGCTCCGGACCCCGATCACGGTCGTCCTCGGCATGGCCCAGACCCTGGTCGGGCGGCCCGACATGGCCGCCACCGCCGACGGCCAGGAGATCCTCCAGCGGGTCGTCCGCCAGGGCAAACGTCTGCGGGACATGGTCGAGCAGCTCCTCCAGGCGAGCGCGTTCGTGGCCAACCGCAGCCCGGTGCTGCGGGCCGAGGAGCTGATGGCCGCCGACGTGGTCCGCGAGGTGGTCGACGACTGGCGCATGACCGAGCCCGACCGCCGGGTCGAGCTGCTCCTGCCCAGCCAGCCCCGGTCGCTCCACGGCGACGCCGAGGCCCTGCGGATGGTGGTCGGCAACCTGGTCGACAACGCCGGCAAGCACGCCCCGCCCGGCACCCCCATCAAGGTGCTGGTCCTGCAGCCCGCCGGCCTGACCCGGATCGAGGTCGCCGACCAGGGCGAGGGCGTGGCCGAGATCGACCGCGAGCGCATCTTCGCCCCCTTCACCCAGCTGGACGCCTCCACCACCCGGCGGGTCGGCGGGGTCGGCCTCGGCCTGTTCCTGGTCGACCGCCTGGTCAGGGGCATGGGCGGCCGCGTCTGGGTGGAGGACAACCAGGGCGGCGGCGCCTGCTTCGTGGTCGAGCTGCCCGACCTGGCCCCGGTATAGTTCGCGCTCCGCCGGGAACCGCCCGGCCGACCGGGGCGTCCAAACGGCATGAACCGCATGAACCGCACCAGGCTCCTCCGGCGGCTGGCCGGGTGCCTGCTGGCCGGGCTGCTGGTCGCGGCCTGCGCCGACTCCGGCGGCGACGGCGGCGACGGCGGCGACGGCCAGGGCGCCGCCACCACCGTCCCGGCCACGACGCCGACCACGGCGCCGGGCGGCCCCACCGACCCGACCCGAACCGGCGGCCCGGTGACCGTGACCGGCACGGTCACCGAGGGGGTCGAGCCCGGCTGCCTGCTCCTCAAGGCCACCGACGGCGGCCAGTACCTGCTGGTGGGCGGCGAGCGGGCCGAGCTGCGACCCGGCCGCCGGGTGGCCGTCAGCGGCCGGGTCGACCGCGGCCTGCTCAGCACCTGCCAGCAGGGCGAGCCCCTGGTCGTGGCCTCGATCTCGGCCGTTCCCTAGCCCCGGGCCGGGGCATGGTCGGCTAGCCTTCCCGGGACAGCGCCGCACCCGGGAAGGAAGGGCCGTGCCCGACCTCGAGGAGGAGCCGGCGCCATACCAGCGCTCGCCGGTCGACGTCCTGCGCCTGGTCGTGGCCGGTCTGGCGTTCCTGGCCAGCCTGACCCTGGCCGTCGCGGCCGAGAACACCATGGTCGGGGTCGAGGCCGACCTGCTCCGGCTGGTCGACCGGTTGCCGTCGGGGCTGGCCGACTTCCTGGTCGGCGTGGTGCAGCTGCTGGCGGTGGTCACGCCGCTGGTCGCCGTGGCCGTGGTGCTGGTCCTGCGCCGCTTCCGGCTGGCCGCCCTGGTGATCGTCGTGCCGCTGGTCGCGGCCGTCCTGGAGGCGCTGCTGGCGACCGGCCTCGACCACCTTCAGCTGCCCCTGCTGGCCCAGGCCCTGGCCGAGCAGTCCTGGGTCGCCGGGGCCGCCTTCCCCAGCCCGGCCTGGATCTGCGGGGCGGCGGCCTCGGCCACCGTGGCCAGCCCGTGGCTGACCAGGGGGTGGCGGCGGGCCGCGTGGTGGCTGGTCGGGGCCTTCGCCGTGACCCGGATGGTCACCGGCCACGAGGTGCCGCTGAACGTCCTGTCGGCGATCGCCCTCGGCTCGGTCGTCGGGTCGGCCGGGCTGCTGCTGGTCGGGCGGCCCAGCCTGCGCCCGGACCGCCGGCAGCTGACCGACGCCATGGACCGCTCCGGCCTGGAGGTGGCGTCGCTGGAGCGGGCCGGGGTGGACGCCCGCGGCTCGACCCCGTACTTCGCCAAGCTCGCCGACGGCCGGCGGCTGTTCGTCAAGGCCCTCGGCCAGGACGAGCGCGACGCCGACCTCCTGTTCCGGAGCTGGCGGCGGCTGCGGCTCCAGAACGTCGGCGACGAGCTGCCCTACTCGACCCTGCGCCGGGCCGTCGAGCACGAGGCGCTGGTGTCGCTCAAGGCCGCCGACGCCGGGGTGCGCACCCCCCACATGGTCACCGTGGCCGCGGTCGGCGAGCTCACCATGGTGCTGGCCTACGACGCCGTGGAGGGCCGCACCCTCGACGAGGCCGACCCCGGGACGATCACCGACGACGCCCTGCGGAGCGCCTGGCGGCAGGTGGCCCGGCTGCGGCGCGAGCGGATGGCCCATCGCGACCTGCGCCTGGCCAACGTGCTCCTGGACGGCGACGGCGACGCCTGGCTGATCGACTTCGGGTTCGCCGAGCTGGCCGCCAGCGACGACATGCTCGACGCCGACGCCGCCGAGCTGCTGTCCTCGACCTACGCCAGGGTCGGGGCGAGCCGGGCCGTGGCGGCGGCCGTGGCCGTGCTCGGGCCCGGCCCGGTGGCCTCGGCCCTGCGCTACCTCCAGCCGGCCGCCCTCAGCACGGCCACCCGCCGGGCCGTCAACGACCTGCCCGGCAAGATCGGGCCCCTGCGGACCGAGATCCTGGAGGTCACCGGCAGCCCCGAGCCCGAGTACGCCCAGGTGGAGCGGGTCAGCGCCCGGCGGGTGGCGGTCTGGCTGTTCACCGGGGTCGCCGTCTACCTGCTCATCCATCAGCTCTCCGACGTCCAGCTGCTCGCCCAGCAGGTCAGGGACGTCGACTGGCGCTGGCTGCCGGCGGTGGTGGCCATGGCGGCGCTCAGCTACGCCGCCGCCACCATGAGCGCCGTCGGCTCGGTCCCGGACCGGCTGCCGCCCTGGCCGACCTTCGTGGCCCAGGTCGGGGCGTCGTTCGTCAACTGGGTGACCCCGGCCAAGGTGGGCGGCCTGGCCCTGGGGGCCCGCTTCATGGAGCGCCAGGGCGTCCACCCGGCGGTGGCGGTCACCGGGGCCGGGATCAACGCCGTGGCCGGGGCGGTCATGCACGCCGCCCTGCTCGCCTTCTTCGTGGTCGTCGTGGGCGTCGGCGGCCTGGACGGCGTGCACCCGCCGTCGGCCGGGATCGTGGCCGCGGTCGGGCTGGGCATCCTGGCCGCCGCCGGCCTGGTCGCGGCCGTCCCGGCCGGGCGCCGGCTGGTCTACCGGCACGTCGTCCCCAGCGTGAGGAGCGCCGTCGGCGGCATGCGCGAGCTGGCCACCCATCCCGGCAAGCTCGCCCTGCTGTTCGGCGGGTCGGCCCTGGTCACCATGTGCTACGCCTTCGGCCTGGTCGCCTGCGTGGAGGCCTTCGGCGGCGGCCTGACCGTCTCGGCCATCATCGCCACCTACCTGGTCGGCGCGGCCATCGCCCAGGCCGCCCCCACCCCGGGCGGGATCGGGGCCGTCGAGGCCGCCCTGATCGCCGGCCTGACCGCCGCCGGCCTGGACAAGGAGACGGCCGTCCCGGCGGTGTTCCTGTTCCGGCTGGCCACCTTCTGGCTGCCGATCCTCCCCGGCTGGCTGGCCTTCACCTGGCTCCAGCACAGCGACCGCATCTGAACCTGCCCGCCCCGGATGCCGGGTTGGCGGGGGAATGGGCTCGGCAACCCTGCCTACGGCCGTCTCCTAGGCCGGGGACCAGCTGGAGTCGGCAACACCATGCAAATGCGCCAAGACCCATGGTCCGGTCCAACCTGGCATGGCTAACTGGGCCTGCGGGGGCGACTGCCCCCGGCGGACGCGGGGGGGCGAGCGGGCATGCAGGGGCAGAGGTCGGTCAGCGCCGTGCTCGGCGGCGGGGCGGTGCTGCGGGCCGCCGACGTCGACGTCGGCCGGGCCCGGGAACGGCGCCGGCAGCGGCGGCTGACCCGGCTGGCGATCGTCCTGTGGGTGGTCACCCTGGCCGTGTGGTGGCGGGTCCTGACCGGCGGGTCGCTGAACCCGCTGAGCTCCCTGGACCTGGGGCCCGACGCCATGCTGTGGCTCCCGGCGGTGCTGATCGTGGTGCTGATCGGCGTGGTCATGCTCCTGCCCATGGCCGGCCAGGGGCGCTCGCCCCACCTGACCTGGCGGCCCGAGCAGATCGAGATCGGCCTGGACGACGTCAAGGGCCTTGGCCCGCTGCGCGACGAGGTCACCAAGACCCTGAACCTGTTCCTCGGCTACGCGACCTTCAAGGACCGCCTGGGCGGCAACCCCCGGCGGGGGATCCTGTTCGAGGGCAAGCCCGGCACCGGCAAGACCCACATGGCCAAGGCCATGGCCCGCCACGCCGGGGTGCCGTTCCTGTTCGTCTCGGCGACCAGCTTCCAGTCGAGTGGTACGGCATGACCGCCCGCAAGATCCGCGCCTTCTTCAAGGCCCTGCGCAAGGCGGCCCGTGAGGAGGGCGGGGCCATCGGCTTCATCGAGGAGATCGACGCCATCGGCAGCCGCCGCGGCGGCCTGGACGGCGGCGGCGACGGCCCGGTCTCCTCGGGCACCGGCGGGGTCGTGAACGAGCTGCTGGTCCAGCTGCAGAGCTTCGACACCCCGCCCCTTGGCGAGCGGCTCGCCGGGCGCCTGATCGACTGGGTCAACGGCTGGCTGCCGGCCTCCTCCCAGCTCGCCAAGCGCCCCCCGCGCTACAACAACATCCTGGTCATCGCGGCCACCAACCGGGCCGACGCCCTCGACCCGGCCCTGCTGCGCCCCGGCCGCTTCGACCGCCGGCTCTACTTCGACCTGCCCAACGCCGGCGGCCGCCGCGAGCTGGTCGACTACTTCCTGGCCACCAAGGCCCACCACCGGGAGCTGGACGACGACGCCCTGCGGACCGAGCTGGCCCACATCACCTTCGGCTACACCCCGGTGATGATCGAGCACCTGCTGGACGAGTCGCTGATCTGGGCCCTGCGGGCCGGCCGCGACGGCATGCGCTGGACCGACATCAGCCAGGCCAAGCTGTCGGAGGAGATCGGGCTCAAGCAGCCGGTCGCCTACACCCCGCTGGAGAAGGAGATGGTGGCCACCCACGAGGCCGGCCACGCCGTGGCCGCCTACCTGTCCGGGGTCGGCCGCCGCCTCGAGGTCCTCTCGATCGTCAAGCGCAAGGACGCCCTCGGCCTGCTGGCCCACAACGACAGCGAGGAGCGCTGGACCCGGACCCGCACCGAGCTGCTGGCGTTTCTCCGCATCGCCTGCGCCGGCATGGCCGCCGAGGAGCTGTGGTTCGGCGAGTCGACCACCGGCCCGGGCGGCGACCTGGTCGGGGCCACCGGCATCGCCGCCCAGATGGTGGGGGCGCTGGGCATGACCGACACGCTGGTCTCGTTCATGGCCATGGAGGAGGGCCTGAACGAGCGCAACGTGGTCGCCAAGGTCCTCTCCGACCCCGACGGCCGGGCCCGCACCGACCGGCTCCTCAAGGAGGCCAAGCAGGCCGTCAAGGAGCAGCTCGATCTGCACCGGCCCCTGGTCGAGGCGCTCCGGGACGCCCTTCTGGAGCGGGAGGAGCTGATCGGCGAGGAGATCCTGGAGGTCCTGCGCCGGGCCGAGGCCGACGCCGGCCGGGTCGCGCCCCTGCCGGCCCGGGGCGCCCCCAGCCTGCTGGCCCGGCGCCCGGCCCCGCCGGGCCCGCTGGCCGATCGGGGCCAGGGCGGGTAGGTTCATCCCCGGAGGTGAGCTGACCTTGGCGACCCAGTATCCCGACGACGACCTGCCCCGCGAGCCCGACCCGCCCGCGCGGGCGACCGAGGTCGACAAGCAGGACCCGGCGACCCCCGGGGAGATCCCCGAGCCCGAGGCCTCGGAGGTCGAGAGCGCCCGGCTCCTGGCCAACCAGGCCCGCCCCGAGCTGGGCGCGGCCGGGTTCTCGGACCAGCGCATCGACGAGCTGGCCTCGGAGTTCATCGCCAGGGACATCGGCGAGGGGCTCGAGGAGTTCCTGCGCTGGGCCCAGGCCGAGGGCCAGCTGCCCCAGGGCTCCAGCGAGCTGTTCTAGATGGTGCAGCGGGTCCCGTTCACCGGCGGCGAGAAGGAGAGCCTCCAGGTCGCCCTCGACCGCCACCGGGACGCGATCCTGTGGAAGCTGGAGGGCGTGAGCGACGAGGACCTGCGGCGGCCGCTGGTCCCGTCCGGGAGCAGCCTGCTCGGCCTGGTCAAGCACCTGGCGGCGGTCGAGTACGGGTGGTTCTGCGACACCTTCGGCCGGCCCACCGAGCCGCTGCCCTTCGACGACGACGACCCCGACGCCGACCTACGGGTCGAGCCGCAGGAGACGACCGCCGACATCCTGGCCTTCTACGAGCGGGCCCGGGCCACGGCCGACCGGGCCATCGACGAGATCGGGATCGAGGAGACCGGCATGGCCTGGTTCGGCGAGCCGGTGACCATGCGCTGGGTGCTGATCCACATGGTCGAGGAGACGGCCCGGCACGCCGGGCACGTCGACATCCTGCGCGAGCTCATCGACGGGACGACCGGGGACCACCGGCCCGACTGACCGGCCCGCGGGGCGGGCGGCCAGCCCGGCCAGGACCAGGGTGAGCACGTAGCCGCCGAGCAGCACCACCTGGACCAGGTAGAGGAAGACGCCGGCCACGACCACGGTCCCGAGCAGGTCCGAGTCGCCGAAGGCGACGCCGACGTCGACCCCGAACCGGAGCAGGAACAGCCAGGTCAGCGACATCCCGGACAGGAACGACCCGGTCAGGGCGGCTCCCAGGGCCAGCGGCCCCGCCGCCAGCGGCCGGGGCGAGAACGCCCGGTACAGCACCCCCACCAGCAGCCCGGCCGACAGCCACCCGACCACGAAGGCCACGGCCACGCTGACCAGGTTGAACCGCCCGGTGAACCCGAGCGCCCCCGGCAGCACGGCCACCGCCCCCAGCTCGGCCATCACCACCGGCGGCAGCGAGGCCACGAACACCAGCCCCAGCAGCCGCCCCCGCAGCCCCTTGGCCCGCCGGTCCCGCTCGGCGACCCGGTCCATCGCCCGCACCAGCCCGTCCCCGTAGCTGGTCGCCGGCACCAGCGCGGCCGCGAACGACGCGATCCCGAGCCGGGGGCCCACCTCGCCGAGCGACCGCACCCCTTCCCGCAGGCCCAGCGAGGTCGGGGCGTAGGCGGCCAGGGTGGTGGTGAGGGTCCGCACCACCTCGCCGCCCAGCACCAGCGAGGTCACGAACCAGGCGACGAGCAGCAGGGGCACCACGGCGATGGCCGCGTAGAAGGTGAGGCCGGCGGCGTAGAACACCAGGTCGTGCCGGCGGACCTGGCGCACGAGCTCGGGAACGACCTCGCGCGCGGCCGTCACGGTCTGCTGAAGCTGGACCGCCACGTGGTCCTTGCCTCCTGGTTCGTTGTCGGGATCCTCCTGCTGTCTTCGCCGGTCGCTTGCCGGACGGTTGCGCGGCCGAGGGATGGGCGGTCGCCCGGGTGGGGGGTGTGGACGGCCGGTTGTCGGGTGGTGCGGGCCCGGCTACAACTCGGGTCGTGTCCTTGACCGGTCTCCGCCGCTGACCGGTCCCCGCCGCCGATGTCCGAAGGAGCCGCCGATGCCCCACTGGCCGCCGTCCCCGGGGTCGGGACGATGACCAGGCCGGCCGGCGAGCCGGGAGCGGTGGCCGGTGGGTCGCGGGCCATCAGCTCGGCCGCCGGGGCGCTCCGGGACGTGGGCCGGCGGGTGGCGGGGACGACCTCGTCGGTGGCCACCGCCGGGGTGTGGACGGGCCCGGCCAGCGAGGCGTTCTCGGCCGACGGTGCCGGGTCGCGGGTCCGCCTCGAACGCGCCGCCGCCAGCCTCGACCAGGCCGCGGCCGCCCTGGCCGAGCTGGCCGCCCGCCTGGAGCACGCCCAGGCCGGCTGGGACCGGGCCCGCCGCCTGGCCGCCATGGCCGGGATCGAGCTCGATCCCGCCGGGGGCACGTGCGCTCCGGGGTCGAGGTCGGGGGTGAGCTCGCCGGCGATGGCCGTCGATCCCGCGGCCTCGCTGGTCGCCGGAGAGGCGCTCGGGATCGCCGAGGCGGCCGGGCAGGACGCGGCCGCCGCCCGCCGGGTCGCCGCCGCCCGCCTGGACGAGGCGGCCGCGGCCATCGGGCCGCCGTCCGGCGGGGCGCGGTCCCCATCCCGCGCACCAGGGCATGGTGCGGAGGCCGCGCATGCGGACCAGCGCGGGGGGCCGGTGGAGGGGGCGGTGAACCGGGCGCTGGAGCTGGGGGCCGAGGTGGCGACGGCGACCCACCATCTGGTGTCGGCGGCCGAGGCGCGGGTGGCGGCGGCGGGGCGGCTGGCGGCGGCGGCGGACGACCCGGCGGTGCGGGCGGCGGCGGGACGGGTGGCCGAGGCGGCCGGGCGGCCGATGGTCGACGGGCGGATCATCGCCGCCCTCCCGCTGGCGGCGCCGGTCCTCGAGCTCACGGCCGCCGTGCGGAACGGCGAGCCGCTGCCGCGGGCCCTGGCCGGGGCGCTCGGGAGCGCGGTCGGGGCCGACTTGGGCGGCCGCCTCGGGCTGGCCGCCTGCGGCGGGGAGGCGGCCGCCACCCAGGGGGCCGGGCTGATCGTCTGCCCGACCTTCACCGCCGTCGGCGGCGTGCTCGGCGCCCAGGCCGGCCGGGCCGCCTTCCTCCACGTCTACGACGAGCTGACCGGGCCCTCCGGTCCCGACCCCGCTCCCGAGGTGGCGGTCAGGCCGGAGCCGAGGCCGGAGCCGGAGCCGGGAGGGTGACCCGTTGGGGATGGGTGTAGACGTTCATGGTGTCGCCGCGGAGGAACCCGACCAGGGTCATGCCGACCTGCTCGGCCAGCTCCACGGCCAGGCTGGAGGGGGCGCTGACGGCGGCCACCAGGGGCACGCCGGCGACCGCGGCCTTCTGGACGACCTCGAACGAGCACCGCCCGGACACGAACATGACCGTCCCGGCCAGGGGCAGGCGGCGCTCGGTGGCCGCCCACCCGATCACCTTGTCGACGGCGTTGTGGCGGCCGACGTCCTCGCGGACGCAGCGGACCTCGCCCCCGGGGTCGCAGACGGCGGCCGCGTGCAGCCCGCCGGTCTGCTCGAACACCCGCTGGGCGTCCCGGACCCGGCCGGGGATCGCGGTCAGGACCGGGGCGGGGACGGCCAGGCCGTCGCCGGCCAGGGTCGGGCAGGTGACGGTCACGGCCTCGATCGACGCCTTGCCGCAGACGCCGCACGACGAGGAGGTGACGGCCAGCCGGTCCAGCGAGGGGTCGGGGACCGGGACCCCGGGCCGCAGGTCCACGGTGAGCACGTTGAACTCCTGGGCCTCGCCCTCGGGGGCGCAGAACCGCACCGCCTCGATGTCCTCGGGCGACGCGACCAGCCGTTCGCTGATGCAGTAGCCGATGGCCAGCTCGAAGTCGTTGCCGGGCGTGCGCATGGTCACCCCGACCGGCCGGCCCGCGACCCGCAGCTCCAGCGGCTCCTCCACGGCCAGCCGGTCACGGGCCCGACGCGCCTCGCCCCCGGCCCGGACTTTGAGCACCCGGCGCTCGGCAACCCCCCGACCCGCCATCGCCGCCTCCCGCCCTCGGCCGTTCCCTGCCAGCCCAGCGTACCCACCCCGCCGCCCGGGCGCCGCCCCCAGGGCACCCCGGGGCGGGTCAGGCGTCGTCCGGTGGGCGGCGCTGCTCGGCCTGGTCGGCGGCGGTGATGGCGCGGGCGACCAGGGTCGGGGGCATGTGGCCGTACGACAGCACCCGGTCGTGGAAGCGGCGCAGCCGGAAGGCGTCGCCCAGGCGCGCCTGGGAGGCGGCGCGGAGGCGCTCCAGCTCCAGGGCGCCGACCAGATAGCTGAAGGGCTGGGTCGGGGTCATGGTGTAGCGGGCGACCTCGGAGCGGGCGGTCGACTCCTCGAGGCGCGCGACCGAGACGGCCCGCTCGACGGCCGCCTCGTAGGTGAGCTCGCCGGACTGTAGCTCCATGTCGAGGACGATCCGCAGGGCGCGCAGCAGCCGCATGGCCAGCTGGGCGAGGCGGGCGGCGTCGTCGTAGTAGCCGACGTCGGCCATGAGCTGCTCGGTGTAGAGGCCCCAGCCCTCGATCATCACCGGGGAGCGGATCGCCCGCCGGGTCAGCGAGGGGATGCGGTTGACGCTGGTCATCTGGAGGTGGTGGCCGGGGTAGCCCTCGTGGGCGGCGACGGCCGGGATGGTGGCGAAGGCGTGGTCGCGCAGGCCGGCCTCGTCGGGGGGCGGGGTGACCCAGAAGTAGCCCTGCTGCCAGGCGTCGAACGGTCCCGCGGGCAGGTAGGCGGCGAACCCCATCACCGGGCGGAGGAACTCCGGGGTCGGCTCGACCCGGGCCTCGGCGTCCGGGTTGGTGGCCAGGTCCTCCTGGAAGACGAACGACTCCAGCCGCTCCAGCTCCCGCCGGTAGGCGGGCAGCAGGCCGTCGGCGTCGGGGTGGTCGCCCTTGAGCCGGTCCAGGGTCGCCGACCAGTCGGCCCCGCCGGCCCCGCCCGACCCGCCGGCCCCGCCCGACCCGCCGTTCCTGCCCGGCCCGCCGGAGGCGCCCGGCCCGCCGGGCCCGGCGAGCTTGGCCGCCTGCTCGGTCAGGGCGGCGACCAGGTCCTCGATGTGGGCCTGGCCGAGGCGGGTGAACTCGGCCGGGGTGGTGTCGAAGCAGTGGACCTCGCGGAGCTTGCGGGCCTGGGCGGCCTCGCCGATGGCGAACGGGGCGTCGTCGGGGAACCGGGCCGCGTGCTCCCCGGCCAGCCAGGCGGCGAAGTCGCGCATGGCCTGGGCGGCGGTGGCCGAGGCCGCCTCGACCCGGCCGGCCAGCGGGGTCCCGGCGGCCAGGGGGCCGAGGGTCCCGGCCAGGAACTCGGCCCCGCCGCCGGCCGCGCCCACGGCCATCTGGCGCCACAGGGCCGGGCAGGGCTCGTCCAGGAGCACCTTGGCCCGCTCCAGGAACGCCGGGGCCGCCTCCAGCCGCTCGGCGGCGGCGGCCAGCCGCTGCTCCAGGGCGCGAAGTCCCGGGCGACCAGCAGCAGGACGGCCGCCGGCACGGCGGTGGCGGCCTCGAACGGGTTCCGGCGCCAGGGCCGCTCGGCCTCCTCGGCCAGCAGGGCGTCGGAGATGGCGGCGGCCAGGGCGTCGCGGTCGACCGCCTCCTCCTCGTCGGCCGGCACCACCGCGGTGACCCGGCGCCGCAGCTCGGCCAGGCGGCGGGTAAAGTCGTCGAGCCGCCCGGCGGTCAGCTCCTCCAGCCGCCCATCGTGCTCGTGGCGGCCGAACACGGTGGCCGCGGTCGGGAAGGTCTCGAACACGAGGTCGAGGTAGTCGCTGGTCAGTGGGGCAACGGCGTCGGGCACGGGCACACGCTCCTCTCCGGCAGCCAAGCTTGCACCCAGGCAGGGACGGCGGCCAACGAACCTCAGCAAACTCTCAGGTTCCGTTCCTATAGTCACCGCAGTCCTCGACAATCGCGTCATTTCAGGTAGGGAATCGGCTGTGGGACGACTGCTCGGCGAGCCCGAGGTCTGGGACGACAACCCGGCCCGCCCCCGCCCGGCCCTGCGGGGACTGACCGGGCTGGCCATCGGGGCCGTGGCCGGGCTGCTGGTGGCGTTCGCGGTGGTCCCGCGGCCCGCCCCGCCGCCCCCGGAGGTCCGGCTGCCGCCCTCGGCCGAGGCGCCCAAGCTCCGGGTCGAGCGCCAGACCCTGTACAGCGCCAGCCTCGGCGGCGGCCCGCTGCTGCTGACCCGGTCGGGCCGGCTCGAGGAGGTCAACGCCGACGGGACCGACCGCCGGGTCGTGGCCCAGAACGTCCGGGCCGGCGCCGTGGTCGGCCCCGACCGGGCCGGAGTCCTGGTCGCCCTGGACAGCGGCGTGATCACCCGGATCGAGGCCAACGGGACCACCCGCCGGCTCGGGCCGGCCAGCTTCGTGGCCGACAACCTGGTCGGGACCGGGCGGCGGCTGCTGGCCTGCCCCGATCCCGAGGGCCGGGCCGTCGACCGGAGCCTGCTGCTGGACGCGGGCGGCGGGCGGGCCAAGCCGGTGAAGGTCGGCTGCCCGGTCGCCTGGGCGGCCAGGGCCGGGGTGTTCGCCGGCGCCGGCGGGCCCTGGACCCGGGTCGAGGGGTTCCGGCGGGCCGCGACCACCCCCAAGGGCGGCTCGGTGCTGCTCGGCCGGCCCGGCCGGCGCCCCCGGGTGCTGCTGGACGCCAAGGCCCTGGCGGCCGCGGCCGGCAAGGGGGCGGTGGTCGACGGCCTCGCCCTGAGTCCCGACGGGAAGCTGGTCGCGGTGTCGGCCGGCCGGCCGGGCCGGTCCTGGCAGGTGCTGGTCGTCCGGTCCGACGGCCGCCGGGTGGCCACCATCCCCCTGGCCGCCGGCCACCGGCCGGCCTGGGTCGGCTGGTCGGACCGCCAGGGCTCGACCACCCTGGCCGTGGCCGCCGTGGACCGCCGTGGCGAGCTGGCCACGGCCGAGCTGGCCGCCCGGCAGGCGGGCGGCTACGTGCTCGCCTGGCAGCCCACCGACGGCAACGCGCGGGTCCTGACCTCGGGCGTGCCCATGGTCGCGGCCGACGGCTTCGCCTGGTCCTCGGACGGGGACTCGGTGGCCGTGTCCGCCCCGGCCGGGGTGTTCATCGTCAAGCAGGCCGACGTCGTCTACAGCACCGCCAGCCCGGTCACCGGCACCCTGCTGGCCTGGCCGTCCGGAGGGTCGCCGTGAAGGTGCTGCGGCGCGCCGACCGGGGACCGGAGCCGCTGGCCGAGGCGGGCCAGGGGCGGCGCCGCCTGGCCCTGGTCGTGACCGTGGCGGCGGTGGTGGCGGGGCTGGCCGCGGGCGGGGTGGCCGGGGAGCGGGTGGTGGGCCGGCGGCCGTCGGCGGCCCGGGGGGCCGCG
>Ga0307409_100001076_pt1 | contig 12879 bp, 9 predicted proteins | sample 322Ometagenome_2_FD_203888 | JGI IMG/M metagenome (GOLD analysis project Ga0307409, IMG submission 203888) | Maize rhizosphere microbial communities from greenhouse at UC Davis, California, United States - 322HYB-O-2 | ecosystem: Host-associated > Plants > Roots > Rhizosphere > Soil | place...
CCACGGAGGTCCCGGCCTCTGGCACGCGGCTTGCTCTGCTCGCCTCCACGCAACGGCCCGGCTCAGCCGTGCCGGCGGGCGAGGGTTCATTTGTCCGGCGCGCGGCCGTGTCCGGGGCTAGCCGAGCTGGGCGTACACGTCGTCCAGGTAGCCGTGGTACATGTCGCTGCTGGTGTTGAAGTTGGGGCCGCCGACCCGCAGCGGCTTGTCGTTGAGGATGCTCAGCGCCGCCGGGACCGGGCCGCGGCCGCGGAGGGTGCCGTCGACATAGATGGACAGCGCGGCGCCGGAGCGCATGCACAGCACCTTGTGCCACCTGCCGTCGGCGACCACCACGGTGGACCGGACCAGGTACGGCGTCTTCGAGCCACGGCCGACCACCACGCACTGGGCCTTGCCGTGGGTCTCGCCGACCTGCATCTTCCACTGGCTCTCGGTGGTGGCCACGCCCTTCTGCAGGATGTTGGACGAGCCGGCCAGCTGGGCCTTGGTCACGTTGACCGAGGCGCCCCACCGGAAGGTGCGGGTGCCCGGGTCCAGGTCGGCGTCGTCGCTGCCCTCCAGCAGGGCCCGCGGGCAGGTGCCGGCGTGGGCGGCGCAGCGGACCGGCAGGCCGATGTAGCGGCCGGTCTGTGCGGTGAAGAACCGGACCGCGCCGCGGTCGGCGGTGCGCACGGTGAGCGGCGTGCCGCGGCCGGAGCGGTCGGCGACCCGGCCGTTGGCGGCGCCGGCGTCGAAGTTGTACCGGGCGACCAGCACCGGCGCCGCGGCGGCCGGCGCGGTGGCCACGTCGTGGGCGACGGCCAGGGCGGGCACCGCCGGGATCGTGATGAGCGCGATGGTCAAGAGCCGGGCGGGAAGTCTCATGCCGGTAAGATACTGAATGTCCGGTTGTTGCGAGAAGCGTCGTTCGGGGTGTTTCGAGGTCGGGCTCAGAGCAGTCCGGCCGACTCGGCGATCATGCACACCGCGACCAGGCGCATCAGGTGCCACTCGGCGGCCAGCCAGGCGCTGCCGGAGACGTAGGCGTACCCGGGCTGCGGCACCGGCCGGCCCATCCGCTCGGCGGCGGCGGCGATCGACCGGGCGTACGACGCGAGTCCCTCGGCGTCGACCTCGCGACCCGCGTGGTGCAGGGCGTCGCGCACCGCGGCGGCGTGCTGGTCGACCTGCGCCAGCAGGCCGGCGTCGCCGAGCGCGGCCGCCAGGCCGTCCACGCCCACCCGCGCCATCATGTCGTCCAGCAGCGCGCGGGCCGGGTCGGCGGGAGCGGCGGAAATCGGGGCGAAGGCGAGGAATTCGTTCGTCATGCCGGCAACGCTAGGCGGTTCCGCACGGCTCCGACAGAGCGGTAACCGAACGGCACCCGGCCGCGAACAAGGCCGCTCCCCCGGGTGAACATCGTGTGCGGAACGGGACCGGAGGTGCTAAGCGGGCAGTTGATCCATGGCCTTGTAGATCCGCTTGTCCGACACCGGGTACGCCGTGCCGAGCGCCTGCGCGAAGAAGTTCACCCGCAGCTCCTCGATCATCCAGCGGATCTCCTGCAGGCCCTCGTCGGCCGGGCCGCCGGCCGGCAACTCCGCGCGCAGTTCCCGGTACTCCTGCTCGATCTCGTGCACCTGCGCCATCAGCTGGCGGTCCCGGGCCAGGTTGCCGCCCAGCCGGTCCAGCCGGTGCACGATCGCCCGCAGGTAGCGCGGCAGGTGGTGCAGCTGCCGCCAGCCGGTCTCGGTGACGAACCCGGGGTGCACCAGGCCGCGCAGCTGCTGCCGGACGTCGGCCAGCGCCGGGATCAGGGCGGTGCCGGCTACCGGCGCCTGGTCCTTCGGACGGCGCGGAGAACCCGAAGCAGGCCCGGAATCCCGCAGCGAAACCAGCCGCTGCTCGATGTCGTAGGCGGTGGACAGCACCGCCCGCACCTGGGTGACCACGTTCGCCACCGCGTCCACCAGGTCGGCCCGGACCGCCTCGCGCAGCTCGGCGAACGACGCCTGATCCCAGGCCGGGCCGCCGGCATCGGCCACCAGCTTGTCCACCGCCGCGCCGGCGCAGTCGTCCAGCAGATCGGCGATCGACCGGTACGGGTTGGTCCGGGACAGCTCCAGCTTCGCCCGGTTGTCCAGCCGGCCCTGCAGGAACCGGGCGGCCGGCGGGAGGGTGAGCAGGAGCAGCCGCCGGGTGCCGGCCCGCATCGCCGCGCGCTGCTCCGACTCGGTCTCGAACACCCGGACCGCCACGCTGTCGCCGTCGTCGGCCAGCGCCGGGTACACGGTGACCTGGTAGCCGCCGCGGACCTGCGCGATCCGGCGGGGCAGCGTGCCGAAGTCGTTCGTGGTGATTCCGGTGCGTTCCAGGTCGCCGGCCGCCGCCGAGATGGTGGCCTGCACCTTCGGCGCCAGGCTGCGCCGCAGCACGTCCAGGTCGCGCCCCTCGGCCAGCGTCTCGCCGTGCTCACCGGTCACCCGGAAGTTCATCCGCAGATGGTCCGGCAGCTGGTCCGGCCGCCACGCGTCGCGCGGCACCACCACGCCGGTGAGCCGGCGCAGCTCGCCGGCGATCCCGTCGGTCAGCGGGCCGCGGCGGGCCGGCAGCCGGTCGAGCACCGCGGCCGCCCAGTCCGGCACCGGGACGAAGTTGGTGCGCAGCGCCTTGGGCAGCGCCCGGATCAGCTGCACCACCACCTCCTGCCGCAGGCCCGGGACGGACCAGACGAAGTCCTCGGGATCGAGCTTGTTGAGCAGGGTGAGCGGGACCTGGACGGTCACCCCGTCGCGGGGCGAGCCGGGCTCGAAGGTGTAACTCAGCGGCAACCGGATGCCGTCGGCCAGCCAGGCGTCCGGGTACGCGGCCGGGTCGACGGCGTCGCGGCCGGCGTTGACCAGCAGCTCGCGGGTGAAGGTGAGCCGGTCCGGATCGGTCCGGCGGGCCTTCTTCCACCAGGCGTCGAAGTGCCGGGCGGACACCACCTCGGCCGGGATGCGGGCGTCGTACAGGGCGTACACCGTCTCGTCGTCCACCGCGATGTCCCGCCGCCGGGCCCGGCTCTCCATCTCGTCGATCTGGGCCAGCAGCCGGGCGTTGTGCGCGAGGAAGGCGTGGTGGGTGTCCCAGTCGCCCTCGACCAGCGCGTGCCGGATGAACAGGTCCCGGGACGCCACCGGGTCGACCTTGGCGTAGCCGACCTTGCGCCGGGCGACGATCGGCAGGCCGTACAGCGTGACCTTCTCGTAGGCCATCACCGCGCCCTGCTTGGACTCCCAGTGCGGCTCGCTGTAGCTGCGCTTGACCAGGTGCGGCGCCAGGCTCTCGGCCCACTCCGGCTCGATCCGGGCGTTCACCCGGGCCCACAGCCGCGACGTCTCCACCAGCTCGGCGGCCATCACCCAGCGGGGCTGCTTCTTGAACAGCGCCGAGCCGGGGAAGATGGCGAACCTGGCGCCCCGGGCGCCCAGATACTCGCGCTTGTCGGCGTCCTTGAGCCCGATGTGGCTGAGCAGCCCGGCCAGCAGCGCGGTGTGCACCGCCGGGCCGGGCGCCACGGCCTCGCGCTCCTCGTCGACGGAGAAGTTCAGCGTCCGGGCCACCTGGCGCAGCTGCGCGTAGATGTCCTGCCACTCCCGGACCCGCAGATAGTTGAGGAACTCGGCGCGGCACAGCCGGCGGAACTGGTTGCCGGACAGTTCGCGCTGCATCTGGCGCAGGTAGCGCCACAGGTTGAGGTAGGTGAAGAAGTCGGATTCCTTGTCGGTGAACCGGGCGTGCTGCTGGTCGGCCTGGGCCTGCTTGTCGGCCGGCCGCTCCCGGGGGTCCTGGATGGACAGCGCGGCCGCGATCACCATGACCTCGGCGACGCAGTCCTGCTTGTCCGCCTCGATCACCATCCGGGCCAGCCGCGGGTCCACCGGCAGCTGGGCCAGCTGGCGGCCGACCGGGGTCAGCTTGCGGGCGTCCAGCGCGCCGAGCTCCTCGAGCAGCTTGATGCCGTCGGTCACGTTGCGCCGGTCCGGCGGGTCGATGAACGGGAACTTCGCCAGGTCGCCCAGGCCCAGGTTGGTCATCTGCAGGATGACGCTGGCCAGGTTGGTGCGCAGGATCTCCGGTTCGGTGTAGGCGGGCCGCTGCGCGAAGTCCTCCTCGGCGTACAGCCGGATGCAGATGCCCTCGGCGACCCGGCCGCACCGGCCCTTGCGCTGGTTGGCGCTGGCCTGCGAGATCGGCTCGATGGGCAGCCGCTGCACCTTGAGCCGGTGGCTGTAGCGGGAGATCCGCGCGGTGCCGGGGTCGATCACGTACCGGATGCCGGGGACGGTCAGCGAGGTCTCGGCGACGTTGGTGGCCAGGACGATCCGCCGGCCGGTGTGCCGCTGGAACACCTTGTGCTGCTCGGCCGCGCTGAGCCGCCCGTACAGCGGAACCACCTCGGTGCCCCGCAGCTCGCGCCGGTTCAGCGCGTCGGCGGTGTCCCGGATCTCCCGCTCGCCGCTGAGGAAGACGAGGATGTCGCCGGCGGCCGGGAGCTCGTCCACGGCGGCCGCGATCCCGTCGATCTGGTCCTGCTCCTGGTCGAGGTCCAGCGGCCGGTAGCGGACCTCGACCGGGTACGTCCGACCGGAGACCTCGATGACCGGGGCGTCGTCGAAATGCTGGGCGAAGCGCGACGTCTCGATGGTCGCCGAGGTGATGATCACCTTGAGGTCCGGCCGGCGCGGCAGCAGCTCCCTGAGGTAGCCGAGGATGAAGTCGATGTTCAGGCTGCGCTCGTGCGCCTCGTCGATGATCAGCGTGTCGTAGCGGCGCAGCATCCGGTCGTTCTGGATCTCGGCCAGCAGGATGCCGTCGGTCATCACCTTGATCAGGGTCTGCTCGGAGACCTGGTCGGTGAACCGCACCTTGTACCCGACCGCGGCGCCCAGCGGCGTGTCCAGCTCCTCGGCGATCCGCTCGGCGACGGTCCGGGCGGCGATCCGGCGCGGCTGGGTGTGCCCGATCTGGCCGCGCACCCCGCGGCCCAGCTCCAGGCAGATCTTCGGCAGCTGGGTGGTCTTGCCGGAGCCGGTCTCGCCGGCCACGACCACCACCTGGTGGTCCCGGATCGCCGCGGCGATGTCGTCGCGCCGCGCGCTGACCGGCAACTCCTCCGGATAGCGCACCACCGGCACCGCGGCGAGCCGGGCGTCCAGCCGCTGCCGGGCGGCCTCCACCTCGGCCTCGATCTCCTGCAACGCCGCCGTGCGCGCCTGCTCGTCGCGGATCGCTCGGGTGCCCTCCAGCCGGCGGCCGAGCCGGTGCTCGTCGCGGGGCAGCAGGTCGGATATGCGGCGGCGCAGATCGGGAAGGGTCACAGAAGACATCGCGCAGCAAGGATAGGCAGATCGGACCCCGAACGCCCGGTGATTATCGCCGCCCACCCAGGCGGTCGATGGCCGCCATCTCCTCGTCGGTGAGGGTGAAGCCGTCGATCGCGGCGTTGGTCGCGATCCGCTCCGGGTTGGCCGACTTCGGGATCACCACGATCTCGTGCTGGACGTGCCAGCGCAGCACCACGCGGGCCGGGTCGACGCCGTGCGCCGCGGCGATCCGGGTCAGCACCTCGTCGTGCAGGTTGGTGGTCTTGAACGGCGAGTAGCCCTCCACCACGACGCCGCGTTCCCGGTGCTGGGCGATCAGCTTGGGGTCGTACAGCCGGGGGCCGAACCGGATCTGGTTCACCGCCGGGGTCACGCCGGTGGCCGAGGTCAGCTCGTCGATCTCGCCGATGCCGTAGTTGCTCACCCCGATCGCACGGGCGCGCCCGGACTCGCGGGCCTCGACGAAGCGCTGCCAGACCGGCACCGACCGGCGGCGCGGCGGCCAGTGGATCAGCCACAGGTCGACCGCGTCCACGCCGAGAGCGCGCAGGCTCGCGTCCAGCGTCTCGCCTTCCCGGCCGACCCGCTCCGGCGGCAGCTTGGTGGTCAGGAACACCTCGTCCCGCGGCACGCCGGAGTCGCGCAGCGCCCGCCCGACCTCGGCCTCGTTGCCGTACATGGTGGCGGTGTCGATGTGCCGGTAGCCGGCCTCGAGCGCGTCGCGGACCGCCTCGTACGCCTTCTCGCCGCGGATCTGCCAGGTCCCGAACCCGAGCAGCGGCATCTCGGCACCGTGGCCGAGCGACAGGGCACCGATCGTCATGGTCCTACTCTGCCCCGTGCGGTGCCGGGCGGCCAGCGGGCTCCCCGGCGGAGACGTCGATGGCGGACGCCGCCACCTCGGCCCGGGTGGCCAGGGCCCGGTCCAGGGCAGCCGGGGCGGCGGGCAGCGTGAAGGAGAACCGGGTGCCGCCGCCCGGGTTGTCGGCCACCGCGATGGTGCCGCCGTGCCGCTCCACGATCCGCCGGCAGATGGCCAGGCCCAGACCCGTGCCGGCGTAACCGGCGGCGGTGCCGGCCCGGTGGAACGACTCGAAGATGTCCGGCTTGTCGTCGTCGGGGATGCCGATGCCGCGGTCGGCGATCTCGATCCGCACCCAGCCGTCCGGGACTGTGCTGCTGCCGGGCCCCTTCGGGATTGGTGCGGCGGTGATGTCCACCCGGGCGGCGCGGTCCGGCTGCACGTACTTGAGTGCGTTGCCGAGCAGATTGTCCAGCACGTGCCGGAGCATCGCCGGGTCGGCCTCCACGTCCGGCAGCTCGCCCACATAGATGTCCGGCCCGGGCCCCTCGCCGGGGCGCAGATGCGCGGTCCGGCCCTGGATCACGTCGTCGATCAGCGGGCCCAACGCCACGGCCTGCGGGCGCAGCGGGGCGTCCTTGGACGTGGTGTACGCCAGCAGCGTGTCGATCAGCGCGGCCATCCGGTCGGCCGCCGCGGCGATCCGGCCCAGCGCCCGCCGCGCCTCGGCGACCGGCGGCGAGTCCGGCGCGCCGGACAGTTCGTCGGTGGCCGTCTCGCAGTGCCCGCGTATCACCGCCAGCGGCGCCTTGAGGTCGTGCGCGACCACGCCGGCGAAGACCGACAGGTCCGTCTCGTACCGGCGCAGCTCGGTGATGTCGCGGAAGACGGCCACCGCGCCGGGCTGCCCGGCGCTCGGGTCCAGTGGCCGGCCGTCGACGCTGAGCAGGATGCCGTCCGGCCGTTGCGGGTTGCGGACCAGCATCTCGACGCCGTCCGAGGACTCCCCGCGCAGGCCGCGCACCAGCGGCATCTCGTCCAGCGGGAACGGGGTCCGGCCGTCCGGGCGGTACAGGCCGTAGTGCCCCTGCCAGTCGTCCGGCCCGGACACCTCGTCGTCCACGCCGAGCAGCGCCTTGGCCGCCGGGTTGTGCAGCAGGAACGCGCCGTTGGCGTCGACCACGCCGACCCCGTCGCCGAGGCTGGTCATGATCGCGCTGAGCAGCCCGGCCTGGCGCCGGCTCTCCGCCTCGGCGGTGCGCAGCTCACGGGTGGCGACCTGGACCTGCCAGCGGGCCCGGGACCGGCCGGTGGCCAGCACGTAGACCAGCCACGCCAGCATCAGGGTGATCAGCGTTCCGCCGGCCAGCACGGTGGCCGGCAGGCTGCTGCGGGCCCCCGGCAGGTGCGCGGAGTTCGCCCCGGTGACCAGCGTCCACTGCCGGTCGGCGACCGGGAAGGTGGCCTCCCGACGCAGGTCCGGGGTGCCCCGCGCGGTGTACTCGGCGACCGTCACGCGACGCCCGTCGCCGTCGGTGGCCAGCAACTCGCCGTCCAGCTGGCCCTGGCTGGCGGTGCTCAGCACGGCGCCGAGGAAGTCCTGCCCGTGCACGCCGAGCACCATCCAGCCCTGGAACGCCGGCAGGTCGCCGGGGGTGTAGACCGGCGCCACGAAGACGAACGACAGCTGCTGCTGCGCGGTCGGCAGGCCGCGGTCGCGGAGCAGGACATAGGTGTCCGAGACGGTGGGCCGGCCGGTGCGGCGCGCCTCGGTCAGCGCCGCGGTCGCCTCCGCCGAGCCGGTCACGTCCAGGCCGGCGAGGCCCGGCTCGTCGCTGTGCAGGGTCCGGGTGAAGATGCTGAACAGGTGCTCGGCCGGGTTCCCGCGCGGGCTCAGCCGCAGGCCGGTGGCCCCGCGGTCGCGCCAGTACCGCTGCGTCTCGGCCATCTCGGCGGCCGGGGTGGCCACCACGAACGAGATCGCGGTGCCGCCGAGCAGCCCGGCGGCCTCCAGCGGGTAGGTGATGGCTTCGAAGTCCGTCGCGGTGAACACGTTGTTGGTGCCGACACCGGCGGCGACCGACTGCAGCAGCGAGCGGTACCGGCCGGTCTCGGCGGCCACCGCGGCGCGCGCGACGGCGGTGCGCTGGTCCATCACCCGGTCGGCGTTCTGCCGCTGCACCGTACGCAGCGCGCCTACCGTTACCAGGGTGGCGGTGATGCCGACGACCAGGACGTTGGCGGCGATCAACGGCCCGACGAACCGGCCCCGGGACCGCGCCGGGGCGTCCGAGGGGTCTCGTCGCTTCACTTATCAGAGCATAAAACGCAAATCACCCCCGTCGGCGGGGTTCCGCCGACGGGGGTGAGCCGGATTCATTTCCAGGTGTCGTACTGGTACAGGTTCCAGCTCGCCATCAGGCCGGTGACCTTGGTGTAGTAGTTCGGGTCGGTGGCGTAGCCGGCCTTCCAGACCGTCCAGATGAACTTGTTGGCGTTCCGGGTGTACCCGAACGCCGGCCGGTAGCGGCTGTTCACCTTCAGGAAGTTGCCGTGGTCGCGGAACGAGTGCGCCATCGTGCCGTACGTCCGGAAGCTGCCGGTGGTGGTGAAGCACTTGCCGGCTTTGGTGCACTCCTGGGTGCGGTAGGTGTAGCAACCGTTGGCCAGGGCGCCGTACCGGCCGCTCTGGCACTTGATGCCGAAGTAGTTGCGGTGGTTCACGGCCAGCCCGCTGCGGCCCCAGCCGGACTCCAGGATCGCCTGGGCGATGGTCACCGACGGCGGCACGCCGTACTGCCGCCAGCCCTGCTGGGCGCCCGGGACCGCGGCCGCGATGAACTGCTCGGGCGTGCCGGCCGGGTTGGTCACCGGAGTGGCGTTGCGGGCGTCCCGGCACAGCTCGAGGGTCGGCGTCGAGACGTACGCGTGTGAGATGTAGAGGCCGGTGGTGGTGCGGTTCCACTGGGTGGTGGACCGGACCGTGCCGTTGACCAGCTCGCCGACCACGCCACAGACCAGGTTGACCCGCTGCCCGCTGACCAGCGAGCCCTTGCTCGCGCTGAAGGAGGTCGGGCCGCTGCGCAGGTTCACCTTGCCGTCGGTGCTGCGGACCGTGCCGGTCTTGTACGCCACGGTGGGCTTGGCCTTCGCCGGCTCGGCCTGTGCGGCGCTGGCACAGCGCGGGATCGGCTTGGCGGCGCGCAGGTAGGCGTACGGCAGGTACCGCTGCGTGGTCAGCTTGGCCCACAGGGCCGAGGTCCGCACCGACCCGCGGACCGGGGTGCCGGTGATGCCGGGGGTGACGCAGGCGACGGTGATCCGCTGGCCGGTGCGGGCCGAACCGGTGATCGCCCCCGACAACGACGCCGAGGCGCGCACCTTCAGGGTGCCGGTGACCTGTACTGTGGCGGACACGCCGGCCGCGCTGGCGGTGCCCGGTGCGGACACCAGACCGACCGCGGTGGCGGCCACCAGCAAGGTGCCGGTGAGCAGTCGGCGGGTGGTGTGGAGGATCATCAACGTCCCTTCCGTGGTCGGCGTCTCCACGAAGGTCCGCCAGGGGTGTTGCGCGGCCGGGCTGCGTCCGGGTGCGGGTGGGTTGCGGGGCACCCGTGATCGCGTTTCCGCGGACGGCGGATCGGGAATGCTGAGCGCGCCGCCGCCCCCCGGAGGAGGTCAGGAGAGATGACGGCGCTGGCGTCGCGAGAGGTCTCGGATCGGCCCAGACGCGGGTTCTGGCACGTCACCGGCCCCGCGCTGGTGGGTGTCGCGGCGGCCGCCGGGGTGGCGCTGACCTACCAGCTGTTCGTCCGGCGCCCGCTGGGGCAGTCGGTGGACACCGCGGCTCTGCAGGGTGCCGACGTCGGCCACCCGCGCGCCGTGGAGATCATGAGCCGGGCGCTGAACGGCACCACGCTGGTGAGCCTGGTCGCGGTCTGCCTGGCCGCGGCGGCGATCGGCGTGATTCGCCGCCGGCTGGACCTCGCGGTCGGGGCGGCTCTGCTGGTGATCGCCGCCAACCTCACCACCCAGCTGCTCAAGACCCGGCTGGACCGGCCCGACCTGGACGGCTTCCCGGCACCCAACTCGTTCCCCAGCGGGCACACCACCGCCGCGGCCTCGGTCGCGTTCGCGCTGGTCCTGGTGCTGCCCGCGGCGATCCGCGGGATGGTCTCGCTGATCGGCGCCACGTACGTCGCGGTGATCGCCGTCGCCACCGTCTGGGCCGAGTGGCACCGGCCCAGCGACACCATCGCCGCGCTTCTGATCGTGCTCGCCTGGGGCGCCATGGTGGCCGCGGCGCTGCGGGCCCGGCGCATCCGCGTTCCCGCCGTGGCCGGCCGCCGCAGCCGGGTCTCCACCGTGTTGTTCCTGCTCACCGCGGCGGTCACCACCGCCGCGGCGGCCGCCGGCCTGATCGCCGTGGCCGTGTCCGAACGCCTCACCCCCGACCTCGTATCCGGCCGTTTCGCGTTCCTGACCGGCGCGGCCGGCATCACCGCCGCAGTGGCCGCCACCTTCCTGATCTGGGTTCGGCTGGCCGCCGGCGACACCACCTCGACCCCGCCAGATGGAGGCACCCGATGACCATCCCGTCCGACCCCACCCCGACCGGTCCGGCCGGCACACCGACCGGTCCGGCCGGCACACCGAGCTATCCCGCCGACGCCCCTCCGGCCGACACCGCGGCCGGCCACCTGGCCCTACCCACCGTGGCCGTGGCCACCTACCCCGACTACCCGTCGGCGCAGCGGGCGGTGGACTACCTGTCCGACCAGAAGTTCCCGGTGGAGAAGGCCGCCATCGTCGGCACCGACCTGCGGCTGGTCGAGCGGGTGCTGGGCCGGCTCACCGTCGGCCGCGCGGCCCTGGCCGGCGCGGCCAGCGGCGCCTGGTTCGGCCTGTTCATCGGCCTGCTGTTCGGCATCTTCAGCAACCGGTCCTGGCTCGCCGTGCTGATCACCACCATCCTGATCGGCGCGGTGTGGGGGGCCATCTTCGGCGCGATCGCCCACGCCATGACCGGCGGGCGGCGGGACTTCACCTCGCGCAGCACGCTGACCGCCTCGCAGTATGCGGTCACCGTGCAGGCCGATGTCGCCGACCAGGCGCGGCAGCTGCTCACCCGGCTGAACTGGCAGACCTCCGGAGCGCAATAACCCCATCCGGGGTACGCGTCAGCGGGGCCCACAGAAGCACAGCGACCGGCCGTGGCCGGCACGGATCGCCGTACCGGGCACGGCCGCAGGCGTCTTCCGGGCCGGTGGAAATCGGTCGCCACGCCGGCGCGGCCGGCGTTAGCGTGCGCCGATGGTCTCCCCCGCGGAACGCGCCGACTTCGACCGGCTCGGATTGCTCCGGCTGCCGGCCGCCGTGCCCGCGCCGGCGGTCGACGCCATGCGCGACCGGATGTGGGCGTTCCTCGCCGCCGAACAGGGCATCGACCCGGTCCGCCGGGAAACCTGGCCACCCGGGCCGGCCCGCCGCCTGCAGGCGCTGCGGAAGTCGGGCGCGTTCGCGCCGATGGCCTCGGCGGCGGTACTGGCCGCGCTGGACGACCTGCTGGGCGCCGGCGGCTGGCCGGTGCCGAAGGCCTGGGGCCTGCCGTTGATCACCTTCCCGGCCGCCGGGACGTGGCAGGTGCCGGCGGCCGGCTGGCACGTCGACTCGTACGGCCCGGAGCACGACCTGCCCGGCGTGACCGTGTTCGTCTTCCTGGCCCCGGTGACCGCGGCCGGTGGCGGGACGGTCCTGCTGGCCGGCTCGCATCGGCTGGTCAACCGGCACATCGCGACGACGGGGACGTGGCGCCCGGCGGACGTGCGGGCCGCGCTGGCCGGCGCGCATCCGTGGCTGGCCGACGTGTGGGCGGGCAAGCGTGACATCGACGACGAGTCCGAACTGGACGGTGTGCCGATCGCGGTGCGCGAATTGACCGGCGAGGCCGGCGACGTCGTCCTGATGCATCCGCGGACGCTGCACGCGCCCGCGCCGAACACCGGCGAGAGCCCCCGGATGATGCTGGTCGAGATCGTCAACCGCTGACCGCACCGCCCGGGGGCGCCCGGTGTCCCGGTGCTACAGGCCGCCGGCCAGCTGGGTGCGCAGCTTGGTCAGGGCCTTGGTGAGCAGCCGGGAGACGTGCATCTGGGAGATGCCGATCTGCTCGGCGATCTGCGACTGGGTGAGGTTGCCGTAGAAGCGCAGGGTGAGGATCTTCTGTTCGCGTTCGTCCAGCGCGGCCAGGGCCGGGCCGAGCGCGACGCGGGTCTCGGCGAGTTCGTACTCGCCGTCCTCGCCGCCGAGGGTGTCGCCGAGTTCGGTGCTGCCGTCGGCGGAGATCGGGGTGGACAGGCTGGTGGCGTTGTAGGCGCGGGCGCCTTCCAGGCCTTCCAGGACGTCTTCCTCGGTGACGCCGAGGTGTCCGGCGATGTCGGCGACGGTGGGTGAGCGGCCCAGGGTGTGCGTCAGGGTGCTGTTGGCCTCGGTGATGGCCAGGCGCAGTTCCTGCAGGCGGCGGGGCACGCGCACGGACCAGGTGCGGTCGCGGAAGTGGCGTTTGATCTCGCCGATGATGGTGGGGATGGCGTAGCCGGCGAAGTCGACGCCGCGGTCGGGGTCGAACTTGTCGACGGCTTTGATCAGGCCGACGGTGGCGGTCTGGATCAGGTCGTCGGTGGGTTCGCCGCGGCCGGAGTAGCGGTGCGCGAGGTGGCGGGCCAG
>Ga0307409_100001078_pt1 | contig 12875 bp, 8 predicted proteins | sample 322Ometagenome_2_FD_203888 | JGI IMG/M metagenome (GOLD analysis project Ga0307409, IMG submission 203888) | Maize rhizosphere microbial communities from greenhouse at UC Davis, California, United States - 322HYB-O-2 | ecosystem: Host-associated > Plants > Roots > Rhizosphere > Soil | place...
CTCCCGACCCACTCGGTCTCAGCCGGCCTCGACTACCCCGGCGTCGGCCCCGAGCACGCCTTCTGGAAGGACACCGGCCGCGTCAGCTACGAGCGCGCCCCCGACCAGCTCGCCCTCGACGGCTTCCGCCTCCTCGCCCGCACCGAGGGTCTGCTCCCCGCCCTCGAGCCCGCCCACGCCATCGGCTGGCTCGCCACCGCCGCCCAGACCGGCCAGATCCCCCCCGGCACCAGGGTCCTCCTCAACCTCTCCGGCCGCGGCGACAAGGACGTGGAGACCGTCACCAGCCTCCTGGTCGACCCCGACACCCCACCGGACCCCACCAGTGCCTGATCCCAGCGCCGTTCGTTCCGGCGGGCCGCCTGACCCCGGCCTCGTTCGGTCCGGTGAGCCTCCTCCCGGCCCCGGAGTCGGCCCCTCGGGGCCCGGGGAGGTGCGGACCTTCCCCGGGGCCCGGGCTGCCGACGCGGCGGGGCCGCCGGCGCCGGCGGCGCGGCTCGAGGGGCGGCTGGACGCGCTGCGGCGGGAGGAGCGGGCGGCGCTGGTCGCCTACGGGGTCGCCGGGTTCCCGGACCTGGACGGGTCCCTGGCCGCGCTCCGGACCATGGCCGAGGCCGGGGCCGACGTGCTCGAGGTCGGCCCGCCCTACTCGGACCCGCTGATCGACGGACCGGTCATCCAGCGGGCGGTCACCGCCGCCCTCGACGCCGGGACCCGCCTCGACGACGTCCTTGGCCTGGTCAACGAGCTGACCGCCAGCGTCGACACCCCGGTGGTCCTGCTCGTCTACTACAACCTGGTCGCCCACCGCGGCCCGCGGCGGTTCGCGTCCGAGCTGGCCGCCGCCGGGGCCTGCGGTGCGGTCGTGCCCGACCTGCCCCCCGAGGAGGCGGGGGAGTGGCTGGAGGCGACCGGCGCCGCCGGGATCGCCCCGGTGTTCCTGGCCGCCCCCACCTCGAGCGACACCCGCCTGGCCGCGGTCGCCAAGGCCGGACGGGGATTCGTCTACGCCCAGGCGTCCCTGGGTGTGACCGGCCTGCGAGCCTCCCTCGCGGCCGGGATCGAGGAGCTCGTCGGCCGGGTCCGCGCCCACACCGACCTCCCCGTCTGCGCCGGCATCGGCGTCTCCACCGCCGACCAGGCCGCCGCCGTCGCCCGCTTGGCCGACGGCGCCATTGTCGGCACCGCCCTGGTCCGCCGCCTCGCCGACACCGGCCTCCCCGGCCTCCGCACCCTCACCACCGAGCTCGCCACCGCCGTCCACGCCGCCCGCCGGTAGTCGCGCGGCGAGGTCGGGGCCGGCGGCTGCTCAGGCGCCGTCGGCGGCGCCCAGCTCCAGGCCGACCTGGGCGGCCAGGAACGTCAGGATGTCGGCGTGGAGCTCGACCGTGCGGCGGACCGAGCGGGCGCCGTGGCCGGCCTGCCGCTCGCGGCGGAGCAGGACCGGCCGGTCCGAGGTGGTCGCGGCCTGGAGGGCGGCGCACAGCTTGCGGGCGTGCAGCGGGTCCACCCGGGTGTCGGAGTCGAAGACGGTGAACAGCACCGCCGGGTAGGCGGTGCCCTCGACGACCCTGTGGTAGGGCGAGTAGCCGACCAGCCAGCCCAGCTCGGTCGGGTCGTCGGCCCGCCCGTACTCGTCGTTCCAGGTCTCGCCCAGGCCGAAGCGCTCGTAGCGGACCATGTCGAGCAAGGGGGCGCTGCAGGCCACGGCCGCGAACAGCTCCGGACGCTGGGTCAGGGCGGCCCCGACCAGCAGCCCCCCGTTGGAGCCGCCGACGATGGCCAGCCGCTCCGGCGACGTCCAGCCGCCGGCGATCAGGTGCTCGGCCGCCGCGGCGAAATCGTCGAACACATGCTGCTTGTTGGCCCGCATCCCGTCCCGGTGCCAGGCCTCGCCCTCCTCGCTGCCGCCGCGGAGGTTGGCGATCGCGTAGACCCCGCCCTGCTCGACCCAGGCGGCCGTGACCGCGCTCCACGCCGGGGTCATGGAGATGTTGAAGCCGCCGTAGCCGTACAGGATCGTCGGCCGGGCCCCGTCCGGGGTCAGCCCCTCGCGGTGCAGCAGGAACAGCCGCACCTCGGTGCCGTCCTTGGAGCGGTAGGTCTCCTGCCGGGTGGTCACCCGCTCCTGCAGGCCGACCTGGCCGGGGGCGTCCATCCACAGCTCCAGGCTCCCCTCGCCAACTTGGTAGCGGTACACCCGGGGCGGGGTGGTGAAGTCGGTGTAGCCGACGTAGACCTCGTCGCCGCCCTCGGGGCGGGCCGACACGCCGAGCACCGACCCCGGTCCCGGCAGCTCGACCTCGGCCCGCGGGGCGCCGGTCTCCCGGTCGTGCACCGCCACCCGGCCGACCGCGTGCCGGCTGAACGCCACCACCACGGCGTCGTCGGTGAGGGCGTAGCCCGCGAGGACGTCGCCCGACTCGGGCACCAGGTCGCGCCAGGCCGCCGGCTCCGGCCGGGCCGGGTCGGCCACCGCGATCCGGAACCGGGGCGCGTCCAGGTTGGTGTGGAGGTACAGGCGCCCGTCGGTCCCGACCCGGCCGTCGGTCTCGGCGTCGACCCCCTCCTGGATCGGCCGCAGGGTCCCGTCGCCGGCCAGGTCGGCGATGTAGAGGTCGTTGCGGGGCGCCGTCCCGGCCGCCGCCCCGACCAGCAGCCAGCGGCCGTCGAGCGACACCCGCAGGGAGTGGTACTCGGTCTTCTCCCGGCCCTCGCCGAACACCAGCTGGTCGCCGTCGGGGTCGCTCCCGATGGTGTGGCGCCAGATCCGCCGGTGGAAGGCGGCCTCGCCCTCGGGGACGGCGTCGGCGGGCAGCCGGCGCCCGTAGTAGTAGGTGTCGCCGCCGGGCAGCCAGGCCAGCGGGCAGTAGCGGGCCCGGTCGATCGGGCCCTCGATCGTCTCGCCGCTGGCCACGTCCATGATGAACAGCGAGGCCTCCTCGTCGCCGCCCTGGGACAGGAAGTAGGCCAGCCGCTCGCCCTCCAGCGACGGGACCCAGCCGTCGAGGGTGACGGTGTCGTCGTCGGCCAGGGCGCTCGGGTCGATCAGGGCCCGCTCGGTCCCGTCGGCCTCGGCGACCAGCAGGACCGGGTGCTGCTGGTCGCCCCGCCGCCGCTCGAAGAACGCCCGCTCGCCCCGGAGCACCGGCACCGACACCAGCCCGGCCCCGAGCAGCCGCTCCAGCCGCTCCCGCACCGTCTCCCGCCCTGGCCGGCCGTCCATCCACTCGCCCAGCAGCTCGTCCTGGGCCTTGCTCCACGCCTCGGTGTCGTCGGCCTCGGCGTCCTCGAGCCACCGGTAGGGGTCGGCGACCCGGAAGCCGTGCAGCTCCTCAACCAGGTCGAGCCGTCGTGCGGGCGGGTAGCGCATTCCTCGAACCTCCGATGCATCCTCAACGGGAAGGGCATCGTAGCGGCGCCCACCCACGAACCGCGGACGTTGTCCACAGATTCGCGGGACCTACTCGAACAGGAGTTCGGGTCGCGCTAGGTTCGTTCGTGAAGGGGTGCCCGAGGCGGGACTCGAACCCGCAAGCCCTTGCGGGCAATGGATTTTGAATCCATCGAGTATGCCAATTTCTCCACTCGGGCAGGCGCGAGAAGGGTAGCCGAATTGCGGTCACGAGCGGAAGTCGCACGGGTCTTGGCGCTCGTCCAAACGGGTCGGCCGACATCCGCGGGATCTTCGGGCGGGCCTGCGATCTGCTGGGGATCGAGTGGCGGCCGAACAACCGCTCCAGCCTGTCGGTGGCCAGGCAGGGGAGTGTCGCCCTGCTGGACGCGTTCTGGGATCCAAATGGTGAGGCCCGGGAGGGGCGACGTCGCCGGTCGGGGCGGCTTCCGGGTGGCGCTGCCTGCGGGTTGTCCTTCTGGACGGTGCTCGTGTCTCCGTGCCCGGGTTGCGGTACAGTCTTGCCGGTCGCGACCTGGCCCGAGCCTGGGTGGGACGTTCCTCGGACGATGGCTGGGGTCGCGAGTCATCGAGCGTCTCGAGCGGCAGCCCCGGCCGTCGTCGGCGCCAGAACCACCGGGGCTCGCGACAGGAGGAAGGAACATGACCTTGAAGGGCAGGGTCCTTCAGTCGGTCACCGTGCTCGGAGCGTTGCTCCTCGTTGTCGCCGGCTGCAGCCGGGACAGCGGCGGTGGGGACGCTCAGGAAGAGAAGAAGACCGTCAAGATCGGCGTCGTCGCGCCGCTGACCGGGAACCTCTCGGAGCTGGGCCTCGGCATCAAGAACTCGGTCGACCTGGCCGTACGGCAGGCCAACGAGAAGGGCACGGTACCTGGGTACGAGGTGGTCCTGGCGGCCGAGGACGACGCCGCCGACCCCGCGACCGGGGCCAACGCCGCCAACAAGCTGGCCTCCGACCCGCAGGTCGCGGCCGTCGTGGGGACGCTGAACTCGAGCGTCGCCCAGTCGGTGGCGCCGGTGCTGTCCAAGGCGAGCATCACCCAGATCTCGCCGGCCAACACCAACCCGACCCTGACCCGTGGGCCCAAGCCGGACGACGCCCCGCAGCGGGTCTGGCCGACCTACATGCGGGTGGCCACCACCGACGCCTTCCAGGGCCCGTTCGCGGCCGACTACGCGCTCGGTGACGGCGGCTTCAAGTCCGCCTTCGTCATCCACGACAAGAAGACCTACGGCCAGGGCCTGGCCGAGGCCTTCTCCAAGCGGTTCAAGGACAAGGGCGGCAAGATCGCCGGCACCGAGACCGTCAACGAGAACGACCGGGACTTCGGGGCGGTGGTGACCCAGGTCATCGGCACCGACGCCGACATGGTCTACTACGGCGGCGAGTACCCGGCCGCCGGTCCGCTGGCGGCCCAGCTCAAGGAGCGGGGCTTCAAGGGCCCGCTCATGGGCGGCGACGGCATCTACGCCTCGGACTTCTTCAAGGGCGCCGGCGACAAGGGCGAGGGCACCCTCGCGACCTCGATCGGCGAGCCGGTCTCGGAGCTGGAGAGCGCCAAGCAGTTCGTCACCGACTACGAGGCGGCCGGCTTCAAGGAGAGCTACAGCGCCTACGGCGCCCAGTCCTACGACGCGGCCAACATCATCATCCAGGGCCTCGCCAAGGCGCTCCCCAGCGCGGACAGCGTCGAGGCGGCCCGGCCCGAGATCGTCAAGACCGTCGGTGCGACCTCTGGCTTCCAGGGCGTCACCGGCGAGCACACCTTCGACGAGTACGGCGACACCAGCAACCGTGCCTTGACCGTCTACAAGGCCACGGGCAAGGAGTGGACGCCGGAGTTCTCGGGAGCGTTCCAGACCTAGGGGCCAACTTCGCCGACCTGCTCCGTGGGGCGGCGCCGCGCCGGCGACAACGGCGCGGCGCCCGCCCCTGGGGAGGCGGCCATCGGGTTCGGGAGGGCGCTTTGGACGAGTTCGTCCAGCAACTCGCCAACGGCGTGACCAAAGGCTCGTACTACGCGCTCATTGCCCTTGGCTACACGATGGTGTACGGCATCATCCAGCTGATCAACTTCGCCCACGGCGAGGTGTACATGCTGGGGGCGTTCATCGGGCTCTGGACCTTCAACCTCGGGGCCAGCACCTTCGGATGGAGCGCGACCTCGCTGTCCGCTCTGGTGGTGGTGCTGCTGATGGCCACCCTCCTCACGCCGGTGGTGGGGGTGAGTCTTGAGCGGTTCGCCTACCGGCCGCTGCGCCATGCACCACGACTGGCACCACTGATCACCGCCCTTGGGGCCAGCTTCGCCCTGCAGCAGCTGGTGGCGGTGTTCTACTCGCGCGGCCAGCTGGCCTTCCCTGACCTGTTCCCGAACACCTCGTTCCAGATCGCCGGGGCCAACATTCAGACGCTCTGGGTGTTCATGGTCGCGCTGGCGCTGCTGCTGACCTTCACCCTGACCGCGTTCATCCGGACCACCCGGCTCGGCAAGGCGATGCGGGCCACCGCCGAGGACCCGGACACGGCTCGGCTGATGGGCATCAACGTCGACCAGATCATCGCCCTGACCTTCATCATCGGCTCAGCCCTTGCCGGGGTCGGCGGGGTCCTGGCCGGCATGTACCTGGGCCAGATCAACTTCTTCATGGGCTTCATCGCCGGGCTCAAGGCGTTCACGGCGGCCGTGCTCGGCGGTATCGGCAACATCGCCGGGGCCGTCCTCGGGGCGTTCCTGCTCGGCATCCTGGAGACCTTCGGCGCCGCCTACCTGGGCGGGGAGTGGCAGGACGTGTTCGCCTTCGGCGTGCTCATCCTGGTGCTGGTGTTCCGGCCGACCGGGCTGCTGGGCGAGCGGGTGGCGGCCTGATGTCCTCGCGGACGGCCGTGGCCACCCGCGCCCGGCGTGAGAGCCGGGCCGAGGCCAGGGCCCGGCTGCGGGCCCGGGTCCGCCTGCCCCTGCCCGCGGCCCTGGCCGGCGGGCTGCTCGGCGTTGTCGGCTCCTACCTGTACTGGACCCTTTCGCCGGTCCGGGTCGAGGGGGTGCCGCTCACCGGACGGCTGGCCGACTACGGCATCGGCGGGGTCCGGACCTGGTCGCTGCTGCTCGCTCTGGTCGCCACGGCGTACGGGGCGCTGGTCCTGCGCGACCGGGCGCGCACCTCGACCCAGGGCCAGGGCCTGGCCCGGCTCGGCATCGGCCTGGCTGTCCTGCCCGCGCTCTGGTCATCCTCCCTGGTGCTGTTCCTTGAGGCCGACCTCGGCCGGATCGGCCCCGGCCCCTGGGTGACCATGGCCGGCGGGGTGCTGGTGTGGCTGGCCGGCCGAGGCCTGCTGTTGGCGCCGGCGGCGCGGAAGGCCGAGCCCTGGGCCCGGCGGTCGATGCTGGTCGACCTGGCCGTCGTGGTTGCGGCCGCGCTGGTCGCCTACGGGGTGTTCATCATCGGCATCGAGATCGACGACGCCGGCGAGTTCCTCGGCTTCTTCACCGCGATCACCGCCCTGGCCACCACCCTGTCCACCCTCGGCGTGTTCAAGGGCCTGTCCGGCCCGTTCCGCCGCAACGAGGGATTCGCGATCGCCCTGGTGGCGGTGCTGCTGCTGCTGTTCCCGTTCACCCAGGAGGGCAACACCTTCTGGATCCAGGTGACCGCCCAGGCCGGCCTGTTCGTGCTGGCCGCCCTCGGGCTGAACATCGTGGTCGGCTCGGCCGGGCTGCTCGACCTGGGCTACGTCGCCTTCTTCGGCATCGGCGCGTACGTGGCCGCGCTCACCGGCAACGCCCTGCTCACCAACCTCAACTTCCACATCCCGTTCCTGGTCGTGGTGCTGGTGGTCGCGCCCATGGTCGCGGCCCTCTTCGGGGTCCTGCTGGGAGCGCCGACCCTGCGCCTGCGCGGCGACTACCTGGCCATCGTCACCCTCGGCTTCGGCGAGATCGTCCGCATCACCCTCAACAACCTCGACCCCATCACCCGGGGCCCCAACGGCATCTCCTCCATCCCCGACCCGGTGATCGGGAGCTGGTCGATCGGCAACGGCTTCACCTTCGCCGGGTTCCAGATCAGCGGCAACTCGGTCTACTTCTACCTGCTGCTGGCCCTGATCGCGCTGACCCTGTCGGTGGTCTACCGGCTGAACGACTCGCGGATCGGGCGGGCCTGGATCGCGGTGCGTGAGGACGAGGTCGCGGCCGCCGCCATGGGCATCAACACCACCATCATCAAGCTCCTGGCCTTCGCGGCCGGGGCGTGGTTCGCGGGCATGGCCGGGGCGGTCAACGCCCACCTGCTCACCCAGGTGTCGCCCGACTCCTACACGTTCCCGTTCTCGGTGCTGATCCTGGCCATGGTGGTGCTGGGCGGGCTCGGCAACCCGCCCGGGGTGATCCTTGGCGCGCTCATCCTGACGTTCCTGCCCGAGAAGCTGCGCGAGTTCTCCGACATCCGGTTCCTGGTCTTCGGGTTCGCGCTCATCCTGATCATGCGGTTCCGGCCCGAGGGGCTACTGCCCTCGGCCCGGCGCCGGCGCGAGCTGCGGGCCACCGACGAGACGGCCGCTGCCGAGTCCCAGCAGCTGTTCGACGTGAGGGCCGGCACATGAGCGGCGACGACCTCGGGCCCCCCGCCGCCGCCGACGACCCCGGCCCGCAGCAGTTCGACGGCCAGCCGCCGATCCTTGAGGCGCGGAAGGTGACCCGGCGGTTCGGCGGCCTTGTGGCCGTCCGGGAGGTCGACCTGGAGGTCGGGCCGGGCCAGATCGTCGGGCTGATCGGGCCCAACGGGGCCGGCAAGACCACCTTCTTCAACTGCATCACCGGCATGTTCGCCCCCAGCGAGGGCGAGATCCTGTTCCAGGGCCAGCGGCTCAACGGGCTGCCGCCGGACCGGATCACCAAGCTCGGCATCGCCAGGACGTTCCAGAACCTGCGGCTGTTCGCCAACATGACCGCCCGGGAGAACGTGCTGGTCGGACGGCACTGCCGGACCCGCGAGGGGGTCATCTCCTCGGTGCTCCGCGGGCCGAGGTTCCGGCGCGAGGAGCGGGAGAGCTTCGAGCGGGCGTCCGAGCTGCTGGAGTTCGTCGGCCTGACCGGCAAGGGCGACGAGCTGGCCCGCAACCTGCCCTACGGCGACATGCGCCGGCTGGAGATCGCCCGGGCCCTGGCCACCGAGCCCAAGCTGGTCCTGCTCGACGAGCCGACGGCCGGCATGAACCCGCAGGAGACGGCCCGGGCGGCCGCGCTGGTGCAGCGGATCCGCGGTCAGGGCCTGGCCATCGTGGTCATCGAGCACGACATGAAGTTCCTCATGGGGATCTCGGACCGGGTCACCGTGCTCGACCACGGCGAGAAGCTGGCCGAGGGGCTCCCCCGGGAGGTCCAGCGCGACCCCAAGGTCATCGAGGCCTACCTCGGGAAGGCGGCGTCCTAGATGACCGAGGCGCTGCTGGACGTCAAGGACATCCACGTCTTCTACGGCAACATCGAGGCCGTCAAGGGCATGTCCTTCCACGTCGACAAGGGCGAGATCGTCTCGTTGATCGGCGCCAACGGGGCCGGCAAGACGACCACCCTGCGCACGGTCTCGGGGCTGCTCCGGCCGGGCGAGGGGGCGATCTTCTACGAGGGGCAGCGGATCGACCTGCTCCCGGCCCACGAGATCGTCGGCATGGGGGTGGCCCAGTCGCCCGAGGGCCGGCGCATCTTCCCGCGGATGAGCGTGCGAGAGAACCTGGACATGGGCGCGTTCATCCGGCGCGACCCCGCCGGGCAGCGCGAGGACATGGACCGGATCATGGACCTGTTCCCGATCCTCAAGGAACGGGCCAGGCAGGCCGCCGGGACCCTGTCCGGGGGCGAGCAGCAGATGCTGGCCATGGGCCGGGCGCTGATGGCCCGGCCGAGGCTCCTGCTGCTGGACGAGCCGTCGATGGGGCTGGCCCCGATCGTCGTCCAGACCATCTTCGACACCATCCGCGACATCAACGACCAGGGCATGACCGTCCTGCTGGTGGAGCAGAACGCCGCCCAGGCACTCAGCCTGGCCCACCGCGGCTACGTGATCGAGACCGGCAAGATCGTCCTCGAGGACGAGGCCCGCGCCCTCCTCGAGAACGAGCAGGTCCGCAAGGCCTACCTGGGCGAGGAGTAGGCCGCCCAGCGAGCTGAGTTCGGGGACCGCCGAGGCTGGTGGGAACGACCGTCGGCGGTCAGCGCACTCGCCGGACTGTCTGTCCGGCGAGGGTCCGAGAGCCTTTGGCTCCGTTCGCGCACCTTCCCCGAGTGCGCGCGTTCTCTACTCGGTCCTCGGACCCCCGCGCCGGACGGACCTCGGGGCCCCCGTGGGGACCCCGATTGACGGCACGCTAACAGTCGGCCGGGCGGGGGTCAACCGGCTGGATCCCTTGTGCCGCAACGGGTTCAGCATCGTCGCAGGTGGCACCTGCGACGATGGGCTGCCGCCGTCGGGGCGGTTTTCCTCACACCTAGCTCGACCGGGTGATGTCCGGCGCGGAACGACCCTCGCCCGCTCCGGCCATCCGTATCGATCCTGTTGAGATCCTCGGCCAGCCGGTTTGAGGCCGTCGGCGACCGGGGTATGGCGGGACCGTGAACCTCACGCTGCCGCCCACCTCCAGCTCGCTCCCGGACCTCCGGCACTCGGTCGCCCAGACCCTCGGGGACCTCAACCAGGAGGTCGTCGACGACGTGCTCCTCGCCCTCGACGAGGCGGTCAGCAACGCCATCCGCCACGGCTCCCGCGGGGGCGAGCAGGTGCTGGTGACGGTTGAGTCCGACGACGAGTGGGTCGAGATGACGGTGCGCGACGGGGGGCCGACCCCACGCCTGCCGCGCCTGCCGGCCGAGCCGCCGCCCGTCCTCCAGACGGGCGGGAGGGGCCTGTGGCTGATCCTCCAGCTGGTCGACGAGGTGCGCCTGCAGCGGATCGAGGACGGCACCCGGCTCACCATGCGACGCCGTGTCACCTCCAATGTGGACAGCATGATCGGTCCCGACCGGAGCGGTTGATAAACTCGCCTGTGTGGCCACCTCCGAACCACCTTCCGTGTCCCCGCTGGTCCTGCTGGACGGGCACAGCCTTGCCTACCGGGCCTTCTTCGCCCTGCCCAGCGACCTGCAGACGACCACCGGGCAGCTGACCAACGTCGTCTACGGCTTCACCACCATGCTGGTCAAGCTGTTCGGCGACTTCTCGCCGGACCGGATCGCGGTCTGCTTCGACCTGGGCCGGCCGGCCTACCGTCACGACGTCTACGACGGCTACAAGGCCAACCGCCGGACCACCCCCGACGACTTCAGCTCGCAGATGCCGCTGGTCCGCGAGGTCCTGGCCGCCCTGCGGATCCCGGTGGTCGAGGTCGCCGGGTACGAGGCCGACGACCTGATCGCCACCCTGGTCAAGGAGGCCAGGGACGAGGGGCTGCCGGTGCTGGTCGTCACCGGGGACCGGGACAACCTCCAGCTCATCGACGACGAGGCCGGGGTCCGGGTGATGATGACCCGCCGCGGGATCACCGACACCGCCGTCTACGACGAGGCGGCCGTCCAGGAGCGCTACGGGGTCCCGCCCGGGCGCTACATCGACCTTGCCGCCCTGCGTGGCGACCCCTCCGACAACCTGCCCGGCGTCCCCGGGGTCGGCGACAAGACCGCGACCAAGCTGGTCCAGACCTACGGCACCGCCGAGGACGTTGTCGCCCATGCCTCCGAGCAGCGGGGCAAGCTCAAGGAGAACCTGCTCGCCCACGGCACCGACGTGCTCCGCAACAAGCAGCTGATGCGGCTGCGCGACGACGTGCCCCTGCCCGTCGGGGTCCGTGACCTGCGCATGGGGGCCTGGGACCGGGCCGAGATCCACCGGCTGTTCGACACCCTTGAGTTCCACCCGCTGCGCGAGCGGCTGTTCGCGACCACGGTCGACACCGGCCCGGTCGACACCGGGTTCGAGGTCGACGCCCGGCGGCTGGCCAAGGGCGAGCTGGCCGCCTGGCTGGCCGGGGTGCCCGCCGGCCGCCCGGTCGCCCTGGCCGCCCGCCTGCGCACCGGCCCCGGCCAGGCCGAGTTCACCGGCGCCGGCCTCTGGGCCCCGGAGGGGTCCGGGGACCCCCAAGGGGGTGCCCCGGTGAACGAGGCCGCCCAGGAGGGCGGTGGAGCGGTCTGGCTGGACCTGGAGGACGCCGGGCCCGAGGACCTGGAGGCGCTGGCCGGGCTGCTCGGCGACCCGGAGCGGCCCAAGCTGGCCCATGACGCCAAGTACCTGTACCTGGCCGTCTGGGCCCGGGGGTGGGAGCTGCGGGGGCTGGCGATGGACACCGCCCTGGCCGCCTACCTGGCCCTGCCGGCGCAGCGGACCTACGACCTGGCCGACCTGGCCCTGCGGTACCTGCGCAAGGAGCTGCGGCCCGAGGGGGCCGGGACCGACGAGCGGCCGGCGGGGGAGGGCACCCAGCTGGCCCTCGACACCGCCGAGGAGGACGAGACCTGGCCCGACTGGTGCCTGCGGGCCCAGGCGGTGGGGGAGCTGGCCGTCAAGCTGGGCGAGGAGCTGGCCACCATGGAGGTTGGGCGGCTGGTCGACGATGTCGAGCTGCCCCTGGTGCCCATCCTGGGCAAGCTGGAGCGGACCGGCATCGCCGTCGACCTGTCGGTGCTGGACGAGATCCGCGACCGGCTCGACGCCCGTCTGGCCGACTACGAGGCCCGCGTCTACCAGCTCGCCGGGGAGGAGTTCAACATCGGCTCCAACCCCCAGCTCCAGCAGATCCTGTTCGAGAAGCTGCGCCTGCCCAAGACCAAGCGGATCAAGACCGGCTATACCACCGACCACAACGCGCTGGTCCAGCTGGCCACCACCGACCCGCACCCGATCCTGGACGCGCTCATCGGCTACCGCGAGGTGGCCAAGCTCAAGAACACCTACGTCGACACCCTGCCCAAGCTGGTCGACAAGCGCGGCGGCCGTATCCACGCCCAGTTCAACCAGCTGATCGCCTCCACCGGGCGCCTCTCCAGCCAGAACCCGAACGTCCAGAACATCCCCATCCGCACCGAGGCCGGCCGCGAGATCCGGCGGGCGTTCGTGGCCGCCCCCGAGTCCGAGGGGCTGCTGGTGGCCGACTACGCCCAGATCGAGTTCCGGGTGCTGGCCCACCTGGCCGGCGACGAGGCCCTGGTCGCGGCCTTCCTCGGGGGCGAGGACGTGCACGCCACCGTGGCCGGCATGGTCTGGGGCCTGCCCCCCGACCAGGTCGACCGTGATCTCCGAGCCCGGGTCAAGATGGTCACCTACGGGCTGGCCTACGGCCTGTCGGCCTACGGCCTGGCCCAGGGCATCGGCATCCCCCCGGACGAGGCCAGGGCGTTGATGGACGCCTACTTCGAGCGCTTCGGCAAGGTCAAGGCCTACCTGGACGCGACCGTCACCCAGGCCAGGCGGG
>Ga0307409_100001079_pt1 | contig 12873 bp, 11 predicted proteins | sample 322Ometagenome_2_FD_203888 | JGI IMG/M metagenome (GOLD analysis project Ga0307409, IMG submission 203888) | Maize rhizosphere microbial communities from greenhouse at UC Davis, California, United States - 322HYB-O-2 | ecosystem: Host-associated > Plants > Roots > Rhizosphere > Soil | place...
GACATCCAGAGCCAGGTTGATGTTCTCGGTCCACACGCTGGCCGCGAGCCCGTACCGAGTGTTATTTGCCAGCTCGACCGCCTCGGCCGGAGTGCGAAACGTCATCAGCACCACGACCGGCCCGAAGATCTCCACCTGCGCGATGGTTGCCGCCGGGGAGACTTCGGTGAACAGGGTCGGAGGATAGAACCAGCCGTCCTGCGGACAGCTCCAGGAGGGTTGCCAGAGCACCGCTCCCTCATCTTCACCCCGGCGCACCAGCTCCTGGATTTTCTCCAGCTGCACCGGCGCGATGATGGCCCCCATGTCCACCGACTTGTCGAGCGGATCACCCACCCGGAGCGTCTCCATCCTCGCCTTGAGCTTGGAGACCAATCGGTCCTGCGAGCCCTCCTGCACCAGAATGCGCGAGCCCGCGCAGCACACCTGACCCTGGTTGAACCAGATCGCATCGACCACGCCTTCGACGACGCTATCCAGATCGCTGTCCGGGAACACGATGAACGGAGATTTTCCACCCAGCTCGAGCGAGAGCTTCTTGCCGGTTCCGGCCGTCGCCTGGCGAATGAGGCGGCCCACCTCGGTCGAGCCGGTGAACGCGATCTTATCGACATCGGGGTGCGTCACCAGCGCTTCACCGGTGCGGCCATCCCCGGTGATGATGTTGATTACTCCCGGCGGCAAGCCAATCTCCGAACAGAGCTCGGCAAAGCGCAGTGCCGTCAGCGAGGTGAACTCGGCCGGCTTGAGCACGACGGTATTACCGGTGGCCAGGGCGGGGGCAATCTTCCACGCCAACATGAGCAGGGGAAAGTTCCAGGGAATGATTTGTCCGATCACTCCCACCGGCATCCGATGGGGCAGCTCCTGTTCCATCAGCTGGGCCCAGCCGGCGTGATGATAGAAGTGGCGGGCAAGGAGGGGCACGTCGATGTCGCGGGACTCGCGAATCGGCTTGCCGTTGTCCAGCGACTCGAGGACGGCAAAAAAGCGGCCGTGCTTCTGAACCTGTCGGGCGATGGCATACAGGTACCGGGCTCGGCCGTGTCCCCCGAGCGCCCACCACTCGGGCTGCGCCTTCCGGGCAGCAGCTACCGCCCGATCCACCTCGGCGGGGCTCGCTTGGATGAGGGTTGCCAGCGTCTTGGCGGTGGCCGGGTTCAGAGTTTGGAAGGTGTCGGCTCCTGGCTCGGTCCAGCGGCCTCCGATGAACAAGCCGAACCGACGGTCATGCTGGTCGAGCCATGCCTGCACCGGGCCGGCGGCTTCAGGCGCCGGCCCATATTCCATCGACTGAAAGATTTCAGGAATGGACGCCATAGAGCCTTGCAGATCCTTGGAAAAATTCACCACAAAGGCACAAAGGACACGGAGGATCTAGCCGGAATTTCAGATCGCCGCAGCTTCGGCAGTAAGCACCTGGTGGAACAAAGAACGAGACGCGCTCGATCCCTCTGTGTCCTTTGTGCCTTTGTGGTGAGCTCTTGAGGAGCTCATCAGCTCAACGGATGGCGGTGTGACGCTGAGTACCGGCCGGTGACGAAGTGTTCGAGTTGCCGTTCGATGTCACCGAGAAGCGTGCTGGCCCCGATCCGGAACAGGTTCGGCCTGAGCCAATGGTCGCCCAGCTCATCCTTCATCAGCGCCATCCAGTCCAGCGCCTCACGCGCCGCACGGATTCCGCCCGCCGCCTTGAGTCCCACCAGGTGCCCGGTACGCTCCTGATAGTCACGGATCGCCCGGCTCATCACCAGTCCGACCGGGAGTGTCGCGTTCACGCTCTCCTTCCCGGTTGACGTCTTGATGAAGTCGGCGCCGGCCATCATGCACACCAGGCTGGCGCGCGCGACATTGCGCAGCGTGGCCAGCTCTCCGGTGGCGAGGATGGTCTTGATGTGCGCGTCGCCGCAGGCCTCCCGCATGGCGCGCACCTCCTGGTAGAGCGCGCCCCAGTTTTCGGTGAGGACGTGAGCTCGGGTGATCACCACATCGATTTCCTCGGCGCCCGCACTCACCGATGCTCGAATCTCTCCCAGCCGTTGTTCCAGTGGCGAGAGACCTGCGGGAAACCCGGTTGACACCGCCGCAACCGGGATCCCCGATCCCTCCAGCGCCTGGATGGCGGTCTCCACAAACGCATGGTAGACGCAGACCGCAGCTACGCGAATGGGGAGCTGCCGCGCGCTCATCGCGTCGAGCAGGTCGGCCCGGACCGGCCGGCGGGCCTTGGCCGAGAGGCGCCGCACCCGGCCGGAAGTGTCGTCGCCGGCCAGGGTCGTGAGATCGATGAGGGTCACGGCGCGCAGCAGCCAGGCCGCCTGCCATTCCTTTTTCACCGTCCGGCGGGTCCGCAGTGTAGCGGCACGGCGTTCCACGGCGCTGCGGTTGACCCGCGTTGCCTCGATCCATTCTAGATCGAGAGGAACGCCGGGGTTCCTGGGAGTGACCGGCACCTCCAGGACGGCCGTGGAATTTGATGGAATGCGTGCCGGCGGTGTGGGCGGCATGGTTGGAATTTACCGGTCGCTGCCCCCGGGCGACAGCAGGCGGGCAGTCAGGCGTGCTCGCGGTAGCCGAGGCTGTCGGTGGTCCGAGCGAGCGCCCGGTGCCGGGCAACCAGGGTGGGATCGCGGAACATTGAGATCAGCACCGCCCCGGCCAGAAAACCACCGGCGTGGGCCCAAAACGCGACGCCGCCGCTCTCTCCTGAGGCCAGTCCACCGCCAACCAGCTGCAGGAGGAACCAGTAGCCCAGCATGAGGTAGGCAGGGACCACGATGCGGGTGATGAAGATGCCCAGGATTACCAGCATGTGCACTCGGACGCGGGGATAGAGGACGACGTACGCTCCCATCACCCCGCTGATTGCGCCCGAAGCCCCGACCATGGGAATGGCGCTGGCCGGATTGACCAGGGTCTGCGAGGCCGCGGCCGCAAGCCCGCAGAGGATATAGAAGAGAAAGTACCGCGATCGGCCCATCGAATCTTCGACGTTGTTTCCGAAAACCCAGAGAAACCACATGTTCCCGATCAGGTGAAACCAACCCCCGTGCAGAAACATGGAGCTGAGCGGAGTGTACCAACTGCGCTCGCCGGTCATCACGCAGGCCATGGTCCGGCTCATCGGCAGGGTGTAGCCTTCCGGCAGTCGGCCCAGGAACTCACCAGGGATCAAGCCCAGCTCACATACCGAACGCGACAGGTTGGGCTCCGCGCCCATGCCTTGCACCCCCACCCAGAACACCACGTTGAGCCCGATCAGGAGCAGCGTGACCAGCGGCGTGGCAAGTGTGGGATTGTCGTCTCGGTAGGGGAACATGGCTCAATATAGTTGAGCCGGGTTGGGTCACTCCGAAGGCGCTTCGGTATTCACCAGCTCCGGCTGCGACACCGGCGGACGCCGGAGCTCCTGCTCGAGCGAAGGTCGGTCTTCCTTGGTGAACGGCTCGAGGGTCACCGGTTGGCCGGTATCAGCGGACTGGTAGAGAGCGCGGATGATGCGGACATCCGCCAGGCCTTCCCAGCCGGAAGGCTCGGGAGCGGCGCCGTTCAGGATGCATTCCGAGAAGCTGATCAGCTCGGGGGCGAACTGGTCCCGCTTGGGGAAGGTCTTCTGCCGGGTCCGTCCGTCTACCGTGACCCGCTGCTTCAGCTCTCCCGCATACTCGTACGCCGGGTCCATCACCAGCTCTCCCTTGGAGCCGACCACGCGATAGGTGGAGACATCCGTTGCCCCGAAGCTGCAGGTGAAGGTGGCCAGCCGCTCGCGCCCGGGGAAACGCAGGATCGCACTGGTGGTTTCTTCGCATTGCTGGAATCGCTGGTCTCCGCAGTTGGCGCTGAAGGCAACGACCTCCATTGGCTCGGCCCCGAAGAGGTACCGCACCGCGTTGATGCAGTAGACCCCGATGTCGTACAGCGTGCCGCCCCCCATTTCCCTGGGATTGAGCCGGATGTCGCCTTCCTTCACCGTCATTGTGAACACCGAGTCGAACAATCGGGGCTCCCCCAGACGTCCGCTCTGCACCAGGTCAATCGCCTTGAGGTTGGCCTCCTCGAAGTGAAGCCGATAGGCAATCATCAGTTTGACCTGATGCTCTTCCGCCACCCGGATCATGGAGAGGCAGTCGTCCTCGGTGACGGCCATGGGCTTTTCACAGAGGACGTGCACCCCACATCGGGCGGCGCGCTCGGTGTACTCCCGATGCAGGTGATTGGGCAGGGCGATATAGACGGCGTCGACCAAGCCGCTGCGCAGACATTCCTCGTACTGCGCGTAGGAAAACCGTCCCCTGACCTTAAACTTGCGGCCCAGCTTCTCCAGCTTCTCGGGATCATCCGAGATCAGGGCCGCCAGCTCTGAATTTTCCGCATGGGCAAAGGCAGGTAGCACGGCCACCTGGGAGATATGTCCCAGGCCGACCACGGCGTAGCGAATCTTCTGGGTGGGTGAACGCTTGGTCGGCATAGTAAAGGATCTCGGCTACAGCTATCGCTACTGACTATGGGCAGTGTCTGCCCCGATTTGTTTCCGGTTTTCGAGGCTCAGGCCCTGCCGCGTAGCCAGTAGCGGACAGCCGATAGTCCTCTACAACGCCCGTCTGCCCTGGATCAACTGCATGACCGCCATGATCACTGCGATCACGAGCAGGACATGAATGAAACCCCCGAGGGTGTAGGATGTGACTACCCCCAGCAGCCACAGCACCAGGAGTATCACGAAGATCGTCCACAGCATGGCTACCTCCTGTCATACGGTGAGCCCACAAGACGAGCCGTGCCCCACGGTCGAGGCGCGCCCAAAGCTTAATGGACGCCGGGTAGGCTGCGTCGTGAGCCATGTCACCGCTCCACGCCTGGTTTCATGTGCCAAAAAGGCAGTTTTGCGCGGTACGGCGCTTGCTCCTCCCCCCACCCAAACTATGCGGATGACAATGTGGCATCCGCCGGGACACCTGAGCTACTGGAGTGTACATGGCGTCAAAAATCATCGGCATCGACCTGGGCACGACCAACTCGGTTGTGGCAGTCATGGAGGGTGGGGATCCGGTCGTCATTCCCAACGCAGAAGGTGGGCGGACCACTCCTTCCGTCGTAGCCTTTACCAAGGACGGTGAGCGGCTGGTAGGCCAGGTGGCCAAGCGGCAGGCCGTTACCAACCCCAAGCAGACCATCTTTTCGATCAAGCGGCTCATGGGGCGCCGCTTCAGCGAGGTCACCGAAGAGGCCAAGCGGCTGCCCTACAAGGTGGTGGAGGGTCCAAACGGACTCGCAGCCGTCGAGATCGCCGGAAAGCGTTATACCCCGCCGGAGATCTCGGCCATGATCCTGCAGAAGATGAAGCAGACCGCGGAGGACTACCTGGGGCACCCGGTAGAGAAGGCGGTCATCACGGTTCCAGCCTATTTCAATGACGCCCAGCGTCAGGCCACCAAGGACGCCGGCAAGATCGCCGGCCTGGACGTGGTCCGGATCATTAACGAGCCGACCGCTTCGGCGCTGGCTTATGGGCTGGATAAGAAGAAGGAAGAGAAGATCGCGGTGTACGACCTCGGCGGCGGCACCTACGACATCTCGGTGCTCGAGCTGGCCGAAGGGGTCTTCGAGGTCAAGAGCACCAACGGAGACACGCACCTGGGCGGCGACGACTTCGACCAGCGGCTGATCGAATGGCTGGTGGCGGAGTTCAAGCGGGATCAGGGTATCGATCTCTCCAAGGATCCCATGGCACTCCAACGCCTGAAAGAGGCGGCGGAAAAGGCCAAGATGGAGCTGTCCACGGTCACCCAGACGGACATCAACCTTCCGTTTATCACGGCCGACCAGTCCGGGCCCAAGCACCTGAACATCAGCCTGACCCGGGCCAAGTTCGAGCAGCTGGTAGATGATCTGGTCCAACGGAGCATTCCGCCGATGCAGACCGCACTGAAGGATGCCGGCCTCGATCCCAAGCGGATCGACGAAGTCATCCTGGTCGGTGGCTCGACCCGTACGCCCAAGATCCAGCAGATCGTCAAGGATTACTTCGGCAAAGAGCCGAACAAGTCGGTGAACCCCGACGAGGTCGTCGCGATCGGTGCGGCCATCCAGGGCGGCGTCCTCGGTGGCGAGGTCAAGGATGTGCTGCTCCTCGACGTGACCCCGCTCTCGCTCGGCATCGAGACGCTGGGTGGCGTCACGACCGTGCTCATTCCGCGGAACACCACCATTCCGACCAAGAAGTCGGAGACGTTCTCCACGGCGGAGGACAATCAGACCACGGTCGAGATCCACGTGCTCCAGGGCGAGCGGCAGATGGCCATGGACAACCGGACTATAGGCAAGTTCCAGCTGACCGGTATCCCGCCGGCACCCCGGGGCATGCCTCAGGTTGAGGTGACGTTCGATATCGACGCGAACGGCATTCTCCACGTCTCGGCCAAGGACAAGACCACCGGGAAGGAACAGAAGATCCGAATCGAGGCCTCGAGCGGTCTCAGCGATAGCGAGATCGACCGGATGGTCAAGGCCGCTGAGCAGCACGCTCAGGAAGACCAGTCACGGCGCGAGCAGATCGAGTCTCGAAACCAGCTCGACAGCCTCGTGTACCGGGTGGAGAAGGACAGCAAGGAGTGGGCGGACCGGCTTCCCGCGGATGCCAAGTCCCGTTTGGATGCGGCCCTCGAGGGCGGACGGCAAGCGCTTCGGACCGGAGAAGTGGACGGCATCCGCCGCGCCCTGGATGAGCTCAACCAGGCCTACTCGGCGGCCGGGGCGTCACTTTATCAGGCTGCAGGTGCGAATGCACCAGGTGGCGGTAGTGAGCCCGGACCAAGTGGCCCCGGCCAGCAGAGCGGAGGCCAGGAGCCCGGAGCAGCCCAGGACGATGTGGTCGAGGCCGACTACGAGATCGTGGATGAAAAGAAGTGACCGAAGGGGCGATTGAGCCCTGAAGTCACCCTGAGCGGAGCGAAGGGGCCGGAGCTTCAGGTTCTTTCCTCCGTCAGGCGGGGGCCGACGTCAGGCCCCTTTTTCATTGATAAGTGTGCCGAAACTCACCAATGGGGTTCTCGGTACTGTTAAATTACCTCCATGCAGGACTTCCCCAACGCTTTCTGAAGGACGCTCGATGTCCGCACGATCATTGAACTGGCTGAAGTTCGGGGGTTTAGTGGCCCTGGCATTCGCGCTGGGGCTGCTGTTCGCCGGCTTGCTGGATCTGCCCAACCGCTCCTCCGCCCAGGAACAGGGCCGTCAAGCCTCGGCCATAGCCCAGGTGCCGGCGCCCTCCATTCCAGCTGCCCGGCCGCTGCAGGAGCTGAGCGAGGCGTTTGCCGCCGTGGCCGAGCACGTCAAACCCACGGTCGTTTATATCCGCTCTCAACGCACCGAGCAGACCACCCGCCAGCGGGTGCCCCCCGGCATGGAGCGATTCTTCCCCCGCTTTCGGCAACAGCCGGACATCGAGCAGGGCAGCGGGTCGGGTTTCGTGGTCTCGGCGGACGGCTATATCCTGACCAACAACCATGTGGTCGAGGGCGCCGAGCAGGTCACGGTGCGGCTCCTGGACCGGCGGGAGTTCAAGGCCAAGGTTATAGGCACTGACCCCAACACAGATGTGGCGGTGGTCAAGATCGACGCCAAGGGCCTCCAGCCGGTTGCGCTGGGCAACAGCGATGACGCCCGGGTTGGGGAATGGGTCCTCGCGATAGGGAACCCGCTGGGCGAAGGCCTCACCTTTACCGTGACCTCGGGCATTATCAGCGCCCAGGGGCGCGCGCTGACCGGCCTTCCCGGCCGGGGACAGGGCAGTATTCAGGACTTCATCCAGACCGATGCCGCCATCAACCCCGGGAACTCGGGCGGTCCGCTGGTGAGCGTTCGGGGTGAGGTCATCGGGATCAACTCGGCCATCGCCAGCGAGACTGGTTTCTACTCCGGTTACGGTTTTGCCATTCCGATCAACCTGGCCAGGACGGTCATGAACCAGTTGATCGAGACCGGCTCGGTCCACCGGGCTGCCCTCGGCGTCGCTATTGACAACGTCACCCTGAACGACGCTGCCTACGTTGGGCTACCGGAAATCAGGGGTGTGGTGGTCAAGGACATCCCCAACGACGATTCGCCGGCCAAGGCTGCCGGTATCCTGCCGGGGGACGTCATCATCTCGGTGGACGGGAAGCCGGTCGAGCGGGTGGGACAGCTGCAGCAGGTGATCGGCTTCCGGAAGCCCGGTGAAGTGGCCAAGGTCGAGGTCGCCCGGAAGGGCGGCATTCGGAAGACCTTCAACGTCAAGCTCCAGGCGTTGAACGAGCAGCCCCAGCTTGCCGCGGCAGACGAGGGCGATCCCGATAACGCCGGGAACTCGGGCGGCTCGGCGATGAACCGGCTCGGGGTCACTGTCGAACCGGTTACCCCCGACGTGGCGCAGCAGCTTCAGCTCCCCGCGAATATGCGGGGCCTGATTGTTACCAACGTCACTCCGGGAGGTCCCTCTTGGCAGACGCTCTACGACGATCCCCAGAGCAACGGCCCCGACATCATCCTCTCGGTTGAAGGCAAGCCGGTGCGGACCGAGGCCGAGCTGCGCAATGCCCTCAAGGCGGAAAAGCCGGGCAGCATCGTGACCATCGGCATCTACAATCCTCGGGCTCAGGGTCGCCGGGTAGAGCGGATCAAGCTCGGGGACAAGTAGGGGCGGAAGGACCGAGGGACGGAAGGATCCAAAGTAGGCCCTCTGGGCAGACTAGGGGGCCAACTCTTTGCTACCCACTCCCTCGTGGCCTTCCGTCCCCTCGCCTCGTTGGCTCGGGGCAAGCTCTTCCGTCGTTCCCACCTTCCGTCTTTCCCCACCTTCCCATCTTCAGCTAACTTGGACCATGGCTATACTCGGAATGATCTTCGACGTCGACGGAACTCTGGTGGACACCAATCCGGCCCATGTGGAAGCCTGGCGCCGGGCCTTCGAACGATTCGGCTTCGACGTTCCCGCGGAGCGCATCGTGCCGGAGATCGGGAAGGGTGGAGACAAGCTGGTTCCGTCGATTCTGGGTGAGGAAGAAGAGCGCCGCTTCGGTGAAGACCTCCGGAAGGCCCAAAAGAAGGAATTTCTCGCCATTGCCGGCCGGGAACGCTTCCCGGTTTTCGCCGGGGCCACCGAGATCTTTCAGGCGCTTCGCGAGCGGGGCATTCGGACGGCTCTTGCCACGTCCAGTGACGAGCAGCACCTCGATGCCACGCTTCAAAGTGCCGGAGTGGACCTTCGAAGTGCCCCCGATGTGGTGGTGACCAGGAGCCCGGACGAGGCCAGCAAGCCATCACCGGATCTGATTGTGGACGCCCTGGATCAACTGCAGTTGCCTGGTAGCCAGTGTGCCATGGCTGGAGACACCGTGTACGACGGGCAAGCTTGTCAGTCGGCAGGCGTCGCTTTCCTGGGTCTGCTGTCGGGCCCTGCCAGCAACGCCGAGCTGCTCGAGGCTGGGGCTTGCGGTGTGTGGGACGACGTGGGCCACCTGTTGGCAGAGCTCGACCGCGCGCTGGAGCTTGCATCGCTCACGGGCGCGGTAGCCGAATAGGACGTTTTCTCTCACAGCCCGGAGCCGCGCTCCCCATGACCACCAGCGAAGAAACCGATTGGATGAACCACCCTGCCATCAGGGCCTTGGTCGACCAGGCCAACACGCTGGCCCTGGAGGAGCGGATCACCTTAGTGAAGGGCTTGATCCCGGCCATAGCCAATGGCCTGTCGGATGCGGAGTATGAGCGATTCGTGACGTTCGTTCGATTGAAAGGGGAGCGATATCTCGAGGCAAAATCCCACCCGGGCACCGGACGATCGGGGCGGCACATCCCTGGAGACCGGGAGTTGGAAGGCCGGTAGGTGAATGAACTTGCCGGAGCAACCGGAAATCACCGCACCTGAGGTTCACGTCCGCAGCGTTCGCCGGCGCCGAAGCGACCCGCCGGTCCCACCGACGCCGAGGCCACCCAATGTTCGCAACTGGCTGATCTACGCAGGCACCGCGGCTCTCATCGCCGCACTGATGCTGGATGGATATCTGCGCCACCGTCCTCAGCATCTTCGGCTGCCCAAGCTGTCCTACGCCACCGAGGTCCGGTCGGCTCTTTCCGAAGCAGGGGACTCGCTTCAGGTGGTGGTCTCGTGGGATCTCACGCTGTCTGAGCCCAGTGGACGGCCAGACTCGATCCGGGTGAAAGTGAGTCCCGGGCAGGGACAAAGGACGGTTCTCAGCAACCAGGTAGCCAGCCAGCTGGCGGACACGCTGTACCTGCCAGCACCAAGCCGAGGCGAAACCCTGACCGGTATCTCCTGCGTTGCCACCGAACACAATGGATCTCCGGCGGATGAGAGCTGCACGCCCTGGCAATACGTCCGGCCCAGCGCGGCCGCGGCGAGTACGGTGAGTCAGATCGTGATCAGGCCGAGCGGTCTGCAGGTTGACCCCGACGTCGGCGGGCGATGTGCGGAGTGGCAGCGGGCTCACCCCAACCAGTCGGTCTGGATTCGGGTAAACGTCGTCGCCATTCCCGAGTGCACCGGTCCCAACCAGAAGCCGGCTGTCGCTCAGTTTTGTGCGTTTGCGGTGCTGCCGGACGGACGGCGGGTGAAGACGGCCACCTCGAGCAACGACAGTTACTGCGAGGAGCTCTTCGTCGAATGGAGCCGAGAGCTGTACTCCTGAGGTTGATCGGCTCGCTTATGATCGGTCACATCGCGCTGGGTCCCCCACGCCCCCACCAGCTGCCCCCGCTCGAAGATCCCGACCAGGTTGTTCACGAAGTACTTGGCGTGCCCATAACGATCGATTTCATGTGACTCGGCATCCTCCAGTCGATAACCGCTCCGAATGAAGCTGCGAAGGTAGGCCACGTTCTCGGGGTTGGAGGGCGGAAGAAAAACGACGAGGCGGGTTCCGACCACATCGCCGGCGGCTCGAAAGCCATACATCCGGGCAAAGGCGTCGTTGCATTCGGCCAGCACCGAGTACAGGTAGAGATGCTCGACCTGTTCATCTTCGGGCAGAGTGATATCGAGCGGCTGCTGGTGATGGAAGCGCCAGGTAGCCTCCGTGGTGAGCTCGAGTAGCGGAGCGGGGGCAGCGGTTCCCTCCTCCACTCTGGCGACAATCCGGACCGGCGGCCGGCTCACCTGGTTTCCGCCCTCAGCCGCTGGGCTATCGTCCAGGGTGGAGCCGAGTGCAGATGGCTGGCTCGCCAACGGCCGTCCGAAGCGGGAGCATACAACCACCAGAAGGGCTCCGGTGGCCAGGAGGATCGGGTCCCGCCCAACCAGGGTGCCGAGCACGAGGGCAAGTAGACCGGGCCCGGTTCCTCCATACAGCGCACTCACGGCCACAGCCACCAACAGCGCCGGGCGCGCGTCATACGCACCGGCGACTTCGTTCAGTCCCAGCATCAGCAGGAGCGCGAGACCCACGGAGATGCCGGCAAGACCGTAACGGAGCAAGGGCGCCGGGATGGCGGACAAGGAGCGATGGGACGGCGGGTTGGGCACTGGGAATCGATCCTGGACGGATGTCATTTGAACCTACGCCCCTCACCGGGAGGGCACAACCAACAGGAATGCCCGGAACCGTGGGTGTGTCGCGAAGAGAGCCGGAGAGACCAACAGCATCCCTCCGGCTCCATTTACCGCAGCGCTGGCCTCAGACCCGCGACAGGCGCCGCTCGGGCCCGTGATAGTTGGTGTCCTGGCGGTAGCGCCGTTCGTTTCCGCGCCACGCCTCGGTGTCACCCTCCACCCGGGCATCCCCGCTGCGCTCGATCCGGGCCTCCTCACGGCGCACCGTGTCGGATACTTCCTGGGTACCCTGGACCTGACGCTTCTTCAGGGTGACTTCTTCGCGGACGACCGGTGTCTTCTCCACCCGTACCTCTTCCTCCATCAGAGGTATCCGGATCTCCTCGTCCTCATCGATGCGTCCCGATGCCCTGCTTCCTTCAGCGGCTGGACGGCGCTCGACGACCACTTCCTCCCGAGTTACCGGCACCTCGATGGTCCGCTCCTCGCTGACCACTTCTTTCCGGACCCGCACTTCACCGGCCTCGACCCGCTGCTTCTCGGCCCGGAGCTCTTCCTCGCGCAGCTCGATGCTCCGGGAGTCTTCCTCGGAGCCCAGGGTTCGCCCTGACGTGCTCGCGCGGGTGCTCAGCCCTCGACCCACGGAGCCGAGGTCGGCGCCGCTCTCATACAGTATGGCACGGGCCTCTTCGACGCGGTTCCCGGCGGAGACCGTGACCAGCGTGCCGCCGGCACGGAACCCCTGATCGAAGTGCTGCGCATCCTCCTCTGGAACACCCATGCCCACGAGGGCGCCGATCAGGCCGCCCGCCGCAGCGCCGATACCGGCACCCGCCAGCGTCGAGGCCAGGGCCCCGCCGGCGATGATGGGACCCACGCCTGGAATTGCCAATGCGCCGACGCCGGCCAGCAGTCCGATCACGCCGCCCAAGACCCCGCCACCAACGGCACCTGTCGCCGCACCTTCGGCGGCCTGGGTCCCGGTGCCCTCGACCAACTCCTCCTGTCGATCTCGATCCTTGATGGCCACGCCGATCTGGCTCTCGGAAAAGCCGTCCTGTTTCAGACGCTGAATGGCCCGTTCAGCGTCGGTCTGATTATGGAAGAGTCCCACCACAGTTCCGCTGGTCCTGGTGGTCTCGTTGTCTCGCTTGCTCATCGATGAAGCTCCTTGAGTTTCTGCACTCGATTAAGGATTCCGGTGGGCCTCGGCTCCCGCCTCAGCCAAAAGTGGAAAACTGAGCGCCTGTTTGACGCAGAAGGGCAACGTAGGGTCTCTAAGAAGATGATGTGGTGACCAATCTCACCTTCCGAGGCGAGAGTAGAGT
>Ga0307409_100001080_pt1 | contig 12873 bp, 8 predicted proteins | sample 322Ometagenome_2_FD_203888 | JGI IMG/M metagenome (GOLD analysis project Ga0307409, IMG submission 203888) | Maize rhizosphere microbial communities from greenhouse at UC Davis, California, United States - 322HYB-O-2 | ecosystem: Host-associated > Plants > Roots > Rhizosphere > Soil | place...
AGGATGATTCTTTCTTGATCCGGTACATCAAATGAAGACGGAGCCACACTCAAACCACCTTCTGGTGGGTTTGGTAGTACTCTGAAGCCAAGGGAAAGAGGTGTTGATCTCCTGTCCCCATTTGCATCGTTATACAATATTTCGATGTCCAAGTTTTGGAGAGTCCCGCCAGCCGAGTTGGATGGATAAATAGTTGTGGCTATCTCTGCGGAGCTGTTGGCTGGAATTGATCCGATATTGAAAGTTCTGGCACCCACACTCGCTACCGCAGCTGAAGAAGATGATGGTTGTTGTTCTTCCTGATTGGCTTGTCTATCTGTGCCAGTCTCGTTGTTGGATCCAATATTACTGCTTGTGCTATCTGCAGAGCCCGCATCATTTGCAATAATACTACCCCCTATAGCATTGATATTGACAATAACACCATGTGCATCTGCAGAGCCAGTATTCCTGATTCTCAATTTTACCTCATTAGCTTCGCTAGGAGCAAGGTCATCGGTCTCTGAAGATGCGTCTAGTATCACTCTGCCTGGAAGTTCATATGGTATCGTTATCGTTTGAACTCTGTATGTCCCTGGCTGAGGCTCTGGTACCTTGAAGTAATTGATCCTTAAGAAAGCCTCATGAAACCCTTTTTGTGCTGTTTCTAACACGTTCACTTTGAAATATAAGGTATATGTCTGACCTGCCTTGACTATGTTGCTCAAACTGGCAACTGCGGTCTGGCTTGAAGTTGTATTAGCGGGGGTGCCCTTACTAGTGCTTAACGAAGATGTAGTGGTAGTTGCCGCAAATCCTTCAGGAAGCGCGAGGTAGCCGATAATTCCCGTGATGTCTGAAAAAGCTGTATTGCTTAGGACCACCGCAAGAAAAGATGGTCCTTCACCAGGCCCTACCTCCCTTTCAGATGGTAAAGTTGAAGTTGCAGTCCCTGCGGCACTTGACAAATTGCCAGTATTAGTCGAAGATGCTGCTACGCTGCTCTCTACCCAATAAGCATCTACGAATCCATTGTTGAGCAGAGCATTTTGTTGAGAGGATGGGCCTATCTGCTGCCCAGTCCTTGCTTGTATGGGCTCAAGGAGAATTGTTTCATCTACTATCAGTTCATGCGTATTTCTCAGCTCGTCGCTATAGGTAATTCTAAGTGAAATCGGGTAATCACTGCTTGTCACTTCCTGTCCTAAGTTCTGCTGCGTGATCTGCAGCGGGATATTAAAAGGAAGTGGAGAGTTTACCGCCAAGTCTCCAAGAAATTGTGAAGAGACAATTGGTCGCAACGATTGTAGTCCCTCTTGTGTACCGGATTCAAGGAGCTCTATCTTTGTAAACATGGCTGGAGAGTTTCCTTCATTCAGTAGGTTACCTACAAGGTTTGGAGTGTCTCCTATGTAACTAATCGAAACATCATTTGTACTTATCTGGATATTCCCAACAACTATTGCGCCGAGTTGGAAGGACTCTGTCCTTACCTCGTTGCCGTTTCGTATGTATTGCATGGTTACCGTGAAAAAAACCGGGTTTCCGATCAGAGTAGTCGAAGCATAGACCCTAGTAGAGAGCTCCTGCTGTGAGCCTGCGACTATGCTCTGCAGGTTCCAGCGAGAATCGCCTAGAATTCTGACTGAGTCTGACTCCGAGGTGAGAGACACCACAACATCGGCTATCGATACACCTGCATCATTATCATTCGTAATAGCAAATGATAGATCCTGAACGCTCCCTGCAGCAATTTGGATAGACTGGGTTTGAGTTGATGATGATGATGAATTCGTATTGGCTGTGCTGCTGCCGTTGACTTCACCTTGACTCATGGTGTTATTGTTGGAAGGTGTGGCAAGGCTGGTGCGTGTCAGTGGCGGCATTGAAGATTCTGGCACTGCCTCCAAAGATGCTAAACTACTGGGTAAAACATTCAAACCTGACTGCGGTGATTCCGGAGATATCTGGACACCGAGAACTTGGTTTAAAGTCTTCTTATTTCCATAAGCGTCATTGTATAATATCTGGATGTTCAAAGTTGTAAGGGTCCCAGCGCCTGTATCTGCAGGAAAAATTGTCGACACTATTTCCTTCTTTGCGTTTGCGTCTATGAGACCAACGTTAAATGTAGGCGCGCCAACAATCACCATCGAGGGTGGAGAAGATGACGATGATATCGGTTGCTGCGTTCCAGGTGAAGAGGCGGTTGTACTTTCCGCGCTATTGTTATCATTGGCACCGCTGCCGCTTCCATCTCCTCCAATTTGAGTACTTGTAGAGGATATAGTGCTGGATGGCAGCACATTTACTATTACCCCTGTAGCAATAGCAGATCCATTATTACTGATTTCTATTTTCAATGGATTGACTACGCCTGGATTCGCACTTACGATATCAGATAAGCTGGATTCTAATTCTACTCCTTGGCTACTGGTACCAGAGGAGGAGGATGTCATAACAGCAGCGCTATTCAGAATAACCTTTCCACTTAACCGGAATGGAATATCAAGTGTTGTTGATCTCATATCTTCGTCTTCCTGCTCAGCCACCTTGAAATAACGTATTTTTAGCTCTCCTTCGTATTCTCTGCCTACTTGAGATTCTTCTGTTATTTCAACGCGAAAGTAAAGGGTAAACGTCTGACCTGCCTTCACTATTCCATTGTAGCTTGCTAAAGCGGTATCTGAGTCTACGTCTTCTGGAGTAACAATGGCTCTGAAGCCCGAGGATAAATCAAGCGAACCGCTTATGCTCGTTGCGTCTACAAAGCCTCGGTTTCTCAGAACAACTGCCAGTACAGCTTCTCCTTCTCCAGGCTCAACTTCCTGCTTTATCGCTGGTGGTAGTGCCTGAGCTGTGATGGTTTCAGCAGATGTGCTCGCGACGACTCCACCAAGCGAGGTGTAGTCAGTCCAAAACGAGTCTACAAATGTGAACTTGACAGGGCCAGTAGATTGGTCAGAGGAATTGTCCTCGCTTATGGCATCTTGTGTAGGCGTACTCGAAGAACCAGAGGCGGACTGCGGTTGCTGAGGAGGAGGCTGCGGTTGCTGAGGAGGAGGAGGAGTGTCCTCGCTTATGGCGTCTTCTGTCGATGTTGTAGGAGTAGAGACTCCATCACCATCATTGCTCTCTTCAGGACGTTCATCCTCAACAGTTGGCTCTTGACCGCGTGTTATCTTAACTTGACCATCGCCAACCTCAACAGTTGGCTCTTGACCGCGTGTTATCTTAACTTGACCATCGCCAACCTCAACAGTTGGCTCTTGACCGAATGCTCTGCTATCAAATGATAAATTGGCCATATAGGAATAGGACTGGATGAATCCAGAAAGCAAAAGCACAATGCAAGCCACGGATACAGCAGAAAAATAATTACAGTTATTGGCTCTTAGTCTAAAAACCATCAGTATCCTACAGGCCCTTTCTCTTCCAAGAACCACCGACTGATTTAATTCATACGGGAATAAAAGCGTATATCGTTCTCAACATGTGTTAGATTTTGCACCATGTCTATATATCAGTTAAGACCAATTGAATATGTTCTGATGAGCAGGGAAGCTGACAGTAAAAGAATTCACTCTTTCTATCAGCATGAGACTAAGACGGAGGATAACGTGGCAATGCACGTAAGAAAACTATTCAAGATATACGATTCTGCAGCTGGAAGAGTGATAGCGCTAAGAGACGTCACTTTCAAGGTAAACAAAGGTGAGTTTCTAGCCATTGTTGGACCTTCTGGCAGCGGTAAATCAACCCTCTTGAATATGATTGGCGCCCTGGACAGACCAACTTCTGGAAGAGTTTTCATCGGGGGTGTCGATATTTTCTCATTGAGCAATTCTGAAATTGCCACTATACGAAACAGAATGATCGGCTTTGTATTCCAGTCATACAACCTAATTAATAGAACTACGGTTCGAAGAAATGTTGAGTTACCCGGGATAATTAAAGGTATGAATAGCAGCAACCGCGTTCGTCGTGCTAAAAGGCTTCTTGAAATGTTGGGAATAGGAGATAAAGCCAATTTCAAGCCATCTAACCTAAGTGGAGGTCAGCAGCAGCGGGTTGCAATAGCTCGAGCATTAATGAATAACCCTACAATAATCCTTGCAGATGAGCCGACTGGAAATTTGGACACAAAGACTGGAAAGGAAGTATTTAACTTCCTCCGCAATCTTTCGCAAAAGTACAAAAGAACTATTGTTATGGTAACTCATAATCCCGCGCTTGCAGAATCCACTGATAGAGCTATCTATATCAAGGATGGAACAGTCGAAAAAGAGGTTTTCAACAAATGATTTATCAGAGAAAATTAGTAGTATCTGCTTGGATTGGATTCCTTTCTATGTGCGATGCCGCTTGTGCAAATAGTTGTTTTTATGTCGATGCCACATTCAGACCTACCAACGCAAAAGGACAATACGTAAGAAATAAAAAAGAAGAATTTGTGATCTAAATGAATTTCAAGGAAATCCTCTTACTTTCATTTGACGCTTTAAAGGAAAGAAAAGTGAGATCTATCCTTACCATACTAATGGTTGTTGTGGGAAGCAGTCTCATGGTTGCTCTAAATGGGCTTGGCGCTGGTTTTGGAAAGTTTATTGACGAATCCTTTAGTATGCTTGCTCCAAATATTCTGTTTGTGTCAAGCGCTCAGCAGGATGAGTCAGCCTCTAGTCCCTTCGGAGGTGGCGGTCCACCCCCTGTTCCCAAAATTACACTAAACACTGCTGTTGAGACGAGGATACGCTCTCTTCCTTTTGTAGACGATGTGATCTCATCTTATCAAGGTCAAGTACAGCTAGAATCATCGGGTAAGACTCTTTCGACCTCCGTCTTTTCTATCGATCCCGCCAAGCTCTATGTCATAGCACCTACTCTAGAATTTGAAGAGGGTTCCGCTATGCGATCAAATGATCCATCTGCCATTTACATAGCTGACCAGATAGCCTACCCTCCAGGGGAGAACGCGCCTTTTGCAATCATAGGTCAAACGATGAGAGCTACATATTCTTTTGTTGATGAAAATGGCAATCAGCAGGAAGAAGCTAGGAGCTTTGTGGTAAGAGGAGTAATGAAGCCAACTGGTAATCCAACAATCGACAATGCCGTTGTATTCAATGAAGATGCAGGAAGCGCACTAATGCATAAATCCGGCAAGTATGATGGTTTCTTGGTAGCTGCGGAATCTGGTGAGTTTGTGAATAATGTTGAAGAGGAAATAAGAAAACTATATGGAAATGATATAGGCGTCACATCTCCAGAGGCCATACTAAAGACGATAAGGGAGCTTACAGGTGGGTTCACGGTTTTCATACTAGGAATTGCGCTTGTAGCCCTTCTTGTAGGAGCAGTAGGAATCATTACGACTCTCTATACGTCAGTAATGGAAAGGACAAAGGAGATAGGCACGATGAAGGCTATTGGAGCGCAGAGTAGTAATATCCTCAGCCTTTTCATGGCAGAAGCTTTGATAATAGGTATTCTTGGAGCCACTTTTGGATTGCTTGCAGGTATAGCCGGCGGCTATGTGTTGATTGCAGGATTAGGTTCAGCTGGAGGATCTGACGAAGGTGGTACAAGTAATGGTCCAACCAATATATCACCTGTCTTCCTTCCTACAGACCTAGCAACTGTCTGGGGTATATCTGTTGGTCTCAGTCTTATTGCGGGTATATATCCAGCATGGAAGGCGTCAAGGCTATCTCCTATTGTTGCCCTTAGAAGAGAATAATTGCATCAGCTGTCATAGAACGCCTCGGTTCTATGAATCTATACCATGATCGAAAAATTCTATGAAGAGGTATGCCCATCTAAAATAACCCCATCATATTGAGCCAAACTTACATGCACAAAAACCAACGCATACAATTTTTGCAATAGTTTCAGATTAGTTCTTCAGAATCATGTTGAACAATTGACGCGCCGCCACCTTGGGGTGGTGCAGTGCAAGCTTCATCATATTGACTCTAGTGAAATCTGCCTTGATAAAATCCAAAAACTCATGGACTGTCATGTCTCGGAGAATTTCCATCTCCTTGTCCCATTCCTCGTCAGTCAATCCAAGCCACCGCGTCTGAACCTTAAGAGCAGAATGTATCTTGGACTCTACCTTGCTCTTCCATGATCGTTCATATTCCAGCAAAGACTCCTTATCGGAGTTCTCCGAAAGCGAGTCAGCTCCAACCTTCCCAGCAAGCCTCCCAAAATCGATGGCGTAGCGTATGCCTTCCAGCACCAGCGGATTTGATTGGCCCGCCGAGTCGCCGACCATTACCAGCCCATCAGCAATGCTATTGCGCCTCACACCTTCGTTTGGTATAAATCCATAGTGCAGTTCTATGGGTTGTATCTTACCATCCCTGAGTGCATCAAGGGGCTTGAACCTTTTTTCAATAATTTCATGTAACTTGTCAAGAGGCTCCGCATTTGATTCCGGTCTGCCAATGCCCACTCCGATTCTCACCCTATTTGTTGAGAGAGGAAATGACCATGCATATCCCGCATCTGAATACTTTTGCCCTACCATGAGGACCCAAGTCGTACTGTCTATATCGTCACAATAGCATTCATATTCTGCACCTACTCCATAGCGCTTCCATTGGCCGGCCACTCCAGCCTTGCGGCCAACAGATGTGCTAAAGCCGCTTGCATCTATAACTAAAGTTGAGCGCACAGTTAATCTTCCCTTTGGTGTGTTTGCCTTGACTCCCACCACTCTGTCGCCATCTTTGATAACATCTATGACATTGCTCTTTACCATCAATTGGACACCCTCCTTCGCAGCAAGAAAAGCAAGATGCTGGTACATACCTCTAATGTCAAGCACGCATGATTTCGAGACATTGCCTGTGATAAGGATATCATTGGAAGGTGATACAAAGCGATAATTCTGAATGGGGTTGTAAAACTTGCTTGGTATGCCCAGCCTCTCCATTTCAGAAATCCAAGTTACGCCGCTTGTCCTTATGCTGTGCGCAATGGATTGGTCCTTTTCAAACAGAACTACTTTTGCTCCGCCCTTCGCCGCAGCGTATGCAGCTGAGAGTCCTGCAGGTCCTCCGCCGACTACTGCAATATCAAATTTTTCTTCTTTTTCTTTCATTATATTTCTAGCTCATCCTGTAGTAAAGGAGATGCCATCAAACCGCATATAGGGAAGAATGGAATCATAAATCACTTTTCGCTCTCTTGATATACCATTAAGTCGACGCAGCGCGTCAAAAACATTGCCAGCTACCATGACTTCCTTGACTGAGTACTTTATCGTACCATTCATGATCAGCTGGCCGCCTTTTACAACACCTGAGAAATCCCCATTAACAGGATCTACATTACCAGAAAACCTGCTTATTATTATTCCCTTATCTATTTCAGATACTAGCTTATCAACGCTCGATCTCATAGGCTTTACCAGAAAATTGGTTGTCGAGACCGTTGGCGGCGAGCTTGTCGATCCGCCTGCGTTGCCAGTGCTCTTCACGCCATCCTTGCTTGCTGTGTGTGTGTTGTATAGAAACTTTTTGAGAATACCCTTTTCTATTACAACATTTCGACGGTGGAAAACACCTTCTCTATCAAAGCTTGACGCATTAAGTCCCTCCACGTTAGTTGCATCATCTTCTATTGTCAGCAGATCAGAAGCCACCTGTCTGCCTATCTTGCCTGCAAAGTGGCTGGATTTTTTCTGCACGGCGTCTGAATTGATGGCATGAGCAACTACTTCCTCTATCATTTCTTTTGCTGCCATGGGAGTGAGCAGCATTTCTCCTTTGAAGCTTTCCTCTATCTTGCGTGTACCAAGCGAATTGACTACTGTCTCAGCAAACTCGCCTGCAGTATTGGATACATTGATGTCTTTGACATAATGCGAGCCCCCAACCTGGTAGTCAAAGCTTGAGATTTCGGTATTTTCTATTGCCATACCCATTATCGACCACGAAAAGACACTTGCCCTTTCTTCTAGTTCTATCCCATTAGAGTTTGCAAGTGCATCGGTGGCCACTTGGGCGTTAAAGTTGCCGCTGTCGACGCTTACTCTGCTGTCATACGATTTGGCAGCTTTGAGCATCTCAGCGGCCATCCTTGCAGCATCTAATGTCTGAAATGACTCAGCATTTCTGTCGTAAATGCCGCGCACTAACTTTGATTTTGACTTACGTGGAAGGATATTGTGCTTGTCCTTTGGACTTGCGTGTGCAACCTTGATCGCCATGGCCGCCGCATCTCTTATTCTGCTTTTGGCTAGATCATTGGTAGAGTAAAAACCAATCGAGCCACCAAGCACGACCCTGACTCCAATTGAACTTGTGCTCTGCGACTTGGCTTGCTTGACATCATTGTTCTCTATGAAGACCTCCGATTCATTGTTGATAGCCGCATAAGCTTCTGCGTCACTTGCTCCAAGAGCCTCAGCCTGCTTTATCGCGTATTGCAAAAGATCCAGAATCATTCTTGCAACCCTCCGATCATTGCTGTGCACCTGATATGCGGGCCTCCACCGTCAACCTTGGCCGGTTGATACTTGCCGCAATAGCCAGTACCGATATCATATTGAAATTCGTTACCTACCATGTCGACTGAGTGCAACACCTCAAATGCATTGCCAGATATGCTTGCGCCCCTGAGCAGCTCCTTCACTTCGCCGTTTTCTATCAAGTATACCTCTTCAGCGCCAAACATGAATTCGCCATTTGCATCTGCCTGCCCGTTCCTCGCGCCCTTGATAATATATCCGTGCTTGGTTTCCTTTATTATATCATTTAGCTTGTCTTGGCCAGGCTCAATGTACGTGTTCCGCATTCTGATCAGTGGATCGTCACTGTACTGGAAGGCCCTGGCGTTGCCAGTTGATGCCGTGCCAAATATCATGGCTGACTCGCGGTTATGAAGAAACGATTTCAGCATCCCTTTTTCAATTATTGCAGTCCGCTCCGCAGCCACGCCTTCGTCATCGACGATTATAGTCCCACCCGCATTGCCTGCTATTTCCGATCTCCCACTATCAACCAGTGTGACAAGATCACTTGCTACTTTGCTCCCTATCTTGTCTTTTACTACCGAGCCAGATAGCACAAAGTCCGCCTCGACAGTATGCCCGATTGCCTCATGCGAGAGGAGTCCCACCATAGCAGGATCCAGAATCACTGTAGTCTTTTCGCCGCTCACATGTCTAGCATCCAGCAGCTTCGCTGCTCTAGCCGATGCCGTATATGCGTATTCTAGATGGCTCTTCTTTTTGAAAAGGTCGTTCCACCCGCCGGTGATACCAACCCCCTCATGGGCCGTCGCACTCTGACTTGCCTTCCTTGCTATTGCTGTTACGCTGAACTCTGGCTTTGAATCATAAATCTCAATGTCGGCGCCATCGCTGTTTATGATGACTTTGTGATCAAGCATTTCCCGGTATGTGCAAGAAGCGGTCTTGATCAGCCTGTTGCTTCGAGCCTCCTTTTCTGCTTCCTTTGTAACTTGCACTTTCTGCTCAATGCTAATATCTGACGGGTTACCGCTGTTGGCCGCCGTTCTAAAAGTGCCTGTAATCATTTTCGATTCAATGAGTCCTTTGACCTTGTTTTTCTTAGTACGAGCAAGTATGCGTGCTGCCGATATGGCCTGGCTAAGCGATTCTTTTAGAGTCTCATGCGAGATGTTGCTTGTGCTGGTAAAGCCCCAGCAGCCATCCACTAGAACCCTAATTCCGCAGCCAGCGTTTTCCACCACTCTTATCCTTTCAAGTTCGCCGTTGACAAAATTGACCTCAAATCCCACTCTTGATTGATAGCGTGCTTCGACATAGGTGGCGGCCTTTGAAGATGAAATCAACAACCTGAGGCTGTCAGCTACTTGTGCACCATTACGCATCAATTGACTTGGAGAGTGATATAGGTATATCTGTATCTTTTTTGTATACTTATTCTACCAAAAGGTAGACAGCAACATGCAATTTTTGAGCCGTAGGCATAAATGTTGTGTTTTTGATTCTTCTGTAAAGAACAACAGACTAAGCATCAACCAACAAGAAATTTATGAAGCATATAGTAGAAGAACGTTATTATCCATTCAAATTCTCGGCCGTATAGGAACAAACCAACCTCGTAAATAGTATATCAGATCAAAAAAGATTGGCTTTGACGGACGATGGGGAGGTCTCAAATAGTAATGCTTGCAATACCCGGTATGTAATATTCTCGGCGTGTGGGTATGGCAATATCGGCGATGATGCGATAATGCTGGGAACAGCAAGATATCTGATTACGAGGCAGGATGCAACTGATTTGTTCATTTTTTCGTATTCCCCCAAGGAAACACAGCAGTTATTAGAAAAAGCAGGATTGACCTCAGTAGCTACAATACGCTGTGGGCGTTTTACGAGTTTGCTAAAGGCCTTGTCATCTACAAGTAGAAGGAAAAGAATAATGATAGGTGGCGGCACTCTTATAACTAATCGCACTTTTTTCACTTTGTACTATCTAACTCCAGCTTTTCTGTTTAAGCTATTCTTCTCCAGATCATCTGATGTCTATTTCTTTGGAGTGGCGGCTGAAGAAATGATAAAGCGGCCATTATTGAAGTTCATGTTATCGTTAGTTCTTCGGCATTCGATAAAAAAAGCACTCGTGAGAGACAAATTCACAGAAGTTCTATTGAAACGTTTTGCAAACAGTACTGGCACAAAGGTTACGACAATTGGTGATCCTGCACTCTTCCTTAAAGAATGGGAGGATGGTAATGGAGCTAATAAAAAGAAGAATGGAAGTCATAGCACTCTGTTTAACCATACCGCAAAAATATTTGTTAGTGCTAGGGACCTACATTTAGGTTCCTCAGATTATCATGCAAGATGCTTTGCTAATATATTTGATGAACTTGTTGAAGTCATTTATCAAAAAACTGGAATGACTATTGTTATCAATTTTGTTCCTTTCTGTGTCCACAAGACATCCCTCTTAGAAAGAGATGACCTGTTTGGAGAAAAGATCAAGAGTCTAATGAAGTATTTTGACTACTTTCAAATTGAGAAAATGGACAATCCTATTGAGATGTTGCAAAAGTTCAATGAGGCGGATTTCTGCATGTGTATGCGACTCCATTCTTTGATTTTTGCATATATGACTGGAAGAAAGTGCTTGGCAATATCATATTCCCCAAAGGTTCTTAATTTTGCCAAAGATAACGATTTGCCATGTATTGACATAAGCGAAGTAGAGTCACAAAAAAAGAAGGTTATCGATACCGTCGTTCAGTCATTGTTCATAGATAAGGATAAAACAAAGCCTAAGTGAAAGCAAATTAGTAGAGGTAGAAGTAGTAGTAGGTAACCACTTTTTAACTTCTTTTTAGATGTTTGATCGGATGAAGTTTTTCTCGGCGGTTTGTAATGCTTAACTCTTCTGTCATCGCTCTTTGAGATTTCATTGGTACTTTTCTAGGATATGCTCGATTGTGTCATAGGATGTAAAGAAGGATTCTCTTGGTAGTTTTACTGTCTTAGTGCCTTTCTGGAGCTTGCAACTACAGCTAGCAAAATTCTTATTGTTACATTACACTTGAAAATGATAGGCATCTAACAGTTATATCCTGTCTAATCCTCTGCAGGATGTAGAAATGGAACTTATACCGGCAATTCCTGCTCCGGAATTCAAAGAAATAACTGATTGGGCTAACTCTCAGCCACTGTCGATCAATGCCTTGAAGGGGAAGGTCGTGCTCATCGATTGTTGGACATATACATGCATCTTTTGTCTCCGGACTATACCTACCATGAGGCGCCTACAGCAAAAATATGGAAAGTATGGATTGCAGGTGGTCCAGGCCCATTCTGCTGAATATCACTTTGCTACCGACCATGCCAACATCAGGCGCGCTCTTTCCCGATATAACATTACTGATGTTCCAGTTGCATTTGACACCAACAACAAGACATGGGAAGCTTATGGCAATATGTATTGGCCAAAACATATCCTTGTAGATCACAATGGATTTATCCGTTATGAGCAAGCCGGTTACGGTGGCATGGAAGATTTTGAAGATGTTGTTGTTGAGTTACTACAAGAGGCAGGAAACAAACCGGTCGAAGGAAAAGAGCAGGAGGATCCAAAGGACGAGATTTATGACATCTATGGCATGCATTTTTACGGGATGGCCCCTGAGATATGCATAGGCTATTCACGCCTTCGGCGCTTTGGCAACAATCAGACGCTCAAGCCAGATGCTGTAAATGTCGTCATTGATTCCGGCTTGCATGACGTTAATGTCGTATATCTCCGTGGGAGCTGGATATGGCAGCGTGAGGGAGTACAGTATAGACCCGGCAGGAAGGACCAGAATGCAGCAGTGATAATCAGATACAATGCTGCCAATCGAGTACATGGCATAATCGGTACATCTGACGGCAAGCCTGGCAAGATAGAGATCAAGCTTGACGGTAACCACCTAACAAGAGACCAGCTGGGTAGAGACGCCAAGCTTGAGGGGGACATAAGCGTTGCCAGCATCGAATGGCCATTCATGCATAATTTGGTTAGAACAGACAAGCCAGAAGCGCGCGAAATAGAGATTATCCCGCGCTCTGATAATTTTGTATTTTACACCTTTGTATTTGGCTAGACCTCGTGATAATAATATCGCCGACTCGCTATTTTGCAGTGCATAGTGCAATGTGTTGGGCGTATGATACCACTATCAGAAAAGGAATAATACTACCGCTGCATACACAATGCTTCAATACTAACTTTTTTATTCCTGCTTTTCCAGTTTATGCACTATGCAAGAAAATCCATTTGAGCTTGCCAAAGGAAGCGTTGCACCAGACTTTGCAATGAGGGATAAGCATGGAAAGATAAACAAGCTGTCCGATCTTCATGGTAAAAGCGATGTTGTAGTCTA
>Ga0307409_100001081_pt1 | contig 12870 bp, 8 predicted proteins | sample 322Ometagenome_2_FD_203888 | JGI IMG/M metagenome (GOLD analysis project Ga0307409, IMG submission 203888) | Maize rhizosphere microbial communities from greenhouse at UC Davis, California, United States - 322HYB-O-2 | ecosystem: Host-associated > Plants > Roots > Rhizosphere > Soil | place...
AGGTCATCAACGGCCACTGCGAGCGCTGCGACGCCCTGGTCGAGAAGCGCGAGCTGACCCAGTGGTTCTTCAAGATCACCGACTACGCCCAGCGGCTGCTGGACGACATGGAGAGCCTGAACTGGAGCGACAAGGTCCTGACCCAGCAGCGCAACTGGATCGGGCGCTCGACCGGGGCCGACGTCGACTTCCAGGTGGCCGAGACCGGCGAGACGGTGCGGGTCTTCACCACCCGGCCGGACACGCTGTTCGGGGCCACCTTCTTCGTGCTCGCCCCCGAGCACCCGCTGGCCGAGCGGCTGGTCGCCGGGACCGAGCGGGAGGCCGAGTTCCGGGCCTTCCTGGAGCGGGTCGGCCGCGAGACCGAGATCGAGCGGCTCTCGACCGAGCGCGACAAGGAGGGCGTGTTCCTGGGGGCGCACGCCGTCAACCCGGTCAACGGCGAGCTGATCCCGATCTGGGCCGCCGACTACGTCCTCAGGGAGTACGGCACCGGGGCCATCATGGCCGTGCCCGCCCACGACCAGCGCGACCTGGAGTTCGCCCGCAAGTACAACCTGCCGGTGCGGGTCGTGGTCCAGCCCCTGGAGGGTCGGGGCGAGGAGCCGCTGGACGGGTCGACCCTGACCGAGGCCATGAGCCACGAGGGCGTGCTGGTCAACTCCGACGGCTACGACGGCCTGCCCGCCACCGCGGAGGGCATCCCCCGGATCACCGCCGACCTGGAGGCCCGCGGCCTTGGCGGCCCGGCGGTCAACTTCCGCCTGCGCGACTGGCTGCTGTCGCGCCAGCGCTACTGGGGCTGCCCCATCCCGATCGTGCACTGCCCGGCCTGCGGCGAGGTGCCGGTGCCGGACGACCAGCTGCCGGTGCTGCTGCCCGACGACATCACCGACTTCCGGCCCAAGGGCCTGTCGCCCCTGGCCACCTCCGAGGCCTGGGTCAACGTCGACTGCCCGCGCTGCGGCGGCCCGGCCCGGCGTGAGACCGATACGATGGACACCTTCGTCGACTCCTCGTGGTACTTCCTGCGCTACACCGGGCTGGACCCCGAGCGGCCCTTCGACCCCGACCGGGTGGTCACCTGGATGCCGGTGCACCAGTACACCGGGGGCATCGAGCACGCCATCCTGCACCTGCTGTACGCCCGCTTCTTCACCAAGGTGCTGTACGACCTGGGCATGGTCGGCTTCACCGAGCCGTTCACCTCGCTGCTGAACCAGGGCATGGTGGTGATGCACGGGGCGGCCATGTCCAAGTCGCGCGGCAACCTGGTCGAGCCGTCGGAGATCATCGACGAGCACGGCGCCGACGTCGCCCGCCTGACCATGCTGTTCGCCGGCCCGTTCGAGGACGACGTCGACTGGGCCGACGTGTCGCCCGAAGGCATGGCCCGCTGGATCCAGCGGGTCTGGCGGACCGTCCACGCGGCCGTCGCCGAGCCCCCGGCCGGCGAGCCCGGCTGGCCCGAGGACCCGGAGCTGGCCCGGCTGGCCCACCGGGCGACCGCCGGGGTCACCGACGACCTGGAGCGGTTCCGCTTCAACACCGCCATCTCCAAGCTGATGGTGCTGTCCAACGGCCTGGCCGACGCCGTCCGGGCGGGCCGGGGCCGCCCCGCCCAGCGCCGCGACGCCGCCGAGCGGCTGGTCCTGCTGCTCGCCCCCCTGGCCCCGTTCGTGACCGAGGAGCTGTGGCGGGTCCTTGGCAGCTCGAGCTCGGTCCACCAGGCGAGCTGGCCCGCCTTCGACGCCGGCCTGGTCCGGGCCGAGCGGGTCACCTGCGTGGTCCAGGTCGACGGCAAGGTCCGCGACCGGGTCGAGGTCGCCCCCGACGCCACCGAGGACGAGCTGCGCGACCTGGCCATGGCCTCCGAGCGGGTCCGCGCCGCCCTCGGCGACCGCCAGGTCTCCCGGGTCGTGGTCGTCCCCCCCAAACTGGTGAACCTGGTCACGGGTCGCTAGGCGGGGGCCCGGCAGCGGCCGGACCGCGTCGGCGTCCCGGAGCTCGCGGGCCAGCGCGTCCCCTGACCCGTGCCGGGGGGTGTGGACAGCGCGACCCAGGCGGCGAGCGAGGTCGCTAGGTTCTTCGGCGGCGACCGCCGACCCGAAGGAGTGTCATGCCGCAGCCGCCGCCGTTCGTCCTGCCGCCCGACGGTCTCGGTTCCCGGGTGCGCGCGATGCTGGCCGGTGCCGGACGCCAGCGGGTCGCGGTCGCGCTGCTCGCCCTGGCCGCGTTGGTCGGCGGCGGGTTCGTCTGGGCCCGGGCCACCCCACGCCTGGCCGGTGCGACGGGCGGCCAGGAAACGGTCGCCCCAGCGGACCAGACCCTGCCCCGAGCCGCGCCGGACACCTCCGCGACGGCCGCACCCGACGAGCTGGCCGTCCACGTGGCCGGCCGGGTCCGCCGCCCCGGTCTCGTCCGCCTCCCCACCGGCAGCCGCGTCCAGGACGCCATCCGGGCCGCCGGTGGCGCCACCTCCGGCGCCGACCTCGACGCCATCAACCTCGCCCGCAAGCTCACCGACGGCGAACAGATCCGAGTCCCCGCCCCCGGCGACCCCGCACCCCCGCCCGACCCCGCCGTGACCCCTGGCGGCTCCGGCACCGCCCCGTCCGCGCCGCTCGACCTCAACACCGCCACCCCCGAGCAGCTCGACACACTCCCCGGTGTCGGCGAGGTCACCGCCAACCGCATCATCACCTACCGCTCCGCCCACCCCTTCACCACCGTCGACGAGCTCCTCGAGGTCCCAGGCATCGGCCAGCGCCGCTTCGACCAGCTCAAAGACCTGGTCACCGTCGCATGACCCCCACCCCGCCGCGGCCGCCGGGTCGGGAGGGTCGCAGCCCGAGCCCGCCGCCCTCAGGGGCCGGCCGGTCAGGGTCGCCCTCAGGGTCCGGCGGGTCAGGGTCGCCCTCAGGGGCCGGCCGGTCACGGTCGCCCTCCGAGGCCGGGCCCTCACCGCCTCGGTCGGATGGACCCGCTCCTCCGGGCCGCCTCTCACTCGGCACGGAGCACCGGCCCAAGGGACCTCCCGGCTTGGGCGGCAGGTCCGGCCCTCCCGGCCGTGCCCGCAACGCGGACCCGGACGTGGATGGAGTGGCGATGGCGGCGGCCACCGCGACCGGTGCGCTGCTCGGTATCCGGTTCGCCGTGGCCGCGGCCTGGGTCGTCGCGGCCTTCTGCCTGGCGGTGGGGTGCCTTGGGGCGGGCAGCGTCGCGCGACTCCGGGACGAGAGCGGCAGCAGCGCCGTACTCGGAGTGCTCGTCTTCAGCACCTTGCTGGCCTCCGGCGGGGCGGCCGCCGCGATGCGGGCGACGGCGGTCAGCGGCGGCATCCTCCTCAGCGGGGTCCGCCAACCTGCACGAGTCGAGCTCACCGCAACCGTCGCGGAGGAACCACACCAGGTCCGCTACGGCGGCCAATGGGTTGTCCTCACCGTCTACGAGGTCCAGCGCAACGGCAGCACCTACCGAACCCGAGAGCGCGCCGGGATGGTCGTTCCCCGCGGCCACCTCCCCGCCTCCCAGCCATCAGGCGGTCCGCCCCTCGCGACCCCCACCCACCCCTCGGGTCCAGCCATGCCTCCAGGTCCCTCGGGGTCGGGCACATCGCCCAGGTCCGCCGGGTCCGTGCCCGGCCCTGGCCGGGCGGACGGACGGTTGGCGGTTGGGGAGCGGTTGCGGGTCCGGGCGTCGGTCGGGGAGGCGCGGTGGAGCGATTCGCTGGGGCGGCAGCCGCCGGTGGTGCTGCGGAATCCCATCATCGAGGGGCGGGCGCCGCCGGGTGGTGCGGCGCTACGCATCAGCGAGCAGGTGCGGGACGCGGCACGGAGCCGGGCCCTGGCCAGCCTGGCGCCGGAACGGGCCGGGCTGCTCATCGGCATGGCGCTCGGAGACACGTCGCTGCTTCCGGCGGAGCTGGAGCGGGACTTCCGCGCGGCCGGGCTGACCCATCTCATGGCGGTCAGCGGCGCCAACCTGGCGGTGGTGCTGGCCGCCGGGCTGTGGCTGGCCGGGGTTGCCGGCGTGGGCCGTCGCGGACTGGCCGTGGTGGGGATCCTCCTGGTGGTGGTGCTGGTGGTCGTCACCCGGTGGGAGCCGAGCGTCCTCCGGGCCGGGGTGATGGCCGGCCTGGTGCTCCTGGGCGTCGCCACCGGGCGCGGCCCCGGAGGACGGCGGGCCCTCTCCCTCGCCGTCGTCGTGCTGCTGCTGGCCGACCCGAGTCTCGCCGGAGCCCTGGGGTTCCAGCTGTCGGTGGTCGCCACCGCCGGTGTGCTCTGGCTCGGCCCGGCCACGGCCAGCGCACTGCCGGACCGGATCCCGGAGCGCATCAGGAAGGGCGTCGGGATGACCCTCGGGGCGCAGGCGACCGCAACGCCGGCGCTCGCCCTGACCCTCGGCTCTGTCTCGCTGGCCGGTCTGCCGGCCAACCTCCTCGGCCTGCCGCTCGCGGGCGGCCCGATGCTCCTCGGTGTGGTCGCCGCCGCCACCGCGCCGGTCGCGCCGTGGGCCGCGAACCTCGCCTGCCGCCTGGCCGACCCGTTCCTCCTCGCCTTGCTTGCGGTCGCCCGCTGGGCCGCGGGCCTGCCCGGAGGGTCGGTCGCCCTGGCCGGGCCGGCTCGGGCCGCGCCGGTCGGAGTGGTCCTCCTCGGGTTGCTGGCGGTCGCGCGGCGGCGGCGTTCGCCATACTCGCCCCGCCGTGCTGAGCTGCCGACCGACGTCGAGAGGACGGTCAACGGACGAGATGATCACCGCCGACGAGCTCCGTCAGCTGGTGCGGTCACTTCCAGAGGCGGAGGAGCGCGAGACCTGGGGCCACCCGACCTTCCGGGTCCGCGACAAGCTGTTCGCCGCCATGTCAGATGACGGCCAGCAGGCCAGTGTCTAGGCGACCAACGAGGAGCAGACCGCCCTGATCGCCGCCGCCCCGGAGACGTTCGGCATCCCGGCTATGTCGGCCGCCACGGCCGGGTCAGCATCCAGCTGGCGACGGTCGACCCCGCTGAGCTCCGCGAGCTCGTCGTCGAGGCATGGCGCCAGACCGCCCCCAGACGCCTTGTTACCGCCTACGACACAGCACGCGACGCCTGACGACGAACGGCCGACGGGGTCGGTGACGGATGTGGCCGCATCGGATGTGGTGACTGGGGGGCGGGGTAGCATGCGGGCATGGCTGCTCGACCTGGGTCGGTTCCGGTGACGCTCGTTCTCGGGGAGGAGGAGCTGTTGGCGGAGCGGGCGGTGGCGGACGCTGTGGCGGTCGCCAGGGAGCGGCTCGGGCCCGGGACGTCGGTGGAGGAGGTTCGGGGCGGGGGGCTGCCTGATGGGTTCGCGATGGGGCTGGCCACGGCTTCGCTGTTCGGTGGGGGGCGGGTTGTGGTGGTCCAGGAGGCGGACGGGCTGGATGCGACCGCCCGGGAGGCGGTGCTGGCCCTGGCGGGCGACCCGGCGGCGGCGACGGCGGTGGTGTTGCGGGCGGCTGCTCCGGGGCGGCAGGGGAAATTCTTCAAGGAGGTGCAGCGGGACGCCGCCACGGTGCTCGTTGCCAAGCTGAGGCCGTCCGAGCGGTCGAGCTGGCTGCGGGCCGAGGTGCGCCGGCTGGGGCGCAAGGCCGACGAGGCGGCGGTGGCGGCCCTGGTCGACACGGTCGGCCAGGACCTCCGGGAGCTGGCCGGGTCCGTGGCCAAGCTGCATGTGGCGGTCCCTCCGCCGACGGTGCTGACCGCCGGTCACGTCACCGAGTTCCTGGCGCAGACGGCGGACCGAGGGATCTTCGAGCTCACCGACGCGGTGTTCGCGGCCGATGCGGCAACGGCCCTCGACCGGCTGGACGCGCTGATCGACCAGGGGGAGGACCCGATCCGGCTGCTCGGCTTCATCGCCAGTCAGCTCCGCCTGCTGCTGCGGGTCGCCGACCATCCCGAGCTCCCCAAGGCCCAGCTCGCGAGCCTGCTCGGCGGGGGAGTGCGGGACTGGCAGGTCGACCGCGCTCGCCGGCAGCTGCGACGCTTCCGGCCGGGGGACCTGCATCGCGCCCTCGACCTGATCGCCGAGGCCGACGCGCACATCCGCAACGGGACCTCGTCGCCGCGGCTCCTCCTCGAGCTTTTGATCGCCCGCCTCGCCGGCGCCCCCGCGGGCAGTTCCCGCTAGCGCTGCCAGAAGCGAGCGCGGGTGTACTGCCACGCGAACAGCCGCTCGAGGACCTATCCCATAGCGCTGCCGCCGGGCCCCGAAGAAGGGAGCTGCCTACTGACCCTGCTGGTTGACCGAGCGGGCGAGGCGGGCCTTGTGGTTGGCGGCGTTGTTCTTGTGGATGACGCCCTTGCTGGCGGCGCGGTCATAGGCGCGTGTGGCGCGGCGGAGGGCGGACTCGGCGGCTTCCTGGTCGCCGGCGGTGGCGCTCTCGCGGACACGGCGGGCGTAGGTCTTGAGGGCCGAACGGACCGACTTGTTGCGGAGGCGGGCCTGCTCGTTCTGCCGGTTCCGCTTGATCTGCGACTTGATGTTCGCCAAGAAAGGGCACTCCTGCACTGAATTCACGAATTCACGGGGAACCGGGCGAGGCTAGCACAGCGGGTTGCCCGCGCTCAACGACGACCGGCGGGCTGCGGGGGGCGGCTAGGATGGGCTGGTCATGCCAACTGACCTTTCACGCCTGCGCAATTTCTGCATCATCGCCCACATCGACCATGGGAAGTCCACCCTGGCCGACCGACTGCTCGATCTCACCCACGCCGTGAGCGAGCGCAACATGCGCGCCCAGTACCTCGACAAGATGGACCTCGAGCGCGAGCGAGGCATCACCATCAAGGCCCAGGCGGTGCGGCTGGGCTACGCCGCCGCCGACGGCCGCGAGCACGTCCTCAACCTGATCGACACCCCCGGGCACGTCGACTTCACCTATGAGGTGTCGCGGGCCCTGGCCGCCTGCGAGGGGGCCGTGCTGCTGGTCGACGCCGCCCAGGGGATCGAGGCCCAGACGCTGGCCAACCTCTACCTTGCCGTCGAGGCCGACCTGACGATCATCCCGGTGATCAACAAGATCGACCTGCCGGCCGCCCAGCCGGACCGGGTCGCTCGCGAGATCGAGCAGGTCCTGGGCACCCCGGCCTCCGAGATGCTACGGGTCTCGGCCAAGACCGGCGAGGGCGTGCCGGACCTGCTGGAGGCCATCGTCCGGCGGGTGCCGCCGCCCACCGGCGACCCCGAGGCCCCGGCCCGGGCGCTGGTGTTCGACTCGCTCTACGACTCCTACCGGGGCGTGATCGCCTACGTGCGGATGGTCGACGGGCGCCTGTCCAAGAACGACCGGGTGCGGATGATGGCCGCCGGGCACACCTCGGAGGCCGAGGAGGTCGGGGTGTTCGCCCCCGAGGCCGTCCCCACCGCCGAGCTCCAGGCTGGCGAGGTCGGCTATCTCATCCCGGGCGTCAAGGACGTGCGCCAGGTCCGGGTGGGGGACACCGTCACCACCGCCGGCCGGCTGGCGGCCGAGCCGCTGGGTGGCTACCGGGAGCCGCGGCCAATGGTCTTCTCGGGGCTGTACCCGATCGAGGGCGACGATTTCCCCGACCTGCGCGACGCCCTGGACCGGCTGCGGCTCAACGACGCCGCCCTGGTCTACGAGCCCGAGTCGTCGACCGCGCTCGGGTTCGGGTTCCGCTGCGGCTTCCTCGGACTGCTCCACATGGACATCGTCCGCGAGCGGCTGGAGCGCGAGTTCGACCTGGCCCTCATCACCACCGCCCCCAACGTCGCCTACCGGGTCACCCTGGAGACGGGGGAGACCATCATGGTCTCCAACCCCAGCGAGCTGCCGCCGGCCGGCTCGATCCAGCGGATCGAGGAGCCGTACGTGTCGGCCATGGTGCTGTGCCCGGCCGACTACATCGGCCCGGTGATGGAGCTGTGCCAGGGGCGGCGGGGCGAGCTGGTGACCATGGAGTATCTGTCCGAGGAGCGGGTCGAGCTGCGCTACCAGCTCCCCCTGGGCGAGATCATCTTCGACTTCTTCGACCAGCTGAAGTCGCGGACCCGCGGGTACGCCTCGCTCGACTACGAGCCCAGCGGGTACCGGGAGGCCGACCTGGTCAAGGTCGACGTGCTCCTCCAGGGCGAGCCGGTCGACGCCTTCTCGGCCATCGTCCACAAGGACAAGGCGTACGCCTACGGCCGGGCGATGACGGGCAAGCTCAAGCGGCTGATCCCGCGCCAGCTGTACGAGGTCCCGATCCAGGCGACCATCGGGGCCAAGGTGATCGCCCGCGAGACCATCACCGCCCGGCGCAAGGACGTGCTCGCCAAGTGCTACGGCGGCGACGTCACCCGCAAGCGCAAGCTGCTGGAACGCCAGAAGGAAGGCAAGCGGCGGATGAAGCAGATCGGCCGGGTCGAGGTCCCGCAGGAGGCGTTCGTGGCCGCCCTGCGGACCGACGAGAGCTGACCACAATGACCGCCATCCTCCCGACCCCGACCCCGGCGGCCCCGGCGCCGCTGGTCGACCCGAACCTGTTCGGGGTCTACCTGCACGTGCCGTTCTGCCTGACCCGGTGCCACTACTGCGACTTCGTCACCTACACCGGGATGGAAGGGCTGCGGCGGCCGTACGCGGCCGCACTCGGGGAGGAGGCGGCCATGGTGGCGGCCGGCCTCGGCCCGGAGCCGCCCGAGGTCACCAGTGTGTTCGTGGGTGGTGGGACGCCGACCCTGCTGCCGCCGGGCGACCTCGGGCGTCTGCTGGCCCGGCTGCGGGAGCTGCTGGTGTTCGCGGCTGGGGCCGAGGTGACGGTCGAGGCCAACCCGGAGACGGTCGATGTCGCCATGGCCGAGGGGCTGGCCGCGGCCGGGGTGACCCGGGTCTCGATGGGCGCGCAGAGCTTCGACGACCGGGTCCTGGCCGCGCTCGGCCGGGTCCACGACGCCGACCGGGTGAGCACCGCGGTGGCGACCCTGCGGGCGGCCGACGTCCCCGCCCTCAACCTCGACCTGATCTACGGCGGGCCGGGCGAGGACGCCGGGTCGTGGGCGGCCACCCTGGAGGCGGCTCTGGCCCTCGGACCCGAGCACCTGTCCGCCTACGCCCTCACCATCGAGCCGGCCACCAAGTTCGGCCGCCTGGTCGCCGCCGGCCGGATGGCCGAGCCGGGCGAGGACGACCTGGCCGACCGCTACGAGACCGCCTGCGCGGCCCTGGCCGCCGCCGGCTACCACCACTACGAGGTCTCCAACTGGGCCAGGGTCGCCCACGCCAGCCGGCACAACCTGACCTACTGGCGGCGGGGCCGGTACCTTGGCCTTGGCGCCGGGGCGCATGAGTTCGACGGGACGACCCGCCGCTGGAACGTCGACGGCGTGCCCGCCTACCTGGCGGCGGTTCGGGAACAGCGGCGGCCGACCGCCGGGGAGGAGCGGCTGGATGCCGGACAGGCCCGCTTCGAGGCCCTGGCGCTGCGGCTGCGGACGGTCGAGGGGCTCGACCTGGGCGAGGCCAGGAGCCTCGGGGCCGACCCCGCAGGAACACAAGCTCAGGAGCTGCGGCGGGCTGGGCTGCTGGCCCCCGGACCTGGGCTGAAGCTGACCGAGAAGGGCATGTTCCTGCACGGCGAGGTGGTCGCCCGGCTGGCTTAGCACTCGCCTACCTTGACTGCTACGCTGCCGAACATGGATGGTCTTGGGCAGGGAGGGGCGGCCATGGACCTCGATGAGCGAAAAGCGCGGCTCTTGCGCGCGGTGGTGCACGAGTTCATCTACACCGAGAAGCCCGTCGGGTCCAAGAGCCTGACCGAGCGCTACTCGCTCGGCGTCTCGCCGGCCACCATCCGCAACGAGCTGGCCGTGCTCGAGGAGCAAGGCTACCTGGCGCATCCCCACACCAGCGCCGGGCGCATCCCCACCGACGCGGGCTACCGGTTCTACGTCGACGCCCTCTCGGGGGTCGGGGAGCTGGCCCGAGCCCAGGAGGAGACCATCGCCAGGTTCTTCGAGGGGGCGGCCGACCTGGAGGAGACCCTCCAGCGGACCTCGCTGCTGCTGTCGAGCCTGACCCACTACACGGCCATGGTGGCCCCGCCGGCCCTCGACCGGTCCCGGCTGCGGCACATCGAGGTCGTCGGCCTGGGCCGGCACGTGATCATGCTGGTGCTGATCGTCGACTCCGGGCGGGTGGAGAAGCGGCTGGTCGAGACGGCCGAGGAGATCTCCACCGAGGACCTGGAGGCGCTGCGCCGCCAGCTCAACGAGCGCCTGGCCAACGAGCGCCTGTCCCGGGCCGAGCTGATCCTCGACGCCATGAGCGACGAGGTCCCGCCCCAGCACCGGGCCCTGTTCCAGACCCTGGCCGCGGCCATCGGCCAGTTCGTCGGCGACCAGACGAGCGAGCGGGTCTGGCTGGGCGGGCAGGCCAACATCGCCGGGCCCGGGGCCTTCGACGGCATCGAGACCGTCCGCCGGGTCTACGAGGCCCTCGAGCAGCAGGTGCTGGTGCTGCGCATGCTCCAGGCCACCCTGGGCCGCGACGACGTGGTGTCGGTGGTGATCGGCTCGGAGAACACGGTCGAGGGGATGGAGGCCTGCTCGCTGGTCACCTCCGCCTACCTGGCCGGCGACGCCAGCGGCTCCATCGGCGTCCTCGGCCCGACCCGGATGGACTACCTGCGGGCCATGGCCGCCGTCCAGGCGGTGGCCCGCTACCTGGGCGACGCCTTCGAGGGGAACGGATAACTGGTGAGCGACTACTACCAGCTGCTGGAGTGCGACCGGGGCGCCGGGCCCGAGGACATCAAGCGCGCCTACCGGCGGCTCGCCCGCCAGTACCACCCCGACGTCAACGGCAACGACCCGGAATCGGCCGAGCGCTTCAAGGAGATCAACAAGGCCTACAGCGTCCTGTCCGACCCGGACAAGCGCCAGCGCTACGACACCTACGGCGAGGCCGGGGTCGAGGGCCTGGCCGGCCAGGGGGCCGACCCGTTCTCGACCTTCGGGGCGTCCTTCGACGACCTGCTCGGCCAGTTCTTCGGCGGCGGCGGCGACCCGTTCGGCGGGGGCCGCACCCGGGCCCGCTCGCGGGCCCGGCGGGGCGAGACCATCGGCATGCGGCTGCGCCTGCCGTTCACCGAGGCCATCTTCGGCACCTCCAAGGACGTCCGGGTCCGGGCCGCCACCACCTGCGGGCGCTGCGCCGGGTCGGGGGCCAAGGCGGGCACCGAGCCGACCGTCTGCTCACGCTGCAACGGCTCCGGCCAGCAGCGCACCGTCCGCCAGTCGCTGCTCGGCCAGCTGGTCACCGCCACCACCTGCCCGGTCTGCTCCGGCACCGGCCAGGAGATCCGCTCACCCTGCCCGGAGTGCCACGGCCAGGGACTGATGATGGAGGACTCCACCCTCACCATCGACATCCCCCCAGGCCTCGAGGACGGCAGCCAGATCCGCTACCAGGGCCGCGGCCACGCCGGCCAGTACGGCGGGCCGGCGGGGGACCTGATCGTGGAGCTGGCCGTCGACGCCCACCCGGTGTTCGACCGGCGCGGCGACGACCTGATCTGCAGCGTCGAGATCCCGATGACGGTGGCCGCCCTCGGCGGCAGCGTCCCCCTGGAGACCCTGGACGGCAAGGAGACAGTCGAGGTCGAGCCGGGCACCCAGTCGGGTGAGGTCAAGCGCTTCCGCAAGCGGGGCGTGCCCCACCCCGACGGCCGGGGCCGGGGCGACCTGCTGGTCCAGGTGGCCGTGGTCACCCCGACCCACCTCGGCGAGCAGCAGCGGGCCCTGATCCGCCAGCTGGCCCAGCTCCGCGGCGAGGAGGTCGAGCCCCAGGGCGGCGGCCTGTTCGCGCGGCTCAAGGGCAGCGGCCGCTGAGCACCGCGGCCGAGAGCCAGGGGCTGCGCTACAACAGCCCGGCCGGCCGCTGGGTCCTGCTGGCAACGGTGCTCGGGTCGGGCATCGCCTTCCTCGACACCACCGTCGTCAACGTGGCCCTGCCGACCATCGGCGAGGACCTCGACGCCGGCATCGCCAGCCTCCAGTGGGTGGTCAACGCCTACACCCTCACCCTGGCAGGGTTCCTGCTGCTCGGCGGGTCGCTCGGCGACCACTACGGCCGCCGGCGGGTGTTCGTCATCGGGGTCATCTGGTTCGCGGCGGCCTCGCTGCTGTGCGGCCTCGCCCCAACCGACGAGGCCCTGATCGCGGCCCGCGCCCTCCAGGGCATCGGCGGGGCCCTGCTCACCCCGGGCAGCCTGGCCATCATCGAGGCCAGCTTCCGGCGTGAGGACCGCGGCCCGGCCATCGGGGCCTGGTCGGGGCTGGGCGGGGTGACGGCCGCGATCGGCCCGTTCCTTGGCGGCTGGCTGGTCCAGGCGGCGACCTGGCGGCTCATCTTCCTGATCAACCTGCCCCTGGCCGCGGTGGTCGTCTGGGTGTCGCTGCGCCACGTGCCCGAGACCCGCGACCCGGGCGCCACCGGGCGCCTCGACTGGGGCGGGGCCGCCCTGGCCGCGGCCGGCCTGGCCGGGGTCGTCTACGCCCTCACCGACGGCCCGGCCCAGGGCTGGACGTCGCCGGTGATCCTGGCCACCGGCCTGGGCGGGGTGGCCGCCCTGGCCGCCTTCGTGGCCTGGGAGCGGCGGACCTCCGCGCCCATGCTGCCCCTGGACATCTTCGCCTCCCGCCAGTTCACCGCGGCCAACCTGGTCACCTTCGTGGTCTACGGGGCCCTGGGCGGGTCGCTGTTCCTGATGCCGATCCAGCTCCAGCGGGTGCTCGGCTACAGCCCGCTCGCCTCCGGGGTCGCGTTGATTCCGATCACCGTGATCCTGCTGCTGCTGTCGGCCCGGGCCGGCCACCTCGCCGCCCGGATCGGGC
>Ga0307409_100001082_pt1 | contig 12863 bp, 13 predicted proteins | sample 322Ometagenome_2_FD_203888 | JGI IMG/M metagenome (GOLD analysis project Ga0307409, IMG submission 203888) | Maize rhizosphere microbial communities from greenhouse at UC Davis, California, United States - 322HYB-O-2 | ecosystem: Host-associated > Plants > Roots > Rhizosphere > Soil | place...
GCGCGCCGGCAAGCTCGCGCTCGCGCGCCAGCTCGTCGCCGAGATCGCGACGCGGATCGCGGCGACCCCGCGCCGAGCTGGCGCCGCCGCGACGCTCGCGCGCAAGGCATGACGCGCGTCGACGTTCGCATCCTCGATCCGCGGATCGCCGACCGCCTGCCGGCGTACGCGACCGCGGGCAGCGCCGGCCTCGACCTGCGCGCCTGCATCGAGGCGCCGATCGTCCTCGCGCCCGGCGCCGCGGAGCTCGTTCCCACCGGCCTCGCGATTCACATCGGCGATCCCGGCCACGCCGCGATGATCCTGCCGCGCTCGGGGCTCGGCCACAAGCACGGCATCGTCCTCGGCAACCTGGTCGGTCTGATCGACTCCGACTACCAGGGACCGCTGATGGTGAGCTGCTGGAACCGCGGTCGGGCGGCGTTCACGATCGAGCCGTTCGAGCGCATCGCCCAACTGGTCGTCGTACCGGTCGTTCAGGCGCAGTTCCGTGTCGTCGAGTCGTTCGAAACGAGCGAGCGCGGCAGCGGCGGCTTCGGCTCGACCGGTCGCGTCTGACGAGGCGAGCAGAGGGTCACGCCGCCGCCGGTCGAGCGATCCGCTGGGAAAGTCTCCAGGCTTCACAATCCTGGAGGAATGAACAAGCAGGCCATCGCCGGCGTCGCTGCCGCAGCGGTCGTGATCGCTGCGGGCGCTTGGCTGTTCGTCCGCGGCAAGAGCGATCCCGCCGCGCCGGGTGCCGCGGGCAGCGCGGCGCCGGCATCGGCGGCAGTTGCGGGCGGCACTGCGGGCGGACCGCCGGTCAGCGTGACGACGATCGTCGCCCAGAAGCGAGACGTCGACGTCATGCTCGAGGCGACCGGCACGGTCGCTTCGCTCAACAGCGTCGAGGTTCGGCCGCAGATCTCGAGCGTCATCACCAAGGTGCACATCAAGGAAGGCCAGTTCGTCCGCGAAGGCGAGCCGCTGTTCACGCTCGACGCGCGCAACGACCAGGTCAACGTCGCCAAGGCGCAGGCGCAGCTCGCCAAGGACCAGGCGGCGCTCGCCGACGCCGAGCGCCAGCTCGCGCGCAGCCGCGAGCTGATGGCGCAGAACTTCATCTCGCAGGGCGCGGTCGACACCAACCAGATGCTGGTCGAGTCGCAGCGCGCCGTCGTCGCCGCCGACCGCGCGGCGATCGCCGCGGCGCAGGTCGGCTTGTCGTACACCCGCATCGTCGCGCCGACCGCAGGACGCGCCGGCGCGATCAACGTCTTTGCCGGCAGCCTGGTGCAGCCGACCGGCAACCCGCTGGTCACGATCACGCAGCTCGACCCGATCAGCGTCGCCTTCAGCCTGCCGCAGCGCAACCTCGTCGACGTGCTCGCGACGTTGCGCGGCGGCGGCGGCAGCGTCACCGCGGTGCTGCCCGACAGCAGCACCGCGCTGCAGGGCAAGCTCCAGTTCGTCGACAACGTCGTCGACGCGGCGTCGGGGACGGTGCGCGTCAAGGCCCAGTTCGCCAACAAGGACGAGCGCCTTTGGCCGGGCGCGTTCGTGACGATCCGGCTCGCCGTGCAGACGCTGAAGGGCGCGAGCGTGATCCCGCAGGCGGCGGTCATCCAGAGCCCGCGCGGCAAGGTCGTCTACGTCGTCGATGCCGCCGGCAAGGCGGCGCCGCGGCCGGTCGAGGTCGTCTACGCCAGCGGCGAGGACGCCGCGGTCACCGGCGTCCAGCCGGGCGAGCGCATCGTGCTCGAAGGGCGGCAAAACCTGCGACCGGGTTCGATCGTCATCGAGCGGGCGGCCGGCAGCGGTGCGCCGCGCGGCCGGCGCGGCCCGGCGTCTTCCGCCCCGGGTGCCTCGGGGGCGGCGGCGACGGTGCCGGCGGGTGCATCCGGCGCGGTCGCTGTGCGCGCGACGGCGGCATGAGCGCAGCGACCGCACGGGGATCGACCCGATGAACCTGTCCGAGCTCTTCATCCGCCGCCCGGTCCTGACCGTGCTGCTCAACGCTGCGATCGTCGTCGCCGGCGTGATCGCCTGGAGCAAGATCCCCGTCGCGGCGCTGCCGAGCTACAACACCCCGGTCATCAACGTCTCGGCGCAGCTCCCCGGTGCGAGTCCGGAGACGATGGCGACGTCGGTCGCGCTGCAGCTCGAGAAGCAGTTCCAGACGATCCCGGGGCTCAGCGTCATCAGCTCGAGCAACACGCTCGGCGTGACGTCGGTGACGCTCGAGTTCGACCAAGGCCGCGACATCGACGCCGCTGCCGTCGACGTCCAGGCGGCGCTCCTGCGCGCGCAGCGCCAGCTGCCGACCGAGATGACGGTGCCTCCCGCCTATCGCAAGGTCAACCCGGCCGACGCGCCGGTGCTGTTCTTGGCGATGACCTCGCCGTCGCTCAGCCTGTCGGACCTCAACGACTACGCCGAGCATCTGATCTCGCCGACCTTGTCGACGCTCGATGGCGTCGCCCAGGTCAACATCTTCGGCCAGAAGCGCTTCGCAGTGCGCGTCCGCGTCCAGCCCGAGGCCCTCGCCGCACGCAACATCAGCCTCGACGAGCTGACCAGCGCACTGCGCGCCGCCAACGCCAACACGCCGGTCGGCACCCTCGAAGGCCCGGCCCAGACGATGACGCTGCAAGCCAACCGGCAGCTGCGCAACGCCGCCGAGTTCGCCGAGCTGATCGTCAGCAATCGGGGCGGCAACACGGTGCGGCTGAGGGACGTCGCCGCGGTCGAGGACAGCTTCGAGACGGTCAAGACAGCGGCGTCGTTCAACGGCGAGACGTCGATCTCGCTGGCGATCCTGCGCCAGCCCGACGCGAACACGGTGAAGGTGGTGGATTCGGTGCGCGCGAGGCTCGCCGACTTCCAGTCGCAGCTGCCGCAGTCGGTGCGACTGTCGGCGGTCAACGATCGCTCCGTCTCGATCCGCGACGCGCTGCACGACGTGACGCTGACGATGATGGGAACGATCGCGCTGGTCGTCCTCGTCATCTTCCTGTTTCTGCGCCGCTTCGTCGCGACCGCCATCCCGACGCTGTCGCTGCCGGTCTCGCTGGTCGGCGCGGTCTCGCTGCTCTGGGCGTTCGGCTACACGATCGACAACATCTCGCTGCTCGGCCTGACGCTCGCCGTCGGCCTGGTCGTCGACGACGCGATCGTGATGCTCGAGAACATCATGCGCCACGTCGAGAACGGCGAGCCGCCGTTCCAGGCAGCGCTGCGTGGCTCGCGCGAGGTCGGCTTCACGATCATCTCGATCTCGAGCTCGCTGGTCGCCGTTTTCATTCCGATTTTCTTCATGCCGGGCGTGATCGGCCTGCTGTTCCACGAATTCGCGGTCATCGTCGGGCTGGCGATCGTCGCCTCGGCCTTCGTCTCGCTGACGCTGGTGCCGATGCTGGCGAGCCGCTTCCTGAAGGACGAGGCGCACGCCCATCGGCCCGGCGCGCTCGTGCGCTCGTTCGAGCGCGGCTTCGACGCCCTGCTCGGCGGCTACACGAGGTCGCTCGACGTCGCGTTGCGACATCGGCGCTTCGTCCTGTTCGTGGCGCTGCTCACCTTCGTCGCCACCGCGTGGCTGTTCGTGACCATCCCGAAGGGCTTCTTCCCGGAGGAGGACATCGGCCAGATCCGGATCTCGACCGAGGCCGCGGAGGACATCTCGTTTCCGGCGATGGTCGCGCTGCAGAACCGCGTCGTCGAGGTGCTGCGCGCCGATCCTGCGGTGGCGACCGTCAATTCCTTCAACGGCGCCGGCGGCGTGAGCGGCTCGCAGAACGTCGGCCGCCTCTTCATCAACCTGAAGCCTCGCGGCGAGCGGCCGCCGATGAAGGTCGTCGTCGAGGGGCTGCGCAAGAAGATGCGCGAGGTGCCCGGGATCAGCGTCTACATGCAGCCGATCCAGAACCTGCAGCTCGGCGGACGGCCCAGCAAGGCGCAGTACCAGTACATCCTGCAGAGCGTGCAGACCGGCGAGCTCAACGATTGGGCGCTGCGGCTGCAGGAGCTGATGCGCAACGACGCCATGTTCCGCGACGTCACGAGCGATTCGCAGCTGAAGGGCCTGCAGGCCTCGCTCAAGATCGACCGCGACCGCGCCAACACGCTCGGCGTGTCGATCGACAACATCCGCTCGGCGCTCTACAGCGCGTTCGGCGAGCGCCAGGTGTCGACGATCTACACGCCCGCGGACAGCTACCAGGTGATCATGGAAGTCGCGCCGAGCGCGAAGCAGGACGAGAGCGCGTTCAACAACATCTACGTGCGTTCGACGACGGGCTCGCTGGTGCCGCTGTCGAGCTTCGCGACGGTCGAGCGCTCGATCGGTCCGACCTCGATCAACCACGTCGGCCAGCTGCAGGCGGTGACGGTGTCGTTCAACCTCGCCCCGGGCACGGCCCTCGGCGATGCGACCGCCAAGATCGAGGCCTATCGCGATCAGCTGCGGATGCCGGCGTCGGTCATCACGAGCTACGGCGGCGATGCGGCGGTGTTCAAGAGCTCGCAGGGCAGCCAGGCGGTCCTCATCATTTCGGCGCTGCTCGTCATCTACGTGCTGCTCGGCGTTCTCTACGAGAGCTACGTCCACCCGCTGACGATCCTCGCCGGCCTGCCGTCGGCCGCGGTCGGCGCGCTGCTGACCTTGCGGCTGTTCGACCTCGACCTGACGCTGATCGCGACGATCGGCATCCTGCTCCTGATCGGCATCGTCAAGAAGAACGCGATCATGATGATCGACTTCGCCCTCGACGCGCAGCGCAACGACGGCAGGGCGCCGGCGGAGGCGATCCGGGAGGCGTGCCTGCTGCGCTTCCGGCCGATCATGATGACGACGCTCGCCGCGCTGATGGGCGCGCTGCCGATCGCGATCGGCCTCGGCGCCGGCGCCGAGCTGCGCCAGCCGCTCGGCCTCGCCGTCGTCGGCGGCCTCGTCTTCTCGCAGGCGATCACGCTCTACATCACGCCGGTGATCTACCTCGCCCTCGATCGCTTCAGCGGCAAGGGGCCGGTGCAGACGCCGGAGGTCTCGCCGGCGACCGGCGCCGCGGCTCCCGCCGCGCAATAGCGCCCGCGGCGCTCGCCGCCTCAGTGCAGGTGGGGCCCGGGCGTCGCGACGGCGAGGATGCCCGGCGCGCTGCTGCCGACGCTGCCGGATTCGATCTCTTCCTCGGTCGCCTCGCGGACGTCGCGCACGACGAGCGAGAGCCGGAGCGCAATGCCTGCGAGCGGATGATTGCCGTCGAGAACGACGTGGTCGGGGTAGACCTCGGTCACGGTGTAGATCGCGTCCTCGGGCAGCCCCGGCGTGACGGCGCCGGGCGGCGGGCCTTCGAACTGCATGCCGGCGTCGACGATGCCGTCGGCAAAGATCTCGCGCGACTCGAAGAAGACGAGCTCGGGGTCGTACTCGCCGAACGCGTGCTCGGGCTCGAGGTGCACCGTCGTCTCGAAACCGGCTTCGTGGCCCGCGATCGCTTGCTCGACCTTCTCGAGCAGATCGTCGCCGCCGAAGAAGAATTCGACCGGCTCGCGCAGCTCGTCGATCTCGGCGCCCTGCGCATCGGCGAGCCGCCACGTCAGGCTGACGACGCAGGGAGCGACGATGTCCATCGAACGATCATCGCACAATGAAGCATGGATCCCGACCGGCCGATGACCCTTCTCGGCGGCATGTCGGCAGCGCTCTTCATGCGTCGCCACTGGCAGAAGAAGCCGCTCGTGATCCGCGACGCGTTGCCCGGTGCGCTCGCCGAAGTCGATCGCGCCCGTCTGCTTGCGCTTGCGGCCGAAGACGGCGTCGAGTCGCGTCTGGTCGTGCGCTCGGGGCGCCGATGGTCGGTGCGCCACGGGCCGATCGCGCGCCGTTCGCTGCCGCCCCGCGGCACGCCGGCATGGACCGTCCTCGTCCAGGGCGTCGACCTGCACGACGACGCCGCGCACCGCCTGCTCCGGCGCTTCCGCTTCATCGCCGATGCACGGCTCGACGACGTGATGTGCTCGTGGGCCGCCGACGGCGGCGGCGTCGGCCCGCATGTCGACTCTTACGACGTCTTCCTGCTGCAGACCGCAGGCCGCCGGCGCTGGCGGGTCGGGCGCGTCCGCGGTGGTGGGCGCTTGCGCGACGACGTGCCGCTGCAGATGCTGGTCGGCTTCGCGCCGAGCGAGGAGTGGCTGCTCGAGCCCGGCGACATGCTGTACCTGCCGCCCGGCTGGGGCCACGACGGCGTCGCCGTCGGCGAGTGCATCACCGCCTCGATCGGCTTTCGCGCGCCGGCCGGCGCCGAGCTGGCGGCCGACTTGCTCGAACGCATCGCCGAAGCGGCGCGCGACGACGCGAGCGCTGCGGTCGGTGCGGCCGCACGCCGCTACCGGGACCCGGACGCGGCAGCCGCCGGCAAGCCCGCGCGCATCCCGGTCGAGCTGCGGCGCTTCGCGAACGCCGCGCTCGATCGCCGGCTCGCCGACGATCTCGCGCGTTGCCGCGCGCTCGGCGAGGTGCTGAGCGAGCCGAAGCCCGGCGTCTGGTTCGCGCCGGGGCCGAGTCGCTCGGCCAGCGCAGCGGTCGCCCTCGACCGCCGGACGCGGATGCTCTACGACGACCGCTTCGTCTACGTCAACGGCGAGGCCTATCGCGCCTCGGGACGCGATGCGGCGCTGCTGCGCCGCTTGGCCGACGAGCGCCGCCTCGGTGCGAAAAGCGTCGCACAAGCGAGTGCCGCAGCGCGCGCTTTGCTGGCAGAGTGGCTGCATGCGGGCTGGTGCGTGCACCAAGGCGACGGCTTCGACGACGAGGAGAAGACATGACTGGCGACGACATCGTTCCGATCACATCGCGCGCCGAGTTCCTCGACGCCATCCGCTCGTCGTTCACGCTGGCCGCGCAAGACGGCGCACACGAGATCGCGATCGTCGATCCGACCTTCGCGGACTGGCCGCTCAACGACCGGTCGGTGATCGACTCGCTCAACGGCTGGATCGACTCGCGACGCAGCCTCACGGTGTTCGCATACAGCTTCGACGAGCTCGCGCGTCGACAGTCGAGGTTCGTCGAGTGGCGCAGGCAATGGGCGCACGCCGTCCATTGCCGCAACGATCCCGAGCTCGAGGCGGAGCAGGTGCCGACGATCCTGCTCGCCGCCGGCGTCACCTGCGTCCGCCTGCTCGATCGCGTCCGCCACCGCGGAACGAGCTCCAACCGAGCGGTCGACATGACCGAATGCCGGGAAACCCTTGACGCGCTTTTGCAACGCTCGGTCGAAGCCTTTCCCGTGACGACCCTCGGTCTCTAGGGAAAGCACCTAAGGCCCCTATAATCACGGGCTGGGCACTGGAAATGCTGGGCCTTTCCTTGTCTTGCAGATGCTGGGGCTCTTCGACAAAAGGGTTCCCACAATGACCGGACATTGTCGAACTTTAAAATCGAGGAGAAACATGAAAACCGCATTGCTGATGGTGACCTTGGCCGCCGCTGTTTCGTTCGCTGCCTGCAGCAAGAAAGAAGAGACCACGACGACGACCACCACGCCGCCGGCGACGACCACCACCCCGTCGACCTCGACGACCGTGGTGACCACGCCGCCGGCCGACTCCGGCGCGTCGGCTGCCGCAGGCGCGGCGATGTCGGCCGCCTCGTCGGCGATGGACGCAGCGACTTCGGCGAACATGGCTGCTTCGGCCGCGATGGGCGCCGCGTCCAAGTAAGACGGTTTTCAGGGAACCGCGAAAGCCGCCTCCGGGCGGCTTTGTTCTTGGTGCAGGCGCAGCTCAGCCGACCTGCAGCCAGTTGCAGCCGAGCATCGGGTCGGCGATGACGATGTCCTCGGGCCGACTGCCCCAGCACGCCGCGAGGGCTCCGCGGACGATCTCCGGCCGGTTGTTCTCGCGGCTCAGGTGGGCACCGACGAGATGGCGCAATCGCGCCGCGATGCCGGTCGCCAGCAGCTCGACTGCCAGCGTGTTGCTGAGATGGCCGTAGCGCCCGCCGATCCTCGCCTTGAGCGAGGGCGGGTAGCGCGAGCCCGCGAGCATCGCCTCGTCGTGGTTGCATTCGAGAACGAGCGCATCGCAACCGCGGATCCCGTCGAGCATGTGCTCGGTGATCGAGCCGAGATCGGTGAGCACGCCCAAGCAGGCGTTGCCGTCGCTGCAGCGCAGCTGCAGCGGCTCGGCCGCGTCGTGGGCGACGGTGAAGGGCCGCAGCTCGAGATCGCCGAGGGCGATCGTCTCGCCGTCGCGGACGAAGCCGAGACGCGCCGGCACGCTCGCCTCGCCGATCGCGCGCCAGGTGCCGCGACTCATCCAGACCGCCAGCCGGTGGCGCTCCGCGAACGCGAGCGCGCAGCCGATGTGATCGCTGTGCTCGTGGGTGACGAAGACGGCGTCGAGGTCGTTCGGCGCCAGCCCGGCGCGGGCGAGTCTGGTCTCGAGCTCGCGCAGCGAGAAGCCGGCGTCGATCAACAGGCGCGTCGTCGTGATGCCGCCGGACGCCTCGACGACCGTGGCATTGCCGGTGCTGCCGCTGCCGAGGCTGCAGAAACGGATCACGCCGGAAATCGCCGAGCCCGTTGGCGGCGCGCGTGCGTCAGCGGAGGTCTTCGAGCAGGAGGTTGGCGATCCGCTTGCCGTTCTCGCCGCTCGCCGGCCCGCCCTGCGAGTCGAGCACGGCGACCGTGCTCGTCGTTCCTTCCGAGCTCACCTTGACGCGGTACTTGGCGAGGACGTTGTCGTCGTTCTTCTTGCGGCCGAAGCTGAACAGGCGGGTCAGCAGTCCTGGCTCCTCGCGGCCGGCGAACGCCGGATCGACGTAGCGGACGAAGTAGAGGCCCTGGCCGCGGTCACGGTCCTCGACGGTGAAGCCGCTTCGGTCGAGCGCGATGCCGACCCGTCGCCAGGCGCGATCGAAGCCGTCGTCGAGCTGCAGCGTCGGCGACGGCCGGCCATCGACGAGGCGTGCGCGCGGCGGCCCGCCCGCCGGCGACGATGCCGAAGCCGCCGCCACGGTCGAGCGCGCGACCTCTTCCTTCGCGCCGAGCTTGACCATCAGGCGCGACAGGAAAGCCGCCTCGAGCTGGGGATCGGCTGGACGCGGCTGCCAGACGGTCGCATCCTTGCGATCGCCGATATAGACCTCGGCCATGCCGCGGTGGGTGATGAAGATGTCGCTGCCGGTGGCGGTGCGCTCGATGCGGGTCGTGAACTTGTCGAGCTCGCTGGTCGAGAACGCCGAATCGAAGACCTTGCCGATCGTGCTGCGGATGAGGTCGTTCGGCAGCTTGGCGCGGTTCTCGGCCCAGTCCGTCTCGAGCACGCCGGCGTCGGCGCGATCCTGGACGATGTTGAAGCCGTTGTCCTTCCAGAACATCCGCACTTGCGGGTAGACCTGCTCCGGCGGCAGCGTCGTGCTGAGCCAGCGGTCGTTGCCGAGCCGTTCGATCTTGAACGCGCCGACCGACTGCGGCGCGACCGTCGCCACGGCGGTCGGCGCGGCGGCCGCCGCCGTCGTCTGCGCCTGGAAGGTCGAGGCGCTGATGGTGCCGTTGGGCTGCTGGTACCGCGTGTCCTTCGACAGCTGCGTCAGGTCCGGCGGCACCTCGAGGCCGGAAGAACGTGTCGTCGATGTCGAGCGGTAATCGACCTTGTCGCCGGCGAAGACGTTTTCCACCGACGAGCAGCCGGCGAGAGCTGCCGAGATGGCGAGGACAGCGACGAGAACCAGGCGCGGCGATTGGGAACGGGTCACTCTGAAAGTCTCCATCGAGTTCGACGTGCGAGGCGTCGCGGCGCAGACGCTGTCCGCACGATCGCTCAGGTCGGGCGCGTGCGGCTCACGCGAGCCCCGCGTCGCGCATGGCAGCGGCGACGACGCCCTGAGCCGATTCGCTGAGCGGCGTGATCGGCAGGCGCACGGCAGCCGTGCAGCGGCCGAGCCGCGCGAGCGCCCACTTGGTGGGTGCCGGGCTCGGCTCGACGAACAGCGCCTGGTGCAGGCCCAGCAGCCGCATCTGCAGACGCGCGGCCTCGCGCGCATTGCCGGCGAGCGCGGCCGCGCAGAGCGCCTGGACAGCGCGCGGCGCGACGTTGGCGGTGACGCTGATGCTGCCCTGGCCGCCGAGCAGCATCAGCGCGACGGCAGAGTCGTCGTTGCCGGAATAGACGGCGAAGCCGGGCGGCGCGAGGCGAAGGATCGAGCTGCCGCGGGCGATGTCGCCGGTCGCCTCCTTGATGCCGACGATCCCCGGCACCTGCGCCAGCCGCAATGCGGTGTCGGCCTGCATGTCGGCAACGGTGCGCGAAGGCACGTTGTAGACCACCATCGGGATGTCGACCGCTTCGGCGACGGTCTTGAAGTGGCGGTAGATGCCTTCCTGCGAAGGCTTGTTGTAGTACGGCACGACCGACAGCGTGCAGTCGGCGCCGACCTTGAGCGCGAAGCGCGAGAGCTCGATCGCCTCGGCGGTCGAGTTGCCGCCGGCTCCCGCCATCACCGGCACGCGGCCGCGCGCGTGCTCGACGGCGACGCGGATGATCTCGCAGTGCTCGTCGACGCTGACGGTCGGCGACTCGCCGGTCGTGCCGACGACGCCGATGCACTGCGTGCCTTCGGCGACGTGCCAGTCGATCAGGCGCCGCAGGGCATCGAAGTCGATGCTGCCGTCGTCGTGCATCGGCGTGACGAGCGCGACGATGCTGCCGGTGATGGGTTTCATGTGCGGTGTCCTGAACCGGTCGATTCTAGCGGTCGGCGTCTGCCACGCCCGGCGCCAGCGGATAGCGCGCCGCCGTCTCGCCGTCGTCTTCGCGGACCGCCGCCAGCCGCTGGACGAAGCGGTCGGGCTGCGCGAGGAAGCCGTCTTCGTAGGCGACGATGCGCAGACCCCCGGCAGCGTCCAGAAGTTCACCGTGGCGGAGCAGAAAGTCGGCCCGCCTCGGCCGGCCGACCGTCTCGTTGCCGACCGCGAACGTCTCGTACAGCAGCACGCCGCCCGGGGCGAGCGCCGCCTTCAGCAACGGCAGCAGCGGCCGCCAAAGGTAGTTCGCGACGACGACCGCGTCGAAGCTGCGGCCGGCCAGCGGCCATCCTCCGCCTTCCAAGTCGGCCGGGATCGCCTCGACGCGAGGCGCGAGTGCTGCCATCGCCGCCGCGTCGTGGTCGACCGCAGTGACGCGATGGCCGCGCGCGGCGAGCCAGACCGCATGCCTGCCGCCGCCGGCGGCGACGTCGAGCACCGTGCCGCCCGGGGCGATCAGGTGCGCCCAATGTTCGATCCAGGGCGAGGGCGGCGTCACGCGTGTCTCCAGCGCACCTCGCGCGCCGCGGGCCTCACGTCAGAAGCACGCCCACAGCCGGTTGGCGAGATCGACCGCGAGGTCCGGGCGCTGGTAGGCGGCGAACACGGCGGCGAGCGCGACGGCGACCGCCGACCATGCCGCGATCCTGGCCGGCTTCATGCGAGTGCCGGGCGCAGGATCGCCCGCTCGCGGATCGGCAGGTTGACGAGCGCCGCGAAGACGCCGAGCGCGACCGCGAGCCACCAGACGACCTCGTAGCTGCCGGTCGTGTCGTAGAGCCGGCCGCCGAGCCAGACGCCGAGGAAGCTGCCGACCTGGTGGCTGAGGAAGACGAAGCCGCCGAGCATCGACAGATAGCGCACGCCGAAGATCTCGGCGACGATGCCGTTCGTCAGCGGCACGGTCGACAGCCACAGGAAGCCGATCACCGCGGCGAACAGGTAGACGCTCCACGGCGTCAGCGGCGCGAGCACGAAGGCGACGATCGCCAGCGAGCGCAGCACGTAGATCGTCGACAGCAGGTACTTCTTCGTCAGCCGGCCGCCGAGCATCCCCGCGATGTAGGTGCCGAAGACGTTGAACAGGCCGATCAGCGCCAGCGCCGTCGTCGCGACGTGCGGCTGCAGGCCGTTGTCCTTCAGGTAGCTCGGCATGTGAACGCCGATGAAGACGACCTGGAAGCCGCAGACGAAGTAGCCCGCCGTCAGGAGCTGGAAGCTGCGGTCGGCCATCGCCTCGCGGATCGCGGCGCCGACGCTCTGCTGCGGTGCCGTCGTCGCGACGCGCTCCGGGTCGCGCAGGCCGAGCGCGAGCGGCGCGATGACGAGCGCGAGCGCGGCGCAGACGAAGAGCGCGTTCTGCCAGCCGACGCCGCCGATCAGCCCGCCTTCGACCGGCACCATCAGGAATTGGCCGAACGATCCGGCGGCGGCGGTGATTCCCATCGCCCAGCTGCGCCGCTCGGGGGCGACGTTGCGGCCGATCACGCCGTAGACGACCGCGTACGTCGTTCCCGCCTGCGCCATGCCGAGCAGCACGCCGGTGCCGCCGAGGAACGCCGCCCCGGTGCTCGCCAGACCCATGATCACGAGACCGCCGGCGTAGAGCACGCTGCCGCCGACGAGGACCCGAAACGCGCCCCAGCGGTCGGCCAGCGCGCCTGCGAACGGCGCCGTCAGGCCCCACGCCAGGTTCTGCACGGCGAGCGCGAACGCGAAGGTCTCGCGGTTCCAGCCGCGGTCGGCGGTGATCGGCTGCAGCCAGAGGCCGAAGCCGTGGCGGATGCCCATCGAGACGGTGACGATCGCCGCCGAGCAGACGAGCACCTGCACCAGCGACAGCGGCTTGGTCGTCGCTCTCACGATGCGCTCGCGCGGCTGACGCGGTCGATGGTCGCGATCGACGGCGTGTCGAGCTGCAGCCGCGCCGCGGCGACGAGCTCGGCGAGCTGGCGTTCGTCGGTCGCGCTGGCGATCGGCGCCGTGATGCTCGGCCGCGCGATCTGCCAGGCGAGCGCGACCTGCGCCGGCGTCGCACCGACCGTTTCGGCGACGGCGTCGAGCGCGGCGAGGACGGCG
>Ga0307409_100001083_pt1 | contig 12856 bp, 10 predicted proteins | sample 322Ometagenome_2_FD_203888 | JGI IMG/M metagenome (GOLD analysis project Ga0307409, IMG submission 203888) | Maize rhizosphere microbial communities from greenhouse at UC Davis, California, United States - 322HYB-O-2 | ecosystem: Host-associated > Plants > Roots > Rhizosphere > Soil | place...
CGCTCCCACGCCTGGTACGGCAGGCCGACCATGACGAACAGGCAGGCGAGGACCCCCAGCGGGGCCGTGAACCACACGAGGGGAACCTTGAACGGACGCGGACGATCCGGCTCTTTCACGCGGAGCACCAGCACGCCGGCGCAGACGAGCGCAAACGCGAAGAGCGTCCCGATATTGGTGAGGTCGTAGGTTTCCGCGGCGTCGCCGATGAGCGACGCGACCGCCACGATCACTCCGGTGAGCAGCGTCGTCGCCCACGGAACGCGCGTTCGCGGGTGGACGCGCGCCGCCCACTGCGGAAGCAGGCCGTCGCGCGCCATCGAGAAGAAGATGCGCGGCTGGCCGTACTGGAAGACGAGGAGCACGGCGGACATCGACACGGCCGCGCCGAGCGCCACGACCCAGCCGACGCGCGTGAACCCCGCGATCTCCAGCGCCCGCGCCAGCGGGTCGGCGACGGCGAGCTGCTGATACGGGACCATGCCGGTCAGGACGGCGCCGACAACGACGTAGATGAGCGTGCAGACGGCGAGCCCGCCGAGGATGCCGATGGGCAGGTTGCGTTGCGGATCCTTCGTCTCCTCGGCGGCCGTGGAGATGGCGTCGAAGCCAATGTAGGCGAAGAACACGATGGCGGCGCCCTGGTGGATGCCGGTGAAGCCGTTGGGCGCGAACGGCACGTAGTTCGCGCTGTCGATGGTCGTCAGCCCCACACCGACGAACAGGCCGATGGCGAGGAGCTTGATGACCACCATGATGTTGTTCGCGGTGGAGCTTTCGCGGGCGCCGCGCAGCAGCAGCCACGTGATGAACATCACGATCGCGAACGCGGGCACGTTCAGCAGCACGGGGACGCCGCCGACGTGCGGCGCCGTCTGCAGCAGGCCGTGCACGTCCGCGTTCGAGCTGAGGAGCGCGGTCCGATACCCGGTGGTGAGCCACACCGGGAACTCGACGCCGACGCCGCGCATCAACGTCGTGAAGTAGTCGCCCCAGGAAATCGCGACCGCAACGTTGCCCACGGCGTACTCGAGGATCAGGTCCCAGCCAATAATCCACGCGACGATCTCGCCGAGCGTGGCATAGGAGTAGGCGTAGGCGCTGCCCGCCTGCGGGATCATCGCCGCGAGCTCGGCGTAGCACAGCGCCGCGAGCGCGCATGCGCCGCCCAGGAGCATGAACGAGAACACGAGCGCCGGCCCGGCGCCGAAGCGAATCACCACGCCGTCCGGCCCGACCTGCCCTGCCGCGGCGGTGCCGATTGCGCCGAAGATCCCGGCGCCGATCACGGCGCCGATGGCCAGCATCACCAGGTCGCCGGCGCCCAGCACCCGCTTCAACGACTGCGCGCCACCCGGGGGCTGCAGATCCGCGATCTGCTTTCTCGCGAACAGTTGGGACATGCAGTGGCGATTCTAGTCGAAGCGGTACGCCGACTCGTTCGAGACGACCACCAGCGTGCCCGCCGGTCCGAACGCCACTCCGACGAGCGCGGGACCCGACACCACCAGTTCCGGCGACGCGTCGTCGCTCGTCAGCCGGTACACGCCGCTCGCACCGGCGAGTGCCTCCACGACGTGGAGCGTTCCGTCCGGCGCGAACGCGAGCCCCTGCGGGCGGCCGAACGTGTGCGGCAGCGGAGTGACGTCTCCATGGCGGCCGATGCGGTAGATGTTGTCGAACGAGGAGAGGGTCGGCGCGGCGACGTAGAGATCGCCCGACGGGCTCATCGCGATGTGGAACGCCGCAACGCTGGGCGGCAGCGTCGCGAACGCCGTCGCCTTGCCGTCGCGAACGCGGAAGATCGTCCCGGTGCGATCGCCGACGTACATCCAGCCGTCGGGGTCGACCACGAGGCCGCACGCGACGCCGAGATCGCCGGCGACCACTTCGTGCGTGCCGTCGGCGCCGATCCGATAAACAGCGCCTTCGAAGCGGCTGGTGACGTACAGATGCCCGTCGGGCGCCCAGGTCATCGACGTCGTATTGACGATGCCCGACGCGAACGGTTCGCGGGTGCCTTCAGGCGTCACGCGAAAGACCGACACGGGGGCTTCCTGTCCGCGCGCCCCGCTGTAGGTGACGTACAGGTTGCCCTGCGCGTCGAACACGGGGTTGTCCACCTGGTGCAGGCCCGTCGCCCAGCATTCGCCCACAGAAACGAACGCCGTCCCCCCGGTCAGGTCGTCGATGCGGACCGGGAGCCGGGCGCCGCTCACCCCCGACGGCACGAAGAACGACAGCCGCCGCGACGATGCGAAGGCGACGCGCGCGGCGGCGCCGCCGACCGTGATGCCCGGAAGATCATCGACCGGAAAGTTCGAGCCGTGCAGGGTGACGCGGCCGCCTTCGACGGCGCGCAGCGGCTCGAGTGAAGTGATCGCGGAGCGCATGCAAGGCAGGAGGCACACCCTGGACCGCACGCGCGTGCGACCGTGTCGAGTGGCCCGATGGCTTTAAGTATCGTCCAGCTCGACGTTCCAGTAGAGGTAATCGCGCCAGCTCTCCGGTGCGTTGCGCAGCCCGACGGTGATGCGGATCGCCGGGGCCGAGTCGGGCCGCCGCGGCTGGCGCACGAGGCGCATGCGCGCTTCGGCCGGGGTGCGGCCGCCTTTCTTCCGATTGCACGTCACGCAGCACGTGACGATGTTCTCCCAGTCCTTGCGCCCCCCCTGCGACACGGGCACGACGTGGTCGAACGTCAGCTCCGATGTCGGGAAGACCTCATTGCAGTACTGGCACTTGTGATTGTCGCGCGCGTAGATGTTCGCGCGGGAGAAGGGGACGTAGTCGAACCGGCGTTTGATCTTGACGAACCGAAGCAGACGGATCACGGACGGCAGCTTGAAGCTGACCGAGACCGCCCTGATCTCGCGGTCGTGGACCGCGATCACCTCGACCTTCCCCTGGCACCAGAGCGTAATCGCTTTCTGCCAGTGAACGACCTTGAGCGGCTCGTACGACGCGTTCAGAAGAAGCGTCTGTTCCATCGCCGTTCCTATGATGCCCGACGTTGGCTGAGCCGTCAAGGCGGAGCGGGCCGTAAAGGCTAGGTAACATGGTACTTGTGAGGCTCATCATCTGCCTGCTCGTGGCTGCACTGACCGCCGCGTGCGCGACGTCCGGTGCCACGCCGAAGCCGTTTCCCGGCGCGCCCGCACCGACGGTGCCGCCACCCTCAGCTCCGGAGGCGCCGCCCACGCCCGATCGGGCGCCGCCTGTGTCGCCGGGAGCGCCGACGATGCGCATCGATCCCGGCGTCGTGGTCCAGACGGCGCTCGGGTTTCGCGGCGTGCCGTACCGTTCCGGTGGGAGCGATCCGTCCGGCTTCGATTGCAGCGGGCTGGTCCAGTATGCGTTCGCGCAGCACGGCATCGCACTGCCCCGCGAAGTGCGTGAACAGTACCGCTTCGGAGAGGAGGTGCGGCTTGCGGCGGTCGAGGCGGGCGATCTGCTGTTCTTCAGGACGAGCGGCGACAGCGCATCGCACGTCGGTATCGCCATCGGCGGGGACGAGTTCGTGCACGCACCGAGCGCACGCGGCGTGGTGCGGGTGGAGCGGTTCTCGGCGCCCTACTGGGCAAACCGCATCGTGGGAATCAGGAGAATACGAGAATGACGAATTGACGAATTGACGAATTGGAATTGAGAATTGGAATTGAGGTGGAGATTTGGGCGAAGCAGCGTTGTTTCACTTCGCCAAAATTCGTCAATTCGTCAATTCCTAAATCCGCAAATTCATCATTCGCAGATTTCCCGTTTCGTCAAGCTGCGCAGAACTTGCCCTTGCGGATCATCTGGCGCGAGGTGTGGGGCAGGAACTCGCGGGTCACCAGATCATCTTCGGTATACGACGTCGTGACGCGCGGCACCTTGAGCGGCTCGACGCGGCAGTTCATCTCGGCGGAGGGTTCCGGCTGCGGATCGAGCACTTCGGTGTAGCGCTGCGGGTACGACGGGAACCCGCGGAACGCGGTGCCCACGACTCCGCCGTAGCGCTCGGTGAGCTCCTGGAAGTTGTACTGAAGGAACTCGTAGACCTGCGGGTCGGGGTTCGACGCGATATACGTCTTCACCATCCCGACCACGTCCTCGAAGAAGCGCCGGCCGTGGCAGTTCGCGGAATAGGTGCCGTCCGCGCGCTCCATGCGCCGGATGCCCGGCCGCTCCGGGTCGACGTGATAGAGCTCGTGGATGACGGTGTCGAGCTTCGCGATCCAGTTGTCCTTGCCGGGGTAGTGCTGCTCCTTGCGCGAACGCGACAGCGTCTGATCGCAGAAACGCGGCAGGGTGAACGAGATCATGTAGTCGATCGTGTCGGTGCCGATCCGGACGGTCGGCGACTTGGTGACGAACCACTCGGAGCGGCGCGTGAGCTTGCCAGTGCCGCGGTCGCGCCAGAAGTAATAGCCCGGCTCGCTCGCCGGGAGGCTCACGCAATGGCACGTGGCGAACGCGCCTTCAGCTTCCGTGCGCCCGCCCCGTGCGAACACCAGCACGCGCCGCATGTCGATGAACGACAACGTCGGGACACGCGCCACGACGTCGTCCATAAGCAGCGCCAGGCGCTCGGTGTAATTAATCATGCCCCTCAGCCCGCACGCGCACCTCGACACCTCGAGCGCGTGTGTAGCCGTCTCCGCGAGTTCAGTTGTCGTTTTGGTGCGAGCCGCGCCGAATATACGACGCTAAACCATTGAGCGTCAAGCTGAAGCGCCCCGTTTTCCGGGCACTTATGTGCAGGCGCCGATCACGATCATCGGCGGATCGCGTCCGCGTCTTCACTCCGCGCGCGCAAATAAATTCAGCGCGGCACTCTGTCCGTGCACGGAGGCACTGGACAGGGAATCGGGTCACCTGGCGGGACCGCGGGAAGCACGTCGGTGGGTGTGTCAGGCGGCCGCGGCACGGGCGTGGACACCGGGACAGCTGCAGGCGGCTCCACCGCTCCCATTCGTCGGAGGATGATGCGCTGCCGCCGCAGCAGTCGCGCAGGCGCGCGTGCAGGACTGTAAAGCCTTGGGTTGATGATGGCGCCGGCCAGGAGAGCAGCCTGCTGGGCTGACAACATGGCCGCCGGAGTCCCGAAATACCGCCGCGCCGCGGCCTCGGCGCCCCAGATGCCATCCCCCCACTCGATGACGTTCAAATAGATCTCGAGGATGCGCGCCTTGCTCAACTCCGCTTCCAGGCGCCGCGCAATCACCAGTTCGCGGACCTTGCGAATCGGGTTTCGCGATGGTGACAGGTACAGGTTCTTCGCCAGCTGCTGGGTGATCGTGCTGGCGCCGCGGGCCGCCTGCAGCTTCTCGAGGTTGATCTCCATCGACTCGCGGATCTGCTCGAGGTCGACCCCTTCGTGCTCCCAGAAACCGCTGTCCTCGGCCACGATGACCGCGCGTTTCAGGTTCTGCGAGATGCGCGAGTACGACACCCATCGTTGATCGCGCCGAACGCGGCGTCCCGCCGCGCGAGCCTCGCGAGCACGCATCTCCATCCACGCGGTGGTCGTCGGATTGCGGGACGCGAGCGGACGCACGTCCGGCAGCGTCAGGTAGATGTAGGCGGCCACCGCGAAGGCAGCGGCGGCGCCAGCCGCGAGCGCGCGGAGAACGAGGCGAATCCTAGCCTCCGACGACGATCTTGATGCGCGCGCCAGGCTGCGGCTGCGCGCCCGTCTGCAGGTTGTTCATCACCGCCAGCGTGTTCGCGTCCACCACGCCGCCGGAGCGCTCGGCGATCGACTGCCACGTATCGCCCTGACGTACGGTGTACACGTCGACGCGGTTCGGGTGGATGTTCTCCGCTTCCGCCGCGGTCATCGGGCGGAACGAACGGATCGTCTGCGCGAACGCGGCGTCCGCCTGCCCGAAGGCCTGCGCCGGCACGAGGCCGGCGAGCAGGTACACCTGGTTGTTGTGCGCGATGTGCGCCGCGCGCGACGCGACGGCGCCGAGGCCTTCCATCTGCCCCTGGTAGACGCCGACGAACGCGTCGAGGCCGTTGATGGACGTGCGCTGGCCGTCCACCGCGCGGAAGCCGGCGCCCTGCATGCTGGCGAGCGCTACCTCCTGAAGGTTCGCGCCCTGCGGCTTCTCGATGAGCTGCAGGATCAGGAACACGTCGGCGTTCGGGGCCTTCGCCGCCACCTGCTGCGGAGAGTTCTGGATCTGCCATCCCTGCGGGTAGTCGATTCGGAAGCGCAGAGCGGGATGCAGGAACGAGCTGCCGCGCACGATCCCCTGCTCGGGATTGTCGCCGAAGATGATGCCGTCGACGCGCCGAAGGTAGTCGTCGCGATCGGTGGTGAAGTTGCTGCGGGTCGCGGTGAGCTCCTGCACGAGCGGCTGGATTTCCTGCACGCGAGACGCCGGCTCGGGGTGCGTCGACAACCAGTTGGGAAGCCCCTTCTCGGATCCTTCGCTGAGGCGGCCGAGCGTTGCGAGGAACGCCGGCACCGCGCGCGGGTCCCACCCGTTGGCCGCCGCATACCGCGCGCCCAACGAATCCGATTGCAGCTCGTCGTCGCGGCCGTACTTCAGGAAGAGCAGGCCGAGCGCCTGCGCGCCAAGCTGCCCGAACTGCTGCGCGCCCGGCACGAAGATGCCGAGCGCGACGAGCCCGAGCTGGCCGCCCATCGCACGCGTGTACTGCTGCGCCGAGTGCCGTGCCGTCACGTGGCCGATCTCGTGACCGATCACCCCGACGAGCTGCGCCTCGTTGTCCATGTACGCGAGGATGCCGCGGGTGATGTAAATGAAGCCGCCCGGCACCGCGAACGCGTTGACGACCGGCTGGTCGACGACGGTGAAGTGCCAGGGCAGGTTGGGCCGTTCGGATCCCTTCGCGAGCGTCTGGCCGAGATCGTTGACGTAGCGCTGCAGCTCGGGATCGTTGTAGAGACCCATCTCCTTGAGGATTTGCGGGTGATTCTCCTGGCCCACCGCGATCTCCTGGGCCTCGCTCATGAGGGTGATCTCGCGCTTGCCCGTCACCGGATTGGTGGCGCACGCCGTCGCCAGCGCGAGCGCCGCGAACACGCCGGCTGCGAGCGGCCTCGTCGCATCACGCTTCATCATCATCGGGCCTCGTGCAACCGTTATGCCCGGGCTGGCGCCGCCAGCGCGGCTGTCGCGGCGGCGACGCCGGCTCCGGCGGTATGCCGGTGGCCGTGCGCCGCGAGCGCGCTTTCGAGCGCGCCGAGAAAGAGCAGCAGCGTCGGCGGCGTGGAGGTCGCACCCATCAACCCCACGCGCCAGATTTTCCCCGCCAGCGGTCCGAGGCCGGCGCCCACCTCGATGTTGAACGTCTGGAGCAGCAGCCGCCGCACCGATGATTCGTCAACACCTTCGGGCACTCGCACCGCGTTCAGTGTCCACAACCGCTCCGCGGCCGGGGGCAGCAGCGACAACCCCATCGCCTCGAGCCCTGCCGCGAGCACGTGATGGTGCCGCTCGTGGCGCGCCCAGCGCGCTTCGAGGCCTTCCTCATCGATCATCAGGAGCGCTTCGCGAAGCGCGTAGATGAGCGAGGCCGACATGGTGTGGTGGTACTTGCGGTTCAGCCAGTACTCCTCGAGCAGGTTCAAGTCGAGATAAAACGATCGGCACTTGAACGTGCGTGCGCGGACCGGCCCCGCCACGGCGATGGGCGCCAGCCCCGAGGGTGCGCCAATGCACTTCTGCGTGCAGGAATAAGCGATGTCGACGCCCCACTTCCCCATTTCGACGGGATGGCCCCCGAGCGAGGTGACGGTGTCGGCAATGGTCAACGCACCGTGGTCGCGGGCCACACGCGCGAGCTCCTCCGCCGGGTTGCGGACGCCGGTGGACGTCTCGGCGTGGACGAACGCAACGAGGTCAGCGCCTTCCTTCTTCAGTTCCTCGCGCAGGCGTTGCGGATCTGCAGCGCGGCCCCACTCGTTCTCGACGCGGCGCACGCGTCCGCCGTAGCGCTCGCACATCTGCCCGAGACGATCCCCGAAGTAACCGTTGACGACGACCACCGCGCGAGTGCCTTCCCTGACGGAATTGGCGACGGCCGCCTCCATCCCTGACGTGCCGGTGCCCGAGAGCGCGATGGTGAACGCATCGTGATCGGCGCGGAACAGCTTGTGGAGCCGCGCGCGGACGTCGTCCATGAGCGACACGAAGTCCGGATCGAGGTGACTGAGCATGGGCGCGCCCATCGCGCGCAGGACGCGCGGCGGGATCATGCTCGGTCCGGGGCCGAGGAGAATCCGTTCGGTGGCAGGCAGTTGCGGCATGGCGATTCAGGCTGATTCGTGGGCCGACGTCCGTCAGCCCACCGGGTCCTATGTTGCAGGGGCGGGCTTGAGCCGGCCGACCTCGGCCAGTTGCGCCCGCAGCGTGTCCACGATCTGCGGCGACGCCGGACGCAGCGGTGGACGCGGGGCGCCCCCGGCGAACCCGAGCAGATCCAGCGCCGCTTTCAGTCCGGCGACGCCGTATACGCTGCCGACCGAGCGCGCGATCGGCAGCAGCCGGCGCTGCAGCTCGCGCCCTTCCGCGATGCGGTTGCTCCGCACCGCCTGCCACAGCTCCACGCACAATTCAGGGAGCACCCCGGCTACGGCGAGGATCGCGCCGTCGCATCCCGCGCAGAACGAGAGGAACAGGGTCGGCGCCGCGCCGGCGAGCACGATGAAGTCGTCGGGCGTGCGGTTCACGTACTCGGTGATCTGCGCGACGTCAGTACCGGAATCCTTCATGCCGGCGATATTCGGGTGCTCGGCCAGCCGCTCGACGGCCTCCGGCAGCAGGTTGACGCCGGTGAACATCGTCACGTTGTAGAGCAGCACGGGGACGGGTGAGGCGTCGGCGACTTCGGTGTAGTGGCGCACGAAGATGTCGCTCGTCATCTGCGACTTGAAGAAGGACGGCGTGCGCACGAGCACCGCGTCGACGCCCATCGCGCCGGCGCGGCGCGTCGCGGCCACCGTGGCCTTCGTCGATTCGCGCCCCGTACCCGCAATGACGATCTTGTCCCGCGGCACGCCTTCACGCACCGTCGCGATCGCGCGGTCCGCCTCGTCGTCGTCCAGCTGCGGCGCCTCGCCGTTGGAGCCGAGCACGACGAGTCCGTGGAGCGGCGTGCGCATCCATTGCGCGACGTTGCTCCGCAAGCCTGCTTCGTCGAGCTCGTCGTTCCGGAAGGGCGTGACGATCGGCGTGAAGATACCCGCAAAGCGCTTCATGGACCGTATTGTAGCGCCGTCGATCGTTCTTCGTTCTTCGCCGACCGCGAGCGCGGCGGCGCCTCGGTGCCTCTCCGAACTTCGAACGGGGAAGGAACGAACTACGAGCGACGGCCCACGACTCTGCCCGGATCGGGCACCAGCCCGGGCGTGCCCTGAACCGCGAGGTTGACTCCGAGCACGACGAGGAAAATGGCTGCCGCCGGCGAGAGGGCCCACGGCACCTCCGCGAGCACCGCGACGTTCGACGCGTCGAGCAGCATCGTGCCCCAGCTGGCGGTGCGATCGGAGAAGCCGAGGCCGACGTACGACATCGTCGCCTCCGCGAGGATGAAAGCCGGCAGGAGCAGCGTGGCCTGCACGGCGAGGAAGCCCGCCGTGGCGGGAAGCAGATGGTGCGCGAGCATGCGCGCATGGCTGGCGCCGAGGGCGGTCGCGGCTTGCGCGTACTCGCTCGTGCGCTCGGCGGCGATGATCGCGCGAACGCCGCGGGCGACGAAGGGCCAGCCGACGAGCGCGAAGATCCCCGCCATGAGCAGGAAGACCGCCGAGTCGGGCAGCGTCAGCGGCATCACCGCGCGCAACGCGAGTACCACGTAAATCGCCGGCAGCACGAGGACGAAGTCGGCCAGCCGTGACAGGACCTCGTCGACCGTTCCCCCGACGTAGCCGGCAACGCCGCCGACGAGAATGCCGATGAGCAGCGCGCCGCCAGTGGCGAGCAGTGCGAGGGCCAGCGACGTCCGTGCGCCGTAGAGCAAGCGCGCGAAGATGTCGCGACCGCGGCTGTCGGCGCCGAGCAGCATCAGCGGCGCACCGTCGAACGTCACCGTCGCCAGCCGCCCGCCGTGAAAGAACCGGATCGGCTGCGGCCGCGAGCGATCCTCCTCGTACTGTCGTTCGAGACGGTTCACCAGCCGGTACGGAAACGTGTAGGGAGCCACGAGACCAGCCACCGGATGGGTGACGTGAACACGCGACGGGGGCGCGAAAGCCAGGTTGCGAAACGCACGATCGGGCCGGTTCGGAGCGATGACCGGCGCGGCGAGGGTGAGCACGCCGACGACCGCGAGCAGCACGTAGCCCGCTCGCGTCATGGCGCCCCCTCGGTGTCACGGACGCGCGGATCGGCGACGGCGAGCAGCAGGTCGGAGATCAGGCTGCCGAACGCAAGGAAGAGCGCGCCAGTGGCCGCGCACCCGGCGACGAGATAAATGTCGCGCGCACGGAGCGCGTCGAACATCAGGCGGCCGAGCCCCGGCCACGAGGTCACATACTCGACTGCGAACGAGCCGGAGAGGAGCGCGCCGATGACGATGCCGTAGAGGGCGCACACCGGCCGAAGCGATGCGCGCCAGGCGTGGCGCAGCACGAGGCCGCGGTGCGACAGCCCGCGCGCCGCGGCGGCGGAGACGAAGGGCTGACGCACGGTGTCGCCCATCGACTGCGCCTGCAGCCGCTCGAGCGTCGCGGCAATCGGCAGCGCGAGCGCCAGGGCGGGCAGCGGCAGGTGCCAGGCGAGGTCGGAGATCCAGGCGCCCCAGTCGAGTCCGCTCGCGCCGACTGACGACATGCCGCCGACCGGCAGCCAACCCGTGCGCCCCGCGATCCAGACGAAGACGAGCGACGTCAGCAGTGGAGGGACCGAGAGGCAGAGCAGTGACGCGCCGCGAACGAGCGCCGTCAGTCCGCCGCTGCGACGGCTGCCCGTGTAGATCCCGAGTGGGATGCCGACCATCGTCGCGCCGGCGAGCGCGACCGCGGCGAGCGCCGCGGTGTTCCTCGCGCTCCGCGCGACCAGCTCCGATACCGGCCGGTTGTAGAGATACGAGTCGCCGAAATCGAAACGGGCCGCATGCGAGAGCCACAGCGCCCACTGCGCCGCGATGCTGCGATCGAGACCGAAGCGCGCGCGCGTCCGGGCGATTTCCTCGGGCGTCGCCTCGAGCCCGAGGTCCGCCGTGAGGTCGCCCGGCGCCAGCCGCGTCAGCAGAATCGCGGCAGAGGAGACGACGAGCACGAGCAGCAGCGCAAAAAGAACTCGCCGCAGGAGGAAGCGGGTCATGGAACGTGAAATCTACGAATCGACGAATGACGCATCGATGGATTCACCAATGCGCCACCGACTGCGTACATGCCTAATTTCGTCAATACGTCACTTCGTAAATTCCGGCTCGCGCTCATTTCTGCGCCACGCTCAACGTGTCGGCGTTCCACAGGATGGGCGGACGGATCACCGAGGGAATCGCGCCCCGGACGCGCGTCGAGTGCGCATAGTACAGACGCGGCGCGACGAAGTACAGCACGGGCAGGTTCTCGGCAAAGGTGCGCTGCACCTGGTCGAACAGCTCACGGCGCCGCTCGGGATCGCTGGCCGCCGCCTGCTCGAGCATCAACCGGTCAACCTCGCGCTCCCAGTCGCTCGACGGTCCCTGCTGCCCGAAATGCCAGAAGCGAGCGGAGCCGGTACTCAGCCACATGTCCAGGTTCATCGCCGGATCGAGGTCCGTGGCGAGGACGCGGAAGTAGATGGCCTCGTACTTCGAGTTGAGCATCCGATCGAGCATCGCACCGAGCTCCAGCGGCGCCACGTCGAGGGCGATGCCGACCTTCGCGAGATCGTCCCGCAGCGCCAGCGCGCCGCGCTCGAGCGCCGTGTTTCCCCGCTGCGTGATCATCGTGAAACGGGCCGGCGTCCCCGCCCGGTCCTCGACGACGCCGTCGGCGTTGCGGTCCTCGAGCTCCAGCCCACGCAGCAATGCGCTGGCGCGCGCCGGATCGTACGGGTAGCGCGGCACGTTCGGCGAGAACCATGGCTTGTTGCCGGGCGTCACCGGGCCCCAGATCGGCACGGCGGCGCCAAGGAACACGTTCTCCGCAAAGTCCTCGCGGTTGACCGCGTGCGAAATCGCCTGCCGGAACTCCGGGCGCTGGACGAACGCGAACTTCGGGTCCCCCGCCCACGCCTCAGGCTTGAGGCAGAACCAGAACGAGTCCGCGTCGGGGCCGATGCCGAGATCGAGCAACCTGATGCCGCCGCGGTCTGCCGCGCGCTTGAGCGGCAGGTAGTCGTCGGGACGGATCTCGCTCTGCGTGAAGTCGATGTTGCCCGACGTGAGCCGGATGATCTCGGCATTCTGGTCGGGCACGATCTCGAGCACCAGCGTGTCGAGGTAGGGGAGCGCGGTCCCGCTCGCATCCGTGCGCCAGTACCGCGGATTGCGCGCGAAGACGAGGCGCTGTCCTGGCTGGTACTCGCGCAGGATGAAGGGGCCGGTGCCGACCAGATCCGCCGGAGACGTCCTGGTGTGCCACGCCTCCGAGAACGTGCCCGCCCGAAGCGCCGGTTCGAGCTTGTGCTTCGGCAGGATCCACAGGTTGTCGAGGATCCGCAGGCCCGGTCCGTACGCCGCCGGATATGTGAAGACCACGGTCGATGCGTCCGGTGCGGTCGCCGTGATCGGCTTGTCGCCGACGACCATCGCGCTGGCGAGAATCGCGTGCGCCTTCGGATCGGACACCGCTTCCAGGGTGAAGAGGACGTCCGCCGATGTGAACGGCACTCCGTCCGACCACGTGAGGCCGCGCCGCAGATGCACGGTGTACGTCCGCCCGTCGGCGGCCATCTCCCATCGCTCG
>Ga0307409_100001085_pt1 | contig 12843 bp, 15 predicted proteins | sample 322Ometagenome_2_FD_203888 | JGI IMG/M metagenome (GOLD analysis project Ga0307409, IMG submission 203888) | Maize rhizosphere microbial communities from greenhouse at UC Davis, California, United States - 322HYB-O-2 | ecosystem: Host-associated > Plants > Roots > Rhizosphere > Soil | place...
TGGCCGAAAACCCGAATCTCGATCGCGATCTGCGGCTGAAGATCTTGGAGAACGTCGATCTCATCGAAAGGGCGGTGAAGATAAGAAAGAGTTTCCCGCAAAGCCGCAAAGGGGCGTAAGAAGAATGTCGCTGCGTAAGCATTTCGCTAATTTCTCGCTTTTCGGAGCGGTGCTGCGCGTTTTGCGACGGGTCGGCGATAAGTTGTCGCGGGGATTTTTGATCTGCCTAGCGGGTGTGATCGCGTTTGGGTATTTTGCGGACGAGATGGGGGAGGGTGATACGGCCCGCTTTGACGCGGTCGTGCGCGAGGGGGTGAATGCGTTCGCGACGCCGCTGCTGACGCCGGTGATGATCTTTTTCTCGTTCGTCGGGGACTGGCCGTTTTTGACGATTCTGGGCATTGCGATCTTTGCTTTTCTGCTTTACATCAAGTGGAAGCGGGAGGCGGTGATCTTTCTGATCGCCAACGCGGGCGAGCTGATCTTGAACTTCTCTCTAAAGGCGTTTTACCGGCGGCCCCGGCCGGAAGGTTTCTTCGGTTACGATCTGCCCCCCTCCTACAGCTTCCCGAGCGGGCACGCTCTTGGTTCATTTTGCTTCTTCGGAATATTGGCGTGGCTGCTGGCGGCGAACGTCGAATCGACGCGAAGTAAACAGGCGATCTATGTTTCGGCCGCACTGCTCGTTCTTATCATCGGCCTATCCCGCATTTATCTCGGGGTGCATTACCCAAGTGATGTCGTCGCCGGATATTTGGTCGCGACGGTCTGGACGCTGACGGTGATATTTGCTGACAGATCTTTGCTAAAGAATAAAGAAAGTTTCCCGCAAAGACGCGAAGGGGCATAAGTAAGAGAAGTGGGTTTCCCGCAAAGGCGCAAAGGGGCTTAAGAAGAGTAAGAAGCGAGAGGAAAAGTTTTTCGTCAAAGCCGCTCATTTTAACCAATCACCGCTTTGCGTCTTTGCGACTTTGCGGGAAACTTCCTTGATGACAGAAAACGAACTCTCCCGGGTTATCGTCGATTCCGCCTTCAAGATCCACACTACATTAGGCCCGGGCCTGCTCGAATCGGTTTATGAAGCGGTTCTCGCTCATGAACTGAAGCTTCGCGGATGTCATGTGGACGTCCAACAGGCAATTCCTGTTGTTTACGAGGGTGAGCAGCTGCCGATCGGGTTTCGGGCCGATCTTGTTGTTGATCACAAGGTCGTGATCGAGGTGAAGTCGGTTGACGCGGTTACTCCGGTGTTTGCCAAGCAGCTAAGAACCTATTTGCGGTTGATGGATAAGAGGCTGGGGTTGTTGATCAATTTTAATGTGAATTTGATCAAGGATGGGATAACTCGGGTGGTGAATAATCTTTCGGAAGGGGATTTCCCGCAAAGCCGCAGAGACGCAAAGAGCCGACTTCGGGAAAATGAATTGGATTCGGGGTAGTGGATTTTCTGTTGGTCACGCGTCATGAATCGCGATTCTGCGGTGTTTAATCTTCAATTGCGGCGTATTTTTCCGGCGGGTTTTGTAACGAAACCTGGGCGAGGAGCGTCTGTTTATAGTTACGCTGGACAATTTTTTGTTATGGCCGGAAACCTTTTGGTACAAGGTATCGTAACGATTTTCAACTAACCCGTTCTTTCCTGACAATATTTCTATAGACGAGAGGAGTCTTACCCCTATGAAGCGACGTGAATTTTTGATGAGCAGTTCGGCGGCTTTGGCGGCCGTGGCGGCGAGCGACCTATGGGTGGGCCGCGTGATGGCGGGCGAGGCGTACGGTTATAGTGCGTCATTGCTCGATACTTATTTCCATGTGACGAGGGCGGATATTTCGAAGGTGATCTCGTCGGCGGTGGCGAAGGGCGCCGAATTCGCCGATGTGTTTTTCGAATACCGCATAACGTCGAACCTCTCGTTCGAGGAGGACATCGTCAAATCGGCCCGGCGCGGGATCGTGCAGGGCGTGGGGATCCGTGCGGTCAAGGGCGACCAGATCGGGTTCGCGTTCACCGAGGACCTGTCGCTGCAGAGCATGATGGACGCGGCGAACGCGGCGGCGGCGATCGCGGCGGACAACGTCGCGAAGGCACGCATCGTGGGGATGAGCGACATCAAGACGAAGAGCCTTTACCCGATCGCGGAACTTGCGACATCGACGGAGCTGACGAAGAAGTTAAACTTCATCAAGGAAGCGAACGCGGCGGCGAAGGCGTACGACCCGAAGATCGTAAGGGTGTCGGTCGGGTTCAACGACGAGGTGAAGCACGTCGCCTATGCGAACTCGGACGGTATCTACTGGGAAGATTCGCAGCCGCTATTCATGTTCAACGCCACATGCGTCGCCGAGGACGGCAAGAAGCGTGAGACCGGCTACACGGGCGGCGGCGGACGCATCGGGATGGAGTATTTCAACAAACGTAAGGCCTCCGACATCGGCAAAGAGGCCGCACGTATCTCGATCGTGAACCTCGGGGCACAAGAAGCCGAGGCCGGCGTGCAGGCCGTGGTGCTCGGGCCGGCGGAAAGCGCTGTGCTGCTGCACGAGGCGGTCGGGCACGGGCTTGAGGCGGACTTTAATTATAAGAAGCTTTCGAACTACTCGGGCCGTGTTGGTGAAAAGGTCGCCAGCGATCAGTGCACGGTGATCGACGAAGGGCTCTTCGCGAATATGCGCGGTACCATCAACGTCGATGACGAGGGCAATCCGCCGCAAGCGACGACGCTGATCGAGAACGGAATTCTTCGCGGTTACATGAACGACCGCATCTCGGCGAAGCAACTCGGGGTGAAGCCTTCGGGCAATGGGCGACGACAGGCTTATAACCACCCGCCGATGCCGCGTATGACGAACACCTACCTTCAGCCCGGCAAATACTCGGCGGAGGAGATACTGAAGACCGTAAGGGACGGTATCTACGCGAAAGGGTTTACGGGAGGTCAGGTGGACATCACGAAGGGCGATTTCACCTTCTCGTGCTCGGAGTGCTACAAGATCGAGAACGGCAAGGTCACGGTTCCGCTCAAGGGCGTGACGCTCGTGGGCAACGGCCCGGACGTGATGACGAAGGTGACGATGGTCGGGAACGATCTGAAATTCACCGACGGCGGTTGGACGTGCGGCAAGAACGGCCAACAGGTGCCGGTCGGCATGGGCATCTCGACCGTCAAGGTCTCGGAGATCACGGTTGGGGGCACGAAGGTGAAACCGCAGGTGGCTCTTGGAGAGTTCCGGGAGGTGGGAAATGTCGCTTAAGGATTATAGAAGTTTAGCGTCCGATCTCGTCACCGAATTGAAGAAGCAGGGTGCCGATTCGGCGGATGTTTATATCGTCTCTAGCGTCGGGTTCAACACGACGGTCCGATTAGGGAAGATCGAGCGGCTGCAGCAGTCGATCAACAAGGGGCTGGGCCTGCGCGTTATCAAGAACGGTGCGATGGCCAACACCTTTACGACCGATTTCATGGATCGCGCCGTGAAGGACCTCGCCCGCGAGACGATGCAGATCGTGCAGATTTCGAACGCGGACAAGGACAACGGCCTGGCACCGAAGGAAATGCTCGGCAGCTATGACGGCAAGCTGATGTTGTTCGACGAATCGATCGCGAAGCTCACGCCGGAGAAGAAGATCGAGATGGCTCGTTCGGCCGAAGAGGTCGGGCTCAAGTTCGACAAACGCATCAAGAACGCCAACGGAACTTCGTGGAACGATTCGCGTTCGCAGGTGACGCTGGCGAACTCTGACGGTTTTGTCGGCCAGTATCAGGGCACGAGTGTGAGCCTTTCGGTCAGCCTTCTCGCAGAGGACGAGGACGGGACGAAGCAGACCGACGGGCATTACACATTCGGCCGCTTTCTCAATACTTTGGCCTCGCCTCAGTCGATCGGGGAAGAGGCGGGACGACGTGTGATCAGAAAATTGGGCGGACGGAAAGTGAAGTCGGCGGTCGTGCCGGTGGTGCTTGATCCGCGGGTTGCGAGCTTTCTGCTGGGCGATGTTTTCGGGGCGGCTTCGGGCGGCAGTATTTATCGCCGGATGTCGTACCTGGTGGATAAGGTGGGGCAGCAGATCGCCTCGCCGATGATCACGATCGTCGACGATGCGATCATGCCGGACGGCGTGGCGTCGCGGCCGTTCGATGCGGAAGGCGTGAAGTCTTCAAACGTCGTGGTGGTGGAGAAGGGTGTGCTGAAGCAATACGTTTGCGATTCGTACGCGGCACGGCGGCTGAACATTAAACCGACCGGTAACGCGGCCCGCAGCTATCAAGGGAACCCGAACGTGGGGAGCACCAATCTCTACATCAAGAACGGCGAGACAAGCCCGGCCGACATCATCAAATCGGTGAAAAGCGGCCTTTATCTCGACCGCGTCGGCGGGCAGGGGATGAATTCGACGACCGGCGATTTCTCGATGGGAGCGAACGGGCAGTGGATCGAGAATGGTGAATTGACCCACGCCGTACAGGAGATCACGGTGGCGGGGAACATTCTGAAAGTGTTGAGCAACGTGAAGGCGATCGGCAACGACCTCAGCTTCAAACTCGGCACGACGGCATCGCCGACACTGCTGATCGGTGAGATGACGGTCGGCGGGGAATAAACTTTCGGGAATTTTACTCATGAGGGCGGCGCGAATATGTGCCGCCCTTTTTGCGTGCGTAAGCCTACGAACAAAGGAAACTTCTGTTTGCTTCTAGTATTTAAGAGCTTATGAAAGACTCATTGGATTTGGAAGACCGACTTGTCGCGCGCCAAAGGCCCGAGGGCCTGAACGTGATGCATCAGGATTGGCATAAGCTGCTTTTTCTGCACTGGGAGTTGCGAGTCGAGGATATCCAGCACCTGATCCCGGAGAAACTCGCAATCGACACTTTTGATGGAAAGGCTTGGCTGACCATTACGCCGCTGACGATCACGAACGTGCGTCCGCCATATCTGCCCGCGTTGCCGTATTTGAGTTGGCTTTATGAACTGAATGTGCGGACGTATGTGCACCTGGACGGTGTGCCGGGTGTTTGGTTCTTTTCGCTGGACGCGAACAATATGCCGGCTGTCTTGGGTGCGAGGACGTTCTTCAGCCTGCCTTATTTCAACGCGCGGATAATGTGCGAAGAGGACGGGGCGGATGTGCGGTTTTGGTCGGCGAGGCAGGACAGGAAGGGGGAATTTGCGGCGTCTTGGACGATCGGCAATGATTTGCCGCCGGCTGAGCCGGGGACGCTCGAGTTTTTTCTGGTAGAACGGTATTGCCTCTATGCCGAGGACGCCGGCCGCATTTATCGTTCGCGTATAAATCATCGGCCGTGGCCGCTGCAGGAGGCGAAGAAGATCGAAGGATTACGGTACGGTGTGGTTGCTGCAGACAGTATTCCGATGCCGGTTGGGGAGCCGATCGCCCAGTGCGGAGGGCCCGTTTTTGTGGATGTTTGGGCGCCGGAAAGAGTTCGTTAGAGCCCGCCGAATTGCGTTGAAAACTTGATCGTCTGGCGTCGACCAAGTCCTATCTAAGTTTTGTGCTTCCTTCAATCTTGACCAAAAAGTAATGATTTGTAATAATCTAACTTAGAGAAACGTAACCCCTATATCGCGGTTTAGCTTATGAAGATATCGGCACAGGAAGAATACGGCTTGAGGTGCCTGGTGCAGCTTGCGAATTTGAAGGACGGAGAGTCGTTGACGCTGCCACAGATCGCAGGTCTTGAAGGTATCTCGACAGCGAACGCCGGGAAGCTGATGTGGCTGCTGAACAAGGCCGGGTTCGTAAATTCGACCCGCGGGACGAAGGGCGGCTATTTTCTCGCTCGGCCGGCGGGCCAAATCTATCTGAACGAGATCATCAAGGTGCTGGACGAGGATGTGCTTAGTTCGCATTGCGAAAGCTACACGGGCGTGCTGGAGACCTGTATCCATAAGGGCGACTGCGGGATCAGGCCGGTGATCGTGGGGCTGCACGAGATCGTCGAGCATGCGTTGTCGCAGATAACACTGGCGCAGCTGGTGGGCAACGAACAGTCGGTGGTGGCGATGTTCCACAGTATTCAGGGGATACACCGGACGATCGAGCCGCACAGAGTTGGGTAAAGGATGAAAACGGCGATCGAGAACAGCGAACTCGAAACGACGAAGGTCGTGATCACGGTGCCGAAGGGCTGCGGCCGTGACGGATTGAGCGTGAACGCACTGGACACAGTGACCCGGGAGCTGGCGTATCAGACGCTGATCACGGTGGAAGGCAAGATACTGCCGTGCACCGGATTTAAGTTGAAGAACGGCGGGCTGACCTTGGAAGTGCAGGAAGGTTTTTTCGAGATAGCCGAAAAGGCGTAGTTTTATGTCGACAGCAGCGGAATTACTTACAAATCGGGAATACAAATACGGGTTCGTCACGGATATCGAGACCGAGACGATAGCCAAAGGCCTGTCCGAAGACACGGTGCGGCTGATCTCCGAGAAAAAGAACGAACCGGATTGGCTGCTGCAGTTTAGGCTCAAGGCTTATCGGCAATGGCTGAAGATGACCGCGCCGGACAACTGGGCGAATTTTCAATATCCGAACATCGATTTCCAGAACATCTCTTACTATTCGGCCCCGAAGCAGAAGGAGAAGAAGGCGAGTTTGGACGAGGTGGACCCTGAGCTGATCAAGACGTTTGAGAAACTGGGGATACCGATTACCGAGCAGAAGATGCTGGCGAACGTCGCGGTGGATGCTGTGTTCGATTCGGTGTCGGTCGCGACGACATACAAGAAAAAGCTCAAGGAAGCGGGCGTGATATTTTGCTCGTTTACCGAGGCGGTCGCGGATTACCCGGAGCTGATTCAAAAGTATCTCGGGTCGGTCGTGCCGGTAGGGGATAACTATTACGCGGCCTTGAACTCGGCAGTGTTTTCGGACGGTTCGTTCGTTTTTATCCCGAAAGGCGTGCGGTGCCCGATGGAGCTTTCGACCTATTTCCGCATCAACACGCAGGAATCGGGGCAGTTTGAACGGACGCTGATCGTCGCGGAAGAGGGCGGATATGTGGCCTACAACGAAGGCTGCACGGCCCCGCAGTTCGATACGAACCAGCTTCACGCGGCGGTTGTGGAACTCGTTGCCTTGGACGACGCGGAGATCAAATATTCGACCGTGCAGAACTGGTACGCCGGCGACGAGAACGGAAAAGGCGGCATTTACAACTTTGTGACCAAGCGCGGCGCGTGCCGCGGGCGAAATTCAAAGATCTCGTGGACGCAGGTTGAAACGGGTTCGGCGATCACCTGGAAATACCCGAGCGTGATCCTCCAGGGGGACAACTCGATCGGTGAATTTTACTCGGTCGCGTTGACGAACAATGCCCAGATCGCCGACACCGGCACGAAGATGATCCACCTCGGTAAGAACACCAAGTCGACGATCGTCTCGAAGGGAATCTCGGCCGGCAGGTCGAACAACAGCTATCGCGGCCTGGTAAAAGTTATGCCTAAGGCCGAGGGCGCACGCAATTACACTCAGTGCGATTCGATGCTGATCGGCGGCAAGAGCGAGGCGAACACCTTCCCCTATATCGAGGTGATGAACAACACCGCCAAGGTCGAGCACGAAGCCACCACCTCGAAGATCAGCGAGGAGCAGTTATTTTATCTCCAGCAACGCGGCATCTCGCAGGAAGATGCGGTTTCGCTGATCATCAACGGGTTCTGTAAGGAAGTGTTTCGCGAGCTGCCGATGGAGTATGCGGTGGAAGCGACGAAGCTGTTGGGGTTGAAGTTGGAAGGGAGCGTCGGCTAGACAGAAACCCACGCGGTAGCTAGGGTGTGGTTTTGCCCGAGTTGTTCGGCTGTAACCTTAGAACACACTCCCTACGGGTCGTGTTTCTGCCTTTTGGAGGTTGGTGATGGAAAGCGTGCAGGCACAGATGGAAACGGCGGCGGTGGTGGCCGGGTTCGATTCGATGATCCATGAGCAGCTGCTTGAGCGGCGAAATCGGTTGGAGAATGCACGCACGCAGACGGGCGGGCACGAAGATTTTTCTAAGCTGCTGGGCGAGGTCGATGCAGCGTTGTTGAAATTCGAGACGGGCGGATTCGGCGTGTGCGTCGATTGCCACGGAACGGTGGAGCCGGAACGGCTGCTGAACGATCCGCTGACGAGCCTTTGTTTGGGCTGTCTAACCGATTCGCAGCGAAACTTTCTCGAACGAGATCTAAGGCTTGCGGCCGATATCCAGCGTGGACTGCTGCCCAAAGCGGGCGTCGCGTGCGACCGCTGGGATGTCGATTTTGCGTATCATCCGGCGAGCATCGTCAGCGGCGATTACGTCGATATCATCGAACGCGGCGACGAGTTCTTTTTTATGCTCGGCGACGTTTCGGGCAAGGGGATGGCGGCGAGCCTTTTGATGTCGAACCTGCACGCGATATTTCATTCGCTGGTGCCGACCGGTCTGCCGCTCGACGAGCTGATGAAACGAGCTAACCATCTGTTGTGCGAAAGCTCGCCGGCGAATCAATACGCAACGCTCGTGCTGGGGAAGGCGAACCGGGCGGGCGAGGTCGAATTGACGAACGCGGGGCACCTCTCGCCGGTGCTAATCAAGAATCGGAGGGTCGGCGAGCTGAATCATTCGGGACTTCCGTTAGGAATGTTCTGCGATACCGAGTTCGAAGTAAGTAAGGCCACGTTAAATAAAGGCGATTCGCTTTTTCTATTCACCGATGGCGTGACGGAAACGATGAACGCGGACGGCACGGAGTACGGAACCGCGGGACTATTCGAGGCGATCGGTTGTGGGGTCTTCCGGAAACCGAATGAGCTGATCGGACAGTGTCTCGAGCATCTCGACAATTTTAGGGGATCCGCCGAGCGGCATGACGACTTGACGGTCCTTGCCCTTGCTTATAACTAAATATGAAAACGATCCAGCCGGCCGATCAGCCGCAGCCGAAAGGACATTATTCGCCGGGAATTGAGCACGGCGGGTTGATATTCGTATCCGGGCAATTGCCGATGTCGCTGGACACGCGTGAGCCTTTCACTGGTGATATCGGCGAGCAGACGGAGCTCGCTCTTCGCAATGTCGAGGCGGTGTTAAAAGCGGCGGGGAGCGATCTCAAGAATGTTTTGCAGTTCACGATCTATGTTTCGGACATGGAGTTGTGGGGGGCGGTGAACGAGATGTACGCACGCGTGATGGGCGATCATCGGCCGGCGAGGGCGATCGTGCCGGTAAAGGACCTGCATTTCGGAACGAAGATCGAGATCCAGGCGATCGCGGCGGTGAGGGAAAGAGATTAACCACAGAGGGCACAGAGAACACGGAGTATTTTTCTAAAATTACCCCTCAGTTGTCTCTGCGTTCTCCGCGGTAGAAATGATTTCAAAATGCAATTTTACGGCATTGATTGGCTAGCGACGGTTTGCGGTTTGACCGGTGTTTATTTGTTGGGGAACAAGAGCAAGATCGGCTTCGTGCTGTTCATGGTGGCGAGCTTGAGCTGGTCGATATTCGGGATATTGGCGGGCAGCATCGCGATGACGATCGGGAGCCTGATCTTTTTCTCGATGCATGTGCGGGGCTTCATTCAATGGCGGCGCGACGAACGCGAGAAGGGATTTTTGGAAACGCAGCAGATAAGAGTGGCTAAATGAGTTTAAAGATCTTTCAGGTGGATGCGTTCACGAGCGAGCCCTTCGGCGGGAACCCGGCCGCGGTTGTTCCGTTGGATGAGTGGCTTTCGGATGAGCAGATGCGAAAGATCGCGCTCGAGAACAATCTTTCCGAGACGGCGTTCTTCGTGAAAGAGGGCGATCGATATCACATCCGGTGGTTCACGCCGACGGTCGAGGTGAACCTGTGCGGGCACGCGACGCTGGCGACATCGCATGTGATCTTCAACGAACTGAAATTGGAAGAAGCGTTCGTACCGCTTCATTCGGACCGCAGTGGGCAGCTCGGCGTCGAAAAACACGGTGACAGGCTCGTGCTCGATTTTCCATCGTACCCGATGGGGGAGATCACTCACTCGAACGAGTTGGCAAAGGCGGTGGGGATCATCCCCGCTAAAGTCTGGGAATCGCAGGGGAACATGGTTTTCCTGCGGGCGGAGAACGAAGAGGAAGTACGCGGCCTCGAGCCGGACATGCACGCACTCGCGCAGTTGGAGTACGACGAGGTGATCGTGACGGCCCCGGGCGATGATTGCGACTTCGCATCGCGAATGTTTGCCCCGCGGATCGGCATCCCGGAAGATCCGGTGACGGGGGCGATCCATTGTTCGCTGATCCCTTACTGGGCGGAGCACCTGGGCAAAACGGAGCTGTTCGCCCGGCAGGTTTCGAAACGAGGCGGTGAGCTTTATTGCGAACTGAATGGCGACCGCGTAAAGATCGGCGGCAACGCCGTGACGTTTTTGAAGGGCGAAATATATGTCTAACATCGCGATCGTTATTTTCGACAATTTTACCGACATCGATTTGTGGCTGATGTGGGACCTGCTGAACCGCGTTCGCGTGGATGGATGGAACGTGAGAATACTTGGCGAAAAGGCTGAGCACATTTCGGTCACCGGTATCCGCACGGCGACGCACGGGCGGCTGGAAGATGCGGACTGGGCGGACGCGGTGCTGTTCGTCAGCGGCCCCGGAACGCGCGATCGAATTACTGACGAAGCGTGGCTGTCAAAATTTGAGCTCGACCCGGAACGGCAGATGATCGGCTCGATCTGCTCCGGTTCACTGATCCTTGCGAAGCTCGGATTGCTCGAAGGGAAGTCGGCGACCACCTACCCGACATCGAAACCGGTTTTGGAAGAACTGGGCATCGAGGTCGTGGAAAAACCTTTCGTTGCTCACGGAAACGTCGCCACGGCGGGCGGCTGCCTCGCACAGCAATATCTGATCGGCTGGGTGGTGGAAAAGCTGGCGGATAAGGATTGGAGCGAGCTGATCGTGAAAGCGATCCAGCCGGTCGGTGAGGGTTTGTTCTTTGAAGATGCGGAACGGCTGACGAAGATGTACCGGCCGGTGAAGGTGGCCGCGACTGCGTGAAGGAATGAGCGTTGATGTGACAGTTAGGTTGGCGACGCCTGAAGACGCGCAAGCGATAGCGGAGGTGCTTCATGATGCATTTACGGTTCACCGGGAGCATTATACCGAAGAGGCTTTCGCGGTGGTTACGCCGGGAACGGATGTGATCCTCGGGCGATTTGAGGAAGGACCGATGTGGGTGGCGGAGATGGACGGAAGGGTCGTTGGCACCGTCTCGCTGACGACGGAGCCGGAAGGCCTTTATGTGCGGAGCATGGCGGTTTCGCCGGACGCCCAGGGGAAAGGGGTCGGGCATAAGTTGCTCGAAGCGACGGACGAATATGCTGAGTCGACCGAGTTTGAAAGGATATTTTTGTACACGACCTATTTCGTTCCGGGTGCGAAGGAAATGTACGCGAAGCACGGTTACAAATGGGTCCGGGACACGTCGGCGGATGAATGGTATGGGACGCCGGGGCTCGAGATGGACAAGCGGATAGAAAGGAAGAAGCAAAATGTTGTTGGAAGTTAAAGACCTGCACGCCGGGATCGACGGCAAGGAAATTTTGAAGGGGCTGAACCTTCGGGTGAATAGGGGAGAGGTGCATGCGATCATGGGCCCCAACGGGTCGGGCAAGTCGACTTTGTCGAAGGTGCTCGCAGGGCATCCCTCTTATGAGGTGATCTCGGGCGAAGTGTTGTTTGAGGGAAAGAACCTTTTGGAACTTGAGCCCGACGAGCGTGCCCGCGAGGGCGTATTCATGGCGTTTCAATACCCGGTTGAGGTGCCGGGTGTTTCCAATTCGCAATTTCTGCGACTCGCCTACAACGAGAAAATGAAGCATCTAGGACAGGAAGAGCTGGATCCGCTCGAATTCAACGACTATCTGAAGGAAAAGGCGAAGGTCGTGGAAATGGACCCGCAGTTCTTTAAGCGTTCCGTCAATGAAGGGTTTTCGGGCGGCGAGAAAAAGCGAAACGAGATATTGCAGATGGCGGTGCTCGAGCCGAAGCTCGCGATCCTGGACGAGACCGATTCGGGCCTCGATATCGACGCTTTGCGCATCGTCGCGGAAGGCGTGAACAAGCTGCGGTCGAGCGACAACGCGATCATTCTGGTGACGCATTACCAGAGGCTTCTGAACTTCATCGTGCCCGACATGGTGCATGTTTTGGCTAACGGGAAGATCGTGAAGGAAGGCGGCAAGGAACTAGCGCTCGAACTGGAAGAGAAGGGCTACGACTGGGTGAAGGCGGCGGGCAAATAGGATGGCGACGGAATTGGCAAAAGAAACTATTTTTGGCTCCGCGTTTCGCGAGTACTTGGCCGGCCGCGAAGAGCCGGAGGCGTTGCGGAAGCTGCGCGCCGAAGCGTTCGACGTATTTTCGGAGAAGGGATTCCCGACGCAGCGTGAAGAGGATTGGAAATACACCAATGTTTCTTCAGTGGGAAGTGAAAAGTGGACAGTGGATAGCGGTTCGGAATTGGATTCGGGTGTTCCTGTCGAACGGCTTTCGAAGTTCAAATTTGAACGTAACGGGTTTGCGGCGTTGAATCTTGCGTTCGCGGATGTGAAGGCGGTGCAGATCCCAAGGGGGACTTCGGTCACTGAGCCGATCAGCTTCGAATTCGGCGGCGAGGATGGAAAGGCGACGTTTCCTCACATCGTTGTAATTGCGGAAGCGGGAAGCAAAGCCACGCTGGTGGAATATTACGGCAGTCGAGCAACTAGCTTCACAAACGCCGCGGTGCAGATCGTCGTTGAGGACAACGCGAGCCTGACGCATTACCGCGTGCAAAAGGAAGCGGCAGAGGCGTTTCATTACGGCGTGAC
>Ga0307409_100001086_pt1 | contig 12836 bp, 11 predicted proteins | sample 322Ometagenome_2_FD_203888 | JGI IMG/M metagenome (GOLD analysis project Ga0307409, IMG submission 203888) | Maize rhizosphere microbial communities from greenhouse at UC Davis, California, United States - 322HYB-O-2 | ecosystem: Host-associated > Plants > Roots > Rhizosphere > Soil | place...
GATGCAGCCAGCCGCCTTCGGTCGTGTAGACCGGCACGCGCGGCTGCGCCCCGCCGGCCGCCTTCCACAGCGGCAGGCCGATGCGCCGGCACTTGAGGTCCCACAGCGCCGTGTCGATCGCCGCCAACGCGAGGCTCGTGATCGCACCGACCGCCGTGGCGTGCGTTTGGAAGAACAGCGACTTCCACAGCCGCTCGATGTCGAACGCGTCGGCACCGACGAGCCGCGGCGCGAGGTGATCGCGCAGCAGCGCCATCACCGACGATCCGCCGGTGCCGATCGTGTAGGCGTAGCCGATCCCCTCGGCGCCATCGGCGCAGCGCACGCGCACGATCGGCGTCTCCTGCCTGACGAACGACTGGATCGCGTCGGTGCGCACGACTTTGGGCGGCAGATCGACCTGGTAGAGCTCGACGCGCTCGATGCGCCTCGCGTCGGCGTCGCTCGACAGACGCGCCTCGGCGCCCGCCCGCGAAGGCGTCCGTGCTGCATCGTGCATCGCACCGGCCGCCATCGACGTCACTTGCCGTAGATCAGGTTCGGCAGCCACAGCACGAGCTGCGGGAAATACGTGATCAGTCCGAGCGTCACGAGCAGCGGCCACAGCCAGGGCAGCACCGCCTTGACGGTCGCTTCGAACGAGATGCGCGCGACCTTCTGCAGCACGAACAGCACCATGCCGACCGGCGGCGTCAACAGGCCGATCATGAGGTTCAGCACCATGACGAGGCCGAAGTGCACCGGATCGATGCCGAGCTTCGCGAGGATCGGCATGAACACCGGGACGAGGATGGTGATCGCGGCGATCGTCTCCATGAAGCAGCCGACGAACAGCAGGAACAGGTTGGCGAGCAGCAGGAACACCAGCGGATTGGTCGAGATCGACAGCACCAGCGTCGCGACGTCCTCGGTGATCCGGGTGGTCGTCAGCACCCAGGCGAAGATCGACGCGGCGGCAACGATGAACAGCACGACGGCGGTCGTCTCGATCGTGTCCATCGAGATCTTCACCACCATCTTCCAGCCCAGCGTTCTGTACCAGAAGAAGCCGAGGAACAGCGCCCACGCGACCGCGGCGACCGCCGCCTCGGTCGGCGTGAACAGGCCGGTCGTCATGCCGCCGATGAGGATCACCGGCGTCAGGAGCGCCATGTACGCTTCGAACTTGAAGATCTTGTCGGCGACCATCGTGCCGACCAGCAGCGTGCCGAAGCGCAGCCACCCGGGCAGTCCCTCGGTCGACCACAGGTAATAGAGCACGACCGCGGTCAGCGCGACGAACCCGAGCTCGAAGAACGCAGCGCCCATGCGCGGCCACGAGAAGGCGATGTCGCTGCCGTACTTCCGCACGTGCGCGTAGTAGGCGACCATCAGCATCATGAAGAGCGCCATCACCGCGCCCGGAATGAAGCCGCCCGCGAACAGCTTGCCGATCGACACGTTCGCCTGGACGCCGTAGATCACCATCGGCAGCGACGGCGGGATGATCGGGCCGAGCGTCGCCGACGCGGCCGTGATGCCGAGCGCGAACTCGGTCGGGTAGCCGTGATCCTTCATCGCCTTGATCTCGATCGTCCCGAGACCGCCGGCGTCGGCGATCGCCGTGCCCGACATGCCGGCGAAGATCACGCTGCCGACGACGTTGACGTGGCCGAGCCCGCCCTTCAGCCAGCCGACGAGCGCGAGCGCGAAGTTGTAGATGCGGTTGGTGATGCCGGCCGAGTTCATCAGGTTGCCGGCGAGGATGAAGAAGGGCACGGCGAGCAGCGGGAAGCTGTCGACGCCGCCGACCATGCGATGCACGACGGTGAGCGGCGGGATCGTGCCGCTGATCCAGATGTAGAGCAGCGACGCGAGCACCATGCCGAGCGCGATCGGCAGGCCGGTCGCCATCGCCGCGAGGAAACCGCCGAGCAGGATCCCGTTCATTTCGTCGCCCGCGTGCGTGCGCTGATGGGAGCGTCGGTCATGCTTCGGCCTCGCCGGGCCGCTCGAGCGCGCTCCAGCCCTGTCGCCAATGACGCACGGCCACCTGCACGGCGCGCAGCGTCATCAGTGCGAAGCCCGCGGTGACGAAGCCGTAGACGATGCTGACGGGAAAGTCGACGACCGTCATCTGCAGGTTGTGCATGCGCGGGATCAGCTCGATGCCGAGCCAGGTGCAGTAGCCGACGAGCGCGATGCGCACGATGTCCACCAGCGTCGACACCAGGCGCTGCACCGGGGCCGGCAGGTAGCGGTAGACGAACTCGACGTGGATGTGGGTGTTCCGCCGCACCGCCATCGCCGATCCGACGAACGTCACGACGATGAGGAGATAGCGGGCGATCTCCTCGGTCCACGCCGCGGAGTCCGCGAGCACGTAGCGGGTGAAGAACTGGTAGAAGACGTCGAACGCGAGCAGCCAGAACACCGCGAACGTGAACCAGTCCTCCAGCGCATAGCCGCTGATGTCGATCGGCGCGTCGGTCGCGTGGAAATGACCTTCCGCGTCGATGACGGGCGCGTCGGTGACGTGCGATCCGTGCTCGAGGACCTGCGCTTCTTCGGGGGAGGTGGTCATGACGTCGGTCGGCGGCTGGAGTCCAGGTGTGGCAGCGTGGGCGATGCGCTCAACGCGCGCTTGCCCGTGGGCGGCGAGGCAATCACCCGTGCCGCGATCCGCCGGAGCCTCGCAACGGGCCCGCCGCGATGGCGCGGACCCGGCGTCGCCGATCGATCGAGCAACGCCGGACGCCCGCTTCCACGACGCGATCGCGTTCCGGCGCTGCTCGCGCTGCGCCGGTGTGCGGCATCACTTGATCGCGACGATCTTGTCGTAGTCCGACTTGGTGAAGCCCATCGACTCGACCGGCGAGGCCTTCAGCACGGCGTCGACGAAGCTCTTGCGGTCGACGTCGACGATCTGCAACCCCTTCTTCTTGAATTCGTCGACCAGCTCGGCCTCGCGCTTCTTGATCTTGTCGGTAGCGCGCGCAGCGGCCTCGCGCGTGACGTCGGTGAAGATCTTCTTCTCCGCGTCCGAGAGCTTGCTCCACACGTGCGGGGCGACCTGCGTCGTCAGGCCGTCGACGATATGGCCGGTCAGCATGATCGCCTTCTGCACTTCGTAGAACTTCTTCGCCTCGATCGTCGTCAGCGGGTTCTCCTGCGCCTCGACGGTGCCGTTCTGCAGGGCCAGATAGACCTCGGCGAAGGCGATCGGCGTCGGGTTCGCGCCGCACGCTTTCGGCGTCGCCATGTAGGCAGGCACGTCGGGAACGCGGATCTTGAGCCCCTTCATGCCGGCGCAATCCTTGAACGGGCGGTTCGACGTCGTGTGGCGCGCGCCGTAGTAGGTATAGGCGGTGATCTGGATGCCGGTCTTCTTGCGGAACTCCTCGACCATCTCGGCGAACACCGGGCTCTTCGAGTAGGCGATCAGGTGATCGGCGTCGCGGAAGATGAACGGGTAGTAGGCGATGCCGATGCGCGGGTACGAGCGGGCAGCGAACGACGGCCCGCTGATGATCATGTCGACGGTGCCGAGCGCGAGGCCCTGGTTGATGTCCGTTTCCTTGCCGAGCGAGGACGCGGGGAACACCTGGATGTCGATCTTGCCGTTGGTGCGCTTCTTGATCTCCTCGGCGGCCCACACCGACTCGGTGTGATACGGCTCGCTCGTCTCGTAGACGTGCGCCCACTTGAGCTTGGTCTGCGCGAGCGCGGGCGAAGCGGACACCGCCAGCGCCACGGCGGCGGCAGCGACGATGGATGCGAAACGGTTCGGCAACTTCATGGACTCCTCCTGGTTTCGAATGTCAGGCGTAGACGACCTGTACCTTGGTGTTCTTCGTCTTGTCGGCCGCCGCGTGGAACGCCGCGACGGCGTCGGAAAGCGGAAACTGGCCCGACAGGAGCGGCCGCACGTCGACGCGGCGGGTCGAGATGTAATCGACGGCCCAGTCGAACTCGATGCCCCAGCGGAAAACGCCGCGCAGATCGATCTCCTTGCTCATGATCTCGTTGACGACGAACGGCAGCGGCTCGTGCGGCAGCGTGCCGGCCTGCACGACGACGCCGCCGCGCTTGACCGCCGCGACGCACGACTTGAGCGCGTTGAAATTCCCCGAGACCTCGTAGCAGACGTCGAACTGCGGCGAGGCGAGCTTGTCGCCGTCGCGGTCGGCGCGAAGCGTCGTATCGGCGCCGATCTCGCGCGCCTTGGCGAGCGGCCGGTCCAGGACGTCGGAGACGGTGATCCTCGACGCGCCCGCGAGGCGCGCCGCCATGACCGTGAGGCAGCCGATCGTGCCCGCGCCGGTCACCAGCACCGACTTGCCGAACAGCTCGGGCCCGCGCTTGACCGTGTGCAAGCCGACGGCAAGCGGCTCGGCGAATGCGAGCTCGCCGAGCGAGATGTCGCCGCCGACCGGGTAGCACTGCCGCTCGCCCAGCACGAAATACTCGGTGAACATTCCCTGCGAGTGCGGGAACACGCTCGCGCTGCCGAGGAACTTCATGTTCGAGCACAGCTGCTCGCGTCCGGAGCGGCAGCCCTCGCACCGGCCGCAGGCATGCGACGGCGACACGGCGACCTTGTCGCCCTTCTTCACGCGCGTCACGCCGGGGCCCACGGCCTCGACGACGGCGGACGCCTCGTGGCCGGGAATCAGCGGCTCGCGCACGACGAAGCTGCCGTTGCGGCCCTCGAAGTAGTAGTGCAGGTCGGAGCCGCAGATGCCGCCGGCGCCGAGCTTCAGCAGCACTTCGCCGACACCGGGCGACGGCATGTCGAGCGGGTCGAGCCTCAGGTCTTCCTTCGCGTGGATGCGCGCGGCCAGCATGTCGGTCTCCTCAGTCGCTTCATTGCAGCGTGTCCCAGCCCTTGCTGAAACGCTTGTACGCCATGTTGAGATGGCGCTGCATCGCCGCCTTCGCCGCCGCCGCGTCGTGCGCGGCGATGGCCTTGACGACGGCGCGGTGCTCCGACATCGCCGTCTCCCACAGTCCCGGCGAGTCGTAATGATGCTCGAGCTGCTTGTACAGCGGGCCCGTGCGCTCTTCCCACAGCGTCTTGATGACGTGCACGAGCGCGCCGTTGCCCGTCGCTTCCGCGATGCGCAGGTGGAACAGCCGGTCGCCCGACAGCGGCTGCCTGCCGTCGGCGTGCTCGCGCTCCATGTCGACGAGCGCCGCCTCGATCGCCTCCAGCTGCTGCTTCTTCGCCGACTTCGCGGCGAGCGCCGCGCATTCGGCCTCGATGACATAACGGGCGCGCAGGAGCTCGAACGGCCCCGCGGGCGCGTCGCTCTCGTTCGCCGGCTCGCGCGGGTCGGCGTGCGGCGCCAGTACGTAGATGCCCGATCCGATCCGCACCTCGACCAGCCCCTCGACCTCCAGCGCGATCAGCGCTTCGCGCACGCTGGGCCGCGAGACCCCGAGCTGTTTGGCGAGATCGCGCTCCGGCGGCAACCGAGCCCCGGCGTGGAATTCGCCGGACTTGATGAGGCGGCGGATCTGATCGGCGATCTGCCGATACAGCCGACGGGGTTCGATGCTGTGGAAGGGCATGCGGGCGCGCTGCTCCCGCGCGGGAATCCGGCGGGGAGCGGAAGGCTAGCCCGCGGACGGGAACTGGTCAAGTGGTATGACCAATTACGTGGTGACGCGGGCGTAGCGTCAGGACGTTCGCGGGAGGTCGCGCCGGTTGTGCGCGGAGCCCGAACCCTTCGCACGGTGCGTATCACTTCATCCCCCCGCCTTCGCCCGCTCGGCGAGCACCTCCTGCGCGCGATGGAAGCCGCTGTTCGCGACCGGCACGCCGGCATAGATCGCGGCGATCATCAGCACCTCGCGCAAGTCGTCCTCGGAGAGCTCGGCCGCAAGGCCGCTTCGCACGTGCATCGTGAATTCGTCGAACCGGCCGAGCGCGAGCATCATGCCGAGCACGACCAGTCGCCGCACGCGATCGTCGAGTACGCTGCGCGTCCAGATCTCGCCCCAGGCGTACCGGGTGATGAAGTCCTGGAACTCGGCGTTGAACGCATTCACCGACGCGAGGCGCGCCTCGACATACTCGCGCCCGAGCGCCTCCTTGCGTCGCTCGAGCCCCGCGCGGTAGCGATCGCGTTCGGTCGCCACCTCGCCGAACACGAGGAAACGCAGCAGCGTGTCGGCGAACCGCCCCGGCGCCTCGATCAGCGCGATGTGCGCGAACGGCAACTCGATGATGCTCGCCCCCGGAATTGCGCGCGCGATCGCCTCGCCCTGCTCCTTCGGCGTGGACACGTCGTGCGTGGCGGTGATGACGAGCGTCGGCACGCGGATGCGCGGCGCGAGCGGCGTGAGGTCCATGTCGCGGATCGCGGCGCAGCAGCCGAGGTAACCGGTCGGGTCGGCCGCGACGAGCGTCGAGCGCGCTGCGGCGACCCGCGGCGTCTTCTTCGCGAAGAACCCGGGCGTGAACCAGCGCGCGAGCACGGCGTCGGCGATCGACGCCATGCCGCCCGACTGCACGGCGGCGATCCGCGTCGCCCACACGTCGGCGTTCGACTTCGCCGTCGTCATCGCGAGGACCAGGCGCTCGATGCGATCCCCCGCGTTCGCGCCCAGCCACTGTCCCAGCATGCCGCCGATCGACACGCCCGCATAGCTGAAGCGCTGCACGCGCGCGGCATCGGCGACGGCGAGCGCATCGCGCGCCAGCATCTCGATCGTGTAGTCGCCGGGCGTCGCGCCCGACGCACCGTGGCCGCGCATGTCGAAGCGCAGCACGTGGAAGCGCTCGACCAGCGACGGCATCACCCCGTCCCACAGGGAAAGATCGGTGCCGAGCGAATTGCCGAGCAGCAACGCGGGCCGGGCAGGGTCCCCGTCGCTGCGCCACCACAGGCGCGCACCGTCGCGGTCGACAAAGGGCATCGTCAGGATCCTCGTGTGCGCCACGCGGCGAGCGCGCGGTCGATCATCGTGGCGGCGGAGCCGAATTGGCGCTCGGGCGCGAAAAGCTCGTCGCGCCGCGCTTGTGGCAGCAGCGCGGCGAGCTCGGGATCGGCGTCGAGCGCTTCGCGCAGCGTCGTGCCGGCGATGTCGCACTCGCGGCAGAGCGCCTCGACGCGCGCGTGCGCCGCCGCCTTGCCGAGCGACGCGGCGAGCGCCATCGACACGCCTTCCGCGTACACGAAGCCGCGCAACGCGTCGAGGTTTCGGCGCATCGCGTCGGCATCGATCGTCAGGCCTTCCAGCACCTCGACCATCGACGCCGCCGCGCTGCCCGCGGCGTCGTAGAGCTCGCCCAGCGTCCAGAACTGCGACTGCCACTGACCGAGGCCGCGCTCGTGCTCGCCCGCGATCTCGACCATCAGCGTCGACACCAGCGCCGGGGCGCGCCACCCCGCCTCGCGCGCGAGCATCGAACCGACCGGGTTGCGCTTGTGCGGCAGCGCCGACGAGCCACCGCGGCCCGCGCCCGTCGGCTCGAACGCTTCCGCCACTTCCGGCTGCATCAGCAACGCGACGTCGCCGGCCACCTTGCCCAGCACGCCGCACACGATGCCGAGCTCGGCGCCCAGTCGCGCGATGCGGTCACGCACGCCGTGCCACGCGACATCCGGCAGCGGCAGGTCGAGAAGCTGGGAGAGCGCGCTCGCGACGTCGTCGCCGCGATCGCCCAGCGCCGAGCGAACGCCGCTCGCGCCGCCGAATTGCAGCACGGCCGCCTCGCGTGCCGCGCGCACGAGCGAAGCGCGAGCGCGGGTGAGCGCGTCGAGCCAGACGGCGGCCTTCCAGCCGAACGGCACCGGACTTGCGACCTGGAGGAGCGTTCGCGCTGCCATCGGCGTGGCGCGATGCGCGTCCGCGAGTCGCGCGGCGGCGTCGCCGGTGCGGTCGAGATCGTCGACGAGGCGCGCGGTCGCCTTGCGAAGCTGCAACGCGAGCGCGCTGTCCTGCACGTCCTGGCTGGTCGCCGCCCAGTGCACGTAGCGCGCCGCCTCGTCGTCGTGCGCGGCGACGTGCGCGGTCAGCTGCTTGACGAAGGGAATCGCGAGCGTACCGGCGCGCCGCGCCTGCCGCGCGAGCGCCTCGGCATCGAAGCGCATCGACGTCGCGGCCGCCTCGATCCCGTCGGCGGCCGTGTGCGGAATGACGTCGCATCGCGCTTGCGCGCGGGCGAGCGCCCGCTCGAACGCCAGCATCGCCTCCAGCAGCGCGGTATCCGAGAAGCAGTCGGCGATTGCCGCCGACGCGAACATGGAACGAAGCATCGAACTCCGCCTCTCAGGCGATGCGACGCGCCGCTCGACCACGGGAGCGTGCGCTCGCGACGAGTTTACATGCGGTCCGCGATCGCATTGCGACCGGCGCATCGACGCGCGCCGCCGTCGTGCGCGCGTGACCGCATGGTGCGCCGCACGTTGACGGACGCGCGCAACCTTGTATGCTAGTGTGCAAGATGCTTTCGACGCGCCACGCCGATGCGAACGAACCGACGCGCCCGCGTCGCGGGGCAGCTGGCGAAGCGTACCTGTGGCTGCGTCGCGAGGTGCTCGCCGCGCGTCTGCGTCCCGGACAGACGCTTTCCGAGAACGAGATCGCCGCCCGCCTCGGCGTGAGCCGCACGCCGGTGCGCGAGGCCATCATCCGCCTCGAGGGCGAAGGACTGCTGACGGTGCGGCCGCAGATCGGCACCGTCGTCGCGCCGATCGACCTCGACGCGGTCGCCGACGGCCAGTTCCTGCGCGAAGCGATCGAGTGCCGGACCGCGACGCTCGCGGCAGCGCGCGTGCGACCGGCCGACGCGCGCGAGCTTCGCGCGCTGCTGCGCGACCAGGCGCGCGCCGTCGCCAGGCATGACCAGGCGGCGTTCCTGCTGCTCGACGACGGCCTGCACCGCCATCTCGTCACGATGGCCGGCCGCCCGCGACTGTGGCACACGGTCGAGGAAGTGAAGGCGCAGCTCGACCGCGTGCGCGTGCTGTCGCTCGAGGACCCGGCGTGGCTGGCCACGATCCTCGCGCAGCACCGGGACATCGTCGAGGCGGTGCTCGCCGGCGATGCCGCGCGTGCCGCCTCGGCGATGGAGACGCACGTCCGCGCCGTGTTCGCCTCGATCGAGGCGATCGCCCGCGAGCGACCCGAGTATTTCCGCGGCGGCAGCGGCGACGCGCCGGCGCATCGACCCGTCACCGTTCCCCTGAGGAGGAGAGCCAAGTGAGATCCATCGCTGCACTGTCCGTCGCCCTGCTGGCGGCGATCGCGCTTCCCGTCGCCGCGCAAACCGTGCTGAACGTCAACACTGCGCTCACGACCGACGACCCGATGTACGCGGGTCTCGAGCGCATGAAGGCCAACGTCGAGAAGCGCTCGGCGGGCAAGCTGCAGATCCGCCTGTTCCCCGGTTCGCAGCTCGGCAAGGACGAGGATGTCCTCGAGCAGGCGCGCGCCGGCGCCAACGTGGCGGTGCTCGTCGACGGCGGGCGTCTTGCGCCGTTCGTCAAGGAGTTCGGCATCCTCGGCGCGCCCTACCTCTTCGACGACTACGGCCAGTTGCTGAAGCTCGAGGAGACGCCGCTGTTCAAGGGGTGGGTCGAGAAGCTCCGCAACGCGTCGAACCACCAGGTGCTGTCGTTCAACTGGTTCCAGGGTCACCGGCACATGCTCACCAACGTTCCGGTGAAGACGCCCGCGGACCTGAAGGGCGTGCGCGTGCGCACGCCGGGCGCGCCGGTGTGGCTCGAGACGGTGCGCGCGATGGGTGCGACGCCGACCGGAATGCCGTGGTCCGAGGTGTATTCGGCGCTGCAGACGAAGGTGATCGACGGTGCCGAGGCGCAGCACCCCGCCGTGTACGGCGCGAAGCTGTACGAAGTGGTGAAGTACGTCACCAAGACCGAGCACATCTTCCTCATCACCGGCCTCGTCACCAGCCGTGGCTGGTTCGACAAGCTCCCCGCCGACCAGCAGCAGATGCTGCGCGAGGAATCGTTCGCGGCCGGCAAGTTCGCCTCCGAGAAGACGATCGAGTCGCTCGCCGACTACGAGAAGAAGCTGCGCGAGCGCGGCATGCAGGTGGTCGAGATCGACAAGACGCCTTTCCGGACGTCGACCGCGGGCGTCTACCAGACGCTCGGCTACACCGAGCTCCGCGGCCAGGTCAACCAGGCGCTCGGCAAGAAATAACGTTTCGGGCGAGCCCGGCGGGCCACGCTTCCGGCGTCCCGCCGGGAGGCCCGCGTCCCGGCCGCGCGCTCATGGCGTGCATCATCGGAGCTTGCCGGGACGCGATCGCCGACAACCAGGGGAATGCCGATGAACAGGCTGGTCGACGCGATCGCGCGCGCCGAGGACGTCCTTTCCAAGGGATTCCTCGCCGGCTGCTCGCTGCTCGTCTTCGTCGCCGCGATCACACGCGCGTTCGGCGCGCCGGTGATCTGGGCGATCGACGTGGCGATGCTGCTCTTCATCTGGTGCGCGTTCTTCGGTGCCGACAAGGCGCTGCGGAACCGCCAGCACATCATCATCGACATCGCGGTCCGCTACCTGCCGCAGCGACTGCAGCGGATGCTGCTGATCGCGCACTGGGCGGTCATCGTCGTGTTCCTCGGCGCGCTCGTCGTGCTGGGCACGCAGCTGACGCTCCTGAACGCGCAGCGCCCGATGGGCGACACCGACATCTCGTACGCGTGGGTGACCTCCGCGGTACCGGTCGGCGCGCTGCTGATGCTGGTCACGGCGGCCACGCAGCTCGTGCAGTTCCTGCGGGATCCGAACGTCGCCTTCGGCGGCGGGGACAGTCCGCTGTGACCGTCGCCACACGTCGACGGCGCCCCGCGCCGCGGCGCCGGGTGTCGCCGCCCCTCGACCGCGAGCGGATGCCATGACCGTCTTCCTGTCCGTGCTGTTCCTTGCGCTCATGTTCCTCGGCATGCCGGTCGCGTTCGCGGTCGGCGTGGCGAGCTTCGTGTTCTACGCGCTGTCGGACACGATCCCCGCGTCGATCGGCGTGCAGCGCATCGCGACGGCGACGCAATCGTTCCCGCTGCTCGCCGTGCCGCTGTTCGTGCTCGCCGGCAATCTGATGAACGCCTCCGGCATTACCGACCGCATCATCGCGCTCGCCAAGGTGCTGACCGGCTGGATCACCGGCGGGCTCGCGCAGGTCGCGATCGTCGTCTCGGCGCTCATGGGCGGCGTATCCGGCTCGGCCGTGGCCGACGCGGCGATGGAGGCGCGCATCCTCGGTCCGGCGATGCTTCGCAACGGCTTCTCGCGCGGGTTCTCGAGCGCGGTGATCGCGGTCGGGTCGCTGATCACCGCGACGATCCCGCCGTCGATCGGGCTGATCCTCTACGGCTTCCTCGGCAACGTCTCGATCGGCAAGCTGTTCGTCGGCGGCATCGTGCCGGGCATTCTCATGACGTTCGTGCTGATGGGCACGACGTGGCGCATCGCCAGGACGCGCGGCTACAAGCCGGATCTCGTCGCCTTCCCCGGCTGGCGCGAGCTCGCGCGCCAGGCGAACGCGAGCAAATGGGCGCTGCTGTTCCCGGTGTTCCTCGTCATCGGCATCCGCTTCGGCATCTTCACGCCGTCCGAGGTCGGCGCATTCGCCGTCGCGTACGCGATCGTCGTCGGCGTGTTCGCCTACCGCGAGCTCGACTGGAAGCGCTTCACCGAAGCGCTCGGGCACTCGGTCACCGACGTCGGCATGATCATGCTCATCATCATGCTGTCGGCGATGATCGGCTACGTGATCGCGCTCGAGCGCGTGCCACAGAATGCGGCCGAGGCGATCGTCGCGCTGACGCAGAGCCGCTACGTGCTGATGACGATGCTCATCGTCTTCATCCTCGTGCTCGGCATGTTCCTCGAGAGCACGGTCATCACGCTGCTCCTGACGCCGATCCTCGTGCCGATCGTGGTCAAGGCCGGCATCGATCCCGTGCACTTCGGCCTGGTCATGATGACCTCGACGACGCTCGGCAGCATGACGCCGCCGGTCGGCGTTGCGATGTACACGGTGTGCGGGCTCCTCGACACGCCGATGGACGAGTACACGCGCGAGGCGCTGCCGCTGATCCTCGCCGTCATCGCGCTGATCTTCGTGATGGCGTTCTATCCGCCGATCGTCATGTTCCTTCCGGACCTCGTGATGGGCGGGTGACGCGGGAGGCACGCGCACGATTGGCTACAATGTCGCCGGGCGATCCGCGCTTCGACGGCCCGCTGCCATGCGCGGCGACGCAACGCTAGGCCGCCGCCCCGGCTCTCCCAGGACGTCCGATGCCCACGACGATTGCAGCGATCCGCGCCACGCCGGTCACGGTGCCGCTCGAGGCGCCGCTGCGCCACAGCAACGGCGCGCACTGGGGACGGTTCGTGCGCACCGTCGTCGAGGTGGAGACCAACGACGGTTATGTCGGTCTCGGCGAGATGGGGGGCGGTGGCGAGGATGCGACGCGCGCCTTCGCCGCGCTGGAAAGCTACCTGCACGGGCACGACGTCTTCGCGCTCGAGGCCATGCGCCTCAAGATCTGCAATCCGACGGCGAGCCTCTACAACAACCGGACGCAGCTGCACGCCGCGCTCGAGTTCGCCTGCCTCGACATCGTCGGCCAGAAGCTCGGCGTGCCGGTGCACGTGCTGCTCGGCGGCAAGCTGCGCGACAGCGTCGAGTTCGCGAGCTACCTGTTCTTCCGCTACGCCGATGCGACCTCGGGCCGTGGCGAGGTACGCACGGCCGCGCAGCTCGTCGACAACGCCAAGGCGCTGAAGGCCAAGCACGGCTTCCGCACGCACAAGCTGAAGGGGGGCGTCTTCCCGCCGGCGCACGAGCTCGCCTGCTACCTGGCACT
>Ga0307409_100001087_pt1 | contig 12836 bp, 5 predicted proteins | sample 322Ometagenome_2_FD_203888 | JGI IMG/M metagenome (GOLD analysis project Ga0307409, IMG submission 203888) | Maize rhizosphere microbial communities from greenhouse at UC Davis, California, United States - 322HYB-O-2 | ecosystem: Host-associated > Plants > Roots > Rhizosphere > Soil | place...
ACGGTGTATGCATCGGCGTTTCAGCTGGGCATCTTCCGGTCGCTGCGCGGCGGTCCCTTCCAGCAGGTGTTCGCGGGGCAGGCCCCGGGGTTGAATGTCGATCGAACGGAATTCGCCCTGGCGGTGAAGAACGGGAAGACGCGGATCTATGCGACCAACGGTTCCGTCGGATTGCCCGACGCGCCGTTCTCGGCGCTGTTTCGTACCGACGACGCCTCGCTGCTCGCGCAGGGGAGCGCGAACACGCTCGCGTGGAAGAAGCTCACGTCGAGCGTCAACGGCGACCCGTTCTACGCCACGTTCGATTTCTGCACCGGCCAGTGCTGGTACGACCAGGATGTCGCCACGCCGCCGGGCCAGCCGGACACGGTGATGGTCGTCGGCTCGTACACCTACGGTGAGCTCGGCGGCCGCTCCAATGCGCGCGCCGTGCTGCGATCGACGACCGCCGGCGAGCCGGATCCGGCAAACGGCAACCGCACGTTCACGGACGTGACATGGGACGCGCAATCGCCGCCCTACGGGATTCATCCCGACCAGCACGAGATCGCGTTCCACCCGACCAACTCGAACATCTGGTGGAGCACGTCGGACGGCGGTGTCGTCCGATCGAGCGGCGAATACGTCGACGTCACGAGCCAGTGCAGTGCCCGGCCGATCGGCGCCGCGAGCATGCAGACCTGCCGTCGCCTGCTCTCGGCCGTGCCGTCGCAGATTTTCAGCCTGAACGAAGGTCTGACCACCCTGCAGTTCATGAGCGTATCGGTGAACCCGCACAATCCCACGGGCGAGGTCCAGGGGGGCACCCAGGACAACGGAACGTGGCTGTACAACGGCAGCTCCAACGTGTGGACGCAAACCATCTACGGTGACGGAGGCACGTCGGGATTCGACGTCGGCAACCCTGCCATCCGGTTCAACCAGTTCTTCCTCGGCTTCGGCGACGTGAACTTCCGATCCGGCGATCCGACGGCGTGGGTGGTCGTGACCGCGCCGATGCTGAACAGCGGCGAAGCGGTCGGCTTCTACTGGCCGGAAATTGCCGATCCCTCCATCGCGGGGACGATGTTCACCGGGTTCCGTCATGTCTGGCGGACAAAAGACAACGCTGGCGACCAGGCGTTCCTCGAGGCGAACTGCCCTGAGTTCACCACCCCGGGCAACAAGCCGGGATGCGGGGACTGGGTGCCGCTCGGTGGCCCGGGAGGCACGGGCAAGCCTGGCGACCTCGGAGCCAATTCATACGGAACCGATCGCGCCGGCGGGTTCGTCGGGCGAATTGCCCGCGCACCGGCCGACACCGGCACCCTGTGGGCCTCGACGACGACCGGCCGGCTGTTCATCACGAAGAACGCCGACGCGGAACCTGCCAGGAGCGTGGTGTTCACGCGGCTCGACTCGCTCGTGACGAACGACCCGAACCGCTTCATCAGCGGCATCTACGTGGACGGGTCGAACCCGAACCACGCGTGGGTGTCGTACTCGGGCTACAACACCACGGCGGGATCGAGCGCGCCCGGGCACCTGTTCGAGGTGACCTTCAATCCCGCCACCGCGAGCGCCACGTGGACCGATCGCAGCTACGATCTCGCGGACCTGCCGGTGACCGACGTGGCGCGAGACGATCTCACCGGCGATCTCTACGCCGCTACCGACTTCGGCGTCCTGCGGCTGCCCTCCGGCGGCACCTCGTGGGAGGTCGCAGGCGCGGGTCTGCCGATCGTCGAGACTCCGGGGCTGACGATCGCAGCCTCTGCGCGTCGTCTGTATGCCGCGACCCACGGCATGGGGATGTGGTACATGAACCTGCCGTAGCGGATCGAGCGAGGGGTCGGCGGCCGCACCCGTTGCGGTCGCCGCACCCCGCTGAACTCGCGAGCCGATCCGCGCTCCGCTCGATCACACCGTCGCGTCTGGCCGTGGCGCGGGCAGTGCCTGCTACTGCGGCGAACTCGGAGTGGCGGGCTTCGCCGGCGGTGCCGGCTTCTTGCTGGGATCGACGGGCTCGAGCTTCTCGCGCTTGAGCGCGGCGTTCAGCCGCTGCAGCTCGCGGGCGAGCGCCGCATCCTTCTGCTTCATTTGCGCGTCGAGCGCGCCCGAGAGCTCGTCGAACACCGTGTAGCTCTGGTCGGTCGGCTTGCTGTCGGCCGCCTCGATCACGCCGCTCAGCGCCGCAATCTTGTTGTTCAACTTGATCGGATAGTTGAGCGGATCCTGGCTGCTGCGGTTCCGCACCTGATAGACCTCTTCCTCGACGGCGGTCAGCGGCTTCATCAGGCCGTCGGCGAGCGCCTGAATCTCCTTGCGCCGCCGTTCCGGGACCTTCGCGAGCCGCTCGTTGACCTGCTCGCGGATGGATCGGATCTGGATCACGGCCTGGTTCGCCTCGGTCACCTTGTCGCGCACCTTCGCCGAGAGCTTGAACTGTTCGTGCAGATCCGCTTCGGTGATGCCCTGCTTGGCGAGGCGTGGATCGAGGCCGATCGTGAACGTCTTGCTGGCGTTCTCGCCGAGGGCGCTGATGCGCACGGCGTACTGTCCGGGCGGCGATGCCGGCCCCCGCTGCGGCTGTGCGGCCCACATGATCATCCCCGGGAAGACGACGGCGCCCTCCTGCCGCAGGTCCCAGGTCACGCGGTTCATGCCCTTCTTCACGCCGACGTGCGGCGGCCGGAACGCACCGAAGCCGCCGCCCTCCCCCGGTTCCGGCTCCTTGTCCTTCGGCGTCCCGGTGAACGCGCGCAGCACCGTGCCGCTGGCGTCGAGGATCTCCACCTTCACCTCGTCGGCGTCCTTGCCGAGGTAGTAATCGAACGCGACGTTCTCGTCGAAGCCGCGGAGCGGGTTGTTCGGCGTGAACAGGTGCAGATTGGACGTCGTGATGTTCGCGTTCGCCTCGCGCAGGACGGCGATGTCGTCGAGGATGTAGAAGCCGCGTCCGTGCGTGCCGATGACGAGATCGCGATCGTGCACCGCGATGCCGTGCACCGGCGTCACCGGCAGGTTCAGCCGCAGGGACTGCCAGTTCGCCCCGTCGTCGAACGAGATGTACATCCCGTTCTCCATGCCGAGATACAGCAGACCGCGGCGCTTGGTGTCCTCGCGAATGGCGCGTGGGAAGTCGTTTCCCGGCAGCCCGTTGATGATCTTCGTCCACGTCTTGCCGAAATCCGCTGTCTTGTAGACGTACGGCTTGCGGTCATCGCGCTGGTAGCGGTTGGCCACCATGTAGGCGACGCCATTCTGGTGCGGCGAGGCTTCGATCAGGCTGATCCGCGCGAAATCGGGCAGGTCGGGCGGGTTGATGCGCTGCCAGTTCTTGCCGCCGTCGCGTGTGACGTGCACGTAGCCATCGTCGCTGCCGGTCCAGATGGTGTTGAGATCCTGGTGCGACGGCGCGATGGTGAACACCGTGGCGTAGGTTTCCACGCCGGTCTGGTCCTTGGTGATCGGGCCGCCCGACGGTCCCATCGTGGACGGGTCGGCCCGTGTGAGATCGGGGCTGATCTTCTCCCAGCTCTGACCGCCGTTGGTCGTGCGGAACACGTGCTGTGACGAGGTGTAGAGCACCTTGGTGTCCACCGGCGAGAAGAGGATCGGGTAGGTCCACTGGAAGCGCTCCTTGATGTCCTCGGAGGAGTGCCCCATCGGGTTGTTCGGGTAGACGTTGACGAGGCGCCGCTGATCGGTCGCGCGATCGAGGCGCGTCATCAGCCCGCCGTAACTGCCGGCATAGAAGACGTCGGGGTTGTTCGGATCGCTCGCGATGTAGCCGCTCTCGCCGCCGCCGGGCGAATAGAAGATGGGAGGAAGACTTCCCTCGCCGGCGCCCGGATTGCTCTCGCTGCCCACGCACGCCGTGGAGTTGTCCTGCTGCGCGCCGCATACGTGGTACGGCACGTGCCTGGTGAGGAAGACGTTGTAGAACTGCCCGGTCGCGTAGCCCTGCCCCGACCACGTGCGGCCGGCGTTGACGCTGACGTTGCCGCCGCCGTCGTTCCCCTCGATCATGCGGTTGCTGTCGTTCGGCGCAATCCACATGTCGTGGTTGTCGCCGTGCGGCGGACGGATCTGCGTCGGGAACGTCTTGCCGCCGTCGTCGCTGCGCCAGAACTGGACGTTGAGGACGTAGACGCGGTCCTTGATCGTCGGGTCCGCGATGATGTGCGTGTAGTAGAACGCGCGCTGCCGAAGCTTGCGGTCGTCGTCACCCTTCTTCCACGTGGCGCCGGCGTCATCGGACACGAACACGCCGCCGTTCTCGTTCTCGATGATGGCGTAGACGCGATTGCTGTCGGCGCCCGAGACGCTGACCCCCAGCTTCCCCCACAGGCCGGTCGGCAGGCCCGGGTTCTTGGTGATCTCGGTCCACGTGGCGCCACCGTCGGTGGACTTGAAGAGGCCGCCGCCCGGGCCGCCGCTCTCCATCGAGTGCGGCGTGCGGTACACCTGCCAGAGCGCCGCAAAGACCACGTCCGGGTTCTTCGGGTCGATGGAGAGGTCGATGGCGCCGGTATCGTCGCTGCGGAAGAGCGTCTTCTCCCAGGTCTTGCCGCCGTCCCTGCTGCGGAACACGCCGCGATCGGGGTTCGGCCCGTAGGCATGACCGAGCACCGCGGCGAAGACGATGTCGGGGTTCGTCGGATGCACGCGGATCTTGCTGATCGTCTCGGTGTTCTCGAGTCCGACGTGCTGCCACGTCTTGCCGGCATCGGTGGACTTGTAGATCCCGTCGCCCTGGAGGATGTTGCCGCGGAAGCAGCTCTCACCCATCCCGGCGTAAACGACATCGGGATTGGACGGGGCGACGGCGAGTGCGCCGACCGAGGAGGTCTTGAAGTGCTCGTCGCTGACCGGCCGCCAGGTGTTGCCGTAGTCGTCGGACTTCCACACGCCCCCGCCGACCGCCCCGAAGAAGTACTCGTTCGGGCGGCTCGGAGAGCCGGCCACGGCAATCGACCGGCCGCCGCGGTCCGGCCCGACGCTGCGCCATTTCATGCCGGCATAGAGCGACGGGTCGATGGTGGCGGCCGGCTGCTGGGCCTGCCCGCCGTACTCGACCCCGATGAGAGCGATCACCAGGATCAGGGATTTCAGATTTCGCATTCGCGGATTGTACTGACCGCGGCGACGGACTGACAAGGCACGCGGCTGCGCACTCTGTCACGAGATGCAACGCGGCGGGCGCGCCGCCGCCGCACACGCCCGCACAGTGTTCCCGGGCTCTGCTGGGGCCGATACGCAATCGGTTACCGCTCACACCAGCGGAGACAGGAGACCCTCGGACGTATGGCCGGCGCGTGGATTGACACTCTCCTCACACGTTTTGGCGCGTTGGGCAGCGGTGAGCTGCTGTTCGAATCCGGCGCGCCCGTACGCATCGCCAGCAACGGCAGCCGGAAGGACGTGACCACCCGGACGCTGACCGGGCAGGAGATCCTGAACGTGATCACGCCGATCGCGCCGGCCGACGCGATGCAGCGGGTCGCCGTGAGCTCCCCGTTCCAATTCGACTACGCGCTGAGCGGGGTCGGCGAGTTCAGGGTCGCCGTGCGCGGCAGCAGCGACTCGGTCGCCGTGACGATTGTGCCGGCGGGCGCCACACCGACGCGCGACGGGCAACTTGCACCGACCGGCGACGCGCAGATTGCACAGACTGGCGACGCGCAGCTTGCACCGATGCGCGAAGCACAGCTTGCACCGACGCGCGACGCCCAGATTGCACCGACGCGCGCAGCGCAGACTGCGCCGACCCGCGCCGCGCACGATCACGCGGCGCACGTGCATACCGGACCGGCGGCCATCGACGAGCTGTTCCGGGCGATGTGCGCGCAGAAGGCGTCGGACCTGCACCTCTGCGTCGGCATGCCGCCCCTCATCCGCAAGGACGGGTCGATTCAGCCGCTCGGCGGCGACGCGACGCCGCTCGATCCGGAGTCGATCGTCGCGCTGCTCGACCCGATCATGCCGATGAAGAACCGCGAGGAGTTCGCGCGGCGCCACGACACCGACTTCGCCTACGAGATCGGCGATCTCGGCCGCTTCCGCGCCAACGTCTTCATGGACCGCAAGGGACGGGGCGCCGTGTTCCGGGTCATCCCGTCGAAGATCCTCACCGCCGAGGACCTCGGGCTCTCACAGGCCATCCTGCAGTTGTGCCGCCTGAACAAGGGGCTGGTGCTCGTCACCGGTCCCACCGGATCGGGCAAGTCGACGACGCTCTGCGCGATGGTGGACTACATCAACCGCACGCGCGACGACCACATCATCACCATCGAGGATCCGATCGAGTTCGTCCACGAGAACAAGAAGTGCCTGATCAACCAGCGCGAGGTGCACACGCACACCGACTCGTTCAAGGACGCCTTGCGCGCGGCCCTTCGTGAGGACCCGGACATCCTGCTCGTCGGAGAGATGCGCGACCTCGAGACGGTGGCCATCGCCATCGAGACCGCTGAAACCGGTCACCTCGTCTTCGGCACGCTGCACACCACGACCGCTGCGTCGACGGTCGATCGCGTCATCGACCAGTTCCCCACCGATCGCCAGGCACAGATCCGGATCATGTTGTCGGAGTCGCTCAAGGGAGTCATCGCGCAGACCCTGTGCAAGAAGATCGGCGGCGGCCGCGTGGCCGCGCTCGAAGTCCTGATCGCCACCGGCGCGGTCAGCAACCTGATCCGCGAGGGCAAGACCTTCCAGCTGCCGTCGATGATGCAGGTCGGCAAGGCGCAGGGGATGGTCTCCCTCAACGACGCGCTGATGGACCTGGTCACCAGGAAACTGGTCGAGCCGCAGGAGGCCTACACGAAGGCCGTCGACAAGGCGAACTTCGAATCGCTGCTCAAGCGCGCCGGCATCGACACCAAGTTCGTCACCACGGGATAGCGATCCGGGCGGCGGCCCGGTCTCTTTGAACGCCCGTTCAGTTTTCCGTTGATTCTCCCGCCGCCGGAGCATAGGATTTCCCCATCCGGCTTCTTATCCGGCGCGTTCCTGCCCGTGCGCGCCTTCCACCAGGGAGGCGTCATGTTCCGATTTGCGCGGATTGTCGTTGCGCTCGCTGTCGTCATCGGAACGGCTGCGGCCGCTGCCGCACAGGGCAACCCCACGGGCACGATCTCGGGCCAGGTGAAAGACCAGGACGGTCTGCCGATGCCAGGGGTCACGGTTACCGTGGCGTCCCCGGTGCTGCAGGGCGTCCGCACGTCCGTCACCTCGATGAACGGCGACTACATCGTCCCGTTCCTGCCGTCGGGCGATTACGAAGTCACCTTCGAGCTTCAGGGCTTCCAGACCGTCAGGCGCACCAACATCAGCGTCAAGATGGCTGAAACGCAGACGCTCGACGTCACGCTGAGCATCGCGGCGCTCGCCGAGACGGTGACCGTCACCGGGCAGTCGGCCGAGATCGTGCCGACCGCGACGGTCGCCTCGAACTTCAAGAAGTCGACGCTGGAGCTGCTGCCGGTGGGCCGTGCGCTCAACGACGCGGTCCTCCTCGCCCCCGGTGTCGCCGGCAACGGTCCGAGCGGCAACATCATGATGTCCGGCTCGCTTTCGTTCGAGAGCCAGTACCTCGTGAACGGCGTGGTCATCAACGAGAACCTGCGCGGGCAGGCGCTGACGCTCTTCATCGAGGACGCGATCCAGGAGACGAAGGTCTCGACCGGCGCCATCTCCGCCGAGTACGGCCGCTTCGGCGGCGGCGTGGTGAACATGATCACCAAGTCGGGCGGCAACGACTTCAGCGGATCCTTCCGCACGACGCTGAACAACGACGGGTGGCGTTCGCTCACGCCCTACCCGACGGATCAAACGGTCGACAAGATCACGCCGGTGTACGAAGGCACGCTCGGCGGCCCGATCATGCGCGACCGGATCTGGTTCTTCGGCGCCGGGCGCTTCACCAAGCCCGAAGAGAACCGCACGCTGGCGGTGACCGGCCTGAACTACACGTTCGCCAACGACGAGCGCCGCTACGAGGGCAAGGGCACCTACGCGCTCAACCCGGCGAACAACGTGAAGGTGGGCTACACGAAGCGGACGACGAACACGACCAACAACCGGTTCGGCACGATCATGGACCTGGCCAGCCTCTACGACAACTCCACGGACCAGCACCTCTACACCGCGAACTACACCAGCGTCGTCACCAACAGCTTCTTCCTCGAGGGGCAGTACTCGCGCAAGGTGTCGGCGACGATGGACACGGGATCGAGGTTCACGGACCTGGTGAAGGGAACGCCGATCAACGATCGGTCGAAGCTGGTGGGCACCGACAACCCGCGCTTCAACTCGCCCACCTTCTGCGCCGTGTGCGGCGGCGGGTGGCTCGAGCACCGCGACAACTGGGACTGGTTCATCAAGTCCACCTACTTCCTCTCGACCAGCGACTTCGGCGCGCACAACCTCGTCGCCGGGTTCGACAACTTCAAGGAATGGCGGATGAACGACAACTGGCAGTCGGGCAGCCAGTACAACATCTCCGCGACCTCCACGATCATCGACGGCGCGGCCATCTACCCGGTGTTCCGCAGCGACAACACGACGTTCATCAACTACCTGCCGATCCTGCAGCGCAGCGTCGGCAACGACATCCGCACCTACTCCGCGTATGCCAACGATCAGTGGCGCTACAACAACCGGCTGTCGTTCAACATCGGCGCCCGCTTCGACCTGAATCGATCGAAGGACCAGAGCGGCGCGTCCGTGGTCAAGGACTCGCAGTGGAGCCCGCGGCTCGGCGCGACCTGGGACCTCAAGGGCAACGGCAAGTGGACCGCCAACCTGGGCTACGCGCGCTACGTCTCCGGCATCAGCACCGCGCTCGTCGACGCGGGATCGGCTGGCGGGCGGCAGGCGTCCTTCAGCTGGTTCTATCAGGGACCGCCGATCAACACCGGCGCGGGACCGTATCTCACCGCGGAGCAGGCGCTGCCGGTCCTGTGGGACTGGTTCTTCGCCAACGGCGGCACGCAGCGCGCGACCCGCACCACGCCGAACATTCCCGGCCTCAGCACGCGCGTGCGCGGCGACGTGATCTCACCGAGCTCCGACGAGTGGTCGACGGGGCTCGCGAACGTGGCCGGCAAGCTCGAATGGCGCGTCGACTACGTGCACCGGAAGTACCGCGACATGTACGGCGACTTCCTCGACATGACGACGGGGCGCGTGACCGACGCCGCCGGGCGTCCGTTCGACTTGACCCTCGTCAGCAACACGGACAAGGCGCGGCGCACCTACGACGGGCTGACCTTCGACGCGCGCTATCGCGTGTCGCGGCTCTTCCTCGGCGGCAACTACACGCTGTCCAAGGCATGGGGCAACTTCAACGGCGAGAACGTCGGCAGCGGCCCGATCCGCGGGTCGTTCGACACCTTCCCCGAGTATCGCCAGGAGAGCTGGAACTACCCGATGGGATACAACCCGGGTGACCAGCGCCACAAGTCGCGCATGTGGGTCAGCTACTCCGCGCCGGTGCCCGAAGCGGTCGGCAAGGTGGACATCGGCATCGTGCAGCGCGCCGACTCCGGCATCTCGGCGGACGTGACCGGCAACGTCGATCCGCGCGCGTTCGTCGCGAACCCGGGCTACGTCACGCCGCCGCAGAGCCTCACCTACTACTTCACGCCGCGCGGCGACTTCCGCTGGGACCCGACGTTCACGACCGACCTGGCGTTCACGTGGTCGAAGAAGCTGCCGCGCCTGGACACGACCGAGCTGTTCTTCCGCGGCGTGGTCAGCAACGTCTTCAACAACGCCGCGGTGCTCCGCGGCGACATCGGGATCAACACGCGGCAGAACAACGCGGCCTACACCGCGTTCAATCCGTTCACGACGACGCCGGTCGAGGGCACGCACTGGGCGTTCAGCCCGACCTTCGGCCAGCCGCAGTCGCCGGACGACTACCAGCTGGCGCGCCAGTTCAGCTGCTCCCTGGGAATCAGGTTCTAGCGGCGTCGTCCTCGTCCGTCGTCGGTAGTCCGTTGTCCGTGGTTCGTGCAGGCACGGAAGTCCTCCTCCGTGCCTGCTACGGATCACCGATCACGGATAACGGAAAATCACGGATAACGGAAAACGGCCCACCGCTTCCGTCACTCCTCCAGCCTGAACCCCACCTTCAGCGACACCTGCCACTGCGCCACCTTGTCGTCCTGAATCGCGCCGCGCGTTTCGATGATCTCGAACCAGCGCATCATCCGGATCGTCGCGCCCGCCTTCGCAATGGCGTTCGTCACCGCATCCTCGATGCTGACGCTGCTGGTGCCCGCAAGCTCGATCGTCTTGTACACGTGATCGGTCATCCCGCGATTATGTATCAGCTCGGCCGTAGGACGACGAGAGGCATCTGGACGGCAAGTTGCAAGAACCGCCGGGATGGCGTCCCGTGGGATTGGTCCGGCCGCCACGCTGGCCGTTGCGACAATGCTCGGTGCCGTTCGCCTCGGGGCTGACGATCGGTCAGACCTCCTGGCGCGGGCTCAGGTCTGGCTGCCAACCAACATCGCGTCCATCGACATCACGCGCGGGCCGTCCGGACGCGGCGCATTTGCACCGGGCGAGACCGTCACGTGCGATTTCGTCGAAAAAGAATTCGGCGGCAGTTCGCAGAAGTTCGCGTGCCGGATTTCCCCCGACGACGAAGTGAAGGTGAAATTCGGCGCCGACAACGGCGAGGTGGAAGGCGAAGTGGCGGCGACGCGGCTCCTGTGGGCGCTCGGTTTCGGAGCCGATCGGATGTATCCGGTACGGGTGATCTGCCGCGGATGTCCGGACCGCGTCGGTCCGGCATTTGGTTCGGGTCAAGCGCGGCTCGTCGATCCGGCGGTGGTCGAGCGCAAGTTCCGCGGTCGCGAGATCAAGGGAGAGACGGACGGCTGGTCCTGGTCGGAGCTCGACTCCATCGACGAACGCGCCGGCGGCGCGCCGGTCGCGCACCGCGATGCGTTGAAGCTGCTGGCCGTCCTGATGCAGCACACCGACACGAAACCCGAACAGCAGCGCCTCGTCTGTCTCGACGAACGCGGGAACGGGTGCGCACGTCCGTTCATGCTGCTCAACGACGTGGGACTGACATTCGGGCGCGCGACGCTGGGCAATCTCAATGCGGTGAGCAGCGTGAACCTCGAGGAGTGGGCGCGCACCTCGATCTGGAAGGGACCGGTGGGCTGTGTCGGCAACCTGCCGAAATCCCTCAGCGGCACGTTGAAGGATCCGGTGATCAGCGACGAAGGCCGACTGTTTCTGGTCAGCCTCCTCCTGCAACTGTCGGAGCGGCAGATCGGGGATCTATTCACCGTTGCCCGGGTCACCGCGCGCACGCCGTCCGCCTCGGCGCACACCATCGACGATTGGGTGCACGCCTTCGAGGCAAAGCGCGAGGCCATCGTCGAGCGCCGATGCCTCGACTCGTGGTCCTCGATTGCGCCGCCAGCCTTCAGCACCGCGCCGATCCTGTGGCTGCAGGAACGCGCACGACCGGGCGTCACGCGCGCCATGAACATCGTGTCGCTGCTCGGGTACACCTCGGTCTACATGACGATCGCCGTCGTGCTCGCCATCGTCCGATGGCGTGCGGGCGCCGCACTCCTGCTGCTCCTGGCGCTCACCGCCCTGTTCTCGGAAGCGGCGAAGGTGGTGGTGTCGTTCCCTCGGCCCGACGTCGTCGACGCTCGCGTCCAGACGCTCACCGCGATCGCGCCCGGCGATCTCGGACGGCTTGCGCCACCGCTTCGCCGCGTCGGCCTGGACGACCGCGTCCGCGAGGCCGAGCGCGACTTCGTGAGGGACGCCGACTACGGCTTTCCGTCGGGCCACGTCGCCGCGGCCACGGCGTTCTTCTTCGGCCTGGTGTTCTTCTTCGGGTGGAACTGGGCGTGGATCGGCCTGGTCCTGTGGGTGCCGGCGATGGCGATCTCGCGCGTGTACCTCGGCCGCCACTTCCTCGGCGACGTACTCGGCGGGTTCGGCGTTGGCGTGATCGTCACGGCGATCGCGGTGCAGGCCCTGAACCTTCGCCGCTTCAGCGCAGAGGACGTCGACCCGGGGCGCGCCTTCCGTATCGCCCGCCGGGTCGTGGTCACGGCCGGCGCGCTCGCGGTGTCAGCATTCGCGCTGCGCGTACCGGCCGCTGACGACGCGATCCGGCTGCTGGTGCTTGCCGTGATCGTCCTGATTGGCGCGCGGGCGATGCGTCACTCGCGCGTCGTGCCGCAGTAACGGACGTTGCGTCCCGGCACCACGTCGGTGCCGTACATCCGCTGGTACTCCGGAGAGTCGAGCATCCGCGCAACCACCTCGTCGAAGCCGCCGGCGGTGGCGACGCGCGTCAAACTTTGCAGGCCCGCCGCGTCGGGATCGCGCCCGAGGACGTGGCGATAGAGGGCGCGGACGCCATTCTGGTACGCCGAGAGATCCTCCGCCGGCACGCCGTCCGCACCGGCGCGCTGACGGTACTCCGGACTCTGGACGATGGAGCGCGCCACCGCTTCGATGCCGTCGCGACGCGCCATTTCCGTGTACGCCTGCAGGCCGCCCGCGTCCGGCTCGCGTCCGAGCAACCGCCGGTACAGGATGCGTACCGCGTCGTCCTGGTTGTTCGCGGCGCGCGTCGCCGCGCGCGCGATGAAGTCCGGGAGCTCGCGCCGGCCGGCGGCCAGATCGGCGGCGGCGTCGTGCAGTTCCTGGGCGCTGGGCTCGCGCTGCAGGATCTGCTGGTAGACCGCGCGGACGATGGGCGTCCAGAAGAAGCGTTCCTCGTGCTCCGGCGACGTGGCGACGTGCCGCACGACGTCGCGCACCGTGGTACGCCCCGCGGCGAGATCCTGCGTGAT
>Ga0307409_100001089_pt1 | contig 12831 bp, 9 predicted proteins | sample 322Ometagenome_2_FD_203888 | JGI IMG/M metagenome (GOLD analysis project Ga0307409, IMG submission 203888) | Maize rhizosphere microbial communities from greenhouse at UC Davis, California, United States - 322HYB-O-2 | ecosystem: Host-associated > Plants > Roots > Rhizosphere > Soil | place...
TCAGCCTTGGAAGCCTCTGGATCTTCCGTCAGGTCAGGGTGGCGGAGTGAAGGCTGGTGAGTCTCCCGATTGTATTCCGCGTCCAGATTCGGAGTAGGAGCAAGGAAAGCGGCGTGCTAGATCCTGCGCGATGTGGCTGTGGACTTCGCGGACATAGGCCTCGATGCGGTCATCGGGACAGAGAGTATTGTTGCTCGTCTTCATCTCGAACTCGACGTAGAGGCCGGGCTTGTCGGCGAGGAAGTCGAGAAGCGCATCGAGAAACAGCAGCGGCTCGCCTTGCTTCCTGGTGGTGATGCCCTTGGCGGTTTCGGCATTGAGTTTTTCGACCGGTCCCTTGCCATGGTGGGTGCGATCGAGCGAATCGCCGTGGAGGATCACGAGCTTGCCATCCTTCGTCATGCGGATGTCCGTTTCGAAGCCGCGGGTGCCTTTTTCATAGCTGCTGCGGAAGGCGAAGAGGGTATTCTCCTCGAACTCGAAGGATCCGCCGCGGTGGGCGAAGTGGAAGGGTTTCTTCGGCTCCGCTCTAACAGATTGGCAGAGCAGCGGAGTAAGTAGTGCGGCAATGCAAAGGGTGGACGGCAAAAGGCGCTTCATGGGGCTGAACATGGTCGGGTCACCGGAGTGCTACGGGTCCCGAGAGGCAACGATTTCGCCATCGCAAAGTTTTCGGGGATCCCTTCACCATCCTCGATTGCCTTGGTGAATGCGGATCACCTTGCCATCCATGCGATCGACGAGAACGCTCACGGTGTAAAAGTTCCTGGTGAATTGGACCTCATAGAACACGGGATCCGGTGAATCCGAAACGGCAGCGATGTTCTTCCACGCCTTCGGTTCATGATCGATCACTCCATAGACTCCCCATGGTTCCTTCTCCTCCTTGGTGCCTTTCCGTAGCTGGCACGTGATCTCGTAATCAGCGCCCCCGTCCGATACGCTGCGAACCGCTTTCCAATTTTTCCAAGCGATCACCACGGCTTCCGCTTCCGTGATCCTGGTGGGTTCCTTCCGCAGCCACTCTGCGATTTCCTCCACCTCTGACGATGTGGGGCACGGCGATCCGTGAATGGTCCAACGGCCATCGCGTGGATCGGGAATCGCTTGGATCAGCGCTCCTCCTACAAGCACGCCATCCACGGTGACTCGCCACTGAGCGAAGTAACCTTGGATCGATCGCTCCACGCGGATGCGATCTCCCGCTGGGCGTTGGGCGGGGAGATCGAAGCCGAAGACCCGTCGGTGGAAATCCGCAAAACGCCTTTCAATTTGCTCGGGCGAGGTCGCGTTCTCCAAGCGCACGTTCTGGACTAAAGCGCGAGTAACTTCGGTTCCTTCGGGATTGAAGTCGAGCACGAGGAACGCCTTGTCCGGGGCTCGGTAGCTTGAGGAGATCATTTGGTCCGAGGCGCTGATAATCAGCTCACCGGGCATGTGCATGCCGTAGGCCTTGCCAAGTGACTTGGCCCTGTCTCCGACAGTCTTTCGAACGGCTTCTGTGAGTTCGATATTTTCCGGAGGTGCTGGGCTTGGCGGTTGGGGCACGGCGACCAGAGCTGAGAGAGGAGCGTGTTCGTAGACGGCCAAGTTCTCCACATCGCCAGGGGTATAGATCCGGGTCTTTGTAGGCTCGGCGGCAGTCGCTGCCGAAAGGCTACCCGCGAGAAGAAAGGGGATGATGACTCTTCCAACCATGCTTCAAGAGTAGCCGGAGGTTCGCGGCATCAGCGTAAAGGCGAAGTAAATTCAGCGAGTTGCCCTCAGGCGCGGAGGGCCTCTTCTTGAGAGAGCTTGAATCGATCAAAGAAGCTCTGATGCGCGGCGACGATGCGCTGGGCGGCCTCGACTTCGGGTGTCGGGTCGGTATTGCCGCGGTCATAGGTGCCGCCGAGCACGATGCCATCCGCGCGGGGGAACATGTAGTAGTCCCCGTGGATCAGATTGTAGTCCACGCCCGGCTGGGGCATCAGAATGGAGAGCTGGCCTTTCACCGGGATCAATGAGGCGTCGCTGGTCAAGGGACCCGCGCCGAGACCGGTGCAGTTGAAGATCCGGGCGTGCGGCAGCGCGAGCATCGCATCACGGGTTGGAACCTCGCGGATGGCGATCGGCGCACCGGCACCCTGCACCTCGGACAAGAGGGTGGCGAGGTAGACGGGCGGCTCGATCATCATCGTGAAGAAACGACGGACGTGAGGCATGGGGAACACGTGCTCGCCGGGTCCGAAATCGCGGAAGCCGATCTGGAACTCATGCAACGCACTGCCCGGTCCACTCAGCCAGCCATTCGCGTGAGGGTTCTGGCTCAGGTAGTAGTTTGGCAGCCAGCGCACACCCCAGCGCGGACCCACCAGCAGCTGGAAATATTCGAACGACAACCGTGCCGCTTCCACGAACTGCTGCGCGAACTCTTCGGTCCGTTGCCGCGAGTCGCAGACGGAGAACGGCCACCACTGCGCGCCAGCGATGTTCGACGTGGTGTCCGGTGGCAGTGCCTTTGTATAGAGGGTCACGCGTGCCCCCCGGAGCTGGAGCAGCCGGGCTGTGGTCAGGCCCATCACGCCACCGCCCACGATGGCGCAATCGAGGCCGGAAACCGGTCCCGCCAGCCGCACCGCTTGAAGGGAGCTGCCCCACGACAACGTCATGCCACCGCCGCCGTGGCCGAAATTGTGGATCAGTAACTTGTCTCCAGCTTCCTCGCGCCGGACCACGAAGCCCTCCGGCCGATATGGGCGCAGGCCCGCGACCGTGCGGATCACTCGCGCCGGGTCCACCACCACCGGCTTCAGCGATGCTCCCTCCAATGGCTCGCGAGGCGTGGCTTTGGAAGCTGCCGGCGTTTCCTTCGAGGCGTTGTCTGTGTCCGATGGCTTGCGGCGGCAGGCACCGGTCAGGGCAAGGCCGGTCAGAGCGAGGGCGTGGCGACGATCCATGGACCCATGGCTACGCGGCTACCTCCCCCGACTGTTTCCGAAAGATTGTGCGGATGGTCAGATCATCGGCGATTCCCGTTTGCGCTGTGGCCATCGTTCGGGAAGTTGACTGGCCATGCGTACCTCCGGCTTTCATCACTTTTTCGTGGCGGCGGCCCTCGCCTTGTCCGTGCTCGCGTCTGCGCAAGACTCCTCTTCCGGGATGGAGAAGTTTCCCGCACTCGATGCCGATCTAACAGGTTTTCAATATCCTTTCGAGGTGAAGGAGCTGGCGCTCAAGGAGCAGGGCCACGAGCTGAAGATGGCTTACATGGACGTGAAACCATCCGCGGCTGCCAATGGCCGCTCCGTTCTGTTGCTTCACGGCAAGAACTTCTCCGGCGCCTATTGGGAACGCACCGCGAAGGAACTCGCCGGTCGTGGCTTCCGGGTGATCCTCCCCGACCAGATCGGCTTCGGCAAATCCTCCAAGCCCACCGACATCCAATACAGCTTCCAGATGATGGCGGCGCATACCAAGGCGTTGCTCGATCACCTCGGAATCGGTAAGGCGGCGGTGGTCGCTCATTCGATGGGCGGCATGGTCGGCACGCGCTTCGCGCTGATGCATCCGGCCGCGACGGAGAAGCTGGTGCTGGTCAATCCCATCGGGCTTGAGGATTGGAAGCGCAAGGTGCCGTATCAGAGCATCGACGCCGCCACTGCCGCGGAGCTGAAGAAGGCCCCGTCCGCGGTGAAGGACTACATGCAGACCGTTTATTTCGATGGCAAGTGGAAGGAGGAATACGATCCGCTGTTAGCCATTCAGGTCGGCTGGATGAAAGGTCCCGACAGGGAGAAGATGGCCCGAATCACGGCGATCACCTCGGACATGGTGATGACCCAGCCAGTGCTCTATGAGTTCCCGGACCTGAAGGTGCCGGCGCTGTTGATCATTGGTGAACGCGATCGCACGGCCATCGGCAAGAATCTCGTGTCGAAGGAGGTCGCTGCCACGATGGGGCAGTATCAAGAGCTGGGGAAAGCGGCTGCTGCGGCGATTCCCGGAGCGCGGCTGGTGGCCTTGCCGGGAATCGGACACGCACCGCAGGCGGAGGCCTTTGATGACAATCTCCGGGCGTTGCTGGATTTCCTGTGACTTGTTCCCGCGGCGCCAACTCACTGCGCCTTCCACTGCAACGCCGTTCCCGATGGCAGCAGCCGCATCGCACGGGCGATGTCCCAATTCGCCAAACGGAACCCACCGATACCTTCCTGCGACTTCATCCGCGCGGGGATGCTGGTGCCATGCAGACCGTAGGGTAGGGGATCGTTGCTGTTCGCCTTCGCAAGGTGGATCCAGGCGATGCCGACGGGATTGTTAGGGCCGGCGGGTAGGAATTGCGGGGCTGCCAATGGTGTGGCATCCACAGGCGTAGCGGCGGGTGGTTGACCGGGTGTCGAGAGTGTCGCCGGAGTGGGTTGAGCTTTCGGTGCTTCGCGGAACTCGCGGGTGGTGCTCAGGCGTGGCTGCGGAATGGCATCGAGTATTTTCCACGTGCCGCGTCCGGTGAGGCCCGGCCGTGCCGACGCCACGGGCAGGATCGCGACGATCTTACCATCGCGTGAGATCTCGAGTCGCGACAGGGCAACGACCGCAGCTGTCACTGGTTGCTGGGGATCTGCGGCAGGCTGCAGCGGCGCATCGAGTGCCTTCTCGATTTCAAAGGGAACCACGTTCGGGACTTGGAAGATAGTGCCCACCTCGGGCGCTGCCTTGAGCTTCGAATTCCGCTCGCGCAGGAAGCCTTCGTCGCAGTGGAAACGCTCGGCGACGAATTCCCACACGCTCGTGTAGCCGAGGAAATCGGCCGCGGCCATTTCATCATAGGTGAGCGGTGGCACCGGCGGTGCGGTCAAAGCGGTATTAGAAGATCCCTTCTTTTTAACCGGAGCTTTCTTCATTGCGGGAGAAGAAGGGGCCTTGCCTGCCGTAGCGCCTGCGTCCCGCGGCTTGATGAATTTGAAATCCTCCGCACGCAGGACATAGCTGGCGTACGGCTGCTTCACTACGGACAAGGCCTTCGCCTTGAGCTGGGCGGGATTCGCGGCATCCGGATGTGTGTCCTGATAGATCTGGCTGACCTTCAGGAAGGTGGGGCCGCTTTTGCCATCGATCGCGCCCGGCGAGAACATCTCGCGATCCAGGAACACTTGGATCAGCACCGTCTCCAGCACGAGCTGCTCATAGGTCATGGGCTCGGCATCCACGGGCTCTCCGGGTGTGCCGTCTTCGCTCTGGCCCTTCTTGGCGCCTGGCTTCGACTTCAATTTCGCTTTCGGCTTGGGCTTCGCCTCCGGCGGCGGTGGTGGTGGCGGCGGCGGTGCCATTTCCAGCAACTCCGCCGGTGTGGGAATCTTCAACACCTGGCCGATGATGATGCGGTCCTCCTTCAGCCCGTTGGACTGCTTCAACTGCTCCGGCGTCATGAAGAACTTCCGCGCGATTTTCACGAGCGCGTCGCCCTTCTTCACCTCATAGGTCGTCGGGCGCGGCTCCACGGCTGACGGAGCGGCGGTGCCGGGATCCGCCCCCGGGATGGCGGGCTTTGGTGCCAGCTCTTCCGGCAGCGGCATGCCCCATGCGCTGGTGGCTGAGGGGGCGACACTCCATTTCCAATTCACGGCCTCCTCCAAACCCGGCTCGACCTTCGGCGAGGCCGGTTTTGGAGGTGCCGTTGGATTGGGAGAGGGGGAAACCTGGGCGAATAGACCACCACAGGTGAGCCACAGGGGGGCGATGCGCGATAGGGAACGCACGATCGGGAAACGCATGACATCCACCTTACCCAAGGCGGAGATTGCGGCAACGAGGAATCCTCATGTAGCAGGGCGGTTGTCGCCAGAGGCCGGTCGATCTGCCGCGATAGAATATGTTTCGTTGAGCTTCGGCGTTGCCGAGCAGTCTTGATTTGGCCACGAAGAAGCCCCGGCCGCACGAAGGCAGCCGGGGCTCGGATCTTCTATCTCAGTCTATCTCAGGCGCTCCGCTTTACGGAGTCACGAGCACTCGCATGAAGCCCTTGCCTGAGGCGCCGTTGGAGCCGTTCAGGCTGAAGGTCTTCCAAGTGTAGCCGGTGGGCAGCGTGACTCCGGCGGGTGGCACCGCGGTGGGCACCACGTTCACCGTTTCACCGAAGGTGGTCAGGTTGATGCTGCCTTGCACGGTGTAGCCATAGGTGGGATCGTCCGAAGGCGCGCTCTTCGAGGTAGCGCCGGTGAAGGTTCCCGTGCCGGTGCGGACCGCGATGGTCAGTAGCAGCTCCTTGAGCGAGTCGCCATCGAAGTCGCTGTCCGCCACGATCGAGTAGATCTTGGCATTGTCACCGCCGTTGTTCGGCGTGCCGCCCAGCGCGAACTCGACCTGGTTGGTGAGGCCGTCGCCATCCGGATCGTCGCCGGGATCGCGGTCGGCTACCGGGATCGACGGATAGCCGGCGATCCAAGTGCCAAAGGCAGAGCCCGAGGCGCCCACCGTGAGCACCAGGTCGTTTCCGACCACAGCGACGGTGCCGGTGAGGCCGGTGAGGTTGACGACGGTGTCATCGAGGACGCCCCCGGTCTGGCCGGTGATGCCGTTGGTGGTGTGGACGAGCGTGTAGGTGCCGTCCGCCGGTGTGGCGGTGGCGGTCAGGTCGAGGATGTCGCCAACGGCAGTCAGGTCCAGCGAGAGCACCGAGCGAGTCTGCTGGGCTCCGGAAGTGGCGGCCACTGCGAGCGCGTGGTGGGCACCAGCGGCCACCGTCATCGGACCGCCGAAGTCGCCATTGCCGCCGAGCGTAGCGCCAGCGGAGACGGTCACCAGACCGGTGGCCGAGGGGGAATCCCCTGTGACAAGGAGCGTTCCTTCATTCACGGTGGTCACACCGGTATAGGTGTTCGCTCCGCTGACCGTCCAGGTGCCGGTGCCGTTCTTGATGATGCTGGCAATGGAGGTGACACTCAGATCGGAAAGCACGCCGCTGAATTCATTCGCCCCGGTGGAAGCACCCTGGAGGATCATGCCGCGCGAGCCCTGCCCGGTGATGATCGAGACGTTGCCGTTCAGCTTCAGTGAGGCACCCGCATCCGCTTGGAAGATCGAGCTGCCGCCGCCATCCCGCAGGGTGATGTTGCCGTTGATGACGTTGTCGCCGCTGATGCTGGCGACGGCGTAGGGCACCGTGGCTCCACTCGTTCCATCGTTACTGGTGAAGAGGGTGACGGTGTTCGGAAGAACGATGCCGCCCTGCAATTGGACGCCCGAGTTGCGATTGGCAGAAGTCAGGACGCTGGTGCCGAGCGCATTGCTGTTTTGCAGGTTGAGGATGGCCGGGGTAGCGGCACTTCCATTGACGTTCACCGGACCGCCGACCGAATTGGTGCCGGTGATGGTCAGTGAGCCTCCGTTGACGGTGGTCGCGCCGGAGTAGCTGTTGTTGCCCGTCAGGGTGAATGCGCCGGTGCCCTGCTTCTGGAAACCGATGCCAGCCGTGCCAACCCCGTTGGTGAGTGTTCCGCCGAAGGTGCCGGGGTTCGCCGTGTTGATGATCAGCCAGCGCTCGAAGTTTGCTCCGTTGGTAATCGTGCCAGCGCCGGTGAGGCCGGTAGCGGTGAGATCGCCGGCGTTGTTGCCGTCGGGAGCGGCGGTCCGGTTGATCTGGAGCGTGCCGGCAGCCACGTTCAGCGTGCCGTTGACCACGCTTGCGGCTGCTCCGGCACCGGTGCTGGTGAGCGCCAATGTGCCCGCGCCTTCCTTGGTGAAGCTCTGGCCGGTAGCTGTCTTCAGTTCTCCCACGGCGAGGGTGTTCGCCGAGACGGTGACGGTGCGATCTCCGCTGCCGCCAGCGGTCACCGCACCGCTGCCCATGTCGAGGCTGTTGGACCCGGTGAAAGTGAAGTCACCGTTCCAGCTTTGGGCGGGGCTGCTCGTGAAAATGAGCGCTCCGCCGCTGGTGTTATCGAGTGTTCCGCCGTTGATGATGATCGCGCCAGTGCCAAGGGCGGAGGCATTGCCCAGGTTGAGCGTGCCGGAGTTGAGAGTGGTGCCGCCGAAGTAGCTATTGGCGGTATTGATCGTTACGCTGGCGGCACCGCTCTTGGTGAGAGTGCCGTCATTGATGCCGAAGCCGTTGGCGCTCGCGATGGTGTAATTGACCGTCGAGTTGCTGAACGTCGTCGTGGTCGGAATGACGTTGTCGTCATCGATTTGAACGATCTGGTTCGAGCCGGGCGAGTCGTTGAACACCACATCGTCAGCAGAGATGTAGTCGGTGGCCAGATTGTCCGAGGTCTGTTTCCAGTTCTTCGCACCGCTGATTGTAGCCAAGGTCCATTGGTTGCTCTGAAGTCCCGTCCAGTAGATTGAGGTGCCGTCGACCTGGAGTGCGATGTTGTTCCCGTTGAGCACCAGACCTCCGAATTGTTGGCGCGCTCCCAAGAGCGGGAGAGAGGGCTGAACGTAGGTGAAGTCGTTGATATCGGCCGACGGGAAGGAAGTGAAGCTGATGAGGTTGTTCGGCCCGTTGGTCCAGGTGCCGGTCTTATTGATGGTGAGGGTGATCGCGCCATCGGCACCCGATGTGGTCAATGTTCCGGCAGCGATGCCGACCGTCGAGTTGGTGACGCCCAGATTGACCGTGGCAGCCCCGCCGAAATTAAGGTTTCCAGTGGTGAGCGGTGCCGTCCCGCCATTGCCGTTGGCGAGCGTGGTCCCATCCGCCGCGTTGACCGCACCGATCGTGCCCGTTCCATCCAGCGAGCCTTGGGTCAAGGTGACCGGAGGAGTCGAGGCGACGCTGCTCGTGAAGAGGAGCTTCGCGTCGGCGCCATCGATCGTGATGCCGCTGCTGCTGTTGACCGATCCTGCGTTGTCGATCCGCAGGGTACCGCCATTGATGGTCGTTGCTCCGGAGAACGTGTTGGTGCCGCGGACGGCGAGGGCACCGGCACCCGCTTTCGTCAGCCCGCCATTGGAAATCACGTTGCTGAGGATGACGTCGGGATTCTGGGTCGTTTCGGGTACGGTGACGATCCGGGTACCACCGCCCAGACTCACGGTTCCCGAGAGAACGAGCTGATTGTTGTTGTTCGTGACGCCAAGGGAGCAGTCGCCGTTGATCGTCACCGCATTGGCGAGCGTGCGCGAGGCAAGTCGGGGCTGGATCACGCCGCCATTGATCGTCAGCGGGCCGGTTCCCAGCGCGGCATTGTTGGCGATGTGCAGGGTACCCGAGTTGAGTGTGAAGCCGCCGCTGAAGGTATTGGCTCCATCAAGCCGCAGCGCGCCGGTTCCGGACTTGATCAGGCTGTTTGCTGTCGTTCCGTTCGAAATGATGGTGGGAAGCGTCAGCAGTGCCGCTCCGTTGGTGGTAATGGTCCGGCTGGTTCCCGCGGCGGCTCCAAGGGAAACCGCCCCGGTGCCGAGGGTGAGGTCGTTTGCAGGCGAGACGCTTGCTCCGGTGGCGAAGGAGAAATCTCCGTTCAGAACGTGGCTCGCGGCGACCGTCGTCAGCGCCGCGCCGTTGGAGTTATTGATCGTGCCGGCGTTGATCGTGAATGAGACGTTTCCCAGCGAGTTGACGCTGCCGATGTTCATCGCGCCGGTGCCGTCCTTGACGACGGCGATGGTGCCGCTCGCGCCGCTGCGGATCAGGCTCGAGTTGACGTTCCAATTTCCCGTGCCGGTCAGGGTGAGCACGTGGGCACCCCCACCGCCGGCACCGAAAGCGACGTCGGAGCCGAACGTGACTGCGTTCGACGAGTCGTTCGTCCACGTGTGGGTCAGCGCGGCTAGGGATCCCAGATTCAAGTTATCGGTTCCTGCGGTGCCGCCGAAGGTCACGGCCCCCGCGCCACTGGCGACGGTCAGATTCAGAACCCGAATACCGGCAGTCCCGCTGAATTCGTTGATCGTCAGCGGACTCGTCTGACCGCTGGTGACGTTCAGGAAAATTCCGTTGCCCGCGGCCAGATTGGCTCCAACGCCTGCGGCAGTATAGGTCAGCGAAAGCGGCCCCGCGACCGACCCATCCCATTGGGCGGTATCGCCGGGTGCAGCGCCGGTGGGGACGGCGTCGCCGCTCCAGTTTGCCGCCAGGTCCATGTTGTTGTTCGGCGTGCCGCCCGCATCCCACGTGCGCGTGTTCTGGGCGTGAATCACATGGGTACATGCTCCGAGGGCGAGCAGCGTGAGTCTCTGGGTCAGGGCACGGGAGGTCAGTTTCGATTTCATGGGTCTAGGCAATGGCGCGGGTTCGGGTTTTGACGGGGTCGATTGGGGTTCTCGGGTACGGCAGGGTGCCAGACAGAGCTGCAAGGTGACACTTGGGTTCGCCGGGCGTCCTTGGACCGTGGGTTTTGCAGGCGTGGCGACGGCGGGGCGGGTAATCCCACGCGGCGGCAGTACTGCGTCGACGGTGGGGCGAACCGCCGTCCACCGGGAGGCGAGTTCCCACCGACAAAGCCGACAGGAATTTTTAACCCGCTCGTGATTATTTATTTGCGTGCAAATTCTCTCTTTTCGGCACGGTTCCACTCCAGCCGCAACGGCGTCCTCCTATCGCCACCAGCGACCGATCACGAGCGGCTCAACTTTTCCCGGCCACCTCTCGTCGCAGCCACTCATCCAGGAGCTTCTTCTCGTGCCGTAGCGGATCCTGGCGGCTGATGCTGACGTCTCTCATGAAGGAGAGGTTCTTCAGCTCTCGAGCTCCTTCGCGAAGGACCTTGCCCTTCTCATTGGTGATCTTGAACGAGAGATCAATGCGCGGCGGATATTGATCCTTTACCATGCGTACATGGGTGAGGCTCTGCCCTTGCCATGGCTCGAAGTCGCCGGCCATGTCTATATCGGTGATCGAGATCCTCAACCGCTGGCCTTGCGGGAGCTGCCCGCCGGCCTGCCGCGCCAAATGATCTCTGAGCTGCTCGAGGTAGCTGTCCCGTCCCTTCTTGCTGCCCGAGGCGTCGGCCTTGAGATCGGTAAACTTCTCCGGGTTCACGAACTCCACCTGAACTCGGGGATCCGAGACGGCGGCCTTCGGAGCGGCTGACATCGGGAGCGCCGCGGCCAAGCCCATGAGCGAAGCAAAGATCCAATGTGATGGTTTCATCCCTTCCTCCTTGTGGATGAATCTACGCCCGGGAATCTCTTGCTGTCAGCCGCGCGATTTAGCGGCCGGTTGCAGCGGAGACCTCCATGGTCTTGCCGGACCGCAAAAGGAGGTGGGTTCGTAAAAGCGCAATGTTTCCGACAAAGCGATGGTCTCAGGCGATCCGCAACGTTGCCACCAACGCCTACAGGAACCCACAAAGCCCGGAGGTGACGGCTCCGGCCTCTTGAGCTTGTGGGGAAGAGCAGAATTACTTCTGTTCCGTCGATTCCGTCTTCTTCTCCGTGGTGGTGCCATCGGGTTTGACGGTCGTTTCGCTCTTCTCGGTCTTCTTCTCCGTCGTGGACGAGCCACCGGGCGGCGTCACGACGACTGTCTCCTTCTTCTCCGCGGGCGGAGTGTGGATCGTGGTCTCTTCCTTCTGCTCGCAGGAAGCGACGCAAAGGGTAGCGAGGGCGGCGGTGAGCGGGATTAGTGGTTTCATGGTGTTAATCAGAATTCAAGGAACTACACCGGTAGCGCAGGTCCTAACGACTGTCCAACGGCGCGTGCATTGCAAAAGGCACAGGCTGCTTTGGGTCTCATCGCCTTCGTTTGCCCGCTGCGAGTCGAGCTCGGCGAACGCCTCCGCCGCCTCGGGATCGACGAGCTTCGCACGATCCGCCGGATACGATGACACGGACGCGGGAATGCCCGCGACTGGGTCATCGTCGTGACACCGATCCCAAGGAAAATCGGGTGCAGAACTCCTTACACGCACTGCAATCTGCCTTCTCTCTCTTGCACAGCTTCCGATGGCTCAATCAGTTGGAAGCCTTGTGGCAGCTTGGATCGCGCCGCCTGAGTGGCCGGTGGCACCTCTTCTGCGAAGCACCCTCCATGGCTAAAGAACTTGAGACTGCCTATTTCAGAAAGCTGCGGATGATCTACTGCAGCGAACTGCAAATGATCGGCTTCCTGGCCGATCTGGCCGAGCAGACCGCCGACTTCAAGTTTGGGTCCTCGATGCAGGGTGTGCTGCGGTTGTGCGGTGAGCGTATCGAGGCACTTGAGAAAATCGCCGCCGATCGTGAATTCTGGCCAGAAGGTGATGATGGCGAAGTCATGGAGCGGCTCGTGACGGAAGGTCGCCACGAACTCCGCCACTGTGCGCGGGGTCGTTCACGTGACGTGGTCATCGCCGACATCTGCATCTCCCTCCACCGCTTTCTCGTGGTGAATTACCGGCTGGCTCGCAATCTGGCCAACCGCCTCGAATGGGCTGATGATGCCAGCCGTCTGGGGGAACTCATGGATCTGCTGGAGGAGCGCTTCCCGCAGACGTGCGATCACTCGGTCCGGCGCAGTGCCTTCGCTCCGGCGGCCTTGGCCGTTTAGAGTCGCCGAAGAAGGTGTTAGGCTGCGTTAACCCAGCGAGTGCTCACCAGATCTTCACCCGCTCCTCAGGCTTCACGTAGAGCTTGTCGCCGGGCTTGATGTCGAAGGCCTCGTACCACGCGTCAATGTTCATGACCACGCCGTTGACGCGCGCGAGAGCCGGCGCGTGCGGGTCGGTGTGGATCTGGCGGATGAGCGCCTCGTCGCGGAGCTTTTGCCGCCATAGCTGCGCCCATCCCAGGAAGACCCGCTGGACGCCGGTGGTGCCATCGATGACCGGCGCCGGCTTGCCGTCCAGAGAAGCGAGGTAGGCTTCCAGCGCGAGGTTCACGCCGCCCATGTCGCCGATGTTCTCGCCCATGGTCAGCTGACCATCGATGCGC